>Ga0209430_1001039_pt1 | contig 22316 bp, 15 predicted proteins | sample BarGraIncub1133A_FD_184504 | JGI IMG/M metagenome (GOLD analysis project Ga0209430, IMG submission 184504) | Arctic peat soil microbial communities from Barrow, Alaska - Barrow Graham LP Incubations 11-33A (SPAdes) (version 2) | ecosystem: Environmental > Terrestrial > Soil > Wetlands > Peat... | reverse complement strand
TTTTAGAATTCCTTTATCGCCTATACCAACAACTTTCATACCGGCATGCTTTGCAGCTTCCACTCCGGCTTCAGCATCCTCAAATACAACACAATCTGCTGACTCTAGCCCTAATTCCAAAGCTCCAAGAATAAAAACCTCTGGATCCGGTTTTGCTTTTGAAACCCTGTTTCCATCAATAACAGCGTCAAACAGCTCCACAATTTTTAAATTTTCAAGAATCATAGGTGCATTTTTACTTGCCGAGCCCAAAGCAATTTTAACACCCTGGTTTCTGAGTTGCATAATATACTCCTTTGCACCTCTAAGAAGTTCTGATTCATCCATTTCCTTAATATAATCTACATACCAGTTATTCTTTTTTTCAGCCATGATATTTTTTTCTGCTTCACTAAAGTTTTTGTCTCCTATTTCAATCAGAATTTCAAGAGATTTTACTCGGCTTACACCCTTTAATCTCTCATTATCCTGTAAAGTAAAATCAAAGCCCAGTTCCTTTGCAAGTCTTGCCCATGCTAAATAGTGATATTTTGCAGTATCAACTATTACTCCATCTAAGTCAAATATTGCGCCTTTAATATTATCCAACAATTTAATTTCCTCCAAATATTATACTTTATAAAGAAGACTTTTTATATCTCATGTCCAATTTTACATTCTTTCACTTGACCACAAATATTGAAAAGGACATTTTTTGAATTTGTATTTGATGCTTTAACTTTAACTCCTGTTTTACCCGCTTGTACTGAAAAGCTCTGCCCCTGCAAACTAATATTAAAGGCAATTGATTCCCATTTTTCCGGAAGTTGTGGCATAATCGTTATTATTTGATCATTAAAGCTGACTCCTGCAAAACCCAAAACAGCTGCCATCCAGGCTCCACCATTTGCTGCAGGATGAGTTCCGCCAATATATAGGGTCCCAACGTATTGTTTGGACTCTCCTGATAAATCAATTGTGGCAGTTTTCATAAAGTACTTATAACCCCACTCAGAATTTCCAATTTCAGAAGCCATCATCGCATAAACACAAGAGCTCAAGCTCGATCCATGCTCTGTTCTTGGCTCGTAATACTCCCAATTTGCTTTTTTCACTTCACAGGAATATCTATTTTTAAACAGATTTAGAATTAGAACTACATCGGCCTGTTTTAGAATTTTTGTAGTAGTTGCTAGTCCATTTCCTCCGCCAAAATACTCATTTGGATTAAGCACCCTCTCCTTTAATACTTTCAAAGTTACTTCTTCCAATTTTTCATATCCACTAAATTGCTCAATAATACCTGACTCTCTATCTGGTTTTGGCACAAAAAGTAATTTTTCCATATCCTTAATATTTTCTAATTCATTCCGAAAGCTAATTTTTAAAATTAGTTCATTATAAACCAAAGGATAGTTTTTATATAACAATTCTAAAGTTTCTATGGCAACCTCAAGGGTATATTTGACCATCATACTTGTATATGCATTATTATTCACTCTTTCATGATATTCGTCAGGTCCTGTTACATCCAATATTTCATATCTATTCTTATCTTTATTAAAATAAGAATAAGAGAAGAAAAATCGTGCACATTCAAGTATTACTTCAGCTCCTCCATCTAGCAATAAACTTTGATCTCCAGTAGCAAGATAATATTGCCAGATACCATATACAACATCAGCACTTATATGTACTTGTTTATCTCTAAAGTATGTACGCATGGGCCTTCCTGTAAAAACATCGGTTACACTAAAATGTGTACAAGCATCGTCCCCTGTATCTTGACTTTCCCATGCATAAAAAGCGCCTCTATATCCATATTCAAGAGCCTTTCTTCTGGCGCCCTCAAGAGTATTTACTCTATACATCAATAGATTTCTTGCTATTTCTGGATTTGTATAGATAAAAAAGGGTAGCATGAACATTTCAGTATCCCAAAAAACGGCTCCTTTATATACCTGCCCAGATAAACCTCTTGCAGGTATTGAAGCTTTATCTGTGTGCGTAGGTGCTATAGAAAGTAAATGATATATGCTATATCGTAGCGCTAATTGTGCCTCTTCATCTCCACATATTTCCACATCAGACTTCTCCCAACGTTCTTTCCAGATACTGCAATTTTGAGTAAAAATATTGACATATCCCATTTCAAGAGCTATTAAACAAGATTCAAATGCCGCTCTGGACGGATTTACTACCCCATCATTGACTGTAAATATGGAAACATACTTATACAGGGTATACTCTATTTCAGGTTTTGCATAAACAGTGATCCTTCTGATTATTGACTTCTCATCAGTTTCAATATCCTGTTCTCCGATAAAATCCATATCAATCGCTTCGCTAACAGCTATAATGCAATTCATTTCACTTGTTTTGGAATTTAAAGCAATTAAATTTTCATAGATTTCAGCCTTTACGTTTTTAAGATGTGGTCCGTTAATATCCCATACATCGCCATCAATACCTGTTTCAATACATACTTTACATTCCTTTAAAGCTTTAAAGCTATATTTCATACAAATCAGATGTATATTTTCAAGCCCTAAAAATCTTTCAGATTTAATTGTTATAAGGTTATCTTCAGATTGTTTAATGACAGACTCTCTTTTATGTAACCCATTTTTTATATCAAGTACCTGTTTATGTTCTCTAACTTCACTGCTTAAAACACTCATTAATCTATCATCACAATATAGCTTTGTAAAAAGCCCATTCGGCGCATTAATCGGCTCTCTCCAATTGTCACCAACTTTATCATAAATACCCAATAAGTTACATGCTACAAGTTGTTCCTTTGTAAATTCCTCTAAGGTGCCTCTGTAGCCCATATACCCGTTACCCTGAAGGAACTTACTACCATTTAATTCTGTTTTTTCTTTTTCAAATAATACGTCTTCTACATTCCAGGACAAAATATCACCCACCTTTATTCGCTTTTATTTTATTTATAAACTTTAGCCTCTCCAATAACCTGGCATCTCAATAGCCAAACCTTCAGAACCCACTATAATTTTCTCTCCGTAAACTTCAATTTCAATGTTGGCTTCACTCAAAGTTTTGAAGACAACATTTTCTTTTGATACCTTCACGTTAATGTGATAGCCTAAATATAAAATATTAAAGCGATATGAAGTCCAACTTTTGGGAATAGACGGATTAAATGAAAGTTTAGCTCCATCCGATCTCATGCCTCCAAAGCCATATACTATATTCATCCAAGCTGCAGCTATTGAAGTTGTATGAAGTCCTTCACGAGTGTTGCGGTTATAATTATCAAGATCCATACGTGTAGCAAACCCAAAGAAGTCAAAAGCTTCCTGGTGTTTACCTAATTCAGAAGCAAAAATCGAGTGAATAGAAGGAGATAGTGAGGATTCATGGATACATCTTGGTTCATAATATTCATAATTAATTTTTTTAGTAATCTTAGAAAATTCTTGGTTATATAGGAATATAAACATTAAAACATCCGGCTGTTTTATCATGTCATTTCTATAAATCCTGTCGTAAGACCAATTGTGATACAGTGGAAAATCTATGACAGGAATTGAGTTTATATCAATATGAGGTAAGTTGAAGAAACCATCCTGCTGCTCGTATAGACCTGTTTCCTCATCTAGTGGAATAAACATTTTTTCAGCCATTGTCTTCCAAGTCTCTGGTTCCTCATCTCTTATCTTTAACTTTTCACAGATCTCTAATAATTGTTGACTATTATCCTTTTTCATTTCCTCGAAAACTTCTAAAGTATATTCGAAGGTCTTCTTTCCCATTATATTTGTATAACAATTATTATTAACCATCATTTGAAACTCGTCAGGTCCCATTACAGAATAAAAACCGAATTCTCCTGTCTTTTGGCTCCATTGACCTCGACTTGCAAGCATTCTACTTACTTGCAATAATATTTCAATTCCCTTTGAATATAAGAAAGTTTTATCCCTCATGATTTTTTGATAATGCCATATTCCATACGCAACAGCAGTGCTTGCCTGAAGCTGTAGACTTGAATGCTGCCACAAAGCACAGTTTTCGCTACCGTCTAGTGTAGCTATTGGATAAAATGCACCTTCACAGTCCAAACCTTTTGCTCGTTCTATTGCTTTAGGTAAAGTTCTATATCTATATTCAAGTAGATTACGAGCTGCTTTGGGGTTGTTAAAAATATAGAAAGGTAAACAATAAGTTTCTGTATCCCAGAAAGCATTACCACCATAAGCCTCTCCAGTAAGTCCCTTTGCACCGATATTTAAACTTGGGTCTTCCCCGTGATAGGTCTGGTGCATCTGAAATATACAATATCTTATCCCTTGCTGATTTTCTGGATCTCCCTCAATAACAATATCTGAATTATCCCAGGCATTTGACCAATATCTAACTTGTTCCTCCAATATAGCATTATATGAAAGTGTACAAAATCTAATAGCTGCTTCCATACCATCTTTCCAAGTCTTTTCAATGCTTACTGTTCCATCTTTTTCTGTATGGTTTACAACCATTTTTTCAAAGCTCTTTTTAGCACCTTGTGATAAATTCATATTAAAATTAAAACCTATGCATTTATCTTCATCTATTAACTGCATATCCTCCTGTGGAATATTGTTTATCTGACAAGCCGATAATATCATATGCCCACTTACCGAAGTTCTACTTAGAATACCAATAATATTTTCTTCTTTACTCTTTTTAACACAATTCCATAAATTCTTTTTACTTGTTTCATGAATTGGCGAAAAGTCTAAAGCACTTTTAACATTTACCTTCCCCGAAAAATTTATAGCCTCAAGACTTACTTGCTGACAGCCTAGTTTGGAATTTGACATACTCAAAAAGCGTACAAATGAAATCTTTATATTTTTTCCTGAAGTGGTACTCCATATAAATTCTCTGGTTAAGATTCCTCTTTTCATATCTAAACATCGTATAAAATTAGTAATCTTTGATTTGGCTAAATCAAGAGTCTCTTCATCTACAGTAATTCTGGTATAGAGCCAATCTACTGTATTAATCATATAACTAGTATTGGTCACCATACTCTTATAATCACCAAGAGGAGTTATTTTTTCTTCCTCAAATACCCCATTCATATAGCTTCCGACCAGTTGGTCTCCACTATATCCTTCATCAAAGTATCCTCGTACTCCCATATATTCGTTACCAAGAGAAAATATTGACTCAGAAACACGGCTATATTCCTGTTTAAAACCTTCTTCAATAACTTCCCATGGACATACTTTTAAATATCTGTCTGCAAACTTTACCATAACATGCTCCCTTGTAATGTTTTTTTGATTTTAAATATTATAACGGACTATATGAGGATGTAATAAAACCGATTGTATAATTTTTGCTACTCTGATTATGCTTTAGCATAAGGGGCTCTCAAAAAAGAATAGCTATAATTATCTCATCCCTCTATAATTAAAAGGTGGCTGACACAAGCTAGCTGTGGCAACCACCTTTTAATAAGTAGTATTAATTAATTATTTATTTAGCTTTTGCTGCTACGAATGCATCAAGTTGTTTCTGCTTTTCAGCGATAACTTTATCCATTCCAGCATCTTTTAAAGCTTTTACGAACTTAGGAATTACTACCTCAGGATCTAATGATCCAGTGTATATAGCTCCAGTGTATTGGAGTACTACATTGTTATATGCTGCAACTTCATTCTTAACACTAGTTGTATCAAAAGTGAAACCAAGAGCTTTTGATCTTTCAGCACTGTCATTGAATGGTTTATACAGTTCATATAACTTTGGATCATCAGTTTTCCAAGTGTAATCAAGTAATTGATTTCCCATCAGCCAATTCATGTTCAAGTTATAAGTAGAATTTGCTGCAGTCATTCCATCTGGGTATTTAATAACATTATCAGATTCTTTTACGTAATCTTTACCTTCAATACCCCAGTTAATTAGGTTAACAAGATATTTGTCTTTATGTAACAAGTTAGCAAACATTACTGAACGTGCTGGATCTGATGCTGTAGTTGGAACAGCTAATATAGCACTTGCAGCATCACCAGTTGTCATATAAGGTTTGTCTAATGGTATATAAATCATTTCCTTACCAGCTTGACGACCTTCTTGGAATGCTAAACCAGGTTTTCCTGATTGATTATAGCCAGCTGCTTTACCAGCTTTTACTGCTAAATATGTCATATCAGTTACTGACGCTGCATCCTTATTGAAATAACCCTTTGTAAACCATTCACGGGCTAATTTAGCAGCAGCCATGAAATCTGCTTGTTCAAACATATTTACAACTTTTGTATCTGCAGCTGCTCTGCTTATTGCGCCAGGTCCATCACCAAGTACGTCATATGCATTATTTGACATTTGACCTACCATTGGTGAATCAGCGGATCTAGCTTGTAGTGGAACCATGCCTGGTTCGCCAACTTTAATTTTTTCAAGGTAAGGAGTTAAATCACTCATTGTTTTAATTGTTTCTGAGCTTATACCGTATTTATCTGCTATTTCTTTAGAAAATACTAAACCTTTATCAGCTGCCCATTCTTTGTTGCCTGTTAATCCATATGCTTTACCGTTTATGAATCCAGCTTCTCTTACATCTAGAGGAATTGTAGCCAAGTAATCAGGAGCATAATCCTTAAGTAAATCATCAATTGGAAGAATCTGTTCTTTTGCAGCTTGGGAAGCTTCCTGCATCCATGATGCAGTAAACATTAAATCAAATTTTTCTCTGGATGCAAACATAAGATTTGTTTTATTAGTGTATGAACCCCATTCAATCGGACGAATTTCTATTGTTGCGTTTATCTTTTCTGTTAAATATTTGCTTGCTTCAGCATTAACTGCTTCCAAGTTTTTTGGTATTGTGCCCATAAAAACAAAAACCAAGTGTTCAGGTTTTAAAGTCTTTGGGTCAATACCAGCTGCTGTAGTAGCTGCAGCAGCTGCTGTAGATACAGCAGCTACCGATGGGGTACTGCTAGACTCTGATGCAGCTTTGCTTCCACATCCAGATAGAGCTGAAGTGATGATGAAAACAACTGCTAGGAGTAATGTTCCATACCTTCTTTTCATTTTGTATCCTCCATTTAATATAATATTAATAATCAGGTCTTTGCCTGTATTATCCTTTTACAGCTCCGATAGTTAAACCCTTTATAAAGTATTTTTGAAAGAAAGGGTATACAAGTATTATCGGTCCCGCTGCAATTAGTGCCATTGCCATTCTTGAAGTTTCAGCAGGAAGAGCAGCCAACGAGCTACTTGCGTTTGTACTGCGAGTATTTTGAGACAGGTATTGGATATTTAATAAAATCCTTTGCAATACATATTGCATACTAAAATTATCAGGATTAATTTGAAAAAGCATACTATTATACCAATCATTCCAATATGCTAATGTAGCAAATAAACCTATAGTTGCATATACCGGCTTTGATAACGGTATTACTATCTGAACGAATATTCTCAGTTCTCCAGCACCATCCATATCTGCAGCTTCAATAAGCTCTGGAGGTATAGTATTTATGAAAAAAGTTCTCATAATAAGTACGCTGAATCCATTTAACATAAGCCCCGGTACAATCAGAGCCCCTATATTATCACTAAAATGCAAATAAGTTTTAAATAAAATATACCATGGAACCAAACCCCCATTAAATAAAATCGTAAGTACTACGAAAAATGTTAAAAAGTTCCTGTATGGTAGAGTTTTTCTTGAAAGTGGATATGCTAACGCAGAAGTTATAATCAAACACGCTAGAGTTCCAACAATAGTTACAAAAATAGTAACAGAATAAGCCCGAATGATAATATGAGGATCATTAAATATGTAATTGTAAGCAAACAGAGAAAATTCATGTGGAATGAATGAGTATCCATATTTATTAATGGAACTTTCACTAGAAAACGATACTGCTGCAACCAATAATACTGGAAGAATTGCAGTAGCTGAGCAAAATATAAATAAAGCATGTATAAGCCAATTAGTCTTTTTACTTTCCATGTTCTTTTAATTCCTCCTTAATAAAGGGCATTTTCTGGACTAATCTTGCGTACTAATAGATTAGACAATAATACTAATAAGAATCCTACTACTGATTGGTACAAGCCGGCTGCTGAAGACATTCCGATATCTCCCAGCGTCGTAAGACTAGTATAAACATATGTATCAATAACATTTACAACTGGTAATAGTGTTCCCGATTGCATAGGAAGCTGATAGAACAGACCAAAATCAGAATAAAAAATTCTACCAATTGAGAGAATGGTCATAATTGTTATAACTGGGGTTAGTAATGGCATTGTTATATATCTGATCTGTTGCCATTTTTTTGCACCATCTATCGTTGCAGCCTCATAATATTCGGTATCTATTCCGGTAATTGCGGCAATATAGATAACGCCCCCATAACCTACACCCTTCCAAGCATTAGCTATAACAAGAATATATGGCCAGTACTTGGTTTCCAAATACCACGAAACAGGCTCAATGCCTAGAGGTTTTAAAATAGACATATTAACCAAACCGGAAGCTGGATTTAAAAGAGCATAGACTAAATAAGCTACAACAACCATGGATAAGAAAAATGGAAGCAAGAGTGTAGTCTGATAAAATCTCTTTGCAAAATTTTGTCTGACTTCATTTAACAAAAGCGCCATAGCTAATGAAAGAAATAGATTTACAATAATAAAAACTGCGTTATACCCCAGCGTATTTCGAGTCATTATAAACGCATCACCAGTAGCAAATAAATACTTGAAATTGTTAAAATATACCCATTCACTTCCTAGAAATCCTTTAGTATAATTAAAATTTTTAAAAGCGATAATAATGCCGAACATAGGAATGTAATTATTTATCAGCAGATACAAAATGCCAGGAATCATTAGCATGTACAACGCTTTGTGCCGGATAATTGCTTTCCATTGCCCCCAGTCTTTTACTGCTACAATTGCTTTGCTTCGAATATTATCCATTTGTTAATTCTCCTATAAATTCACTTTTTAACTCGTCTGTCGAAATCCATATTCACATTATATTACTTTTAATTAAGTCACTCTACCAAATTCGTGACATCAATTGTAACAATTGTTACCTCTTCTTCGTTGCCCAATTTGTTGAAATATAACAAAAAAATTCACAACTACAAGTATCAATGTAATGGCACAAAAAGCCACTGGAGATAATCCAGTGGCTAATCTAAATAAAACATTTTAGGGGAAACTTACCCCACCAATTTACATATAACCCTTCTTTGTGACATCTAGGTTATTTCCTCGAATAAATACGGGTATAATACTTTTTCCTATACTCTTGAGGCGTAATGTTATAAACCTTTTTAAACATTTTAGAAAAATATGAAAAATTATCATAGCATAATTGATTTGCAATTCCATATATCGGTTTGTCTGTTTCTGACATGAGCTCCCCAGCCTTTTTCATTCGTTCCTGTAGTATATACTCAGATAGTGACATTCCTGTTTCCTTACGGAAAAGTCTGGACAAATAAGATTCATTTAAATGAACATGTTCTGCTAATTCATCACGAGTCAATCTCTGGTTAAGATTCTGCTGTATATAAATTTGTAGTTCATACACAATACTATTTTTCTGAAGTTTATTCTCATAAGCTTCAGAATTAGTACATACATCAGCAATGATACTCTCCATCCATTGTTTAAACTGTTCATCAGTACAAGTGATTTCATGTCCTTCTAAACTTAATTCCAGACTATTTAAATTATCTAAAGGCATACGTTTTCTCTTTAATATATAAACAGCAATCTGTAAGATACTTTGATGAACTTTAATTAAAGTTCCACCATTATCGTTAAGACTCTTGCTCCACTCCAATGTTTGCTCTATTAAATTATTGGCATCTGATTTATCCCCATTTTCTAATAGCTTCTTCCATTTTTCTTCAATACTGTAATATTTCTTAAAGCTTTCCATATTTTCGCGATTACTTCTTACTCTTAATATTCGTCCAAAAATTTTCAGAAGTACTTCTTCCATTTCTTCGTAAATAACCGGCTTCAATAAATAATCACAACTGCCTAATTGAAGTGCTTTTTGTACATAACTAAAATCAGTATGACAAGTTAGAAATACAGTTTCTAATTCAGGACAACGTATTTTCGCCCATTCCAAAAGTTCTAATCCGTTTTCTTCAGGCATATTGATATCACAAATCATAAGATCAATTGGTATGCTTTCAAGGATTGCTTTAGCTTCCCTTGCATGGTAAGCTTCAAAGATTTCTGAAACATCTAATCGTTTCCAATCGATCCCAGCTATAATACCTTTCACTGCATAAATTTCGTCATCAATGACCAAAACACGAAACAACTTAATCCCCCCCAACAATTTAATTTTATATCGGTAATGCCATCTCAACAACTGCACCGCCTTGAGGACTATTAAAAAATAAGATACTAACATCTGAGTGGTAATACAATTGACAGCGACGTTGAACATTCCAGATGCCGATATGTTTATCAGAATCCTTACTGAAATAATTACCGGATTGAAGCTCTGAGATTATATCTGAAGGAAAGCCTTTACCATTATCTTCTATTCTTACAGAAATATATTTTCCACTGCTGTCAGAATTTAAATTAACCTGTACACAAACAGAGAAAGGTATATTTTCTCTGTAGCAGAATCCATGCTCCATGGAATTTTCTACAAAAGGCTGTAAAATAAATGGCGGTATCGAAACTGAACCCAACTCCTGCTCAATATCAATACTGTAATCAAAAGACTGAGGGAATCGTATTTTCTGAATGCTCAAATAATTACTTATATGTTCTAATTCCTCGGATAGTGTTACAAGTGGCCGATCTGTACGCGTCATGAATCTTAAATGTCGAACTAAATAAAATGTCAGTTTCTGCACTAATTCAGTATTCTTTACCTGTGCAAGAGAATATATCAAATTAAGACAATTTGCGAAAAAATGTGGATAAATTTGTGCCTGCAATTCCTTCATCTCCGCTTTCTGTACTCTGATCTGTTCTTCATAAATACCACTTTTGAGATGCTCTATCTGATGCGCCATATTATTGAATGCATCATTAATTGTGTTAAATTCTGATAAGTGTGACGGTTCGATTCGAGCAGTCAGATCTCCTGATTGGATTTTTTTCATTCCTCGAAGCAGTTTTTTTATTGGAAAAGCAATTGACCTTTGTAGATAAAATAAAAAGAAGAAAAGAAAGACTAATGAAACTAAAGGTGTTACATAACTTACCCGCTGAAAGATTGTAAGCTTTTCCAAAAGAGCATTTACAGGAAGCAATACAACCAGATAGATGTCTGACAAGTTCGAATAGATGCTTACTATCATTGAATCAGAGCCATCATCCCTGCTTTTTACAATAGTGTACGGCTCAACTTTCTCAGTCAAAGCCTTCTGAAGGAGATCAGCACTAATCATTTTTAAAGGATGTACAGTAGTACTTTTAGTTAGTACCTGTCCTTCTGAGGATGCAAACATGACTTGTGAATTATCACTGAATTCAAGAAAACGTATTGGTTTTAATAATTCGTCTAAATTTACCCAAACACCTATATATGTACCATATCCGGTATCTGTCAACTTAAGTATGAAATATTGTCCATCCAGATTAAATAGTTTCCAGTTCAATATCAACTTTTCACGAATCTCTGGGTCTCCAAGCAAACTTCCTAGTTTTGAATTCATTTTTTCATAATCATCTTTTTTTTGTGAAGCAATAATAAGTTCCTGTGATAAAGTTTTATATATAAAAATAGCATTAGCATATTTATATTCAAAAATATCTTTTTCTAATTTGTTCAAAACATTTATTTTGGCATAAGTGTCTTCTATAGTTGTTGTTTGGCTTGAATTGATATAAATAATATTGGGATCTTGAAAAGCCATACTGTGAAGATATTTTTCCATACCATTTAACTCATTATCAACCTGATTGCTGTGTATCTGTACAATGCTTCGGTTAGAACCTGCTACTTGATTGCATACTACCTTCATGGCATACCAATTATTAAAAATAAGGATTATGAGAAGTGGTATTGTTATAATCCCAAATCCAAATATTATTTTAGATTTCAACGTAGAATTTGAGGATGCAAAATAATGCTTCAAATTACGCATATGTAACACTCCTTTCCGGTAGAAAAAAGCAATATAATATCAATAAAATTACACGGTATGGATTCCCTAATAAACTAATAACCTAGTAATCTAAACTTATGCTAACATAATAGGTATATCATGTCAATTTTCTTATGTTGATAATAATTAACACTAATAAAAAGCCATCTGCTGGGCTTTAGTTTCCAACAAGATGGCTTATATTATATAAATTCCTTTTGCCTACAATTGCACCTACGATGCTTCCTGCCATGGCAGCTGTGCAGTCATTGTCTAAGCCCATAGCCACAGTTTCTGAAATAACTTTAGTTACATCCGTACCTCCAATCATAAGACCGAAGATGGTTAGACATGCGTTATTATTGGTATGTACCCCACTCATTCCCATAAAATGTTCATCTACTGCACTTCGAGCATCTCTATAATTTTTTATATCCCTACCAGCATTTAATGCCCATTCCACATCACTATACAAAGCACAGGACTTAGGAATTTCAGTGAGACCGATTTTGATGGCATCAATTGAATTGTCTACTGCAAAAGCAGCAGCTTGAGAAGCGCTAAAGAACATTTCTCCATAAATCCCATTACGTCTATGGCTGATGAAAGCATCTCTGTAGGCCATTTCAGCGGCTTTTTCAGGATATGCCGATGCCATATACCCAAAAGGATCAGAACGAATATCAGCACCAATCCATACTGTAATAGTATAGACTATTTTCTTATGCTTTGAACACTATTTTTGTTCCTTTATTAGTTCCATAATAGTTGCGACACTTCCAAGGGATGATATTGTCTCACTTGGAATTATTAGTTTGTTTGCCGGATTTTTAGCCATTTCTGTAAGTGCCTCTATTTGTTTTATTGCAATTACCGTTGCATTAGTTCCTGATTCAATTATTGCCTTGTTTACTTCATTAATTGCTAAAGCATTTGCAATAGCTATTGCCTCAATAGCCTTTGCCTTTCCTTCAGCTTCAAGTATTTGTGATTGCCTAAGTCCCTCAGCGCGCCTAATATTTGATTCTTTCTCTCCTTCAGCTTCAAGTATTTTAGATTGTTTCTGCCCCTCTGCAATAGATATTGCAGCTTGTTTTTCTCCTTCAGCCCGAAGTATCGCCGCGCGTTTCTGACGTTCAGATGACATTACAGCCTCCATACTTGCGATTATTTCAGCGGGAGGTATTATATTTTTTATTTCTACCGAGAGGATTTCTACACCATAAATTTTAGTAATATTTTCAACACTGGCGAGTATTTGTATATTCAATTTTGCTCTTTCTGACAGAATTTCATCAAGTTGCAAGGAACCCACGCAATCCCTCATGTTAATTGCAGAACTGTAAACTACACCAGATTTATAGTTTTCTATATTATAAAGTGCATCCTTAGGACTAACAACTTGGAAGAATACAACATTGTCTATAGAAACTCCAACATTATCTCTAGTTATGACCGATTGAGGCTCAATTTCAACGATTTGTTGTTTTAAGCTTACCTTGCCCCTAACAAAATCTATGATTGGAACCACTATATGCCAACCCGGCTCTAAGGTTCTATGATATTTTCCAAACCTCTCAACAACAAAAGCATACCCTGATGTTACAACTTTTACAGATATTATTAATAGAAAAAGTAAAATTAAAACTGGAATTAAAATATATATCATTTAATTGACCTCCGATAAAATTATTTGGTGTGATATGTAGAAATACTAATATAATGTTTATTCTCCTTTATATTCAAATATCCTCTAAACGTAGAATATTAATTGAGTCCAACGGTGGTTTCACTTCACAGTTCACGAAATTTGTTGAAAGCTTGAGTTACAAGCAATAGCATTATATTCAATAATTTTTAACTTATTAGCTTCAATAATAAAAAGGATAATCTTGCAATAAAATTTAAAAATGACGCATAATAAATATGCGTCATTTTAACAAATATCAATTCCAGCTACATCATTTCAACTCAAATTCAATAACAGTTCCTTTAGCATCAGGTAAATCAAAGCTATTTGCTACAGGGTGACCAAAGTTTACAAATACATCCTCTGCAGTTCCATATTTATCAACTCCATTATCTTGATTCCAGTATTCTGATAGAATTATCTCTGAACCATCTGATAAAAGTCTGGCTTTTTTAATTTTATTCTTCATACCTTTAAAATAAATCTGTCCCAAGACCGGTTTATCTATATGAGCATAAAGCTTTTTCCCATCCCAGGTAAATCTTCCCCATTCCTGTTTTTCAATAGGCGCGGGACCACATTCATAAATACTTTTGCCATTATCTTTGAGCCACTGCCCCACTTCAAGTAACATTTTCGCTGATTGTGGAGGTATGATTCCTTTTGCATTGGGACCAATATTAATAAGTAAATTACCATTTTTACTTACACAATTAGCTAAAGTTTGTATTACAAATGCAGAGGATTTAAAATCTTTGTCTGTTGAACAATATCCCCAACTGCGATTTAAAGTAATACACGCTTCCCATGCAATTGGATCTCCTTCTTCATCAACCAGCATTGCATCTGGAATTATCTGTTCTGGTCCATGGTAGTCGCCTGCATATATTTCAGGTTCACTTGCTTCGATATTTCCTCCAAGTCTATTATTTATAACCACATTAGGTTGAAGAGATCTAATCATCTTTGTAAGCTCAGATGCTTTCCATACGTCACCTTTCATTTTCCAATAAGAGAAATCAAACCATAAAATATCTATTATGCCATAATTTGTACAAAGTTCTCGTACCTGCTCATGCATATAGGTCAAATAGTTGTCAAAATTATGATTTTTATCCTTGTATTCAATATTATCTCTCATAGGGTGCTGTCTATCTCCGTATGCTGGATAATCTGGATGATACCAATCAACAAGGGAATAATATATTCCTACCTTAATTCCTTCAGCTCTAAAAGCATCAACAAATTCGCGGATAAAGTCTCTGCCAGCCAATGTTTTTGTAGATTTATACTCAGTAAATTTGCTGTCAAAAAGACAAAATCCATCATGGTGCTTTGCAGTCAGAACTGCGTATTTCACCCCAGAAGCTTTAGCTAATTTTGCCCATTCTCTCATATCACAATCAGATGGATTAAATTCATCAAAATACTGCTGATAATCTTCAATTGATATTTTTTCAGTGCTTCTAACCCATTCACCTCTGGCAGGTATTGAATATAGTCCCCAGTGTATGAACATTCCGAATCTTTCATTCCTGAACCATTTAGTGCGTTCTAGTCTGTCTATATATGCTTGAGATTTTTGTTTTTTCATATTTACCTCCAAATACTTTCATATTTAATTAGTCGCTTACCCTTTTACTGCCCCTGCAGTGAGACCTTTTTGTACCTTCTCCTGTAACAATACATATGCAATCAATGGAGGCAATATTGTTATGACAATTGCTGCCATTACCCCTCCATAGTCTGACTGACGTTCTCCGAAAAAGGATAATAATCCATATGAAATCGGCATTAACTCACTCTTGCTTATAAAAATCAAAGGAAATAAGAGGTCATTCCATGCTGCAAGGAAATTGAAAATTGATGCCGTTGCAATTGCTGGAACTGACATCGGAAGAATTATTTTCCAGTACACCTTAAAAACATTACATCCATCAATTATCGCCGACTCTTCAAGTTCCTTAGGAATTCCTTTCATAAAGCCCGTCAAAATAAATACAGTCATTGAAATTGAGAATGCAGTCATAACTAGAATCAAAGCAGGAAGACTGTCCTTTAATCTGAATGTACCTATATTAAATGCGATTGGTATTATTGTTGATTGAACAGGAATCATCATACCCATAACAAAATACATATATACTATAGGCTTTAGTTTGAAAGAAAATCTGGCCAATATATATGATGCCATAGTACCAACTATTATAAGTGTCGTCGTAACACATAACGTAATCAAAACACTATTCTTAAAAAAGGTTCCCACATGAGCTATTTCCCATGCCCTTTTATAATTTTCAAACCTAAAAACCTTTGGCAGTGCAAATGGGTTTATAAACATTTCAGTGTTAGACTTAAGAGAGGATATTATTGCAAAATATATTGGATATAAGGATATCACCGTATATAAGCTTAGGAAGCTATATAGCATAACTGCTTTAATTTTTTTGATACCTGCTCCAACGCTTCTTTCAGTTCTCATTTTTCCACCTCCGATGTTTATTCATCATAACTCTTTCTCTGCATAAGTTTTAAACTAATAATTGTTATAAATACGCTCATTAGAAAAACTATTACGGCAATGGCACTTCCTCGTCCGTAGTGACCGTATTTGAAAGCCTCGTTGTACATTAATGAAACAGGGACCTCTGTTAAACCATTTGGTCCACCCTGTGTCATTACAAATACTATCTCAAATATCTTTAGTATACCTGTTATTACCAAAATCACTGATATCTTTACTGATTCCCATATTAGCGGAAGCGTAATATAGAACACTTTTTTAATACCATCCGCACCGTCAATTAAGCCCGCCTCCATTATTTCATCAGGAATTGAAGATATCGCTGCAAATCCAATAGTTAAATAGTAACCGCTACTAATCCATGCCGTTATAAGAATAAGACTATTTAATGCTGTATTTTTGTCAGTAAGCCAGCTTGTGGTGAAATTTTCCATACCAATTGATGTTAAAATAGTATTTAAAACACCTGTGCCTGGGAAAAGTATGAAGTACCACATCAAACCTACTGCAGTAGTTGAAAGAACTAATGGAGAAAAAAATGCTGCTTTAAAAATTCTATAACCCTTGCAATAAGTGCTTAATAATATGGCTAGAAAAAATCCTATAGGTATTTGTGTAAATAAACTCAAGATTAGAAACCATATAACATTTTTAATTGACAGCCAAAAACCTTTAAACCCCATTAAATCAGTAAAATTCTCTATACCTACAAACTTAAGGGCAACTCCTCCTATACCATTCCATTCATAAAATGAAAAATAAAATGTTTGGATAATCGGCACAACTTCCAGTATAGTATATATTAAAAATGCTGGTAACAAAAACAATACGATTGGTACTGCACTCTTTCTATATTTATCCATGCATATGCCCCTCATGCTTTCTTTAGAAAGGTATGAGGTACAGGCTTTTATAGTGCCTAATACCCCATCCCTACATTCTAATAGTTGTAATTAATAGTTTATTTGTTTATTTATTAGCATCTATTTCATCTTGGATTTCTTTTGCCGTAACCTCAGGTGTATTGCCAAGAAGCATTCCTATGAAGGAATTTCTAGTACGATCCTGCATTGATGCTAAAGGATCTTTGTCAAAGGTGTCCATTCCACCAAATTTGATCATACTCGCTAAACCAGAAACTTCTGCAAACATAGCTCCTGTTTTTGAAGCGTCAAGCTGTAAATCTTTTCTTACAGGTAGGTTTTTTGTTTCGTATACATATTTTTCCTGATTTTCTTTAGATGTAAACATTTTCAAGAAGCCAACTGCATGTTCCTTCTGTAGATCACTTGCCTTCGCACTTACACTGTATCCAGAAGGGAAAGTAATGTTATGATCTTTAAACTGTGGCTTATCTTTCATGTATGGGAAGAGGAAAGTACCTACATTATCCTGAAATCCTGCAGTATTTATATCTCCCATGAACCATGTTCCATTAAATACCATTGCTGATTTTCCAGATAGGAAATTTGCCTTTTCTACTTCAAAATTTATGCCTTCAAGATCTTTTTGAAATGCTCCCATAGTCTTTAAATCTTTGAGCATCTTTAGGGATTGAACAACGTCTGCATCTGTCCATTTAGCTGTTCTCTTAAATCCTAATTCAATAGCTTTATCTACTCCAGTTAATTTATAAAGAAGTGCATTCTGAATATGTCCAACTCTCCAAGTGTCTTTTCCACCTACTCCCCAAGGTGTAATTCCTGATGTTTTGAGTTTTTCTATATCTGAAAGAAGCTCGTCATAAGTTTCTGGTGTCTTTTCTATTCCGGCTTTTTTGAAAAGGTCTTTGTTATAATACATAACTTCAATTGCATTCTGTGCAGGAATTGAATAAATACCCTTTACACCATATACATCAAATTTGCTAACATTTATGTTACTTTCATTCAAGCCATCGCTCCATGCCTTATCCTGTTCAAAATAAGATGTAAGGTCTTGCAGTACACCACTCTTTGCATATTCTACTGCCAAAAGAGTCCCATTTACTGCAAATACTGCAGGCATGTCGTTAGTAGCTAAGGCTGCTTTGAATTTGTTGTTATATGCACCTTCTTCAGCAATTGATTCATCTACAATTGTAACATTTGGATTTTTTTCCATGTACTGTTTTTGAACCGCCTGCCAAATAGGTGTAGATGAGTCTGTTCCTGACCATCTGCTGAGCAATCTGATAGTAACTGCTTCTTTACTAGAATCAGTAGTAGTAGTTGCTGTTGATTCTTGAACTGTCGTAGATGTGCTTGAGTCTGTCTTGGTCTCACCACATGCAGCCAAACTAAATGTAAGGCAACCTACCAAAACCAAACTTACCAATTTAAGTACTTTTTTGTTTTTCATAAAATTCCTCCTTGATGAATTTTGCTTACATATTAATTATAAATTAATCACTCCTCATAACAAATGGAATATATCTGCCTAAATTAGTAAAAATTTTGTTTTATATAAGAAGAAGAGATTTTCTATTCAGGTTTAACCGTCTTTTGCATATATGTGGAGGGCGAGATCCCAAAATGCTTTTTAAAGGATTTGCTGAAGTAGTAGGGATCGCTGTAGCCTACCTTTTCTGCTAACTCGCTAAGCTGCATTTCCGGATTTCCTTGCAATAACTTTTGGGCGATTTTCATACGGAAATTTGTTAAATATTCTATTATTGTAAACTGAAGTTCTCTTTTAAACACTTTGCTTAAATAGCTTGAATTAATAAAAATACTCTCTGCAATCTGATCCAGTGACAAGCTTTCCTTTGAATAATTATTTTCGATATAAGTTTTTGCTTTTTCCACTATTTGAGATGTCTTAAATCTCTTTTTCTCTAGTACCAAAGTAACTGTATCTTCATACAGCTTTATTATCAATTTTTTAAGCTCATCTACAGTCTCACAACTTTTAATGAATTCTATGAAGTCAGTGTTTTGACCCAACACCTCCTCAAGAGATAAGTTACTTTCCAAGATAAATGTAAACGGAATAAACGCAAGCTCTACAGCAACCATTTCCGAAATCTCTTTTGGAAGCTTCCTGTGTAAAATGCTCCCAAAAATAAAGTTTAATTGTTTTATAAAGCCTTCTTTATTTCCGAGCCTTAGGTTGATTAGTATTGAATCCTTGTCTTCTATTATAAAAACATTATGTCCAAAATTATTATGACCTGTAAGTTCGAATTCCAGAACTTTGTCTTTGCCTTCAAGAAACTTGGTTTTTAGAGCAAAAACGGCTTCTTTATAAGATAAGTAAATATTATCAAAACCATTGTGACTGCCACCTATGCCTATTGTGATAGTGAAATTCAAGAATTGTTTTACAGCTTTTCTAATTTTTTCGCAAATCAAGTAAGCGGGCTTTAAGTCCTTTGGGTAACCATTATTTCTCTCATTAATAATGCATACTATATGGTTATCAGAGCCTATAAAGGCAACTGCTGAGTTATTCTCTTTTATTATTTCACTGGAAATGTTGTGGACTGCAAACTCCCAGAGCTGTTTATCCTTCTCCATACTCCACTTCTCTTCAAAGTTATCAATTTCTATCACCGCAACTACCATTTCCTCCTCTGAAAGTCCCAGTTCAAAATAGTCAACAGACTCTTGTAATTTTTGATTTGTACTTTCTGCTTGCGAAGTAATCAAATAATATAGAAATTTTTCCTTTTGTATTTCATAATTACTTTTTACCTTAATCTTAAGATTATCTATATATATATTTTGCTCAGCTTCTTTTAATATATCTTTTTTGACCTCTAAAATAGCTTTTTCAAGTTCTTCTTTGTTTATTGGCTTCAAAATATAGTTCGATACTCCTAAGCTTATGGCTTCCTTAGCATATTCAAACTCACCATAGCCTGTAAGTATAATTATTCTGATTTCAGGATAGTTCTTTCTGATGGACTTTGAAAGTTCTAATCCATTTAGTAGAGGAATATTTATATCAACAATGGCAAGCTGGGGCATAGTTTCTTCAATAACCTCTAGTGCCTGCTCCCCGTCTTCTGCTTCAGCTATAATTTCAAAACCAAGACTATTCCAATCTATTGTATTTCTTATAAGCTGCCTTAACAAGTACTCATCATCTACAATCAGAACCTTAATCATAGCCAGCTACCTATTCCCCTTCCTTATCCATTGGTAAAACAATGTCTATCACTGCGCCTTCACCGTTTTTGCTGCTTAAGTGTATACCATACCTTGGTCCAAAATATAATTTTATTCTTTCATTTACACTTTTTAAACCAAAGCTTTTATTATTTGAATCCTCAGTAGAATCCTCCAAAACCTTTTTCAACTCTTCTTCATCAAAGCCTTTTCCATTATCAATTACAGAGATCACAACATCATCGTTCTGCCTTTTCCCAATGATATGAATAAACCCTTTGCCTCTTTTATTTCTTATTCCATGGTATATGGCATTTTCTACAAGAGGCTGTATAGACAGCTTAAGAATATGCTTATCTAATATCTCATCGTCCATTTCTATATAGCACTCAAACTTATCTTTATATCTCACCTCTTGAATAGTGAGATAATGCCTTACATTGTCTATTTCTTCCTGTATGGTAATAATATTTTTCCCTTTGCTTAGGGCAATTCTATAAAACATAGAAAGGGATTTTACCATTTTAAATACATCATCATTTCTCCCCAACTGTGTCAGCGAACAAATGCTTTCCAATGTGTTATATAAAAAATGAGGATTAATTTGGGCCTGTATTGCAAGTAGCTCAAACTCCCTTTTCCTACGTTGCTCTATATATACCTGATTCATTAGGTTGGAAATCTGCTCAAGCATATTATTGAAGCTTTTTGACAAAAGTCCTATTTCATCCTTACCCTTTACATGGGCTCTTACTTCTAAATCTCCCTGACCGGCATTTGACATTATTTTAGATAGTCGAACTACAGGCATAGATATTGTTTTTGAAATTATAGATGAAGAAATCATGGCTAAAAATATACATATTAATCCTGTAAGTAAAATAATGTTACTTACTTTGTTTCCATCTACAGTAAGTTCACTTAAAGGAATAAATCCAAGAACAGTCCACCCCATAGGTTCAAAGCGGCTAGAGGTTACAAGATGCTTTTTATTATTTATTAGAAACACTTTACCCTGTTGGTTATTACTTTGAATCCAGTCAAAATATGCTTCTTTTGAAATATTCCCATTTAATTCAGCAGGATTTGCAGAGGAAACGATTATGCCTTGATTGTTTACTATAATAAATTTCCCATTAACACCATATTTCAGGTGTGAATATAAATTAGATATGTTTTTTTCATTTATATTAACCTCAGCCTTACCCATAATGCTTCCATTATTTATATTGACTATTGATTTTAATAAGGTTGCACCATAATTAACCTCATATCCTAATTCATAGTCAATAGGGTGCATGTCAATTCGAATAGTCTTTATCCTATCTTCAATTGCTTTATCATATTCGCTCCAAATTCCCTTTTTAATGCTTGCAGTATTAATTTTCCCAGAGCCAAGGATATGCCCATTTTGGGCATACAGTACAACAGAACTGATTGAAGCCCCTGGCTCAATTATATTGTCTAACATTGACTTTATTAATATTTCATCCTCAAAACCTATCAAATCTTTGGAACCCGTTGCTTTTCTCACTATAGTTTGTACACGCTCATTTGAGACGATTATTTTCCCCAAATCCTCAGCATGAGTTATTAAACTGGTCAGGTTTTGATTTATCAATTCGAGATTCTGAACAGAATTATTTATACTTTTATCAACAATAGTGCTGTAGGAAATTTTATTTGCCATAAGGGCTAGTGCAATTATTGGAATAATTACAACAATCAGATTGGTCATGTTCAGCTTTCTCCTTATTGGCAAATCGAAGTACCAATTCTTAATAATGCTAAACAGAAATTTCATTATAACCTCCATTCCGCCGCTGCCGCTGGCGGCACAAATAGTAATGAAAATGGTGCGCGGCTTTCACCATTTTGTTATAATTATACTTAGGAGAAGATACACTACA
>Ga0209430_1001037_pt1 | contig 22384 bp, 19 predicted proteins | sample BarGraIncub1133A_FD_184504 | JGI IMG/M metagenome (GOLD analysis project Ga0209430, IMG submission 184504) | Arctic peat soil microbial communities from Barrow, Alaska - Barrow Graham LP Incubations 11-33A (SPAdes) (version 2) | ecosystem: Environmental > Terrestrial > Soil > Wetlands > Peat... | reverse complement strand
GCAATACGATATCCGCAGCAGTATGAGCAGACCGGGCTGTCCGTATGATAATTCCTGCGCGGAGAGCTTCTTTGCCACGATAAAAAAGGAGTGTATTTATCGCAAAAAATATGTTACATTTGAGGAATTTAAGACAGATGTCTTCGAGTACGTGGAGCTGTTTTACAATCGGAAGCGTATGCACGCGACTTTGGGTTATCTGAGCCCGGTCGAATATCGGCTGAAATATGACGGTCTAAAAACCGCATAATTTATTATATTTTAGTCGCCCATATCGGTACAAAAGTACTATCATTTTTTCGACGCAGTCCAGTTTTCCGTCCGGCTCAAAGCGGGCGTTGACGCCGACATATACTTTTGATTAATTATCCATAGCGTCACCTTATACGGCCTTGAAAAAGCCCACCGGATGAATGGTGTGGTCTTCCTTCGGATTGATGTTTTTCAGCGTCTTATCTTTGGTTGTTATGGCGCGCCCGATGGCATAGTGCCCGAAGCGCCGCCTAATATTTGAAATAAACTACTTAAGCTTTCCTCCGCAAGAAGGACATGCGGTTTGATTTCCTTTAAGATCCGCGCCACAATAAAAACAGAACTCGAGAGGTTCTTCTGGAAATTCAGACTCTTGATTATTATTAATATTAGAATTGCGTTGCTTCATCATTTTTTTTTGCTTATTTTCTGGCATAACTGCTAGTTCAGCTTCTTCTAAGATTGACAACCCTTCATCAATTGTTTCTGCTTCAGGTGTAGATACATTTATATTTTCGCTAAGTTTTCTCAATAATGTGATTCCCTCGCCCGAATTCGCAACCAATTCCCCAAAGCCCGATATAACTATTTTCCAAAGCCAAGCAAAAAATATTCCGAAGCCGGCTACTACTACAAACAATAAAAAGCCAATCCAACTCCTTAGCGTAACCCAGTAGGATACTCCTAAAAGCACCGCACCTATCCCACAAATCAATCCTACCGCCTCAGCCGCGTTTTTAATCCTGTTACCCGTATTCGTGTTCATTGATAATCCCCCTCTTGTTTTTCCATCTTAATTCAAATAGAATTGCCTTTGCTTTTAAACGAACTACATGGACTTTGAATCGTCTATTGCACCAGCTGGTTTTCGCTGCCATCAGTACGAATTTTATAGAGCGACAAATTTTCGCTACCATTTTGATAATAAATCCAGCTATGATTTGAGTAGCCTGTAGCTTCCAATCGCCAAATCTCAACTTGTGTGTTTGTTGTCTTTGAGTATCCCATATTATTTTTTATGCCGTATAGCCCGTTGATGTATCGATTCCGATTGTGTTTGTGGTACCGTTCCAAGTGACACCGAAGTTGATTGCCGCGGCAACGTCACGGAGCTTAAAGTAGTTGTTGCCACCTATATTGTAGGCTGTTACAGTAATTACAGAGCCGTTCAAATAAACCTTTGAAGTAGTGAGTGTTGCAGCTTTATTCACCGTATCTCCCGATACGGCAAGCTCGCCTCCGACGGAGGTATAAGCCTTGCCAGTTGTCATGTTGATTGCATTGTTTGCAGCGTCCCAGCTCACTTCGACCTGCTTTGCTGTGCCACTTAACACCTTTGCAAGGTCACGCAGCTTGAAATAGTTGCTGCCGTCAATGTTATATGCCTGAAATGCTACGCTGCTCCCATTGACCAGCACAGCGGATTTGGTGGGTGCTGCGGTTTTGCCTACACTTATCGCAACAAACTGAAGCCCGTTGGCAACGGCATATATCTGTGCCGTTGAGCCGACAAGGCCGCATATCGTGAAATTCTCGCAGCCGTTAAATGCATATTTTTCAATCGTCAAAGTACTGTTCATTATCGTAACTGACTTTAGGCTAGTGCAATAATTGAACGCATAGCCGCCGATACTCGTGACCGATTGCGGAATGCTGGCATTAATTAAATCTTTGCAGCCATTAAAAGTACTTTCGCCGATTTTTGTAACACCTTGAGGTATGCTGATGCTTTTAAGACTCGTGCAGTTAATAAAAGCCCCTCCGCCGATATTTGTAAGCGTTTGCGGCAAGATCACATCTGTAATGTTGGCACAGCCTTCAAAAGCCGATTCTGTAATGCTTTTAACTCCATTCGAAATCGTTATCCCTGTCAAACCTGCCGGACACGATATTAAAGTTGTACCCGCATAGTTGTAAAGTGCCCCGCCGGAACTTTTGTAATTTGTATTCCCGGCTTCAACGGTGATATTGGTTAAATCGTAGCAGCCGCCGAAAGCGTCAACGTCAATACTTGTCACGCTACTTGGAATAAAAATATTAGTTAAACCTGTAGAAGAAAAGGCATATTCGCCAATGCTTTCCAATCCTTGCGGGAGGGTGATATCTGTTATTGGGCAGCACATGAAAGCCCCCTCTCCAATGCTTTTGACGCTTTTTGGTATGCTGACACTGGTTAATTCGACACCTTCATAACATCCATCTTCAGCAAATAGCCAGCCGCCAATACCTGTTACAGGATATCCGCCCAATGTGTCCGGGATGGTAACAGCTCCGATGGTCACTGTGTACCCCGTAACCTCGGCCTCTCCATTTGTCACTGTGTACTGAAAACCGTTTTCCTCTGCTGCAAATGCTGAAATTCCGAGAATCGAAATTAATATAGCCGTTGTGATAAGAACACCGAGACTGCGTTTGATTGTATGCATAAAATTAACCCCTTTTTTTCGTTCTGTGAAAGAGGCCCTGTGCGCAAAGGACAGGGCCTCCTGACGTTTAATTGCCTGGTACAGCCTCGGCAATTTTTTTGATACTTAGGTTTTTCTTATTACTGATATTAGGGTTCTGAGCTATTGTTCACAGTTATCGGCCCAAAGCTGTCCAAAAACGCTCCGGCCTGGTCACTTGGGCTATTGTGTCGCGAGTTCGCATTGGAATACGTTAAGGTTGTGCCTGAGGTGATGGTAGGAATATGTGTTTGCTGGGCTAAATAGATTGTGAGGACATTCGGAGACGAGAAAGCGCTGACACAGCTGCCACGTAGCGAATAATCTTTCCCTCCGATGTTCAGGCTGAAGTATGAGCCGAGGAAGCTGCTCCGATCTAGGCTCATGTTGCTGTCAAATGTCAGCGTCACTATATTCGAACTTGAATCATATGCCGCAGTGACAGAGTTGGAAACAGCAGAAATATAGCTGACTGTGCGTGTATATTGAATGGCAGCTGTCGGAACAGCGTCCCCGGCCCAGTCTGTTAAGCCGCTCTTCGGCGTGTACGACACTGAAATATGCGGCGTTCCGGATGTAATCGGGGTAAAAGTCATTGTAACCCAGTCACAAGGGATACTAGACGACCTCCCGATATTGTTACTCAATGTCACTGCATTGCTACCGTTCATAACTGTAAAATCACTTGCAGTTATGTTATCATACCCGTTATGGTAGATGCCCGGATTCATCACTACCGTAATATACCCTTTTGCCGCGTTGACATAGACCGCTGAAATCCCCGGTGCTGCCAAAACAACGTCAAAACTCCGAGAGCCCACGGCGTTGTGGCTGGCGTCACGGATTGGGTTTGTGGCCTTGGTATAAGACAGGGTAAGGCTTGCGGTCGATGTTACGCCCGAAACATTGAGGGTAATCCAGCCACCGAGCATTCCATGCGTTGATGAATTGGTGACGGCAACGCCGGTCACAGTGCCTTCTGACAGTACGAAATCAGTTGTGGCCGGTACACTGGAGGTGTCGAGCGCCTCTTCGCTGTATAGTGTGATTTTGTTTTTGTCGCTGTTAATATAGGCATCCGTAAGAATATTTGGCGCTGTCGTGTCGACGGCTGTGGTGGTGGCAAGGTCAAAGGTGACGGCGGTGACATTTGCCGATGTGTAGGCGCCGTCCTTGATGACAAAGCTGAGCTTAATCTCGTGTCCGGACATCGGGCTGATACTCGTCGTCAGTGTGTACTCCTGTGTTGTGTCCGTCACCTTCTGGTAACCGTAGTATTCAATAGTAATCGGGTCATCGGTCGGACTACTACCATCATATAAATCCGCGTATCCGCCCAGCACGCCAGTCACCGAAGAATCAAATTCGTAGTTTGCTTGATTTCCTGTAACATAGACCTCGGCGGCTTTCTTCAGTTTGATTTTTATTACAACTTTGCCGCCAGTGACCGTCGCCATCGGGTAGCCTGATTCATAATAACTGTCGTCGTTGTTATCGGTGACGACATTTGTTATTCCGGAGTTGCGGATAATTAGGTCGAAAGTTTTTGTCAAGACATTGGAGCCATAGCTGACCGTTGCCGTAAGGGTAACGGTCTTGTCGTTTGTTGAATCTCTGGTTACGACGCCAGTATTGCTAACTACATTTGTATCTGACGAAGACCAGGAAACTGTCGCACCTGTAAGTGTAGTCGGCAAGGTCAGGTTAGATGTGATAGATTGCGCGTCGGTGTTGCTGTTTTTAATCATATCAAACGTGAGCGCAGGTTCCCCTGACGCCGATGCGTTTACAATGGTCACCGTAAAGGCTATTTCCTCGCTTTGGTTATCCGAATTGTCCTTGAGTGAGCCCGCCGCAAGAACAAAGGTGAAGGTTCCGGTAAGCCCGGCCGTTTCGTTGCCGGTTTTCGGAGTAATGATAAGCGTCTTTCCGCTTGCATCGCTACTGTCGAGCGTCACGGTGCCGTATTCTGTGCCGGAAGGAATGCTTCCGCCGGACATTGTGACAACAGGCGTACCCACAAGGGTTACCTTCTCGCTCATAATAACCTTAATTGAAGAGACGGTACTCCCTAGATTCGCCGAGAATGTACCATTTGTACTCGTTGAAGTAGCTCCATTGACCGTTGCTGTAAGGCTTGTCATTGTTGGAGCCGCTGTATCCGTGGTCACGGTAAGCGTAAAGTTCATTGCCGCGCTTGCATTATTCGAACTATCCTTGACCGAACCTACTGCAAGCGCAAAGGCAAACGTTCCGGTAAGTCCGGCTGTTTCGTTGCCTGTTTTCGGAGTAATTATAAGCGTCTTTCCGCTTGCATCGCTGCTGTCGAGCGTCACGGTGCCATATTCTGTACCAGAAGGAATGCTTCCGCCGGACATCGTGACAACAGGTGTCCCCACAAGGGTGACTTTCTCGCTCATGAGAATCTTTATTGAAGAGACTGTATCTCCAACATACGCCGAGAATGTACCATTTGTACTCGTTGAAGTGGCCCCATTGACCGTTGCGGTAAGGCTTGTCATTGTTGGAGCCGCTGTATCCGCAATGAATCCGCCGCCAGTACTTCCGTTACTGCCTGTAACAGTAACGTCGGATGCGCCGACACCTGTCATATTGCCGGGCTTCACAGAAAGCTTTGAGTCCGCGCCGGCATCTTTGTCAACATTTGCATTGGTAATTGTGCCCGTACCGGTAATCGTAGCACTTGCGCCGAGGTTTAAATTGGTTATTGTCGCCCCAGTCATAACAATTTGCGCTCCTGCATTCTCGTTTGTGACTGAGGAAAAAGCTCCGACCAATCCAACTGGATTATTTCCGATAAAATCAGCAGAAATAGTAACCTGCTTTATCCCACCACCGGTTAATTGCTGAGTAACTAGAATTGCGCCGGACTCAAGAAAAACCGCGTTGATTTCGCTGGAGCCAGAAACCACAATTCGAACAGTCCCATTATCGTCCTTTCGGACTGTTATTCCACCCTCGACGGTTACATTATTGAAATAAATTGAGTGTTCTCCACCACCGCGGACAATTGTGTTGCCGGTGACTTTAACATTGTTTAAATTGACATTCCCCGATCCGACGCCTTCGGCAATAATCAAATCTCCATTAATTGTCATGTTGTTGAGTGTTACGCCGGGAACATTTATTATTACCGTGCCGGATACATCGCCGGTGTACTCTTTTGCTTCCGTGCAAAGTTCGGCAACAGCGTTATTAAGAATCGTAATAATTTCAGCCCGCGTAATTGAGGCCTTCGGACTGAATTTGCCGTCCGCGCCATGTACATACCCCTTGCTTACCATTACGTTTACATATCCCAACGCCCATGTGGAAATGCTTGAACTATCTGCAAAACCATTTTTTCCGGCAGCGTCCTCAGAAAGTCCAAGTGCACGCCCCAACATTACGACCGCTTCTTCGCGGGTAATGCTGTCTTTGGGGCGTATTGAACTTCCGTCACCCAATATTACTCCGGCTGCATTGGCCTTTAGTATAGCATCTGTATAAAATGCTGTTCCAAGGTCTGAAAACGTTTTCTGTGACAGTGTTTGGTATTTCATGATGCGGTCAATTACTACCGCCATTTCTCCGCGAGTAATGGGATCATTTGGGCGAAACGCACCATCTGAGCCCATCACTATCCCCATACTGCTCCATTTTTCAATTGCCGTCTGAGCCCAATGGTTTTGTACATCTTTGAATGTGGATGTTGCTAGTGCTATGGTGGGTGCCAGAGACAGGATCATGACACATGCCAAAACTACGCTAAGCAATTTTCTTTTCACAATTATTCCCCCAATATTTTTTTATCATTTTCTCAGAGAAGAAGTATCAACTCATGAGTAATGGTTTAAGAACGCGGCAAAATCGTTGTTGGGCCAAAGAGAAGCTTCCTGTAATTTAGATATTAAACACACACGGTTTGGTCTGGTACATTACTGTTTACTGCGTAGTTGACAACACAATTCACAATCCGCGCTTTGCGCCCCAGACCGCAAGCTCCTTGCTGTTTCTAACCTCTACTTTTCTGAAAATCTCCGCACGTGTATTTCGCACATGTCCTTCACTAAGAAAAAGCTCACTAGCAATTTCCGAGTTTTTCCTTCCCGCTGTGATAAGGCGAGCAATGTCAATTTCTCTTGCCGTAAGCTTCTTTATGTCGGATATGTCCCCACTGTTTTGCCCATTTTGTTTGTACTGTCCGGAGATATGCTCGCGTATTATCTTTTCTGCTTCTCTGTCGTATGTATTAAGTCCATTGCAGGTGTTTCGAATGATAGTGATAATTTCCTCGCTTTTATGGCCCTTCCAATTTTGGTGATATCCATGTCACCAAAAATCACAACAGCCCCGACTGGACCTGAGTTGAGATGTCGCCGCCGCTAAAATTACTACTATGTTAGACGATGGAATATTCAACGATTAGTTTGCTAAATGCGGTTAATGCGCGGCTGCCGAAAATTGCTGTCTGTTGATTTTGGAGTATGTTGTTTGAGCCAAATTCACCATTACCAATGCCCTTAGTGATGCCGTTTTCTGCTGCATAACCGACATACGGTACCGCCCAACTGGGAATGCCGTCGGTGTAGGGGTTTTCACTTTTAACTGTTTGACCGAAGAAAACCTCAGCAGCCCTGCCAATCATTGTCACCATCTGTCCGCGGTTATATTCATCGTTTGGGGCATAGTTGTTATCACCGACACCCATTGTTATTCCAGCGTATTTCAGGAAAGTTATAGCTTGATTATTTGTATCACTAAAAGAGTTTATGCTTAAATCCCAGCCATGTTCAACTGCGATTTCCTGTACTGATTTGCCTAGCGCTTTTTCAATAACGAGCGTCAGCAACTCTGCGGCGGCAAGGCGCGTTGTCGCATTTTGCCAGCCTCCATTTGCAACCGAATCGGGTACCACACCGGAATTGAGCGCCTGAGCAAGCTCAACCTTTGCCCAACCAGATGCACCAGCTGTAGGAGATGTATCGTTGTCCGCATCGATTCTAACCCGATTATAGTGGATTGTTGCGGCGGAAAGTGATTCGTTTCTTTCGCCAACTGATATCGCTTTCCACTCTGCCTCGCTACCGCCGTAATACACGTCGGTCAGCGCATCGCATTTAAAAAACGCTGATTCAACAATGGTCACAACGCTTTTAGGGATATATATACTCCTCAAGCTACTGCACTCCCAAAATAATGCGGAATCAAGCCTTTTTATACCTTCCGGAATACTTATGGTCGCTAGGCTACTGCATTGTCTAAAAACACGAGGGGCAATTTCTGTAACGCTTGCCGGAATATTAACATTCGTCAGATTGCTGCACTCAATAAAGGCGCTATCGAGAATTTGTGTCACACCCTCGGGTAAGCTCACACTAGTCAATCCGGTGCCCCGAGAAAATGCATGCTGCTCAATACTAGTCACGCCAGCGGGGACTTCATAATAACCTACTATCATAGGCGAAACACAAATTGCTGTTTTATTCTTGTTGAATACGACACCATTCACTGATGAGTATTGTGCGTTGTTTTTCGAGACATTTATGCTCTCCAGTTTTGTGCATTGTTCAAAGGCGCAAGGATTAACATATGTTACGGATGCCGGCACGTTAATGCTCGTTAAGCTGCTGCAGTTTTCGAAGGCGAAACCATCTATAAATTCCACGCCCTCAGCGAGAACTATGTCTGTCAAGTTGGTACAATTACGAAATGCGACAATTCCAATGTATTTTGCACTTCTCGGTATATTTATACTCCTTAGGCTAGTACAATCAGCCAAGACACCAATTCCAATCCCGTCAACGCCTTCCGGGATATTGATACTTTCCAGATTGCTGCAATACTGGAAGGCATAATTGCCAATATGAGACACATGCGTAGGAATATGCATATTTGTCAGACTTGAACAATATGTGAAAACAAAATCACCTAAGCTGGTCAAGCCCTCGGGCAAGCTTACACTTTTTAGGCGGTAACAATAAGTAAAAGCATAATCCTCAATGCTATTTACGCTCGCAGGGACGTTGTAAGTGGTATTGACTTTATATGGAGGATATTTTTTGAGAGTAGTTAACTTTTTGCTGAAAAGAACACCATCTTGTGATGCATACACGCTGTTCCCCTCTGCTACATTTATGCTTGACAGCTTGGGACAAATATAAATAGCAGCATTAGGGACACCTATTACACCAGCCCCTATATTCAGGGTAGATATCTCGTTACGATAATCATACCAAGGTGCATCATAACCGGGCGTATCATTATTTCCAATGCCCGTAAAAAAATCACGCAATTCTAAAGAACCCGTTCCTCCAATGGTCAACACGCCTGTACTCGTGTTAACTGACCATGTCAGTTTGTCTCCACAAGTGCCAAAATAGGTTTCCGCCGATGCTGTGATTGGTACTAACGCCAAAAGGAGTATAAGCGCCAATATCGTACTTAAGATTTTATTCATCATCATGATCTCCTCCAATATTCCATTAATAATCACCGACACTCAGATAGCCCCAATCATTACTTTTCCTGTCCATCGATGTTTCTTTTCAGCGCTTTTGCTGATCCAAGTCATCATCTACTATCAGTACTCTTACCATAAATCTGAACCGAAATGAAAAAATAATCATTATCCTTTCTAAAGAATTAGCTAGAACTGGAAGATGACCTTGATATTAAGCCCCCTTCACTCGGCGAGCCATGACTGATCTCTCCGACGAGCGATATAGCTCTGCTAGAGATGCTATTCAATCCTTTATTTAGTACGATATCTCGTTATCAATTAGTTTCAATGTTTGCCTCGTCTATGTATACAAATTTACAGCCGCAGTTGAAGCAGTCATCTCGTCTTGAGCTCTGCTTATTTTTATATCGGTGATTAATCAACATTTTAATCACAGCCCACGCTTTGCGCCCCAGACCGCAAGCTCCTTGCTGTTTCTAACCTCTGCTTTTCTGAAAATCTCCGCAAGTGTATTTCGAACATGTCCTTCACTAAGAAAAAGCTCACTAGCAATTTCCGAGTTTTTCCTTCCCGCTGTGATAAGGCGAGCAATGTCAATTTCTCTTGCCGTAAGCTTCTTTATGTCGGATATGTCCCCACTGTTTTGTCCATTTTGTTTGTACTGTCCGGAGATATGCTCGCGTATTATCTTCTCTGCTTCTCTGTCGTATGTATTAAGACCATTGCAGGTGTTTCGGATAATAGTGATAATTTCCTCGCTTTTGTGACCCTTGTAAATATACCCATCGCAAAAATTCTGAAAAGCCTTTATTACGTGGTCCTTCTCGGCAAAAAGAGTCATAATCAAGATTTTAATTTTTTCGTTTTCCTGCTTTATTAATCGGCTCGCCTCAATGCCGTCCATAACCGGCATTCTCACGTCCATTAGTACAATGTCCGGACAGAGCTCAAGGCAGCGATCAACCGCTTCTTTGCCATTCTCGCAAATGGCTACTACTCTAATGTCGTCCTGTCCTTCAATGTTGCGTTTCAGTGCTTCAGCTGCGTCTCTATCGTCATCAGCAATGATTACTTGAATCATGATGTTACCTCCGGTATGTTATTTTTTTGGAACATGCCGTCCATAGGAATAACTACTCGCAGATTAAATCCACCGTCACTGGGAGATCCGTATTCGATTTCTCCGTTCAGAGTGGCAACTCTTCTTTCCATACTTGCAAGGCCGTTACTCTTGACTATTTCTTCACAGCCGTTACCGTCATCCACGATATAAAGATTAAGCTGATTATCCTTTTGAACAAGTGTAACAATTATTTCTTTAGCTTTTCCATGAACAAGAGAATTGGTTAAAGCCTCCTGACATATAAAATAGATTGCTTCACCATGCTTTCGTACGCTAAGCTGTTTGTCATCGATATTCTGATGATTAAATTCAATTTTGACGCTTTTCGTACGGAGCTTTTCAAACAGTGATTCGAGTGCCCACAAAAATCCGTTGTTTTCAATGTCTATCGGCTTAAGCTCGTTAACGATTCTTCTGAGGTGCAAGAAAGCAGTCGTCGTTTTATCATAGGACTTTTCGATGCAGGCCTTGATTTCCGGAGTGTTGTCAAAATTGTTCATGACATATTCGAGATTGGAACTGATAACATTTATACAGTTTCCTAGGCTGTCATGTAAATCGCAAGAAAGCCTGTCGCGTTCAGTTTCAAGCGTAGACAGGCGATACTCAGTGACATCTTTGATTTTGAGAATTTTTCCGATTAGTTTCCCATTCGATTTATTGATTGGTATTATGCAGAAAGAGTATTGTTTTACATTCGGTGCCCACGAGTTTATCTTGATAGTATCTTCAAATATTGCATCTTCAGAGGCTGAGGCAGCACGTTTCATCTTCTCCAACATTGCGATGTCATCGGTGTGCTCTTTCAGCAATGAAAAAAATGAACCGATATCCGCACAATGCCCCAACCCGAACGCCTCCATGAAATATTCGGAACAAGCCTCGTTGTATTCTTTTATATCTCCATTTTTATCAAATATCAGTACTGCCTCATTCAGCGTTGAAAAGAGTTCATATGCTGCTATAGGAATTATTTCGATGAAATTGTATTTTAATATGTAGATTGTAATCATAATGTTGAAAAGAGAAAAGCTGATTGGAGTCAAATCAAAACCAGGCGAATCCAATATTTTTGTTCCGGTTAAGAAACTCAACAGGACTGGGAAGAGAATAGCCAATATCAAAGGCCAGCCCCTTTTTGCCTTGCGTTTTTCCGTCGAGGACTTTTTTAGAATTATTACAGCACTTGCAATAATGTATATATATGATATAGCCTGATTCAGCAAAAACAGTGTACCCCACTGTGTGATGCCGTCATATCCAAAGGCTTTGCTTATTATAAGCAGATAAACATACTTAGTTGTCAACAGCGGCCATGCGCACAGTATCGGTGGTAATAGTATGAGCGAGATGAATAAGATTTTATTTTTTGAGGTAATTTTTCCGGAATAAAACATTGAAAATATTAGCCAGAGCGAGCTAATAAACATAAGTGGTAGCATTGTCAGTTTGACTGAAGATAGCAATTCCCCAGCATTTCTTGACATGTACTCTATCATCCCGAAGAAAGTCCATAGTAAAATTGCCACTTGGCATGCAAGCAAGCTATACAGCTCATCTGTCTTTTTGGCCTTAATGTAAATTACGGTTGCCGTTATGGCACACTGTATCATTATAACCGTATAGACGATTACGCACGTCTTCATATACCATGTCATTACAAATTCACCCTTTTCGGCCGTTTTAGCAATAATGTGGGGAGCGTTCTTTTCTTACTATTTATTAGCAAAATTACCAACTTGCAAATGTCATGACTTTTTTGTGTTTATTATGAAAATTGTCTTTTAGGCAGTTTTTTACTGTCAGCCCACTTTTTAACTACAAAATCATATCTGTTGTTTACAAACAACTTCCACCGCTATTACTGATTGACCACAATCTATATGTAACTTTATCAACCATAATTGAAGGACCGGCGACTGTGTTTTTGCATGTCTTACCCATAGCCGTCTCAACAATCCTTGGAACATATCTTTTCGAAAAATTCGTGTTTTCAAACAAAACACTTGCGTTTAATCCCGCCGTATCACCAGCTCTTGCAAATAAGCTGATTGGCAAAAACGAGTAATGTCCCCCACTGCCAGAAGAGACAATCCCAGGTGTAAATATGTTGGTTAAACATCCCTTAAATCCCGCATAAACCGAAAATTTCTCATCGAGATATCCTTGATTTAACCAATATAATTGATCCATATCATCAATAAAATACGTAAAGCATGCCAATTTATTAATATTATTGTCCGCTCCTATAAGATATGTTGCAGCAATAATAGTGTTTTTTGATCTTAGCAGTTTAAAAAAATCATCTTTTGAATCTTGCATCGATATTGGATGCCCTTCACCAAGAAAATCGAACTTATTATTATACAAATCCCACATTTCATCAGCTTGCAGCTCGCTTATCATATTACCCATATCAAGTGTTGTAATACTGTCGCCATCTGAAGAAAACTGAGGGCCTATGTTTTCAATATAGTAAACATATACATCCCTCAATTTTATTCTGTTTTGTTCGCCTCCACTGGTGTTTTGTATTGCGCAGCACGAATATAAAAGCAATGATGCCTGCTTGTCATCTTCGTCAGCTCTATAATCTAGCAGCGGTCTTTCCATGTAATGCATACCAACTTTGCACAAAATCTCGCTTAGCACTTTTTGCTCAATACTATTATGATCGCTAAAATAAAGCGCACATGTGCCAATTGACATTATGCAATCAGCAAGTTGATTCTTTTCGTCATCTGTAAGCTCCTGAACAGGTAGGGATAATATTTAACTGTAGAATCACTATCTTTTGCGTATTCTTCGCACCGAACCACATCATACCCCATAGCCAACCCGTGGCTTACGTCCATTATTGCGGGAATGTGAGCATTGCGGGAAATAATAAAGCTAGTTCTATCATCATGCACTATGTCTTCGTAGAACTCCTCTGATAATATACCCCGACGTCTGGAGCCATCGTTGTTACAATTGCAAAAGTTTACATATTTGTCAAAATCAATTATCGAGCATTCTGAACCATGTATTAGAGTTTTAACTGAATCATTATTTTGTTTTTTTCCATAAGATATTTCGTCAGATAATAAACAAGTCAGCCCTTCTCGATTATCAAGAATATAAGTACTCGGGCTTGGAAAACCATTAAAATTCTCAGCACACGCTGTTGTATATGCACCCGCATACTCGAAAAATATATTATCGCCTATTTCAATATTTGACGATATTGGAACATCATACATAATTGTATCTTGACTATCGCATGTCGGGCCAGTTAATACATAAAGGTCCTTATCTTTTGACTGCTTTGAATCATAGACCGGGTATGCCAATGTATTTGCAGTTTCAAGAGATTCTAATAAGCCATTGATTGCGCCAACATCTAAGTGAAGCCACTTTCTTTCAAATCTTTCTGCCACGCCAATAACGGTACTGACCATTATCCCGGATTTAGCTACTAGGTATCTGCCGGGTTCAGCAACAACTCTGACATCATTTGGGATATATTTTCTTAGAGCTTCGGCTATGCAAGATGCTATTTTATCGAGATTATCTCGTTCAACATTTTCATAACATACGGGAAAACCACCACCCAAATCCAAAAATTTTAAATGGATATGATCGCTTTCAAGAATATTTATTAGTTTAGCACTATGTTCGATTGCATAACCCCATGCCTCATAGTCAAGCATTTGTGATCCCACATGGAACGATATACCGTAGGGTTCAAGACCGCATTTTTTTGCGTACACAATTAAATCTCGAGCTTGGTCAATTGAAACGCCAAATTTCCCTTCGCTCGCGACAGCGCTTTTTACACGTGTTATAGCCGCTAACCTCACATATACCTTCGCTCCAGGAGCGCATTCGGCAAGTTTATCGACCTCACTATAGCTGTCAAACGCGAAGCAGTTAACGCCGGAAAGATAGGCTTCTCTTATATCATTCCGTGTCTTTACAGGATTACTAAACAAAATTGTCTTTGGATCCGCACCGATATCCATAGCGGCTCTCATTTCGTATGCAGAAGATATCTCAAAGTTCCCACCACATTCCAAAACCGTTTTCATTATTTGGGGATTCGGATTGCATTTCATTGCATAAAAAATTTCAATACCATCAAGTTGTTTTTGAAGGTTATTGTACCCTTCTATTACCTTTTTTATATCTATCTCTAAAAATGGCGTGGATATTGAACCATTAGAGAATCGCAAACCATGCACTATCTTACTCATAAAACACCCTTAATTTTTATTATTTTTTCAGTTTTGCGAAACGAATTTCTATCTGCAATAATGCGACCCGCCAAGCTGATACTTCGATTTTCACAAGTCTGCGGTTTGCACAGCATCCGAAGCAGACTCCTAATCGCATCTAGGATAAATCATCTTTTTCTCTAAAAAGCGCGATGGTTGAAGCCGTTCTTTAAATGTACGTAATCCATCTATACCCATATCTTGTTCTATGTTCATTTCATGAATGTTATCTTCCTTTAGTATCTTTGCAAGCTGATATATCGTATATTGAAACGCATATTGCACTGAATAATCGACCTTCAAATGGTTAATAGCAGCTGTATTTTCATCAAGATATGAAATCATTGCAAGAGCTACAGTCTCGCCATTAATTTTCATGATTAACGCCTTTTTATTGAAAAATGATGCATATTCAAGATTTTTTAAAATAGCTATTGGCTCAATGCAGTTTTGCTTTGCTGCATCGTCACTGCTATTAAATGGCATCGTAGTAATATGGTGCAAAAACGCTTCTTTTATTTCATAATCGAAATTTTTGTAAAATTGCACATCAATAATGTCATTCACATGTTTACGTTCGAAAAAGCTCACGCGATTACGCTGATGTCTAAAACTACTGCCTTTTATACCTGATTGCTGACCTGTGTCTATAATGTACTCATAGCTATCACGATCATCTTTAATATCCCATTTTTTCTGATCAAGTTCATTACATATCACAGATGGTATTTCATGTAGTTCAAGCGGCAGATTATTCTCTTTCATATATGCCATTATCTTTTCAACAATCGTATCATTTAGCGGATTTGCAAGCGGAATAATATTGATTTTATTATCATCCAAAATATTCGTGTACCGTATTATGATTGTGTTATTGAGATTGCTAATCATCAAATCATTGTGTATATTTAACCATATAAAGAGATTCTCCGGGTGAATATCTGCATATGGGCTGAAGCCTTGCTCAAGATAATATCTGTAATATGATGGAATATCATCTATTGTAAATACCCTAAACTCCGGGAAAACCGGTAATGCTTCAATCATGCTATTTTTCCCTCTGTATATCATTAGTTTACTTTTCTAGTGACTGTTGCGAAAATTCAACTTGTCTCTTTTTTATATACACATTTGCCCGAAGTTGGAGATAGTCTAAATATGCTTCCTCACAACCTGCAACCACCAAATCTCCATAGGCCAGTATCCCAGCCGAAAAACGTTTTTCTCTAAAATCAACCATGTTTTATTTCTTCAGTTTCAAAAAAATGGAGGAAAGCTTTTAATGTACAATTTCACTGCAGTTCGACAGATATTTCGACTATTTTCAGCCATGTTAACCATAATTTGGCGAGTCTTAATTTCATCTTACCATTTATTAGTAAAATTACCAGATGACAAATGTAATGACTTTATTTGTGTTTATTATGAAAATTGCCTTTTGGACGGTCTGTCCTTACCGTAAATCCATTATCTGTCTGCCAAATTGAGCTTTTTGAGGAGCGTACTAACTAAATTTCAATTCCGTCTTTCCATCGAAACACCAATGTCCCATCCGCCCGCACGATTACGCTTTCAACTAACGCATACCATGCGTTTTCGTCAAATTCCTCTGTTGGACTGCGTCGAAAAAACTATAGTATTTTTGACCTATCTGTAAATAGTTTTATTTGCACGTTAACGCTACCTAGTTTGCTTCGCCAGCCAGACAGCAAAATCAGGCTTGATTACATAGTACCTTCCGCCTATTTTCATTGCCGGGAAGGATTTGCTTTTAACTAACGCATAGGCTTTATCCCTACCAATACCGAGGTAGCTTTGTAGTTCTTTTATCGTCATTAATTCTGGCAATTGTGCCACGCCATATCCTCCCTCTCATTTCAGAATGGTATACAAGTTGGAGCTGTAGCTACCGTTACCGCGGTAGCGCAGCTCCTTCTCAATATACCCGTTTCGCATCAAGTCCCCCAGTGCTCTCTTTACCGTTGATCGTGACATGTCCAAATCAGAAGCTATGCGATTAATACCCGGCCAACACGATCTCTTCTCATTCGCTCTATCGCGAAGATACATATACACAGTCTTTGCCCGATGCGGGAGATTATCTGTATAAATAGTACCGAAATAGCTCATTTCTTCTCCTGTTATTCATACCTCAGCATTTTGCCGTTTGATGTAACTGTCTCTCCGCTTACTTCTCCTGTAGTACCATCGCTTACCCGCTTCGGACTCATCGCAAGATTCTTCTTCATAATGTTTATCTCAAGCTCACGCCGGTTTGCATAAGTTACTTCTCTCTGTGCTTTTTCGGAGACTGAATACCGACTACCGAACGTAATACCCCAGTCAGAAAACAACCGCAGGCACGTTTTCATCGGGTGAGTACCAGTCTTCATAACTATAAACTGTCCTTTTGGCAAAGCTTTCAGTTCATCGGATGTGAGTAGCGGTCTCTCCATCATCTGCAGGCTCTGAGATGGGTCGCTTCTCCCCCGGCTGACACTCCCCGACATGACTGTTCTGCTTCCTAACGCTTTAGATAACGCCTCTGCAGTCTGGCTGTTTGGCGCGAAGCCTCCGAAGATTGTGTCCTGGCAATTATCGACTATTATTTCAGCGCCCTCTCTTCCGTAATTCTTGTGGAGCTGACTAAGGCTCTGTATTATCGGGACCATTGTCAGTCGGCGTGATCGCGAGGCAGAAAACATAAGCTCCAGCGAGTCTATCGGCGGTATGGTCCCAAGCTCATCGCAGAAAAACACAACCCGGTTATTAAGCTTTCCACCTTGCTCGTCCGCAACAGCAAGTATTTCACGGTATAATTGCTGTATCATAAGCGACACCATAAAGTACTTCGTATTGTCTTCCTCGGGAAGAACAATGAAGATAGCTGATTTCTCGTTACAGAACCTCTCCGCGTCAATCGCGGTATCAAAACAGAGAATTTGCTCCATTGCGGTGTCAAGGAAAGCATTGAGCCTGGACAAAACAGTCGACATCACCGACGCCATCGCCTGCTCCGAAGTGTTCAGCGCCGCTCCGGCAAACCACTTCGCCTTATGCTCAGGCGGCAGCTTCTCCATAAGCAGCTGAAACTGATTTCTCCCCGCGAACTGTGATGGTGCGAGCAACTCCTGCACAAGTTTAAACACACTCACTATATGGCGTTTCTCGCTTTTGTCGCCTTCCGCCGGTTGCAGATATTCCGCTACCAGAAGAATGACCGCTGTAAGCACACCTTCGGCTGCGTCATAGAAGAACGCATTTTGTCCGTAGTTCCCATCTCCGGATTTGTTAATAATCGTCCGACTGATTATTTTAGCGTACTTTTCAGCCTTAGCTTTTGAAACTATGTCTTTGGGGTCCGCAGAGTAGGCATCCATATATCGGTTGACGAGATGGAGGAGATTATTGCCGTCCGAGCGTGTAGGATTTCTCAAATCAATGACCGACACCTTATAACCGTAACAATCCTTGGCGATTGCGCCGTAATTGCGAAATACATCTCCCTTGGTGTCAGTCACGAGAAAGCTCATTCCGCTTGCGCATGCAAATTCGAGATTAGGGTAGAGAAAAAATGCTGTCTTGCCAACTCCGGAGGCTCCGATCATAAGAGTATGCACATCGCCGGTATCGACAAGAGCCTCAATCTTGTTTTTATGCCCGACACATCCGAGGACTACTCCTTGAAGGGCGGGGCATTTCATCCCCTCCCTCCATTCCTGCGGAGTAAATCGAACCTGACTATATGTTTTTTGAATTTCCCGTTTCGTCGCGAAACGAGCTGTTCCATGTTGACCATCGCCAACTGTTCGGCTCTTTATCCCGTTCAGAGTATAATAATGCGACAATATAGAAAGTCCGCCAATGACAATAAACATCACGACGGCAGCAATTATTAATATGTATATGTTGTTTGGCATCATGTTCCTTTCAACGTTGAAGACGTATTCATTCTTTTGTCGCACACAAATCTTCATTCCAGTCCTTCAATTCCGACCTGTCATAAGATACATCCTTATATCCGAGCCTCTGTAATCTATCGCTCATACGTTCTAAGGCGGCAATCCCCGCACGGTCATTATCCAGGCACAGAATTACGGTCGTCAGATTGGGTTGAGTTTCGAGTATCTTCAGCATCGCATACTCGGACAAACCGCAAAGAGCAACATAGTTATGCTCATTCCAGTTCTCAAAGTGCAAGCATATATACGACATCAGGTCTATCGGAGCTTCAAACACATACAGCTTCTCAGAATTGCCTATCCAGTTAAAGCTATACTCAGAATTGCTCCCCTCAACGTTCATACAAAACCCGTTTTTGCCCAACGCTTTTTTGTGGCAATGACGGGCAGTGCCGTGTTCGTCCATCCCGACGAACACGGCACTGTGATACTCTCTTCCGTTTTTAGAAAACTCCCGGCTTTCGTATAGAAGACTTTCGTGAGCAAACGCTTCAATTACTTTTCTTTCGAGCTTTCGCTCGTTTATGAGGTAGGCAAACAGCCTATCCATGTTGCTATTGCGTGGAGGGAGCATAAACGGAATCGACTTGCTCTCGCGAATATTTTCTTCAGCGGTATACGCCTTCATTTCTAGTAGCGACGCCACTGCCTCCGCAAACGGCAACCCCCAATGATACTGCAGGAAGCTAACTGCCAAACCGCCTTTCATTGTCGCGTGATCGTACCATCTGTTTCCCCGGACAGTTATGCTGTGGTCAGAGGCCAAACGACGGTCTTTACCCGAACGTATTAGTCGCTCTCCATGCCTAACGAGAATTGTTTCTAAATCCACAGTATTCGCATGGTGTAGTTGCTCCTCGGTATATCGTACGTATTTCGCCATTGAGGCCCTCCTTTAAATACTCTGTTCGTAGTCATTGCCTTTAACCCCATGCGACCGAAGCACTCTCGCAAGTTCAGCTTTCCGCTTCCGGTCAATGTGTTGAGCTTTGTTATAGCTCATTGGTACTGTACTTCTGAAAATATTGCCCATGTTATAAAGCAAACGCGTCGCCGCAGATATCGAAAGCGCCGCATTTGATTGCGGCGTATAGCTTCCCTTCTGAGGCTGATGTGTATTGACCAACACTGCCGTTTCAGCTTGAGGGGCAATATTATCACTTTCTAGCTCTTCCTTAGAAGTCAAATCCACATGAACCTGTAAATCTGGCAAGGCAAGTGCTTCACGTATTATCATGTTACGAACGGTTTTGAATTCCTTCTGCTGACTTAAAGGCAGCGGTTCTGGAAGATTATCTGTATAGATATTAATAACCGCGTTTTGCATTTCGTTCCAAAGCCGATATGCTTCAGCAACCCGAGTATCTTTCGCAAGCTCGTTCGTGATCTCATCTACAACCGATTTAAGCTTAGGAGAAAGATACCCATACTGTTTTTTACCGCACACTGACTTCAACGCTTCAGATAACTCGCACATCAACAGCTCTATTTTCTCATTCTCCATCGTCCCGGTTTCCATTTGCTCTATAAGCTCTTTCATGACATCTTGAGCACGCAGGTTCAGCTCATCCCTCTGCTCGGTTTTCTGAGAGTAATACTCCCGCATCTCCGGTCTGAAAATATCATTTGCAAGCGCTGACTTAAGCTGGCGTATGCCTGTCTTCGTGAGATAGCCCTCTTTGGGATCGGTCGAGTATATAACCATATGAACATGCGGGTGTGTATCTTTATTATGATAAGCCGCATACCAACGCAAATTATCCGGATGTATTTTCATACTTTCTGCAATATCTGCACTGTGTGCGCGCAGAAGGTTTTTCCACGCTTCGGCATTGTTGTAGCCAAACTGTTCCGCGTCTTCGCGTGTCAGAGATATAATAGGTATCCAAACGTTACCCTCATGTTCCGCAATTTCCTTCCGGACATGCGAAAGCACAATTTTTTCATCTGTCATCGAAAACAGACCGTTCGTTCCAATCTTCTGAACACCCGGACGCTCTGCAATGTAGTTAACCAAAATAGAACGTTTCTCTGGATTTTCCGGGTTCACATCATCCTCAAACGAAAGATATTCGCTCTGTAGCTCCTCAAAAAAGCCTTCTTCATCTCCGACATTAGAGTAGTTGAGTTCTTTCGCGGCTAGTATCTCTACCCCCTCGCGAGTCGCGATGTAATTGACGTGATTGCTTCTGTGGATACCATTGCCGCTAATATAAGGACATATAAATATAAGCCTCGCCATTATCTGATACCATTTTGAAACCTTGCTGCTTCTTCAAGGCTAATCTTCCCGAACGTCGTCTTCACGTCCTTTACACACTTACCTCGGAGATTCCGCAGTTCCTCTTCATTGTAATTAAGGTTAGCCCCAATAACCTGTGTCATCATCGCAACCTCAACAGCAAGCTTGAACAAAAGACTGCAGAGTCTGTCCACGTTTTGTGTGAGCACGCCGTTTATGAGAGAAGACAGCACACGGGACATGTACAGGTTTGAGTCTGGACTTCCCAGATATCCAATGTAGAACTGCAGTGCTTTTTCTACGAACTCGCTACGGTTTTTGCAGTTATCCTCAGCAAGAGATGCATCTATCCGGTCAGATACCTCCGGAGATAAATAAAACCCGTATTTCTTCTTTTCGTCGTTCGTCATACTCCCTCCCAATCTCTATGTTTCCTCTAAAAGCTGTTTAAGCGCCTGATGTTTCGGCATTCTTCAGAAAAGCGTCTCCAAAGCGCCAACGATCTTGCAAAGGTGTCTCTTTGAACAAAGCCCCGCACTGCGGGGCTTTGTGGTCGGAACGGGGGCTTTAGTCCCCAGTTCCTTTATCCTGTTTCATAATCGAAAATATACTTTCGTCCTAATTCTCCTGATTGCGCCGTTCCAAAGCTCGGCTCAAGCTCTCCAAAACGCCGCTTCAGGTGCACGGATGCCTACGCCCTCCACAAAATCGCACACAGGGGCAAACAGTGGTCGACAAAGTGCTAAGCGCTGCTTATGCGACGGGTGGCACTTGGCCTTTCTCACGTTATTTAGGCTTTTTTGCGGAATTGTCGTCATCGGCCGTTTCATCAATGTATTCGCGGACAGTAGCTGGCACATGTTTTTCATAGAGCTTTTGAAGTGCGTCAGCAAGCTCCTTCTCAATAGACAACTCTTTTTTCTCCATATATTTTTTGGTAGCTCGGAGCTTTGCAGCGTCCATGCTGATAGAAATGGCCTCTTGCTTCATCAGCGCATTCCTCCCATAAAGTCAAACCCGATGACTTCTATCCTTGGCTCAAGCTCGGGCTCTTTTCCTGTAAACCGTGGGATTTCCGCAAACTCCTCACTATACTTTTGGATTTGTTCATCGCTCAACGATGCGAAGTCACCGTCCAAGCTATCCCCACAAACAAAAAAAGGGCCGCAAATAATATCTGCTCCCAGCCTGCGGTTGGGTTCCATACCGTTTAGTTTTCCCTCCTCATTGCAGACAGCGATAGAGCCGTCGTCCAAATAAACGCACTCAATTAAACCGCCCACCTCGTGCTGTAGACCGCTAAGCTCGTTTGGGATTTCCTTGATTTCTGGAGGCGCACCCACTTCGATTTTTAAAACCGTAATCATATTTTCTTTCATTGTGCTATAGTCCTTTCGTAATTTATATATGGTATCTCAAGCCATGCCGTCCAGTTTCTGTCTTGCAGTTTTGTTTTAACAACACCGTACTTTGTGCCCATGGCTTCAATGACCTCGCCGTTTCCGATATAAACACCAATGTGTCCCTTGTGCCAAACCGCGAGGCCGGGGGTGTCGGGCATGGTGCTCATGCTGCCCTTTGTAGTCGCCACTTGGTGCATTTGGTCGGCAGAGATGTCAGGCATGCCGTTTGTTCCATAGCC
>Ga0209430_1001036_pt1 | contig 22406 bp, 23 predicted proteins | sample BarGraIncub1133A_FD_184504 | JGI IMG/M metagenome (GOLD analysis project Ga0209430, IMG submission 184504) | Arctic peat soil microbial communities from Barrow, Alaska - Barrow Graham LP Incubations 11-33A (SPAdes) (version 2) | ecosystem: Environmental > Terrestrial > Soil > Wetlands > Peat... | reverse complement strand
CGTTAGCTCGAGGCGGGCACCAGTGCGTGTGCGTTAGCCGACCATCTTCTGGATCAGCGGCATGATGAAGGTCAGGATGAACAGCGCACTCACGACGTACATGAGCCAGTGGATCTCCTTGGCCTTGCCGTGGAACAGCTTGATCAGCACGAAGCTGATGAAGCCGAGACCGATGCCGTAGCTGATGTTGTAGGTCAGCGGGATGCCGACGATCGTCAGGAACGCCGGGAAGGCGTTCTCGAAGTCGTCCCACGGGATCTCGCGGACCGTGCCCATCATCAGGAAGCCGACGATGATGAGAGCGCCGGCGGTGATCGGCAGCGCGCCGCCGACCATGGCGATCACCGGGGAGAAGAACGCGGAGGCCAGGAACAGAAGTCCGACGACGATGGAGGTGAGGCCGGTGCGGCCGCCCTCAGCAACGCCGGAGGCGGACTCGATGTAGGTGGTGATGGAGCTGGCTCCGAAGAAGCCACCGACCGCGGCGGCGATGGAGTCGACCGTCAGGATGCTCTTGATGCCGGGAACCTGACCCTTTTCGTCCACGAAGCCGGCCTGTTCGCCGATCGAGATGACCGTGCCCATGGTGTCGAAGAAGTCCGACAGCATCGTGGCGAACACGAACAGCAGGAGCGTCGGCGCCAGGGCACCGGTGAACAGCTGCATGATCGCCATACCGCCGCCATTGATGGTCTGGAACGGCGCTGCGAAGGTGCGGAAGTCGAGCGATGCGATCCAGCTGCCGGTCGGCAGGTGGGTCACCTTGAGCAGCAGGGCCGCGATGGTGGCGACCAAGATGCCCCACAGGATGTCGCCCTTAACCTTGAACGCCATGAACGCCATGATCGCGATGACGCCGATCAGGGTGACCCACACGGCGGGCTGGGTGAAGTCGCCGAGCGCGACGAGCGTCGCGGGGTTGGCAACGACGACCTTGCCGTCGACGAGGCCGATGAAGGTGATGAACAGGCCGATGCCGACGCCGATCGCGCGCTTGAGGTTCAGCGGGATGGCGTTCATGACCGCCTCGCGCAGGCCCGTGAGGACCAGCAGCAGGATGACCAGGCCCTCAACGAAGATGACGGACATGCCGACCTGCCACGGCACCTTCAGGCCGATGATGATGCTGAAGGCGACGACGGCGTTCAGGCCCATGCCCGAGGCCAGTGCGAACGGACGGTTCGCGAAGATGCCCATGGCGATGCACATGACGGCTGCGCCCAGCGTGGTGGCGGTGGCCAGCGCGGGGATCCACGCGGCCTGCGCAGCCGGAGTCGCGCCGAAGGCCGCAGAAAGCAGACCCGGGTTGACGAAGATGATGTACGCCATCGTCATGAAGGTGACGATGCCGGCGAGAACCTCCGTGCGTAGGTTCGTGCCGCGCTCCTCGAACTTGAAGAACTTCTCCACTTGTACCAGCCTTCCTCGGTCGAGATGATCTCTGACACGTGAGCCATCCCAGCTCACGCCCATGCCCCTGAGATCCGTTCCTCCCTCCCGCCGGACCGACCGGCGAATATCCCGATATGTCTTATGTAAACTTGAGTTCGCGGCCCCGTCAGTCGGTCACCTGCGGGATTGCGGTGTTGCCTGCATCGTGCTCATCGACCCATAGCGCGCCCAGATAGCGGGCCGGGACATCGAAGGAATGCTGTGAGGCCGTCCGGAGTGCTTCGCCCATCGGCGGGCGAAGGTCGATCGCAGGCAGCGCAGCGGGATCGATCACCTCGACGCCGAGGATCGCACGATCGTTCGGATCGACGGAGAGCTCGCCCCCGGTCACGGTGGCGAGGAAGGTGAGCTGTACCATGTGGCGCGCGCCGTCGGGGTCGATGGAGTCGCTGATGAACAGCGGAGCGACGAGTTCGCACTCCAGACCGGTCTCCTCGAACACCTCGCGCTTCAAAGCGGCTTCGATGTCCTCCCCCGCTTCGACGCCGCCACCCGGGAGCAGGTGGTAGATATTCTTGCCGCGGGCCTGTCTGACGAGGACGATCCCGCCTTTGACGGGAAGCACCGCGGCGACCCTGAGTCGGGGGCTAGCAACCCGTGCTGCCAAAGCCGCCCTCCCCTCGCACGGTCACGTCGAGAGACGCGACCTCGTGCGGCTCGCAGCAGGCAACGGATTGGACCACGAGCTGTGCGATCCGGTCACCCCGGTGGATCTCGATGGGTATGGCGGGATCGAGGTTGATCGCGATGACTTTGATCTCGCCCCGGTAGCGGCTGTCGATCAGACCCGGAGCATTGACGAGGCTCAGCCCGCTCCGTGCCGCGAGACCGCTACGCGGCAGGACGAAGCCTGCATGTCCCGCGGGGATCGCCACCGCGATGCCCGTCGGCACGAGGGCACGCTGGAACGGGGCGAGTGTGATATCGATGGAGGAATACAGATCCAACCCCGCGTCTCCCTCATGCGCGTAGGACGGGAGCGGGAGGCCGGGGTCGAGTAGGGTCACGGGCAGGCGCACGGTCACTTCAGCCCCTTGAGTTCCCGAGTGAACTCATCGAGGTCCTTGAACTCCTTGTAGACCGACGCGAATCGCACATATGCGACGCGGTCGAGCGCCTTGAGCCGCTGGAGGACCACGTCACCGAGCTGCTTCGAAGAGATCTCGTAGCGGAAGCTGTCGTGCAGTTCCGCCTCGACCTCATCGATCAGCGACTCGAGCTGCTGAGAGGTGACATCGCGCTTGACGGTCGCGACTGCGAGTCCGCGCAGGAGTTTGCTGCGGTCGAACGGCTCGCGGCGCCCGTTCTTCTTCGTGACCATGAGCGGCATCTCTTCGACGCGCTCATACGTGGTGAACCGCTGCTCGCACTCGAGACATTCGCGCCGCCGGCGGATCGCATCCTGGGACTCTGAGACGCGAGAGTCGACGACCTTCGTCTCGTCGTGACCGCAGAACGGACACCTCATACGTCTCCCCACCCCTATATGTTGGTCACCGACTTACGCTAACACACAACATATGGGGTCACAATATGGAAACGTACCCAGATTCGTACAATCTATGGGGTTGCGACTCTTCGCGCTCAGCCCTGTGTCGCCTTCAGGCGAACGTCCGCCGGCTACCGCGTGACGACATCACTCTCGGCCTGTGCTAAGGCGGCGTCCGACACCTCGATGGTCGGGACCTGAAGCACCGTCCCCGCGGCGATGCCGGTGTCACTCAGGTCGTTGATGCGGGCGATCGTCTCGACGGTGGCAGCGGTCGAGGCGCCGGGAAGGCGGTTGGCCTCAGCGATCGACCAGAGGGTGTCGGAGGGGGCGACCCGGACCGCGATGGTGGCGGGCGCGATCGATGGAACGCCGTCCCGGAGCATCGCACCGGCTCCGAGCACGCATACGGTGATAGCAAGGACCGTCATCCAGGCGAACGGGGCCATCCACGGCGCGAGATCGACGATCGGGCGACGAACCATCCGCCGCTGTCCGGTGCGCGCGGCGCTCGAGTGCACGATGCGTGCGGTGTGCGCCAGATGTGCTGTGGTGGTTGCCATGGTTGATCGCCTTTCGTTTGTACCTGACGCTCGGTCGACTGTCGTGCAAGCCGATGATGGACCGCGGCTCTGACATCGGTGACGCGCGTGAACGAACACGTGTTCGTATAGAACTATAGCGAACAGGTGTTCGTAGTGCAAGCGATAATCGAACACGTGTTTGCACCTGCCGGCACAGCGCGATACACTCGCCTCAAGGAACGCACGTTCGATGAAGGGAGCGCGAGCATGGCGCGCGATCGTGAATTGACCGACCGCCAGCGACAGGTGCTCGACTTCATCAAGGCGGAGGTCGCCCTGAAGGGGTTCCCCCCCACCGTGCGCGACATCGGGCAGGCTGTTGGCCTGCACTCGTCATCGACGGTCCACGCGCATCTCGGCGCACTCGAGGCCAAGGGCCTGATTCGACGTGACCCCAGCAAGCCGCGCGCTCTCGAGGTGCTGGAGCGCGACGCGCCCGCGGTCCCATCCCACTCCGCCGTGTCGAACATCGTGTATCTGCCGGTGGTCGGCTCGGTGGCTGCCGGGATCCCGATGCTGGCGACGGAGAACATCGAGTCGACGATGCCCCTGCCGACCGAACTGGTGCGCGACGATGCGACATTCGTGCTCAAGGTGAAAGGTGACTCGATGGTCGAGGCCGGTATCCTCGACGGCGACTATGTGGTCGTCCGCTCGCAGCCGACGGCGCACAACGGTGAGATCGTGGTCGCGCAGATCGAGGACGAGGCGACCGTGAAGAGGTTCTTCCGTGAGGCCGATCGCGTGCGGCTCCAGCCGGAGAACTCGTCCATGGAGCCGATCTACGCCCGGGACGTCACCATCCTCGGTAAAGTCGTGGCGATGTTCCGGCGCATCTAGGGCCGACGATGCTCCGCGAACGGTTCGAGTCGTCCGGCGGCCTGCGGGCCCGCTCTCACGACCAGCCGGGTACCTTCTTCGCAGTGCTCTTCTGTGACGACCTGCGCATGCTCATGCGCGAGCGCGACGATGTCCCCCCGGTCGTAGGGAACGAGGATGGTAAGCGTGATGGCCTGCCTGGCCGCCTCGGCCGCCACCTTCTCACGCAGACCGTCGAGTCCCTCGCCGGTGAGGGCGGAGCAGACGACGGCGTGAGGATAGCGGGCCAGAAGTGCCGCGCGGGTGTCGGCGTCCATGGCATCCGCCTTGTTGAAAACCACGAGTGATGACCCGTGGGCCTCGATCTCGCCGAGGACCTCGATGACCGCCTGTATCTGGTCGAACGCCTGCGGGTGAGCTCCGTCGACCACGTGCACGAGGAGGTCTGCCTCGCGCACCTCATCGAGCGTCGATTTGAACGCCTCGACCAAAGAGTGCGGCAGCTTGTGTATGAACCCGACGGTGTCCGTCACCGTGACCGAACGACCTTCGGGTAGTTCCAGCGTGCGCGTGGTGGCATCCAGCGTTGCGAAGAGCTTGTCGGCAACATAGACGCCGGCGTCGGTCAGCGCGTTGAGGATCGTCGACTTCCCGGCGTTCGTGTATCCGACGAGCGCGACCCGGAAGATCCCACTGCGCGCGCGACTCTTGCGCTGGAGTTGACGCTCTCCCGCGACGTGCTTCAGATCGCGTTTGAGATCGGAGATCCGCAGACGCGCAAGGCGCCGGTCGGTCTCGAGTTGCGACTCGCCCGGCCCTCGTGTCATGACGCCGCCGCCCGCGTACTTGTCGAGATGGCGCCACAGGCCGCGCAGCCGCGGCAGCAGGTACTCCATCTGGGCCAGCTCGACTTGGAGCTTGCCCTCCCGAGAGGTCGCATGCAGCGCGAAGATGTCCAGGATGAGCGCCGTTCTGTCGGCGATCTTGGTCTCCGGCACAGAGTTCTCGATGTTGGCCTGCTGAGACGGCGAGAGGTCGTCGTCGAAGATGACGAGGGTCGCGTCCAGCTCCTTTACGGCAGCGGCCACCTCTTCGAGCTTGCCCTTGCCGATGAACGTCCGGGAGTCGGGGGCACCCATCTTCTGGGTGAGTCGGCCCACGACCTCGGCGCCTGCCGTCTCTGCCAGGCGTTCCAACTCAGCCAGCGACTCCTCCATGCTCCACCCTTTGGAGCCCCGGCCGCGATCGATGCCGACAAGCACGGCGCGATCGACGAAGTGCTCGGTGACTGTGTGCAGCGGGAACCGGTCGGGGTTCGACATGGATGCGGGTGCGCTCTCCCCTACAGCGAAGCTTGGATGCGGTCGATGGCCTCCGAGAGCAGATCGTCCGGCGTCGTCAGAGAGATCCGGATGAAGCCTTCGCCGTCGGGACCGTACGCCGACCCGGCCGGAACGACGACGTTGGCCTTCTCGAGGATGTGCGTCGCGAACTCCACAGACGTGAAGCCGGTGGGAACCTTCGCCCATACGTAGATGGTCGCCTTCGGGACCGCCGCTTCGATACCGATCCGGCCGAGGGCGCCCATCACGAGGTCGCGACGCTTCTGGTACATGGCGCACAGTGCGTCGATCTCGTCCTGCGGGCCGGAGAAGGCCTCGATGGCAGCGTCCTGCACCGCCGTGAACACACCGGAGTCGATGTTGCTCTTGACCGTGCCGAGCGCCTTGATCGCCTGTGCGTTGCCGCAGGCGAACGCGACACGCCAGCCGGTCATGTTGTAGGCCTTGCTCGTCGAGAACAGCTCGATGGCCACGTCCTTGGCGCCCGGGCGCGAAAGCAGGCTCGGCGCGCGGTAGCCGTCGTAACCGATCTCCGAGTAGGCGTTGTCGTGGATGAGCAGGATGTCGTTCTCGCGGGCGAACGCGATCGCGCGGTCGAAGTACTCCTCGGTCGCGATGGCCGAGGTCGGGTTGTTCGGGTAGCTGAGGAACATCATCTTGGCGCGTGCCAGGATGTCCTTGGGCGTGGACTCGAAGTCGGCGAGGAAGCCGTTCTCCTCGTTCATCGGCATCCAGTACGTCTCGCCGCCGGCGAGGATACCGCCGGTGTGGTAGACGGGGTAGCCGCAGCCCGGCACCAGCGTGACATCACCAGGATCGACGAACGCGAGGAACAGGTGGGCGATGCCCTCTTTGCTCCCGATGAGCGCCAGGGTCTCGGTGTTCGAGTCGACATCCACGTCGAACCGGCGCTTCATCCAATCGGAGCAGGCCTGGCGATACGTGGGCGCGCCGACGTAGCTGGGATACCGATGGTTCTTGGGGACGCGGATCGCGCGCGCCATCGCCTCGACGATACGTTCGGGCGTCGGACGGTCGGGGTCGCCGATGCCGAGCGAGATGACGTCGATACCCTCGGCCTTCTTGAGCGCGACCTTACGGTCGATCTCGGCGAACAGGTACGGGGGCAGATTCGCGATGCGGTTCGCGGTCCTCACGACGGCGGGTCCCTTCGTCCGTGGCGGTCACTGAAGGCCTGCAAGAGGCCCGGAGGTGTGGCACATGGTAACACCCGTCCCGGTGCGCGATCGGCGCGCGAGGGACGGAAACGCGTTCTAATCCCGGTCCGGGATGGGATACACACCCTCGTAGACCTGTTCTGCGGGCCCGGTCATGTAGACATGTCCGCCCTGTGGCCATTCGATCCGGAGCTCGCCACCGGGCAGGTCCACGATCGCGCTGCGCCCGCAGCGGTCGGTGAGGACCGCCGCGACCAGTGTCGCGCACGCACCTGTCCCGCATGCGAGGGTCTCCCCCACGCCGCGCTCCCATACCCGAAGCCGGATGTGGGACGGCCCGATCAGCTGGGCGAACTCGACGTTCGTGTGCCGGGGGAACGCCGCGTGGACCTCCACCTCCGGGCCGATCGTGTCGACCGGGGCGTTCTCGACGTCGTCGACCCAGATGATGGCGTGGGGGTTTCCCATCGACACGCACGTCACCGCTACGGTCCCGGCCTCGGTCACGAGCGGTGCCTCGATGACGCGGCCGTTCGCCAGCGTCGTGGGGACCCCTGCCGCTTCCAACACGGGTTCGCCCATGTCCACGCGGGCCAGCGCGAAGGCACCGCCCTGATCGGGCACGATCTCGATGGGCTTGAGGCCGCCGAGCGTCTGGACGACCAGCCGGCCGCTCGTGACGAAGCCGCGGTCGACCAGGTACTTCGCGAAGACGCGTATCCCGTTGCCGCACATCTCCGCGAGCGATCCGTCCGCGTTGATGTAATGCATGTAGAAGTCGGCAGCCGGGTCGGTGGCCGGCCTGACCAGGATCATCCCGTCGGCCCCGATGCCGAAGTGGCGGTCACACAGCATCTCGACAGCGGTCTCGTCGAGGTCCCATTCGCGTGCACGATCGTCGACCACTATGAAGTCGTTCCCGCAGCCGTGCATCTTGGTGAAGGTGAGATCCATGTTGTGTCTCCGGTCGCGCGTCTACGGGCGTTGACCCGATTCTAGCAGCGCGTGAGCTGCAGCGACCGCACCGTCGTGCGACAGCTCCGTGACATCGATCCACGCCACGCGGGGATCCGCACGGAACCACGTCAACTGGCGCTTGGCGTAGCGACGGCTCGCACGCTTGATCGCATCGATGGCTTCATCCAGTCCCGTATCTCCCTCGAGGACCGGGACCAGCTCCTTGTAGCCGATCGCCTGAGCGGCCGTGAGTGCGTCGCGGTACCCCGCTTCCATCAGACGCTCCACCTCGCCGAGGAGACCGGAATCGATCATGCGGTCGACTCTGGCGTCGATGCGCGCATAGAGAGCGGAGCGCTCCATGACGAGTCCGATGTAGGTCGCGGGCAGCGCGGCCCGCCTCTCGGCGAAACGGGCCGCCTGCTCCGAGTACGTGGACCCGCCGTGTTCGAGCATCTCAAGGGCCCGGATGACGCGGCGCATGTTCTGCGCGTGGATCAGTGCGGCGGACGCGGGGTCGCGCTCGGCCAAGTGGCGATGCAGCCCTTCGGGGCCGAGCTCTGCCCCGAGGGCCTCGAGGCGTTCCCGGGTGTCCGATTCGAGTTCACCTGGCGGGAAGTCCATCTCGTCGAGCGCGGCGCGGACGTAGAGTCCTGTTCCGCCCACGACGACGGGGAGCGAGCCGCGGGCACGGACCTGTGCGATCGCATCGCGCGCATCGCGCTGGTACAGGGCCGCCGAGTACGGCTGTCCCGGTTCGACGAGGTCGATGCAGTGATACGGCACCGTGCGTGAAGCGGCCGGCTGCTTGGCGGTGCCGATGTCCATCCCCCGGTAGACCTGCATCGAGTCGGCGGAGACGATCTCCCCGCCGAAGCTTCCAGCGATCTTCTCGGCGACGGCCGACTTGCCGACGGCCGTCGGACCGACGACCGCGACGATCCGAGCAGGCGCGTCTGCCGACGCGCTCGTTTCACTCATACCTGTCGACCTTGAAGCGCTCGAGCGAGATCGGCTCACCGTCCGCGATCCCCGCCTTGTGCCGGGCGATCCGGACCTGCTGCTCGGCCGTGTCGACGCCATCGAGGTCCGGCAGGAGCAGCCCCCTCCGGCGTCCCGCCGTCACGATGACGCCGAACACCTTCGGATCGAGGTCGTCGAGCGATCCGACCGGTTCGGGCTCGTGGAGCACATCCACGGAGATCTCGAGAGCCTCGAGCTCCTCGGAGCGCAGCGCGGGGAAGCGCGGATCGCTTGTGGCGGCCTGGACCGCATTACCCGCGATCTCCTCAGCGAGTGTCGCTTTGGTGGGCGCGATGGTGCCGATGCAGCCGCGCAGGTCGCCTCTCGAGTGCAGCGAGACGAAGGCGCCTGCCATCCGAGGAAGTCCAGGGTCGTCGGACAGATCGGGTGACGGGAATGTCCCGTTGCGCACGTACGACTCGATGGTCGTTCGCGCGAGACGCACGGGCGCAGTCTTGTCGCGGCCTTTTTGGCCGTTCTTCTCCCCTCGGGCAGGCGTGAACGCGGGCAGACCTGCGAGCTCATCGGGCGGCGCTGCGGCTGCGGTGAGATAGCCGACCCCCCACGGACCCTCGTAGGCGAGTACGCGAACGATCGCGGGGGTGTCCTCGAGGAATCCCGAGAGGATCAGAAACGAGCGCCAGCCGCACTCCCCCGCTTCGTCTCGAAGGCCCTCATCGATCGCAGCGACGCCCGCCCAGTCCGAGTGCGACAGCAAGTCGATGAGTTGCTCGTCGAATATGCGGCCCCTGGGGGCGAAGCCGGCCGGCGCATCGGGAGTCAGGCGGTGGCTGCAGTCGCCGCTCGCCACCATCGCGATCCGACGGCCCACGCGGCTCGCAGCGCGCCGGATGCATCGGCCGAACTCGATGTGGTCTTCCGCACTCAGGAACGTGAACGAGACGACCACCAGGGGGAATTCCCCGTTCGGATCGAGAAAGCTCATGGGAACCAGGACGCCGTGGTCGAGAGACTGATCGAGGTGCGGGTACTGTTCACGGGCGACGGTCGCCAAGCCGGTCGCTTCCGCTTCCTCGAGGATGGCGGAAGCCAGGTCGGGGTCACCTGCTGAAGTCAGTGAGGCTTGTCGCGCTCCGAAGCGTCCCAGATCCCCCTTGAGACGATCCGCGGTACTCACCGTGAACGTGTCCGCGAATCCGGGCGCATGAGGAGAGACGATCACGACAGTCTCGGGAGCGAAGCGCACGAGCAGGTCGTGAAGTGAGCGCATCGCGGAGGCTGAGCGTTCCGTCGCCGCGGCGTCGCTGCCACCGACCGCTTCGACCATGATCGGGGGATGCGGCGCGATGATGCCGAGCACGTCGAACGACATGGCAACCATTCCCTCCCGCGGATCGGGTATTCGGCCTCGCTAGATGAGCGTACCCATCAAGAACCACGTCTGAGCATCGTCGATCCGAACATCGACGAATGTCCCCGCGTAGTCCTCGGCCGATCTGCCGTCTCCCGTGGGAGCGTGTACGACCTTGTTCGTCCCTGTGCGACCGATGAGAACCGATGCGTTGCGTTTGCTCGGGCCCTCGACGAGCACCCGCATGGTCGTGCCGACGAGCGGAAGATTCTTCGCCAGCGCCGATGCCTGGATCGCGGTCACGAGGCGCTCGAAGCGCGGCTGGGTCGCCTCCTTCGGGACCTGTCCGTCCATCGCCGCGGCGGGAGTGCCCTGTCTCGGGCTGTAGATGAAGGTGAAGGCCGCGTCGTAGTGCGCTTGCTCGACCACTTTCATCGTCTGCTCGAAGTCCTCGTCATCCTCACCCGGGAAGCCGACGATGAGGTCGGTGGTGAGGGCGAGGTCGGGCATCGCGTCGTAAAGACGCTCGACGAGCTCCAGATAGCCCTGTTGTGTGTAGTGGCGGTTCATGGCCTTCAGGAGCCGGTCGGAGCCGGACTGTATGGGAAGGTGCAGGTGGTGGCAGACTTGGGGGGTCTCCGCCATGGCGCGGATGGTCTCCTCGGAGAGGTCCTTCGGGTGGCTCGTTGTGAAGCGCACACGCTCGACCCCGGCGGCAGCGACGGCGCGCAGGAGCTCGGCGAAGCGAGGCTTTCCGTAGAGGTCGCGGCCGTATGAGTTGACGTTCTGCCCCAGCAGTGTGACCTCCACCACGCCCTCGCCGGCAAGACGGCGCACCTCGGCGACGATGTCGTCGAACTCACGCGAGCGCTCGCGGCCTCGCACGTAGGGCACGATGCAGTACGTGCAGAAGTTGTTGCATCCTACGGCGATGGGCACCCAGGCGTGCCACGGATGCTCGCGCTCGGACGGAAGGTCTGCTGTGAAGTCCCCCGCTGAGGGATCGGGAACTTCGACGATCGGTCCCGGTGATTGCGCCGCCGCGTCGATCAGCGCAGGAAGGCTCGCCAGATTGTGCGTCCCGAACACGATATCGATGGCGGGGAGCGTGCGCAGGAGCGTCTCGCCATCGCGTTGACCGATGCATCCACCTACCGCGATGATCGTGCCCCGCTCGCGGCGCACACCCGCGAGCGAACTCACCTGGCCGTAGAGACGCTCGTCGGCGTTCTCGCGGACGCAGCACGTGTTGAACACGATGACATCGGCGACGGTGTCATCCGGCGCGGGCGTCAGGCCCTTCGCCAGCAGCATGCCCGTGATCCGCTCTGAGTCGTGCTTGTTCATCTGGCACCCGAGGGTGCGGACTTGGAATGTGCTCATGGTCGCAAGATGGTAGCACGCTCCCGAAGCGCCTCGACCACTTCGGGCGGGCACGAACCCGAGCCGAGAGAGGCGCTTCGCAGCCCGGGACCGTGGAAGTCCGAACCTCCGGTGACGATAAGCCCGAACCTGCGCGCCACGGAGACGAAGTGGTCGCGCTGCGGACGGGTGTGGTCGGCGTGGTACGCCTCGATCCCATCGAGTCCCTCGGCGACAAGGCCCACCAGCGGACCTTCGCCGCTCACGCCCGGATGTGCGAGGACCGCAACGCCGCCGGCGCCGTGGATGGCGTCCAGCGCCGCTCGCGGAAGGAACAGCGCCTTCCGGACGTAGAACGGACCATCGCGGCCGATCAGCTCGGCGAACGCTTCTTCGATGGTGTCGACCGATCGCGCTGCGACCAGCGCGCGCGCCACGTGGACCCTTCCCACGGCTCCCCCGTCGGCGTATCCGAGGACATCGTCGAGCGAGATCGCATGGCCCGCCGTCCGGAGGGCATCGACCATGGCGACCGCGCGATCGAACCGGGCGGTCTGCAGGCGGGACAGCGCGACGAGCAGCGCATCGTCATGCTGGTCGACGAAGTACCCGAGGATGTGAGCGTCTCCGCCGCCCGTGGCGTGAACGGAGAGCTCGACCCCGGGGATGACTTCAAGGGTGGTGCCGGCCGCCGCCTCACACGCCTCATCGATCCCCGCGACCGAGTCATGGTCGGTGATCGAGATGACCCTCAACTCAAGGTCGAGGGCTCTTGCGACGATGTCCGCCGGACGAAGCAGCCCGTCGGAGGCGGTGGTATGGACGTGGAGGTCGATGGTCATAGGGCGCCCGGCTTCACATGGGAGCGACGGACTCAGCGATCGCGCATGTCCCGTGGCTCGATCAGCAAGCGGATAGCGGTGCGTTCCTCGCCGTTGATCGTGATGTCGGCGAACGCGGGCACACACGTCAGATCGACGCCGGTCGGCGCAAGAAAACCCCGCGCGATCGCGATGGCCTTCACGGCCTGGTTGAGTGCTCCCGCACCGACGGTCTGGATCTCGCACGCACCCTGCTCGCGAATGACTCCGGCAAGTGCGCCCGCCACGGAGTTCGGACTGGAGTGCGACGACACCTTGAGAGTTTCCACGGATGCCCCCGGTGCGGTGAGGATCGCTACGACGTGTGCTGCGGCTCTGGTTCGATGATGCGGGGCTGGCCCCGATGTGAAGCGCCGACAGTATAGCGCAGGTGCAGGGTGATGATGGCGGGTACGAGTCCCCTGCTCAGTCGTCCTTCTCGACGCTGAACCTGACGGTTATGGTATCGCGTCCGACAGTGACCTTCGGCTCTCCGGCGAGTTGGAGGTAGTACCTCTCGCTCACGACGTCGAAGGCCTCCTCGAGCCGACGCTGGAACTCCCGCATGTCGGAGTGGTGGATGCGCAGGCCACGCCTGTCACGGTAGATGTCCGGGCGTTTGGCCTCGGATTCCTCCGGCGCCGGCAGCACCGATTGCAGAACGCTTTCGAGGGCACCGAGTTCGCTGCCGAGCACGCGATGTGCGGTCCGTTCCGATATCGTCAGTCCCACGGACGCGGCGAGCGTGACGACTTCGGCCGCGTCGCCCGCGACTGCGGGCCGTTGCCAGACCGGTAGGTCGGCGGGGTCGTCACAGAACAGAAGCTGGCGGGCGTCGAGACGCTCGCGCGCGTGGACGAAGATCGTCGCCAGGATCTCGGTCGGGCTGCCGAAGAACACGTCGACCTCGGAGTGTTCCACCGCGAACTCGACCACGCCGCGGACGATGTTGTGAGGCCCCGTGCCCACCGCATAGCGGCCCGTCTCCGGATCGCGCTCGACCGTGGGCCACTTCGACTGGTCGGCCTTCTCAGGTAGGGTGCTCGTGTCGGAGACGATGACCAGCGCCGCGCCCTTGTGCGTGTCTGAAGCGGCGAGGTGTGCGCTGCTGACGTTGCTGCGGACCGAGAAGAGGGCCATTCCTCGGCCGTGCACGCCCCAGCGGTCCATCACCATCGTTTCGAGCTTGCTGGTCACGCGAGGTTCGAAGATGCGCTCGTGCATCGCGGGCGGCACACCGACGCCGTCGTCGATCACGGTCAGGGTGCGGGTGTCCGCCTCGCGGCTGCAGGCGACGTAGATGCGCCTGGCATGTGCGTCGCGAGAGTTGCGAAGCACCTCGACGACGACGTCTTCGAACGTACGGATATCGTGTTTGGCCTGGCGTCGTTCGGCCTCGGATATCTTGAGCCTGACGTATCCGTCGCCGAGCGTCTCCTCGACCTTGATGTACTGGTCGCCTGAGACGGACGAAACGAAGTCGAGGAGAGAGTCGTCGGGAGTCATGACGACAAGTGTAGCGGGGCGCCGTCGGTGGCGGTAGGAGCCGCGACGGGCTTCTCGAGCCAGATGAGATACGGGATGTCGAGCTTCGACGGCATCTCCGTGTAGCCGAGCGAGCGGTAGAGCGCCAGGGGCGCGTGGGACTCACGGCCCGTGTAGAGCTCCAGGCGCCGCGCGGAGGGGTAGGCGCGCTCCAGAGTCCGGATGAGGCCGCGGCCGATCCCTAGCCGCACGTGGTCCGCGCTGACCGCCAGCCGGCCGATCTCCACGGTTCCGTCGGGCGTGAGCGAGCCGCGCACGGTGCCCACCACGCGGCCGTCGTCGAGCGCCACGAAGAAGCACGTGCCCTCCGACATCACGCGCCGCAGCTCCGACAGGTCCTCGCGAAGCGGCGGAAGCTCGGAGGGATCGATGTCGAACTCGAGCGCGACGCGGCCGAAACCGTCGTGCTGCACCGACAGGACGCCCGCAAGGTCGTCGGGGCCGGCCTCACGGTACTCGATGTTCGAAGCGACGCTCATGGACGTGCACTCCCCCTTCGCGGAAGCTCAACGAGCCGCCCCATCGTACGGGACGGCTCGTTGTATGCGTTCGTTGGCGAGCCGAGTCTCTACTTCGCGTAGTCGACCGCGCGGCTCTCGCGGATGACCATGACCCTGATCTGGCCGGGGTACTCCATCTGGTCCTCGATCTCCTTGGCGATGTCACGCGCGAGCACGACCGAGTCGGTGTCGGAGACAGCGTCCGGCTTGACCATGACGCGGATCTCGCGACCGGCCTGCATCGCGTACACCTTCTCGACGCCCTTGTGTGAGCTCGCGAGTTCCTCGAGCTTCTCTAGGCGCTTGATGTAGCTTTCGATGGTCTCGCGGCGCGCGCCGGGACGGGACGCCGAGATGGCGTCCGCGGCCTGGACGAGAACGGCTTCGACGGTCGAGGGTTCCACGTCGCCGTGGTGGGCCTCGATGCAGTGGACGATCTCCTTGTGCTCACCGAGACGCTTGGCGAGCTCCGCGCCGATGAGTGCGTGCGGCCCCTCGACCTCATGGTCGATGGCCTTGCCCAGGTCGTGCAGCAGGCCGGCGCGCTTCGCGAGCTTCACGTCGACGCCCAGTTCGGCGGCCATGACACCCGCGAGGTAACTGACCTCGAGGGAGTGCTTGAGGACGTTCTGGCCGTACGAGGTGCGGAAGCGCAGGCGTCCCAAGGTGCGGACCAGCTCGGCGTGGACGCCGTGGACCTGCGTTTCGAATACCGCCTGCTCGCCTGCCTCGTGGACCTGCTGCTCGACGATCTTCTCGGCCTTGCCGAACATCTCCTCGATGCGGGCCGGGTGGATGCGACCGTCGGCCAGCAGCGACTCGAGCGTGATACGGCCGATCTCGCGACGGACCGGGTCGAAGCTCGACAGGATGACGGCTTCGGGCGTGTCGTCGATGATCAGGTTGATCCCGGTCATCTGCTCGAAGGCGCGGATGTTGCGGCCCTCGCGGCCGATGATGCGGCCCTTCATGTCGTCGCTGGGGATGTGAACGACGGACACCGTGGATTCGGCGGTGTGGTCGGCGGCGACGCGCTGGATGGCGATGCCGACGATGTTGCGGGCCTTCTTGTCCGCTTCCTCGCGGGCACGCGCCTCGACCTCGCGGATCATGGCGGCCGCGTCATGCTTGACGTCGTCCTCGACGCGCTTGAGCAGGACCTGCTTGGCCTCTTCGGCGCTCATGCCGGCGAGTGACTCGAGATGAGCCTTCTCTTCGGCGATGGCGTCCTCGAGGTCCTTCGCGCGCTTCTCGACCTGTCCGGCCGTGCTGGACAGCTGGTGCTCACGCTTATCCAGTGACTCCGCGCGGCGCTCGATGGACTCCTCGCGCTGCAGCAGGCGGCTCTCCAGGCTCGTGATCTCCTTGCGACGCTCCTTGGCCTCGGTCTCGGCCTCGGCGCGAAGCCTGAACACTTCGTCCTTGGCTTCGATGACGGCTTCCTTGCGAAGCGTCTCGGCCTGCTTCTCGGCGTCGGCGACGATGTGGCCCGCTGAATCGCGAGCGTTATCGAGCTGCTTCTCCCCAAAGTTCTTGCGGAAGACGTTGCCGAGAAGGACGCCGACGCCGATCGCTACGATCGCTACGACAACGATGATCATGATGGTCACTAGCGGCATTCGTGGTCCCTCCCTTCGGGCGCGTATCTGAAGGTGCGCCCATATCGATTGCTACAGGGGGCGCTCGCAGGCCGGTGTCGTCGATGCTCCCTTTCGGGAAGGCCGCGGGCGATATCCCTTAAGCGGGCGGCCCAAGAAACGACGAAGCCGGACGACGATGCGTCCGGCAAAGGCGACACCACATGTATGCGGGAGTTGCGGCTTGGATACACCGCTAGGGCGCAAGCTGCGCCCTATTGATCCACGCTCAGGACCCGTGGTCCCTCATACACAACATCGAAACGGTTCGCACCGCTCGGTGTGATCACATTTGCCGAGGTCAAGAATAGCGGCGCAGGGTGCCGGCGGTCAAGGACGACGGCTGTCGAGGCGGTCTCAGAACGGCATGTCGTCAGCGGGCGGATCAGCCGTGTCCCATCCCCCATCGTCGGGCCCGTCCGCGATCGCCTCACAGGCCTCGCGCGCGGCCGAAAGGGCGATTCTCGGGGCGTAGCCCTTTCGCATCAGGCGCGCCGCGACGCGGTCTCTGGTGGCCCCCACCCGCCGCGCGAACACGCGTGCTTGGGCCAGTGCGGCGTTCTCCTCGTCCTCGGGCGGCAGAGCTTCCTCGAGTACGGCAGAGACGGCATCGGGATCCACGCCGCGAGCGATCATCTCCCGCGATGCACGCGACCTGCCCAGACCCTTTGTGCGCGTGAGACTACGCGCGAGAGCGCGGGCGAAGCGGTCATCGTCGAGCAGCCCGAGGTCGAGCAACCTGGTGACGGTATCGGCTGCGACCTGCGGCAGGTATCCATCCTCGTCGAGGCGCACCATGAGTTCCGCACTGGAGCGGTCCCGGTACGTCAACAGGCGGACTGCGCGATCCCGTGCGGAGCGCCCCTCGACCTTCGAGAGGCGCTCGACCATCTCCGCGTCTGTTCCGGTGTCACCGACCTGCAGTCCCGCTTCGCGAAGGACATCAGCGGGCGCGATTCGCCACGGTTCGTCATCGAGCAGGACCAGCCGACGCTTGGAGCCGCGCCGAACCGTGCGGATCTCAGTCACTACGGACACACAGCACCTCAAGTTGAGGTCGAGGTCGGTTACTTGGCGAATCGGGAGGCCTTTGCGGCTTTGGGCGTCTTCGGGACCGGGACACCCTGTGAGGCCTGTGCGACCGGCGCGATCGGCGCGATCGGGGCGACCGCACTCGACTCGTCAGAATCGTCTGCAGCTGCCGCGCCGATGGGCGCGGTCAGGCCGCTCGTCTGGGGGATGCTGAGCCGCTCACGGATCTGGCTCTCGATGCGGTCGCGCAGTTCCGTGTGCTCGCGGAGGTAGTCCTTCGCGGCCTCGCGTCCCTGACCGAGTCGTTCCTCGCCGCAGGTGAACCATGACCCGGACTTCGCGACGATCCCCTCTTCGACACCGAGGTCGAGCAGCGAGCCCTCCTTGGAAATACCCTGGCCGTACATGAGGTCGAACTCGGCCTGCCGGAACGGCGGGGCGACCTTGTTCTTGACGACCTTGGCGCGAACACGGTTGCCGACGATGTCGGTGCCCTGCTTGATCGAGTCTATGCGCCGGATATCGATACGGATCGAGGAGTAGAACTTGAGCGCACGTCCGCCCGACGTGGTCTCGGGGCTTCCGAACATCACGCCGATCTTCTCACGCAACTGGTTGATGAAGATGCAGGTGGTGTTGGAGCGGGCAAGGGAACCGGCGAGCTTGCGGAGGGCCTGGCTCATGAGCCGGGCCTGCAGGCCGACCGTCGTGTCCCCCATCTCGCCTTCGAGTTCGGCCCGGGGAACGAGTGCGGCGACGGAGTCGATCACGACGACGTCGATCGCCCCGCTGCGGACGAGCATGTCGCAGATCTCGAGCGCCTGCTCTCCGTGGTCGGGCTGTGAGATGAGCATGTCGTCGATGTCGACGCCGAGCTTGGCCGCGTAGGCCGGGTCCATCGCGTGCTCAGCGTCGATGTAGGCGGCGACGCCTCCGAGGCGCTGGGCCTCCGCCACGATGTGCAGCGCGAGGGTGGTCTTGCCGCCGGACTCCGGGCCGTAGATCTCGACGATGCGTCCGCGCGGGACGCCGCCGATGCCCAGGGCCGCGTCGAGTGCGAGCGACCCGGTCGGGATGGCGGGCATGGACCCGATGTTGGCGTGCTCGCCCAATCGCATCAGAGAGCCCTTGCCGAACTTGCGCTCGACCTGCTCTTTCGTGAGCTCGAGTACCTTGTCGACCTGCTCGCGATCCATGCGTCTCGCTCCTCTGTTGCCTCGTGGCCGCCGCGTTGGTTCCGGCGATCCTGCTTCGATGAAACTATACGAACACGTGTTCGGTGTCAATCGTTGAAAGACTCACCGCGCCAACATGCCGATGGCGATCATCCGGTACTCCGGACCGGCCGCCGTCAGTGTGCTCGAGAACAAAGTAACCGACCGCACTGACATGATCCCATCCGTCCCCTTACCCGCCTCGGACACGATCCGCTGCGTCGCGTTCAGGGCGTCCGGTGGCACGGGGCGGGGGCGTCGCGCGCGCACCAGCGTGATGTGCGGTCTGAACAAGCGCGCCGGTTCGCACGGACGCGCGGTGGCGGCGAGCAATCGTTCGCGCAATCCGGTGACCGTTCCAGCCGGGTCGCGCAGTGACGCCCACAGCATGGATGCGTGTCGCGTCGAGGGAACCGCTTCGACACCCTTCAGCCGGATATCGAATCCCGGAGTGCCCGCCGCCACCGCTTCCATGTGCCGGACGAGGGTATCGGTCCCCTGTTCGTCCATGGGGCCGAGGAACTCGAGGGTGACGTGCAGGAGGCCGCCCGAGACCCACTTCTCCCCCGCCCAGCCGGGTGCTGCGGCGATGAAGGCCGCCTGTGCGCGTTCGAGTGACGCGACGACGGGTCGCGAGAGCGAAAGCGCGAGGAAGCAGCGCTCGGGCATGACGGATCAGGCGTTCAGGAGTCGACGTCGCAACAGGTCCAGTGCGGTCGCGACGGCTCTCGTGCGGACGGTCTCCCGGTCGCCGGGGAAGCGGCGCATCTGCGCATCGACGCCGTCCGGCCCGGCAACGCTGAACCACACCGTGCCGGTCGGTTTCTCCGCACTGCCGCCGTCCGGGCCCGCAACACCCGTCACGGACACGGCGTAATCGGCTCCGATCATGTCGCAGGCGCCCAGGGCCATCGCGCGCGCGACCGCGTCCGACACGGCGCCGCACGCCTCGATCAACGCCGGATCCACTGCGAGCAGGGTCACCTTGACCTCGTCGGCGTAGGACACCACGCCGCCGAGGTAGGAAGCGGACGAACCCGGCACCGCGGTCAGCGCACCGCCGACGAGGCCGCCCGTGCATGACTCGGCGGTGGCGAGCGTCACGCCGGCCGCTGCAGCACGCGCCAGCACGACCTCGGCGAGACTCGATCCGTCGGCCGAGTAGCAGGCATCTCCGATGCGCGAGGCGATCGCGGACGCGAGCTCGTCGAGACGCGGTCCGCCAGCGCCACGGTCGAAGAGGACGACGCGCACGTCGCCGGGTTGCGCCAGGACCGTCAGTTCCACGCCGGGATCCGCTTCAAGGACGTCCTGCGCTGCCATCTGCACGTCGGATTCGGACAGGCCCGTGCAGCGCAGCACTCGCGGCGGAGCGGCCGCGATCCCCCACTCCGCGATGAGACCCTCCAGCAGCGGACGCATCTCGCGCGGCGGGCCGGGCAGCAGCACGAGTGATCCCCTGGCGGTCGGTACGACCAGACCGGGAGCGGTCCCCCGGATGGCGGGAAGTACGACCGAGCCTTCGAGGACATCGGCCTGGCGGAACACGTTCTCCACCGCGCGCGGATCGGTGTGGCGGGCAGCGGATGCGCGGAGGCCGTCGACGAGGTCGGGGTCGCGATGCTGTGCGACCCCGAGAGCTGCAGCGGCGGCCTCACGGGTGATGTCGTCATGAGTGGGTCCGAGGCCGCCCGTGACGATCACGAGGTCGCAGGAGGCCACTGAACGCCGCAGAACGGCTGTCAGCAACTCCATGTCGTCCGCCACGCTGACCGTCTCTGCGACGTCGATGCCCGCGCCGAGCAGCGCATGCGCGATCTCGGACGTGTTGGTGTCGACGGCCAGGCCTCGAACCAGCTCGGTCCCGATGGTGACGATCGCGGCTGTGTGATATCCGCTCATCGGCGGGATCCGGACCGGTCCGCGCCGTCACCGCTGGATGAAGGGCTTGTGCTCCACGGTCCGGCGATCACATCGCGGGCGTGGTAGAAATACTGGATCGCGGAGAGTGCGGTGAGTCCCAGCGCGATGATCATCACCAGCCAGGACGTGGTGTCCGCCACGCGCGACCACGGCTCGAATATGGGTGCGCCTTTGATGATGAAGGCGACGAGGGCGATGATCTGGAACACCGTCTTGACCTTGCCCCATGGGGAGGCGGCGATCACGACCCCCTCGGCGACGGCGACCATGCGCAGACCGGAGACGATCAGTTCACGCCCGATGATCACGATGGCCACCCAGCCGGGCAGACTGCCCAGTTGGACGAGTCCGACGAGAGCCGCGGTGACCAGCAGTTTGTCGGCGAGAGGGTCGATGAACTTCCCGAAGGTCGTGACCTCGTTGCGAGAGCGGGCCACGTAGCCGTCGACCGCATCGGTCGCGGCGAGTACGGTGAACACCGCTGCGGCCAGCCATGGTCGCCAGTCGGCCCAGGTGGCCGGTTCGCCGAAGCGCCCGAGAAGCAGCACCAGGAACACCGGGATGAACGTCATCCTGATGATGGTGATCCAGTTGGCGAGGCCGATCTTGCGCACCTACTGCACCTCCGCGATCAGGTCGTAGCCCAGTGAGTCCACGACGGTGGCGGAGACGATCTCACCGACCACGCAGGGCCGGTCCACGAAGACCAGGCCGTCTATCTCAGGGGCCTGTCCGCGATGACGCCCGAACGTCTGCCCCTCTTCGTCCACGCCCTCGATGAGGACTTCGAGGGTGCGCCCCACGAGCGCTGCGACCCGCTCGGTACCGACCGAATCGGCCGTGTCGCGAAGGCGCTGAGCGCGGGCCAGACGCGTTCGTGAGGGGACCTGATCGGGCATCGTGGCGGCGGGCGTCCCTTCCTCAGGCGAGTACGGGAAGACGCCGACGTAGTCGAGTCGGGAATCGCGCACGAAGTCGAGAAGCCGCTTGGAGTCCTCGCGGGTCTCGCCCGGGAACCCGGCGATGAGCGTCGTTCGAAGTGCGACCCCCGGCAGCAGGTCGCGCACGGTCCCGATCAGTCGGAGGTACTCGGATGCATCGCCCGGGCGCCCCATCCGGCGAAGGACCTCGCGGGATGCGTGCTGGAGCGGCATGTCCAGATACCGGCACACGACCCGTGAGGCCGCCATCGCCTCGAGCAGATCGGGTGTGATCTCGTCGGGCTGCACGTACATCAATCGCAGCCAGGCGAGGCCCTTGACCGCCGACAGCTTGCGGACCAGGTCGGCCAGCGTGGGCTGGTCCGCCAGGTCGTGGCCCCAAGAGGAGATGTCCTGTCCGATCAGGATGAGCTCGCGCGCACCACCGGCGACGAGTGATGTGGCTTCGGCGACGATGTCGCGGGCGGTGCGGGAGCGATACGGCCCCCGGATCGACGGGATGGTGCAGTAGGTGCAGGCGCGATGGCATCCGTCGGAGACCTGTAGGTAGGCCGAGGGCCCGGGCTTCAGCCGGGACGCAGGGAGTGAGGTCGTAGGCTCCGGCAGTCCGGTCAACCGGGCCAGGACGCGTGCGAGCTCACCTTCGTCGGCGACCGCCACGAAGGCGTCGACCTCGGGGATCGACGAGACAAGGTCCTCGCCGTAACGGGAGGGCATGCAACCGGTGACGATCAGATACCTGTCGCCATGCTCGCTCTTCCACTCTCCCGCGACGTCGAGGATCACCGAGATGGACTCCTCGGTCGCTTCGCGGATGAACGCGCAGGTGTTGACCACGACGACGTCAGCGTCGTCGATGTCCGCCACGAGGTCGAAAGCACCGGTGAGCGACGCAGCCATGCGGTCGGAGTCGACCTCGTTCTTCGGGCATCCCAGCGTCACGAACGCGACGCGAGGGCGCTGCTCGCGCGTGCCGGTCATGGGCGCTCCCACGCTATCGACGGTTCGTGAACTGCAGCGGGATGCCGTAATCGTTGCCCTTGACGAAGGCCATGACCCGCTGCAACTCGTCGCGGCTCGGTGAGAAGACGCGGAGCTTCTCGCCCTCGATCTGCACCTTGGCCTTGAACTTCTCGTCGCGGATCTCTTTGTTGATCTTCTTGGCGAGTGTGTCCTCGATGCCGTTGACGATGGTCGCCGTGATGCGCGCCCATCCCCCGCTGGCAGCCTCGGTC
>Ga0209430_1001033_pt1 | contig 22436 bp, 12 predicted proteins | sample BarGraIncub1133A_FD_184504 | JGI IMG/M metagenome (GOLD analysis project Ga0209430, IMG submission 184504) | Arctic peat soil microbial communities from Barrow, Alaska - Barrow Graham LP Incubations 11-33A (SPAdes) (version 2) | ecosystem: Environmental > Terrestrial > Soil > Wetlands > Peat... | reverse complement strand
TTATTAATTATCAAAGTTATACTCCGGAGGGTGGGATGCAAAACTGCAGCGCCGCTTGGTAACCCTACACGAATGGAGGTGCAAAAGTAGGCAATCTTAACGAAAATTGCAAGTAGTGCACCCGTTTTTTTCTACTTTTTCAAGGTGGCCAGGTAGCGTTCCGCTTCAATGGCTGCCTGACATCCGCTTCCAGCTGCCGTGACGGCCTGGCGGTAATGCGGGTCGGCCACGTCACCGGCGGCGAAAACCCCGGGAACGGTAGTGCGCGGAGTGCCCGGTTTGGTCACGATGTAACCGACTTCATCCGTTTCCAGATAGGCGGAAAAAATGTCTGAGTTCGGTTTGTGCCCGATGGCCAAAAAGAAGCCGTCAATAGAGATGTCCAGGGCGGTTTCATCTGCTTCACCACGGCGTTTCACCAAGTGGGCGCCTTCCACACCGTTGTCGCCAAAAAGGCCAGTGGTTTCGTGTTCAAACAGAACGGTGATGTTCTCTGTATTCATCACGCGGTCTTGCATGATTTTGGAAGCACGGAGGAAGGGTTTGCGTACGATGAGATACACATGTGATGCGAGCCCGGCCAGATAAGATGCTTCTTCGCAGGCAGTATCACCGCCACCTACGACCGCCACCTTCTTTTTGCGGTAGAAAAAGCCGTCACAAGTGGCACAGGCAGAAACGCCCTGCCCTGCATATTTGCTTTCGTCGGCCAGCCCCAGATATTTGGCAGTGGCACCAGTAGCTATAATCAGACTGTCACAGGTGATGTCCTTTTCACCATCGATGGTCACTTTGTAGGGAGTGGCCGAAAGATCGGCAGCCGTTGCAACACCCCATCGAGCTTCGCAACCAAAGCGGGTCGCTTGTTTGCGTAGGTCGTCCATCATTTCGGTACCGGTGATGCCATCGGGGTATCCTGGAAAATTATCGATCTCGGTAGTGGTGGTCAGCTGACCGCCGGGTTGCATTCCCTCGTAGAGGACTGGAGCAAGATTGGCTCTGGCTGCGTAAATACCGGCAGTAAACCCGGCAGGCCCCGATCCAATGATCAGGCAGCGTATATGTTCCATATTGTTTGTTCTGTTATTAACGTAAATCGACGACCTCCGTATTCGGATATTCTTTTGGTTGAAAAGCAAATTGGGCATCGGTATAGGCTTGTCCGGTCAGGTAACTGCCGATGCTGATCTTGCTTCCGGATTTATCCTTGTTGGTGATGGTGATACTGATCGGTCGGTAGGTGGATTTGTCGAAGGAAGCCACGATGCTGAGCGTAATATCGGTCTTGGCATTCGGTTTCAGTTCAACCTGATAGAACTTCTTGCCGTTTTCAGCCTTATCGGCCAGTAATTTACTGGTGAAACCATGATTGTAAAGCTGAAACACATTGACCGGATTGATCATCAGCAATTCCTTGGCGCTGGGTTTGCTGAGGTTCACTTCGTTGTTAGTCTGGATGTAAACCCATTGATTGATTCCGTCAAACCAAGTGGTCATATCACCGGTATCGAGCTTGAACTTGGAGCCTTTCAGCATGATGCTGCCTGACAAATTGTCTTTGACGGTGCCGCCTTTAGCCAGAATTTTGATGATGAATCCCGCTTTCACACCGCCGGCCTTATTGTAGGCAGCAGAAGCTTTATTGAGAACCTCTAATGCTTTCGGGTCGTTTTGTGCTGTTTGGCAAAAGCCGTTCAAACTGAATAATATACTGAAAACCAAGACTAAACTGCTAAATTTCTTCATGATGTTGTTTAAAAAAAATGGAAAATTTGGGATTCAAAGGTACAAAAACAATGCCGGAATAGCCGAACCAACACCCTACCCAAATCTTGGTATTTAAACTTATTTAATCCTTGCCAGCAAATTATCCAGTTGAAACTCGTCGTTTACGAGTACCTGGCGCGCTTTGCTGCCTTCGCTCGGGCCAATGATTCCGGCCGATTCCAATTGGTCTACGATGCGTCCGGCCCGGTTGTAGCCGATGGAAAACTTCCGCTGGATCAATGAAGTGGAGCCTTGCTGATGGATCACAATGATTCGGGCTGCATCCTCGAAGAGTGGATCCAAACCTTCCATGTCGGTCGGAGCCATGCCTGAACTGCTGTCAGAAGCTGGTTCCGGTAAATAGAACGGAGTGGGGTAGCCACGTTGGTCGCCGATGAAATGGGCAATGTTCACCACTTCAGGCGTATCTACGAAGGCACACTGTACACGCACCAGGTCGCTGCCCTGCGAGAAAAGCATGTCACCACGACCGATGAGCTGATTGGCGCCCAAAGAATCCAAAATGGTACGAGAGTCTACACCTGAACTGACTCGGAACGCGATGCGCGCAGGGAAGTTGGCTTTGATGGTGCCTGTAATGATGTTTGTAGTAGGTCTTTGTGTGGCGATAATCATGTGGATACCAACGGCGCGGGCCTTTTGTGCGATACGAGCAATCGGCATTTCAATTTCCTTGCCTGCAGTCATGATGAGGTCCCCGAATTCATCGATAATGACCACGATATAGGGCAGGAACTTATGTCCCTTTTCAGGGTTCAAATGCCGGCTCACGTATTTGACGTTGTATTCTTTCAAGTTACGCACACCAGCCAACATCAGCAGATTGTAGCGGTCGTCCATTTCTCTGGTCAGTGAACTCAGGGTCTGTTTGACCTTTTCCGAGTCGGTGATGATGGCCTTGCTTTCATCCGGCAATTTGGCTAAATAATGCTTTTCGATGGTTGAATACACGCTGAATTCCACCATCTTGGGATCGACCATCACAAATTTCAGTTCAGCCGGATGTTTCTTATAGAGTAGCGAGGTGATCATCGCGTTGAGCCCGACGGATTTGCCTTGTCCGGTGGCACCGGCGACCAGCACGTGCGGCATCTTGCACAAGTCCACCATAAACACATCGTTCGTGATGGTACGGCCAAGAACCATGGGAAGGTCGTACTTGGATTCCTGGAATTTCTTCGAATTGATGACGCTGTACATGGAAACCACCTGTGGCTCCCGGTTTGGAACTTCGATACCGATGGTACCCTTGCCGGGAATGGGAGCGATGATACGGATGCCTAAGGCGGCTAGGGAAAGCGCGATGTCATTTTCCAGGCTTTTGATGCGGGATATGCGCACCCCAGGTTCAGGAATAATTTCATACAACGTTACGGTTGGCCCCACGGTGGCTGAAATGGAACTGATCTTGATGCTGAATTGCTCCAGAACTTCCTGAATTCGACGTTTGTTGCTCTTTTGTTCTTCGGTATTGACAATCGTTTCCGAACTTTCGTATTTGGTGAGCAGGTTTACCGAGGGGAACTTATAGGAAGAAAGGTCCAGTCTGGGGTCGTATTCGCCCAAATAGGAAGCATCGTAATCTTCACCAAGTTCACTCTGCGAGCGTTTGCGTAAAGGGGATACGGCAGGTTCTTCATCAGCTTCCTCCAGACCGTCACCTTTACCGACCTTGATTTCAAATCCGATGTCGTCGGGGAGGGGAGGTTCTTCCGTTAAATCGACTTCTTCTTCTTCTTCCTCTTCTTCTTCGTCGTCTTCATCTTCAAAATCGGGTTTGGCTAAAGTCGTCATGGCTTCTTTAGCTGCATCAGCCCCAGTCCAGCTTTTGTCGAATTCTTCCGGCCATTCACCTTCTTCTTTGCTGGTGGCTGCCGAATCGATGTCTGAAATAACTTTTTCTTTACGTGCGAAAGGTTTCAAAGCCATCATGCGCTGGACGAAAGGCAAAGTGCTGGCTTTAACGATCACTAAGAAAATGAACAGAGAAGCCAAGATGACCAGCAAGGTTCCCGGCCAACCGATGCTACTGTTCAGCCACTGGCTCAACCAGAAGCCGTGTGCGCCGCCCGGTAAGATGAAGCTGTTTGATATCAGCGGTTGAACAAAAAACGCCAATGCTATGGAACTCCAGATCATGCCAAAACCGTTCAACAGAAAATGTTTGATGATCGACACCTTTATGATTCCGAGCAAACGAAATCCCAGGATCCATCCAAATATCAGCATGAAGACGAATGAATAACCGAACCATTCATTGATGATTGTATTGGCTGCCCATGCACCTAAGGAGCCTCCAAGGTTTAGTGGTTTGCTTGTGATGCTGCCTAAATCGCTCAAAGAAAGGCCGGACACTAAGCTTTGGTCGTAACCTCCAGAAAAGAGAAAGGAAATCAGGATGATGGTCAGCCATGTTACAACTACAAGCCAAAGAACTCCGACAGAAACCCAGGTTTCTCTTTTGTGCAGGAATCCGGTTTTGGTTTTTGTTGTTGTAAGCTTTTTGCTGTGTTTTACTGTATTTGCCATGGCGTATACTGTCAGATTTCTTTAAGTTGCAAAAATACAAAAACAACTCAGAAAACCCCTCCCTGATTCTTTATTTAATCCAAGGTGTTCATTTTTTTGTTTATCGGTGTTATTTTGTACTTTTGCATCGTTATTCTTGAATAGTACATTTATGTCAAAAGTCTCATTATCAGATAATCCAGTTTACAATAAAAATACCATCGAATTTGTAGCAGTGGCAAAATCCTTCTGCGATTTCATGGATCAGCTAGAAACGACCGATAAGGCCGGTTTTCTAGATACTACCACACGATTGCTCCCGCTGCTTTATCTGAAGGCAACGCTCTTGCCAGTCAACGATCTGCTATCCGACGATGAGCCTGAAACCTTTGCCACCGAAGACCAATACTCCGATTTGGCGCAGGCCATCGGTGGCCTGCTTGGAAACGATGACGCCTATCTTGAAGTCTTTCATCCGGATATCCGGTACTCTGATACGCCGGTTGCTACTTTTATTTCAGAAAACCTGGCCGATATTTGGCAGGATCTTTTCAATTTCATTTCCGTGTTCCGCATTGGTTATGACGATACGATGAACGACGCCTTGTATGTTTGTCGGACCAATTTTGAACAAGTCTGGGGACAATCGCTCGTCAATGTGCTGCGTGCGCTTCACAATTGCAAGTATTCAGCTCAGGATGATGGCAACTTTCCAATGGAAGAGGAGGACTTCGAATGAACGACCTGCTCGGCTCCATCACAAAAGATGAATTAAATCTGTTACCTGTCGAAACCTTTGATGGAACAATTCATGTTGTTGATACACCTGAGGATTTTAAACGGGTGCTGGCGATTCTTAATAAGGAACAGGTCATTGGTTTCGACACCGAGACCAAGCCGGTCTTTACCAAAGGCAAACGCAATAAAGTGGCCTTGTTGCAGGTTGCAACCTCTTCCGCCTGTTACCTGATTCGGCTGAACTGCATCGGATTCCCCGAAGGTCTTGCCGATTTTTTCAACAATGAAGTATTAAAAGTAGGGTTGTCCATCAAGGATGATTTCCTGATGCTTCGTGGCCGGGATCATGCCCTCGAACCCAAGAGTTTTGTTGAATTGCAGTCTTTTGTCAAAGATTATGGAATTGCTGACAACAGTCTTCAGAAGATTTATGCCATCTTGTTCGGAAAAAAACTGTCCAAAGCACAGCGTTTGTCAAACTGGGAAGCCGAAGAACTTTCTCATGGTCAGAAAGCATATGCTGCACTGGATGCAATTGCTTGTAGACGGATATACCTCGATTTGAAGCAGAATTATACGTTCAAACCCCTTCCAATTCCCGAAAATAAGCCTTCAATTAGTGAAGAATAATGTTGAAGAACATGTTTTTGTTGGTTTAATACATGTTTTACAACATTTATTTTTGTTAATTGTGATTTTTATATGCTTATGAGATTTCTGTGTGAAATTTTTTAAAATGTTGATGGTAAGCATTCTAAGATTCTGATTGCGTCTCCTTTTTAAGTGTAGGATTGACACTAATCGTTAAAACATGTTAAACAACCTATTTTTTTACTCAAATAATTTGCATAGACGCAAAACACCGCTTATATTTGTACTGTGTTTTTCATGGTATTAGATTTAAGGTTAAGGAAGATTGGTTGTCGTGAGACAACCTTCTTTTATTTATAGACTTTACGAAAAAGTTACAACCACCCGACAAGGTGGTTTTTTTTGCGTCCAAACCGTAGTTGGTGTTCCGGGAAAAAATGTATTTTTGTCCTGCATTTAAAGAAAAATACCATGATACTTGCTCAAATCAACATGTCCGCCATGGAAGGCATCTCGCTGATCTCTGTCGGGAAAGGCCTGGTCGGCATCGCTTCACTTGTTTTATTCGCCGTGCTATTCAGCAGAAACCGCAAAGCCATCGACTGGAAATTGGTAACCATAGGGCTGACGGTTCAGTTCCTTTTGGCTATTGGCATCCTGTTCGTACCCTTCTTCGGATCCATTTTCGACTTCTTAGGAAGGATTTTCATCAAGATCATGGCATTTACCAATACAGGATCTACGTTCCTGCTCGGTGGTATGATGGATGTCAAGTCTTTCGGTTACATTTTTGCCTTTCAGGTATTGCCCACCATCATCTTCTTTTCAGCCCTGAGCAGTTTGCTGTTTTATCTGGGTGTTGTTCAAAAAGCAGTTCAGGCAGCTTCCTGGATGTTGCGTAAGATCATGAAGATTTCCGGTTCAGAAGGATTGGTGCTGGGTGCACATCTGGCTTTGATGGGACAGACAGAAGCTCCATTGCTGGTGAAAGGTTACCTCAGTAGGATGAATGCTTCCGAGATATTCCTGATCATGACGGCTGGTATGGCTACCATTGCTGGCGGTGTATTGGTTTCCTACATCGGCATGTTGGGTGGCGGGGACGCCGTTTCACAATTGGTTTTTGCCAAGCATTTGCTGTCTGCCTCCGTAATGGCAGTGCCAGGGGCGGCCGTTTTTGCAAAGATCCTGTTTCCGCAAACCGAAAAAGTGGACGAAAATACGACCATCGAACAAAATAAGATCGGTACCAACTTCTTGGATTCCATCGCTATCGGTACTTCCGACGGGTTGAAACTGGCTTTGAATATTGCTGGTATGTTGCTGGTTTTCATAGCCTTTGTTGCCTTTGCCAATTTCTTGGTTTCTAAATTCATCGGTAGCTATTCTATTTCCGGGGTGTTGCTTGGAGCTGCGATACTGGCATTGATGGTTTTCTCCATCCAGGTATTTGTCAAAAAAAATAAGAAAAAATCCTTCAGAATCGCGTTTTGGGTTTCAGCCTTTCTAACTGTTATTTGCATTGTCAACGTCATTTCCGTTGGATTGGGCGACGGTTTCGTACTGAATCAATATTTAGCTGAAATCTCGGATGGCCGCTATAAGCAATTTAACTTCCAGTTCATAATGGGCCTGTTGTTCTCGCCCTTAGTCATGTTGATGGGCATCAATCCTGCCGATGCGATTTCAGTCGGACAGTTGTTGGGTGAAAAAACGATCATGAACGAATTCGTCGGCTACCAAAGTTTGGCCACCCTCGTGCAAACCGGTGTTTTGACCGACCCAAAAACAATCATCATGTCCACCTATCTGTTGTGTGGTTTTGCCAACGTCAGTTCCATTGGCATTCAAATCGGTGGAATCGGTTCCCTGGCACCGCAGGCACGTCCTTGGCTGACCAAATATGGTCCATTGGCTGTGCTGGCAGGTACTCTGGTTTCGTGCATGTCTGCCACCATGGTCGGTTTGTTACTCGGATAACCATGGCCATTTTCTATACACCGGATATTCTCACGAACCCTTGCCTTTCGGAGGAGGAATCCATTCATTGTGTCCGGGTGCTTCGCTTGGGAGAAGGGGCGGAAATCGACCTGATCGATGGTCGTGGCAATTTTTACAAGGCTAAGATCGTTCAAGCTCATCCCAAACATTGCATGGTGGAAGTGCTTGAGACGATCCCCGACAAAACGCCAGCCTTCATGGCGCACATTGCCGTGGCGCCGACCAAGAATTTTGACCGCATCGAATGGTTCGTGGAGAAAGCGACGGAAGTGGGTATCGGCGGCTTCCATTTCATCGGTTCCCAACATTCGGAACGCAAAAACCTAAAGCTGGAACGTATTGAGAAAATTGTCGTTTCGGCTCTCAAGCAATCGATGAAGGCGCTGAAACCCCAGATCGGGGAGTTGATTGACTTCAAAAAGTTTGTCACGCAACCTTTTGAAGGCCAAAAATACATCTGTCATTGCAATCCGGGGGAGAAACCATTGCTCCATGCTGTTTGCAAGCCCGGTACGCCTGTTTTGGTGCTGATTGGGCCGGAAGGCGATTTCAGCCCCGAAGAAGTTGAATTGGCGCTGCAGAACGGCTTTCGGGCGGTGTCGCTCGGAGATACAAGGCTACGTACCGAAACCGCCGCTTTTGTGGCAGCGCACGTTGTCTGTCTCAAAAATATGTGATCATGAACAAAATCGAGCGTTTTTTTGCCACCATCGACCGCAAACCCGTAGATCGTCCAGCTTCCTGGCTTGGAATTCCAGATACCAAGGCATTACCAACCTTGTTTGCACATTTCGGTGTAAAAAACATGTTCGAACTGAAAGCAGTCATCGACGACGATGTCTATCCGGTGGAAATGCCCTATCATTCGCCCACTTCCGATGCCATTTACGCGGCATTCGATTTTGCCAAGAAAGGCAGTGTATCCTTGGCTGAACGCACCCTGACCGCTCCAGGATATTTTGAGGACTATCACGCTGTTTCCGATGTGGCAGATTTCCCCTGGCCGGATCCTTCCAAATACATTGATCCTGCTGAATGCTTGAAAGCTGTTTCGGAAGTTCCCGAAGGCAATGCGGTGATGGGCGTCATCTGGTCCGCCCATTTTCAGGATGCCTGTGCGGCGTTCGGCATGGAAGAGGCGCTGATGAGAATGATGCTGGAACCTGAAATGTTTCAAGCCGTTTTAGACCGAATTGCGGAATTCTATCTGGAGGCCAACGAGATTTTCTATAAAGCCACACAAGGCAAACTCCATGCCGTGCTCATCGGTAACGACCTTGGATCCCAGAATGGTCTGATGATCGATCCGGATTCCATCCGTCAGTTCGTTCTGCCGGGTACTCGGAAATTGATTGCACAGGCCAAAAGTTACGGATTGAAGGTGATTCACCATTCTTGCGGATCCATTTACGACATCATTCCCGATTTGATTGAGGCAGGTGTGGATGTGATCCATCCCATTCAGGCACTGGCTTCAAACATGGAACCAAGGCGGCTGCACGATCGTTTCAGCCAAAAGGTTTCGTTCTGTGGTGGCGTTGATGCGCAACAACTATTGGTCAACGGCAATCCCCAGGAAGTCTGTGCCAAGGTGGCTGAACTGCGTTCCATTTTTCCGACTGGCCTGATCATTTCCCCCAGCCATGAAGCAATATTGGCCGACATACCGCCGGCCAATATTCAAGCTTTGTTCGAAGAAGTCCATCGGACTTGATCTATTCCACTTTTATCAGTTTGATCGTCATTCTGCTTGCTCCCGAACGTAGGATGCCGATGTAGGCACCAGTGTGCAGTACGCTGGTCGATACTTCATTATTGCCTGCCAGACAGCTCTTGCGCATAACGCATCGTCCATCCAATGTCAGGATTTCAAGGGCTGCATCCATGCTCAGGGACAAGGTGAGTCGGTCTCTGAACGGATTAGGCCCATAGCCGACACTGCTTTCGTTCAGCAGGGTCAATCCGGTTGTAGGACCCGTGTACTCTTTCAGTGTGAAGGGGAATGCAATGTTTTCACTGCCCGGTATCGTCAGGTAGGTAGTCCCGGCCAACCAGTAGCTGGAGCCAGCACCGCCACTATTGCGGATGGCCCAGTAATCGCTACCGGTGAGGCGGCTGATTTCGTAGCTGCTGCTGTCGCTGCTGTAGTTCGCAGTGTTGAAAGTGCCATTCATGTCGATAAAGAGGCCGGTATTTTTAAGCGGTGTGATTCGATATCGGTTGACCGTGCTGTTCTTTTGAATGTACCAGCCCTGGTTCATCTCGATATTGGTGCTGAAATTGGCAAATGTCGGCTTCAGGGTGGCATGCACGAACGAAAGGTATTTGTTGGAGGATGGATTGATGATGTAGTAAAGTCCGTCTTTCAGCTGGTTCTTGTCATAGACGTTCACCACGAAATTTTCGGTGTAGGAGGTGGTGCCCAAGGTGTACGTAACTGAATACGTGCCACTCTGCTGCACATTATTGAGCAATAACGAGTCGGTAGCCGCTCCAGTATTCCATTGATAGGTGCCGCCAGTATTGGCGATGATCTGTTTTAGAACGAGCTTCGAACCTGCTTCCACCAACATGCTGTCACCTAACATCAAGTAACCGTTGTTGTATCGCATGGCTGCTGCTGAACCCTTCAGTTTGGCTTCTCCGTAAGGATCGATCAGCTCGAAGGGAAAACCGGTCAAGGTGGCAAAACCCTTAGCGCGAATCATGGAGTTGGTGAGCCGCCAATAAGCCGTTCCTGAACTACCACCGTTTTGGATGGCATACAGGTTGGTTCCGTTTTGATTGTAGAAGGTGTAACTGTTCCAAGCTGAATAATACGTACCGTTGTTGTACTGCCCAAATTCGTCCAAGAAGAAGTCCGGTTTGACTTTACTGGAAATCTTGTATCGGGTGGATGTGGCGTCCTTGGTGATAATCCAGGTCTGCGCATCACTGTTGTTCAAGTCTTTACCCTGGAATACCGGAATGTCGGAACCGTTCATGGTCAGATAGGAACCGTCTTGTGGATTTTTGATGAAGAAAGCGCCATCCGACAAGATTGATTTCTGATATATTTCCACTTTGAATCTGCAGCTCACAGTGTCACCATTCAGGGAACAATTCACGGTATACGTGCCGGTCTGAGAAACGGTACGGTTTTGGTTAATACTTCCGTCGTCCCATTTCCAGCTGACTCCGGTAAGGGTAGCCTTGGGTTGGAGTTCAATCGTTGTACCTGAAAGAACCGCCAGGCTATCCGTGCTTTTGGCATTGATGTTGGGATAGACTTTCAACAAAGGCTTGGCTAATTGCAAACAAAGGGGGAAACCATCCATAGTCGTGGTTCCTTTGCCGGTGATGACATTGGAAGTGACGGACCAGTAAAGTACGCCCCCACTGCCTCCGTTTTGAAAGGCATATTGATCGGTCCCTGTTTTTTGATAAATCTCATACGTGTTCCAAGCGCTTGAAAAAATACTATTGTTGAAGTGGGCGAATTCGTTGAGGAACTTCAGTCCGTTGCTTTGAGAAATGACGGAATAGCGTTTGCTGGTGGCGTCGGTGGTAATGTACCACAATTGACTTTCTGGATGGGCATCGTCCTTGGTTATAAAGGTAGGTACCAAGGTGTTGATGTTGGTCAGTCTGGTGCTGTCTACCGGATTGATGATGATGTAATAGCCATCTGCCAATTGATTTTTGCGTGCTACGGTGATGTTGTAGTTTTCTGTCCGTGATACATTGTTCAAGGTGTAAATTACGGTAAAGGTACTGCTTTCACCAATGCCGTTGATGACTTTCTGAGCGGTGGTTTCACCGGAACTCCATAACCAGCTTCCACCAGCACTTAATGCGGTTGGTGCTAGTATAACCGTATCTCCGACAGCGACTGTGACGTTGTTGCGGTAGCTCATGTTTTTGTAGGTCAGGTTGGCAAGAATTCCGGAGCCCGAAGTCGAAAGCAGACGGAATGGGAAGCCAGCCATCGAAGCGCTGCCTTTACCAGTCACGGTGGTGCCACTGACCGTCCAGAACATCGTGCCTCCCTTGTCTGCATTCTGAATGGCGGTCAAATCGCTGCCGTTTTTGCAAAGCAAGTCATAGGAATTCCAGGTTGCATAATAGGTGCCTGCACTCAATACCGCCGATTCATTCAAGAAAGTTCCGGAAGATTTGGACGTGATTTTGTATCGGTTGGTGGTGTCTTTTAATAAAGTCCAAATCTGGCTGGTGGTAGCATTTTTGGCAGCAAAAGCCGGTGTGGTGGTGCCGCTGTTGGTCAGGAAAAGTCCGGTTGCCTCATTCAGGATGTAATAATCACCATTGGCGAGATTATTTTTGACATAGTCTTCCGCAGTATTGCCGGTGAAACTCAAAGCGGTCGGGTAGGAGGCACTGCCGTTCAAGTATTCGTATTTTAGTCGGAAGGTGGAAGCGGTGCGTTCATCAGCCGTGGGTTTGTATACAAAAGTATAGGTGGTTGCTTTCAGGTCGTACGCCCGCTGGGGCATGATGGCTACATTTTTAAATAATCCACCGTTCGTGCTGACTTGCAATACATAACGATCCGTCATTTCACCGTTGGTGTCGGTGATGGTAAAGGTGATTTCTCCGGTGGTTGCGTTGTATATTTTGGTCCAGGTTGGCGTGGTGATCGTCGGTGTCTTGGGAATGACCTGCATGGTCGGATTGTAGGCCAGATCGGGATGATCTGCCTTGTAGTATTCGCCGGCAGGAGTGAGGTTGCCTAAAAGCATGGCACGTTTGTTTTCCACCCAGTTGTAGATGGAATAACGTTCCACAAAACTACAGGTGTCCATGACGTTGAGGATGCCCTTGATGTCAGTAAGCTGTTTGGCAAATTGAGCCTCCGTAGTCGATGGCCAGTTGGTCTCGGTGGTCCAGTTGGCACCATTGTTCCATTCTGTGATCCAAAGTGGTCTACCGGTAGCGTCGTACCAACTTTTCAAGGTCGTGTACCAAGTTGCAGCCGACAATCCACCCCAATAGGCGTGCAATGCTACAAAGTCCACTCGGTAACAAGCTGCATCTGCAGCTGTGATAAAGCCTGAAATCCAGGTTTTATCGGTAGGAGCTCCCGATCCGATCCGTAATCCGGAATTCTGGAACTGAGGCAAGTTGGCACTGGCTGTGGCGGTGCTGTAAGCCACACCGTCATGCTGTTCGGTATGTTCCGGCTCGTTGTATCCAAGGACGGCCGTGGCACCCTCCAAGCTGTTGATCTGGTCCCAGCCTGGCCAGTACAGGTGTTGCTTGATGGGAATGTATTCTAAGTTGTTGGTGGATGATCGATCCGCCCCCCAACTGTAAAACCAAGTGGATTCTGTCATGCCGGCCTCCCAGTCGTAGCTGCCGTTGGTCGTGCACCAACCTTTTTTGGAAACGAACTTCCAGGGCACTATCCTTATGAAAGAGGTGCGGCCGTACAATTCTTTTGGTACGATGTCGAACACGATGTCATCGTCTTGTGCTACAAAAGCTCTGCTGTATCCGGTACCGTCGGTCTCCGTTGCGAAGGTGGCCATGTACCCCCGTTTCAGCCGGAATGAGCGGATGTTGTTGTCGAATTCGCTCAAGGTGGTATTGTATCCAAGACCGATTTGGGTGGAATTGCCGGAAAAATAGTTTTTTGAATAAACAGTCAGAGGTTTGAAAGCGGAGGAATGCGGGATGACGACGGTTCCATGCTTGTACAAGGTAATGCGGGCATTGGCTCCGTTCACCAATGTTATGCCGTTGACTTTGAGGTTGGAGGCGTAGGTGCTGGCAACCACTGCCGGCCGAATGTTGTCAAAAAATAGCCAGGCATCGTCGTTTTTAAGGTTCACGGTTGAATTGACCATGGGGGTGGTGCCGGTAATGTGGTAATCGATGGGGCTTGAAAATACCAAAGCTTGATTCGTGAGGTTGGAAACGGTTTGACTGGTTTTGGCATGGATCAATGTCCATCCGCAGAAAAGTACGATCAGTAGCAAAAGGTTTCGTTTCATGGTTTTATGTTTAGGTATTAAGACGTGTCAAAAATAAGATTTTCCGCTTAAATAAATGGTATGGAAATCATTCATTAAAGCGGAAAATCATTTCAAATCCGTTGAAAATGCCAACGGTTTATTTCAGCACCACGATTTTAACCATTTTGTTGCCAACCTTGCCTAACAACATCTGACCTGCAAAGCCTGAAAGATCAATGGTTTCACCATTCCCAACTTTCAGACTACGTACTTTTTGCCCGGTGAGACTATATAGGTCAAGTTGTTGTGTGCTATTCGTGTCTAGACGGAAAGTGACAGGACCACGTGTCGGATTTGGATAAATTTTAAACGATTGGTTGTTAGAAGGTAAGGATGCTGTGACCATCTCAGTTATTGGAAGCAATTTCCAATTTTCCGCAAAATGGTTGTCAACGTCGTAACGTATCAATGAAATTCCCTCCGTCGAATTAGCTGGAAGCGGCCAGGGCGCCATATTGTTGTAGATGACCTGGTCAATAACTTTTCCATATTTGTTCATCAACTGAATTTTCTCTCCTGCATCGTTGAGGTGGCCACTTAACCATTCATACACAACAGCACCTTTGCCAGTCCAGAAAGTAGAAGAAGCAAGGGATGTGACGTATATTTTTTCTTTTGGCCCAATGGTGGATCCTGTAGGGAACGTAAAATTGATGCCGCTGGTAAACGTACAACTATCCAATATAATGGACGTCTCCCCCGGATTATATATTCCGATGAATTCGAGATCCTCTGCATTGATATCTGAAGCGTATGCAATATCAGTGATTAAGGCTGAAACCGGGAGTATTGGCAACTTCAGATTGGCCCCCATGGTTTTTCCATTTGTTCCAGCACCGATTAGTGGCGAAACAGACAACAATGAAAAATCGTTTAGAATCGGATTTGTATACTTGGGATTCGCAAACAGGTTGTTTTTTTCAATTGGCAAATCCTCTGTGTCATCCAAAGAATTGGAGATTTCAATTTTGGAATATTGATCGTTGAAATAGCCCAATTCATACGAATTTGACAGTACTGAATTCGTCACCACCAAATTGGAGCCTGCATCACCGGCATGCTTTTGATAATTGGCTATCGCAAAATAATTACCGTAATAGGTGCAATGATCAATTCTGACACTGCTCGAATCTTTCATCCCAGCACCCATTCCACAATTTATAAATACGGAATTGGTGATGGTGGCCGATGAGCGTTGACCGATGGAAACCCCCTTGTCATTGATGTTATAGGCAATGATGCTATCGACAACCACATTTTTGGCATGATCGCCCAAATCGACTGCATCAGCGTTAAACCCTTCAAAGTCGTGGAAATAGGAATTCCTGACGCTGCTGTTTCCATCGGACATATCACCAAAATCAAGGGCATCTGTATCGAGCCCATCGTTTCCGATAAACTCACATTTATTTATGTTGATCTTGCCTTTTTTAATATTGATGACGTCGCAACCGGCATAATCAGAATGAAAACGGCTGTTCGTAATCTTGGTCTGACAATTATAGACGTTCAGAGGGTTTAAGTAGACGTTATCGATTGTCAAACTGTCCAGCATGACGGTCGAATTGACTATGGCCAGTGCGGCAAGATCCCTCACAGGATTTGGCCCTTCCGAGGCATTTTCAATGATTACGTTTTTAAACCAAACCGTATCAAGGGCATTTTTAATACTGATTAAACCCCATTTTTTGACAACGCTTTCAGGATTGCTCTTGAATATAATCGGTTCCGACGAAGTTCCTTTCGCGCTGACAGCACCATCTGAAAAAATGGATACTCCGTCTGAGAACCAAACTTCTACACCCGGTTCAATAATCAATTTCCCTGTTGATGTAATAGTCACGTTGTCGGGAACAAGATAGGGTGAGCGGGCTTTGCTAAGGGTTGTTACCGTAGAAATTTCGGAGGGTAGGATAGACTTGCCATTTGGTTCAAAAACAGCAGAAACATTGACTGCAGCTTGTGGGTTTAATACCAACTCTTTTGCAGTGGATACGTATGTGCCGCCTCCCATCATCGTGGAAGCTAATTCCAAATCAAAGCTCACATCGCTACTGTTTGCCGCCGATTGATGAACCTCAACCGCAATGACGTTGGTCCCGTTTACCAACAATTCGGAACCAATGGCAAAGGTATGGAAGTCATTTTCATTCGTCCCTGCGATAGCTGTTGGTGCCAATGAGCCAAAACTAATTGTTCCGACTGGCATGTTATAGCGCTGTATCTCCGTACCGTTCAGATAAACGACAGCTCCGTCGTCACACTTTAGGACCAGGGTCAATCCAGAGAATCTATCTTTATCAGTCACTACAAAACTTTTCCTGAAATAGGAGGTGATATACTTGTTCGAACTGCTGCTACCATAACCGATGATCGTTTTTTCACCACCATCACCGTAACCCAACTCTGCTTGGCCTGACTTCCAGGCTGCGTCGTTGAATGCGGAACTTCTCCACAATACGCCTAAATCGGTGCCGGCGTCTGAATATTTCCATATGTTTTCTCGCACAATAAGCAGGGTATCCAGGTTGTTTTTCCAACCCATAAAGGTGTAACCTGCCTTCGCTTGCGCCGTTAATTTAATTTCTTCACCTTTCGGATAAGCACCGCTGCAAACATCAAGTGGAATTTTCAACCCGTTGAAGGTGAGATTTCCCGATTTGGCCGGTACGGTTGAAATCGTAACAGGTATCGGACTTTGAAAACCATAATTGGTTAAATCGTTTAGGATGACACCTGGCCGATCTTGCGCAAAGGTTTTCAAAATTTCCACTTCCGTTTGCCAGTAGTTCATGGATGAAATGGCCTTGATACTGCTGTAGTTACCGGTTCCGCTGGTTCCTGCCCAACGCGTGATGTGAGCAGGCATATCGGCTTCGATGGCTTTTTTATGTGCTTCAATCCTCGAAATCATCCTTTTAGTATTGAAGGTAGTGAACATCAGATCGGCTAGTTTTCTGCCAAACTGTTTTTTGTAAGCCGGGTTATTCATCAAACTTTTAAATGGCCATCCGCTTTCATTGACATAGAAACTGATCATTTGGTTTTCAGCACCAAAAAAACCGCGGTCCAAATCCATCAGAATCCATCTCCATTTACCCGCATCTTTTGGTTTCCACTTCATCAGATTGTGACCGATGGAGTTGTTGCCACTGTATACTTCGGTGCACACCATTTCGGTAAATTCTGCAACATCCATTTCAGCAGCTACCGCATCGTAGTTTGACTGAACGGTCAAATCTTTAGCAACAAGTGACAGGAAATGCTTGTTGGCTACCCGATCACCTGTTTCTACATACTCACCCGTATCGACCTCTTCAATCATGTCGAAAGTTCCTGGCTGCAGACCATAATTGCCATTGATATAGCTTTCATCGACTTTTTCACGAATGTTGTATATGCCCATGAATGCTCCATTGATGTATGTTACGCTGGGTCTGAAACCTGATATGTCGATGGTTGTATTTTCAACGGCTGCCGTTTGAACCATGGCATCCCTGAACATGGTATTGCCCCAGTCGCTTCCTGAAGCCCGGAGCGAAAAATCATCGTATGCTATGCGCTTTTTGTCCAAAATCCATGGGTAATCCAGTTTCGTTGAACTGTAGGACTTCCGGAAATAGACTCCGAGCATTTTTTCTGGCAATTGCCAGGAATACAAACCATTCAATTTTACACCTGCCCGCTTGTTAAATGCTGCACCTTCCCTGCCGTCATTTTCAAAAAGTTCAATATTAATCGGGATTTCCCATTCGGGTTTATAGCTTCGTGACACATAAATTCCGGAGTCAGCGCCCCAGAAGTTATTAGGGGCTGAGGTTAAACAAACAATGGGCAGCTTGTTGATTTTAGTATCAGTATCGATCAGGTAGGTGTTCGTAGCCACCAGTCCGGGTATCTGTCCGGGTTTAAAGATTCGTGCCCTGACAACGGTGTTTTTTGTAATGCTGATAGGGGAATTGGCTAAAGGCGACAGATCATTTGGATCACTGCCGTCAATCGTGTACCGAACTACACCACCAAAAATGGACTTTATTTCTACAGTGACAGGGTTGTGGTATATACCGCCCTGAATAGAAAAGTCTGGATCATTTTTTACAATATCCGAATAACCGGTCGTGCTGTTGGATGCGCCGGGAGTGGGAGTCATAAACAATACCCAGTCGCTGCTTCCATCGGGTTTTCTTCCCATGGAAATATTTGATTCGGGTAACCCCAATAACGTCGAATCGAGTACGACAATGGAACCTGCACCATAGTTGTAGAGTGTTGAATTATCCTGAACTCCATATTCAACGGAGTCAATCAACACTCCTGAACTGTTTGAAAGCCCAATCTGTTCACCCGAAGCTGAGAGTGCGAAATTGGTATGTTGACCAGTATTCATGTTATCTGCCCAAAAAACCAAATAACCATGTGCAGCGATTTGAACCCCAGAAGGGATCATCCATTTCGTCGGTTTCGAGAAATTATCGGTCAAAAAATACCCTCCAAGGTCAATCGGGCTGTTTCCACTATTGAAAATTTCGATCCAGTCGGCGCTTTGTTTATAATCTGGATCCACAACCACACCAGTGTTAGAAGCCATAAACTCATTGATGAAAAGCTGGGCCTTTGCGTCTGAAAACGAAAAAAACATTAAAAATGCAGCAATCGTGAGTTTGAAAAAGGAATAGTGTTTCATGTCAGGTTTTGGAGGATAAGCCTTTTGGTAAATATTGATGCTAAAAATAGGTATTATATGTTACAAGTGTATGACAAATAGCCCTACTAAGACGTTTATGTTAGTAATTTACCTGATTTTTTGTATATTATGTAGGATAACCACGGTATTTCTGACACACCAGCCAGACATTCCGAAGAATGCTCCGGCTGGTGTTTGACAACAATATCCGGCCACCAAGGCATTCCAGATAAGGTCGAATAGTGTAGGGCAGAAATTGGTTGAGATTTTCTGAATTAATTGGGCGCAATATCCAGAATCATGAACGAATTTGGTTTGGTAGCCGGTCTGCGATTACTTCCTTCTGCTGCAGCTTCAAATTCAGCCGTTGTCAGGTACAGATGCCCTGTACTTTTGTCGATGGTGATGGTCCTGGCTCCAGGTAAGGTCTGCACTGTTTCGAGTACTTTAAAGGTATTGGCGTCCACTTCCTGAACCACCGTCATAGTTCCTTCACCGTTTGAACTATATGCACGTTTCAACTTTGGATCGAATGCCACTCCGTCACATCGATCACCAATAGGCAGCGTGGTGATTACTTTCCCTGTTAATGCATCCGTCACAACCATCAATTTATTGCTACAAACGCTGAACAAACGGTGGTTTTCGTTGTCAAGTGCAAGTCCGCTTGGTTCTTCACCAGGAGCAATAGGCCAATGTTGCTCAACGCTCAAGGTCGATGAATTGATGACATTGATCACGCTTTTATCTTCAATATTTACAAAAACATGACCTTTTCCGTCTGTCTGTGAAAATTCAGGTTTTCCGTCCAGTGCAATGGTTCCGAGCACCTTGTTGTCTTTGGCATTAATCACGGTTGCATTGCTGCTTCCACCATTGAAGGTAAATACCTTTTGTGAGAATGCATCGTAAAGGATGCAATCCGGATTTCGACCCGTAACTTTCACTTTTGCAAGTATTTCCAATGTTTTTAGATTGAAAACGGTGACGGAGGAATCGCGTCCGTTGCTGGTGAAACCTTTGTTGAGGTCGGCAGCCACTGCGATTCCATGAATGCCTTTGGTGTCTAAGATTGTACCTGCCAATGTTCCTGTTTTAATATCCACCGCTTGTGCGATACTGCCATGGGAGACGAATATCCGTCCATTAGTCGCATCAACGCTAAGGTAATCCCAACCTCCTTCGCCTTCTAAATGGATTTTACCGGCAATTTTGTAACCGGATTGTGCAAAAATGGATGCACTCAAGATAAATAAGCATGAAAAGGTAAACAGAACTTGTTTCATTTTGATTTTTTTTAAGAAAGTTAATTATCACCCTTGATTTGTTTCAAATATTCAGACGGTGAGGCTCCGAATTCATCCTTGAAACATTGTCTGAAGTAGGTCGCTGTGCTGAATCCGATCATGTACGAAATTTCTGAAATCGTATATTTTCCCGACAGAAGCAACTGTTCAGCCTTTTGAAGTTTCAGCTTTTTAATGATTTCGTTGGCGGACATCGATGTCAAGGCCTTGATCTTCCGGTAGAGCGTGGAATGGCTCATGTTCAGTTGCTCAGCGATGAATGCCACGTTGATTTGATCTGAATCCAGATTGTCCTCAATGATCCCTGTCACCTTATCCATGAATTCCTTGTCCAATTTACTCAACGATTCAGCCATGAAGGCCTGTTTCTGATTGAGCGAAGAGGAGTAAAGCTGGGCGATTTTTTGCTTGGATTCCAGCAGGTTCTTTACCCTGCTTTGCAACAAACCAGCGCTGAAGGGTTTGGTAATGTAAGAATCGGCTCCTATCGAATAACCGTCCATCCTGTCCTGAAGGGTATCCTTTGCCGTTAACAATATGAGTGGAATATGGCTGGTGCGGATATCTTCTTTCACAATTTTGCAAAACTCCATTCCATCCATCACAGGCATCATGATGTCACTGACAATGATGTCCGGGATATGCTCAAACGCCAGTTCTGAACCGGTTTTTCCATTGGTTGCTTCCAAAACGTTGAAGGTGTCTGAAAGCGATCGACTGATGTATTCTCGAATTTCATCATTGTCTTCAACAATCAGGATCAGATTTTTCATTAGGTCCATTTCTTCCGTTAAAAAGCCCTTGGATTGAACTTCCATGTGCAATGCTTCCGGATAGGTATGCTGCGTTTTAAAACAAAATGTAAAGGTAGAACCTTCTCCCATCTTGCTTTCCACACTGATCTTTCCTTGATGCAACTCAGCCAAATTTTTCACCAAAGATAACCCGATTCCAGAACCTGAAACCTGATTTTCGTTATTTACCTGATAGTAGCGGTCGAAAATGCGAGACAGAGCCTCCGGCGGAATGCCACAACCGGTGTCACGCACATATATTATGGTCAGTTCGCCTTTTCGGTGCATACACAATACGATTTCACCTTGTTTGGTATATTTGAGTGCATTCGAAATCAGATTGTCCACTATGATGGTGATTATTTCAGGGTCGTAAAGGATCTTGGAAGGTGCTGCCTGGATGTCCATCCGGATACGAACATTGGTGTTTTGGTTTAAACCCTCGTATTTCATTCCGATTTCCTTAAGGAGCAAGGAAAGATCTCCTTTGATGACGCAAAGCTTTCGGTTGTTCGTTTCCGTTTTGCGGAACTCCATGATCTGATTGATCAGGTTCAACAAACGCGTCGCACTGCGGCTGATGAGCGAAATCTTCTTCAAGTGGCCCTGTGAAAGTGAATGGTCCGTTTCGAGATCTTTCAACGGCCCGATAATCAGGGTCAAAGGTGTTCTAAGTTCATGCGTGATGTTGGTGTAGAAACTCATGCGTTCATCATTGAGCTCCTGCTCCCGTTGATGATTTTTTTGTTCCAGATAGAGGTCGTTTTCCAATTTCAGTTTTCGCTTGTAGAAATTGGCAATGAATAGGATCAGCCAGACTATCAACAGAAAATAGAGCGTTTTGGCCCACCAAGTCAGCCAGAACGGAGGCTGAATGGTTATCGGCAGGGTAGTGATTTCCTTGGACCATTTCTGGTTGCGCAACCGTGATTTCAGCTTGAATTCATAGATGCCGGGTGGAATATTGCGGAATATAACCTGCTTTTCACTTCCTAGATTGTACCAAGTGTCTTCCAGCCCTTTCAGCATATACGCATATTCCGTTTCTTCGTTCAATCCAAAATCCAGCACATTGAAAGCAATACTGAACGTACTCTGGAAATGCTTTAAGTTGATTTTTTCGGCCACTGGCAAATTGAAATAATTATCCGGTTGGGCTCTATGTCTGTCATAATAGCGGAATTCAGTGATCACGGCCTTGGGGGCTATGTAATTTGCCGGTTTTTCATTCGAATTGAAATAACAGACCCCATTTTGAGAGGCAAAGCATATAATTCCGTCAGAAGTTTTTGTCACAGCGCCCGATGTAAAATTACCAATGGGAATGCCGTCCAGAAAGTTGAAATTCTCGAACTTGTTTTCATTGACAATCAAATGGCTGATGCCTGAATTGGTACTTACCCACAGCTCTCCGCTTTTGCCTTCAGCAATGGCACAGGCATAACTGTCCGCCATGCCGTCTTTTTCATTGAAAACCCGGTAACTGGTATCTTCGCTGGATTTGAAAACAGCCAACCCTTCGCGGGTGGCCACCCACATTCTGTCCTTTGAATCTCTGAAAAGATAATGGATGGCATTGGAGCAGAAGCCGTTATATATATTTATGTTTCGAATCAGCTTGAAGTCGGGTGTAAAAATGGAGATGCCTTGCCCAAAGGATCCTATCCAAAGATTTCCTTTAACATCTTGTGAAACACTCAGAATGACATTGTCCGGTAAATTGGAATTTTCACTGAAAAAGGCTTTTACCAATCCGGATTTTAGGTTGCAGGAATAGAGACCCCTGTTTGTGCCAATCCAAATATTTTTGGCCTTATCCTCAAAAAAACAACGTACACTGGCATCACTTTTTATTTCGGACATTGTCTTGAATTGTCGGGTTTCTGCATTGTACCGTATGACATGCCCTTCGAACGAACCCAACCAAAGATTCCCTTCGGAGTCTTTCATCTCTGAAACAATGAAATTGTCTGGAATATCGCCTGTTCCTTTGCTGTAATGAACTGTTTTC
>Ga0209430_1001030_pt1 | contig 22562 bp, 18 predicted proteins | sample BarGraIncub1133A_FD_184504 | JGI IMG/M metagenome (GOLD analysis project Ga0209430, IMG submission 184504) | Arctic peat soil microbial communities from Barrow, Alaska - Barrow Graham LP Incubations 11-33A (SPAdes) (version 2) | ecosystem: Environmental > Terrestrial > Soil > Wetlands > Peat... | reverse complement strand
AAACGTTCTGCGTTCCGGCGACATCATCGGTCGGGTGTTATCGAATGGATTTCTGACGATCAGGAAAACAAATGCAGACGGTGAATTAGTAGTCGCAGAAATGACGATACTTCCATTGGGCGATGAGGTAAAGCCTGAAAATGTTGCAGCCGCTGAACCCGATAGCATCATGAAAGTGGTTGATTTGCTGAATCAACAAGAATTTCCGCTGATCGATTTTCACGGTCACCTCAAAGGCGGCCTCACGATGTCTCAGGCTTGTCAACACGCCAGAGACATTGGTTACAATTATGGCATCGCTGCCAATTGCGGATTAAAATTTCCTGTAACAAGCGATTCGACCTTAAATGCTTATCTCGATGGGATCAGCAACGAACCTGTTTTCAAAGTGATGCAATGCGAAGGTCGTGAGTGGGTAACACTCTTTACGCCTGCAGCTGTTGCCAGGTTTGATTATATCTTTACCGATGCCATGACATGGACCGATAACAAAGGGCGTCGTCTGAGATTATGGATTCCCGAAGAGACTTTTGTGGAGGATGAACAGGAATTTATGGACATGCTGGTTGGTAAAATCGAAGCTATTATGGCAAATGAGCCCGTCGATATTTATGTGAATCCGTCATTTCTACCGGCAAAGATTGCAGCTGACTATGATCGGCTTTGGACACCAGAAAGGATGGATCGCGTAGTTAACGTTTTAAAAAACAATGATGTTGCATTAGAAATCAATGCCCGTTACAAAATTCCCAGCATCGCTTTTCTCAAACGTGCAAAGGCAGCCGGTGTGAAATTCACTTTCGGAACCAACAATACGACTAACACCGATCTAGGACGACTTGAATATTGCCTGAAAGCGATTAGTGAACTGGGGTTAACCGCGGATGATATCTTTTTGCCTCGATCAACCAATGATAAAAAAGTAATGAAATCCGGATTGCCTTCAAAAATTACAGGCTAATCCTTTAAATTATTGAATATGTTCGACAAACAAGTTTATACGGAGCGGAGAAACCGACTTCGGGCGAAGATGGGAAGTGGTATAATTCTGATTCCAGGGAACAATCAATCCCCGCTAAATTATACCGACAACACATACCATTTCAGACAAGACAGCACATTTTTGTACCTGTTCGGACTCGATATACCTGGGCTATTCGGAGTAATTGATGCAAACACAGGAAACGACACGCTATTCGGTAACGACAATTCCATCGAAGACATCATCTGGTCGGGAATAAAACCTTCAATAAAGGAGTTGGCAGCTTCAGTCGGCGTTACTAATACTTCGCCATTCAAAGATCTTTTCGTCAAAATCAATAAAGAGAGTCGTGTACATTTCCTTCCTGCCTATCGTGCAGATATTAAACTGTTGCTTGAAGAGTTATTGGGAATACCAACAATGAATCTGGCAAAACACGTTTCGATTGATTTGATTTATGCGCTCGTAGCAATGCGTTCAGTAAAAGATCAGTTTGAGATTGCAGAGATTGAAGTTGCCTGCGAAACTGGCTACAAAATGCATGTGGCAGCCATGAAAATGGCAAAGCCTGGAGTGATGGAGCAGGAGATCGCAGGTACAATTGAAGGTATCGCACTGGCTTACGGCGGTGGTACCTCATTCCCGACTATACTTACCCAAAACGGACAGACACTTCATAACCACAGTCACTCTTTTCCACTCGAAAAAGGACGGTTGATGATTGTTGATGCCGGTGCTGAATCGAACGGTCATTATGCTTCCGATTTTACACGCACTATTCCCGTTGGCGGAACGTTTTCTCAAAAGCAACTTGATATCTATAACATTGTATTAAAGGCAAACAATACTGCCACTGCGATGATCAAACCAGGCGAAACTTATCTAAGTATTCATCTCAAAATTGCGGAGGTGATCACTACGGAATTAAAGGAGTTGGGGTTAATGAAAGGTGATGTCAAAGAGGCTGTGGCAAGTGGTGCTCATGCACTCTTCTTTCCACATGGATTAGGTCACATGATGGGCCTTGATGTTCACGATATGGAAAATTACGGGCAGATACATGTCGGATACGATGACGAAGTTCGTCCAATTGGTCAGTTTGGAACAGCTTATTTAAGATTAGGACGCAAACTACAAAAGGGATTTGTAATCACGAATGAACCTGGGCTCTATTTTATTCCGGCTTTGATTGAAAAATGGTACAACGAAAAAATCAATCATGCCTTTATTAATTTCGAACAGGTTCGAAAATACCTGGATTTTGGTGGTATACGTCTCGAAGACGATATTCTGGTAACCGACAACGGAGCAAGAATCCTTGGCAACCGAATTCCAATCAATCCCGGGGAAGTTGGATCACTACAACTATTGTAATTTCGGAAGGGATAAATCAAATCTGACAGGTTTTGGAATCCTGTCAGATTTGTAAACTAAAAGTCTAATTCTTATCTCTCTTAATTTTCTCAGAAATATGAATATCATGTTGAGGATATGGGATATGAATTCCGTCCTTGTCGAACCTGACTTTCACCCTTTCGAAGCCCTGATATAAAACATCCCAATAATCAATTTGCTTCACCTCCGCTCTGACCAAAATATTTATAGAACTATCAGTTAAATCCGCAACACGAATAAATGGCTTCGCTTTGTTCATTACCCTTGCATCTGTGAACACCTCGTCAATTATCAATTTTCTGGCCTGCTCTATATTGTCGTCATAGCTTATACTAAAAGTCCATTCTACAAAACGTGTCTTTGACCTGGAGTAATTGATAATAATGTTGTTTGACAATACGCCGTTAGGAACAATGATAATCCTTTTGTCATAGGTCTGTAACGTTGTATTGAACAGATAAATATCATTTACAGTACCTGCGACTCCATTGGTCTCTATATATTCGCCAATCCTAACCGGCTTAAACATCAGAATCATTACACCTCCGGCAAAATTGCTAAAACTACCTTGTAAAGCTAATCCAATAGCTAAACCTATGGCACCAAGAATGGCTATAAATGAGGTTGACTGGATCCCAATAATAGAGGCCACAAAAAGTATCAACAAAATGTAAAGTGTAATGCTTGTGACAGAAGTAAAAAAAGGTGCCCATGAAGAATCCATTTTCCCTTTTACCGTAATCGATTTTAATTTTCTGACGATAAGTCGTATAATCCATATGCCCAGCAGAAGAATAATGATGGCAGAAATAATCCTCGGAGCGTAGTTAATTAATAAAGAGATCAATTGATCTTTAGTGTTTGTAAACTCTTCCATTTAAAACTATTTTAAGAAAATCTGTATTCAAATTAATATTAAAGATGATGCCAAAATGACGATTCGCATCATTAACCGATAACGTGCAAATTAACAAAAATCTTCGGATATCATGCAAATGCCATAAATCGAAGTAAAATAGTATTTAACGAGCATAATTCTGTACTTTCTTTATAAAGGCAGGTCGCTTCTTCTGAAATTAATCCTAACTTTAGCATCACTTTCTAAATCCGTTCAAAGACTAAAACAAATCTTCATGAAAATAACAAAAATCATGCTCACTATTGTGGTTACGTTTATGTTTGTATTTTTTTCAGGCAATGTTTTTTCGCAGACCTACAAAGAAGCTCAAGCAAATATGACAATTGACCATCTGTCTGTTATGAAACATGCAAATGCGATTGCATCCGGGGAAGCCAAAAATGTAAATGATCAGATTTCGCATTATAACGAAGCCAGAAGAAGTTTTGCTGATGCTAAAAAAATGCATACCCTATTGAAAAAGTCGATACCGTTAAAGGCTAAATCGACTGCAATCGTGCACCATGATAACATTGACAAACAGCATATATTTGCCACTGCAATTGCTAATTTGATGGCCGCAGAATTAAAAAATGACAATACCGACGATGCGAAGTTAAAGGGACTTGCCAAAAAGCTTTTTGACGCAATTAATATTGCTGAAAATGAGCATCTGGAATTAATTAAAGACACCAAATAATCCTTTGTGAGCTGCAGCTCATAGTTGGTTCAATTATTTCATCGGGTCAAATGCCTTGCGCATATTCGATTATATAAAGCCTTCCGTAAAACCGAATGCATTTTTTGCGCCATGCCTCATAAATAACCCGGACTGTTCAATATCTATAATCGTAGATTTGGTTGCAAGTTAACCATTGACTAAGGATTCGACTGGTTTGATTAACCTGTGGAAATAAGGAACCCAGGAATGATTGATATTGCTTGCATGGAAAACTAAAAACCAAAGTATCATTTACAGTTTAAAAGGAAGATTCTTCCGTTTACAGAATTTTATTTTGATTGATGCAAAAGGACGGAACGAGAATTATTCCGGCTTATTCCATTCTATCTAATTAATCTCGAATTAGTAGGAAGTTTAATCTATCAAATCGAACAAGTGTGAATGATGTAATTAATTTCTGTAATTGTGTAACGCTTTTCGTAAATAATTAAATCAACTTTGCGCCTTGAAAATTTTTTGCAAAAAAAAATTGAATTTATTAAATGTGAGATTTAAGATTATGAGAAGATTTCTATTGTTATTGACACTACCAATTCTAATATTTGCCTGTAAGACAAGTGCGCCGAGTACACGTCCATCGCCAAAGATAGATAGAACCTCGCAGGTAGGGATTAAAGGTAATTGGCAAATTACCAATGTTTCATTTCCAGGATCCGATTATATTAAGGTAAATGCTTTTCAAATAGCCGATTCAAAATGCTTTATCGGAAGTAACTGGACTTTTATTTCAAATAATAACAAGGGAAGCATGAGTCTGATTCAAGCTGGCTGTACTGCTTTTAGTTCTCCAATTGTTTGGAGCATCAACAAAGAGGGGATGTTCGGTTTGAAAATTATTGAAGCTGGTGTAAAATCGAAAAAAGTCACACAGGGTTTTATGTTAAGAGTCGCCAACCAGACCAAAACTGCATTTCAATTGATTGATGTAATAAATGTTGGAGGCCAAAACAAAGATGTTGTTTATCAATTCGAAAAAATTAATTAAGAAGTTTAAAGGGTTAAGATGAAAAAATTATTGATTTATGGTTTAGCTGTTTTCTTTGTGATGAGTTCAGCTCTAACAAGTTGTAATTCTATAAAGAATGCAAATAATACTCAAAAAGGTACTGGTATTGGTGCTGCTGCAGGAGCTCTTGTCGGTGGAATTTTAGGTAATTATGTAGGTAAAGGAGGAAATGCAGTCTTAGGTGCTGTAGTTGGCGCCGCAGTTGGCGGAGGAACAGGTGCTATTATCGGAAACAAAATGGATAAACAGGCTCGCAAAATTACCGAAGCATTGCCAGGTGCCGATGTAGAAAGAGTTGGAGAAGGAATACGATTGGTTTTAAAGGAAGATGCAGTTCGGTTCGATGTGAATAAAGCAACTTTAACAGCACAGGCGAAAACGAATTTAGATAAATTAGTATCTGTATTTAATGAATACTCCGATACCAATATAGATATTTTTGGTTACACCGACAGTTCGGGTAGTGCTAATTACAATTTGACATTATCAAAAAATAGGGCTAAATCAGTGAAGAGCTACCTGATCTCAAAAGGAATATCATCGAGTCGTCTTAAGACTACCGGATTAGGAATCGCTGATCCAATTGCGTCAAACGAAACGGTCGAAGGCAAAAGCCAAAACCGCCGTGTAGAGTTTGCAATCACCGCAAATCAGAAAATGACAGAAGAGGCTAAGACAGAGTCGAAGAATTAACAATCAGACAGAAAATGATAAATATAGAGGGTGCCCTAAAAGGCATCCTCTTTTTTTGGTCGTATTGATAAAATTGGAGTCACAATCACTTGAAAAGAATAGCAGGCAATCAACTATTTACTCACAATGTATACCCTATTATAATTTAAGTATCAAAAGCATAAAATATTAGGTGTAAAAAACACGTGAAATAATGTAACAATGAACAATCATTATCCGTATTTAGACTGAATTAACGCATATGCCTTAATACAGATTTTACAGCCAACATGATTGAAATAAAATAATATTAGAAACCGGATTTCATATTTCGAAATATTTGCTTTCGATTTATGCTTTTCCCTTTAGAATTTATTTTTTTCACTCTAATTCAATTAATAACGCATTTGAGTTATTTGGAATTGGCAGGTATTTATTCAGATTTTATACTTTTTGAAAGCAAAATAATTTCTTATCCTTTTTTCTATAATACTGTTTTTTAGATGAATAAAATATCTGAAGGAATTTCAATATAGAATTACTAAATAATTTTAAACTTAATATTATGAAATCAATAACAAAAGGTGACAAAGGAACAGAAGTAAAAAAATGGCAATTTTTTTTAAATGGGCAAGGTTACGCTGACGTCAGAGCTGATGGCGATTTTGGAGACAAAACCTTCAAGGCAAGTATTGATTTTCAAACAAAAAATGGCCTGGTTGCAAATGGTTTTATTGACAATGCAACTTATTTAAAAGCTATGCAGTTTGGATTCCAATTAGTGGATGACCATCCTGCCAATATGGATGAAAACAGTTCTGGCTGGCCGGCATTGCCCGATTTTAAACCGCTGACGCAATCGCAATTGCAAACAATGTTTGGCAAAATTGAATTTACAATTAAAGAAGACAACAGTTCCATCAATATAACGAATGGCTGGCAGACTTTAAATCTCGTTACCATCGAAATACGGCAGATAAAAGGGCTTCCCCCTTACCATGCAAATAAAATATCGGTTCATAAAAAAGTAGCTTCTCAATTTCAGAAACTTTTTAATGAATGGGAAACAGCCGGTTTGTCATCGTTAATTTTATCATTTGATGGTTCATTTAATCCCCGGCTCATTCGTGGAAGTTCAACAAACCTTAGTAATCATGCTTTCGGCGTGGCGATTGATATTAATGTACCTTGGAACGGACTCGGGGTTATTCCCGCACTAAAAGGGCAGCAAGGTTCTGTCAGAGAGTTGGTCCCTATTGCCAATAGCCTGGGATTTTATTGGGGAGGACATTTTCATAGAAATGATGGAATGCATTTTGAAATTGCTCAGATTATATGAGCTTTACCCAATACTAAATTAATGTCATCCGCATTTTTAAGTGTTTCATAAAGTTTTGACAAACTGCAAATCCTTTAAAAAAGGTGGAATGAATATGAACCAATCCTTTTATAATTTTACTGTGAAGAAATCGGATCAATTTCGATGAGCTATAAATAGATTTTTATAGTAAAGTTGCAACATAAATAATTAATAAATTCAAAATGACGATGGATTCAGAAACCTTCAAAGAGTATCTTGAAAAAAGGTACTATGATCAGTTAAATTTTTACGATAAATCGTCAGGCAGGAACCAGAAGAAATACAGGTATTTCCAATGGATATTGATCATCCTTTCAGCAATTACGCCTGTATTAGCCGCATTGGATAGGGAGACTTTCAAACTCCTGTTTGTAGTTGTAGTAATTTCTGCTGATGTTGCAATTTTAACTACTGGTCTTAAAACTTTCCAATACCAGGAATTGTGGGCTAATTATCGGGCCACCTTTGAACAGTTAAAACGGAGATCCACTATTATAATTTCAATGTTGGGCCTTATGGTTTGGCTGGCGTTGATAAGGAATCCCTCTTTATTTCAAGGGTAGAAACAATATTGGATAAAGAACACTAGGGCTGGCCACCGGCCAAGAAGATCCAAGAGGACCGAAACCGGGCAGATAATTCCGCATCTTTACCAGAGAACTAAAGGTTTCTAGTTTTGAAATATCCAAGGCAAAAAAGAAACAATCCCCATTCCCTCTTTCATTCCCTCTTTTAAAAAATAAAACCGCTTAACTATCAATTAGTTAAACGGTTTTGTAGTACCCGGGGCGGGAATCGAACCCGCACGACATTGCTATCACTGGATTTTGAGTCCAGCGCGTCTACCAATTCCGCCACCCGGGCATGTAGACCTGCTTTTTACAGCGCGGCACAAAGATAGTCCAAAATTCTTTTTCCCAAAATGTTTTTATCAAAAAGTGTTAACTGTTGTATATTTACTGATTATCTGATACATATGCACACAAGAAGGTTTATTTAGAAAATTTTTAGACTTTTTCAAAGAATTGCTTAGGGGTATATTGCATTTCAGCTGTCAAGGCTTTATATTGTACCTTCTAATTTTACCGCATGTTGACAGGCAGCGACAGTCAGATTTTTGAAGCAATAAAAAGGGATGATAACAACGCGTACGAAATGGTCTTTCGCGAATATTACCGTCCAATGACTGCTTATGCCTTTCGGTTTCTCGGAAATTTGCCTGATTCTGAAAGTATTGTACAAGATGTCTTTCTTCGTCTTTGGCAAAAAAGAAAGGATATAATGATCACATCTTCATTGCAGAATTATCTTTTCCGATCAGTTAAGAATAATTGTATTAATTATATAGAGCACGAAAAGATCAAAACAGGGTATCAGTCGCTGGTAATAAGGAATGAAGCTGACAGGAGTGAATACAGCGAGTTTTTTCTCGAATTTGGTTTAACAATGAAAATTGAAGCAGCAATTGCCTCACTTCCTGAAAAACGTCAGGAAATCTTTCGGCTGGCACGTGAGGATGGATTAAAATATCGCGAAATAGCCGATCGTCTTAATATCTCTGTGAAAACCGTTGAGACTCAAATGACGCTGGCTTTGAAGCAATTGAGGGAATCGTTAAAAGAATATAAAAACCTTGTGATGTTTTTTTTATTCACTGTTAAGGGTAAATAGTTAAATAATTGTCTTTTAGAAAAACGTAATAGCATGAAACCGAATCATATCATACCACCCGAAAAAGAGGCCCGATGGGCTGCCTTCCTCAACGGAGAATCCGAAATTTCGGATGTCTCACGCCTGGAAGCTGAAGAGATGGATGATTTTACTGCTGTTTGGGAAGTAGCAGGTACAAGCTTTAGCAATTCAGCAGCAAATCCGAATCAGGCATGGCTCAATATTCAAAAAGAGATAAGTAACCCTGATGAAAAATTAAAAATAAGGATATTTAATTCTCTGTTTTTTAAATATGCTGCCATGATTGTGATTGTTATGGGAATAGGTTTCGCTACCTTTAAAATCATAAAATCGTCTGAAAAAAGTGTTGATACGCCTGTATTAATGACTTTTGCAAATACTGAAGCACATCCGGCGAATTTCACAGTAATTACCTTGCCCGACGGTTCTACTGTGAAAATGAATGCAAGCACAAGAATTGAATACCCAGAGCATTTTGCTGCTGATATTCGCAAAGTCAAGCTTTCAGGTGAAGCCTTTTTTGAAGTTACAAGGGATACCTTGCACCCTTTTATTATTGAGACGGTGAACGCGTCAGTTGAAGTACTTGGAACCTCATTTAATGTATCGGCATATCCGGAAGCAGGATTGGTGGAAGTAAATGTCAAAACGGGAAAAGTTAAACTTACCCAACTCGCCGAAGGAAATTCAACTAGTAAATCCGCCATATTACCAGCCGGCGAACGTGGATGGTTAGATGTCGTAAACGGCAAGATGGGTCAAGATATGATTGTTACGCCCAATTATTCCGCATGGATTACCAAAGAGATCATCTTCCAACGAACTCCACTAACTGAAGCATTTTCAATACTTGAAAATACTTACCATGTAAAAATCAAAATGGAAAATCCGGAAATTGGCAAAATACCCTATACGGCTAATTTTGCAAATCAGGAACTTGATTATATCACTGATGTATTAGCTCGTACTCATCAGCTTAAATTCGTCAGAAACGGCGATCAGATTATATTTGCCAAAGTTGGTAAATAACAGGACGATTAAAAGTTCGGCCTTATAAAGAATAAAGTAGTTTTAGTTTAAGTGCATTTTGTTTGTTAGGGTTACCCCGGTTGACGGCCGGGGTAAATCTTTATAAATAATCTGTTTCCAGCAATTTTTTGTTGGATGAATTGAACTAAAATGATATTTATATGATAATTTCGTCGGGAAGTATTATTTTCGTAACCATACAGAATAATTACTAACTCATGCCGCTTTTCAGATCATGTATTGTTCTTTCATTGATCCTTTTGCTATGCTATAAATTGCCGGCTCAGGAGAGTATGTCATTACTTGAGCGGCGCATAAGTTGTCAAATCGATTCTGCCTCAGTAGAGCATATTATCGAAAAAATAGTCAACGACAACGATTTGTTTTTCTCATATAACCCCGATATTCTTCCTAAGGAGATAAAATCTGTTCAATTACTCAACGTAACGCTTGAAGACCTGCTTCGAAAATTACTACCATCCGAGGAATACAAAATAGAGATAATCGACAATCAGGTAATTATCACATTGAAAGATATTAGCCCAATTAAGCTTTCAGGAATAATCGTTGAAGGGAAGGATGATGATCCGATTCCCTATGCCTCACTTACCATAGCCGGTGAAAGTATCGGCACGATGACCAATATGGATGGACGCTTCGACTTTATAATTCCGCGGCGGTTTCGGGATAAACCAGTTTCAGTTCGTTGTATGGGATTTCAAACACGTGAATTAACTCAAAATGAGCTGAAAGAGAATCCCAAAATAAAACTGGAGCCATTCACAATTCATTTACGCGAAATAAAAGTAAAACCGGTCGATGTGTCTGAAGTGTTAAGTAATTTCAGAAATAATATTGACAAGAACTATGAATCATCAACTCAGTTGATGATCACATTTTATCGTGAAACAATTAAACGTGACGATCAATATATTGGAGTTTGGGAAGCAATCATGGAGATGATGAAAAGCCCCTACACATCAGGAGGGAGTGACAGGGTCAGATTTCTGAAAGGAAGAAAGAGTAATTTTGGCAAAACGTTTAAGGATATCAGTCTGAAAATTCAGGGAGGTCCCTGGTATATAACCACGTTGGATATTGTCCGAAATCCAGAGTCTTTTCTCGATCCCCAGTTTGAAAATATCTATTATTATAGATTTGAACAACCAGAAATGTACAATGGCCGCGTAACCTGGGTGATTAAGTTTTCCCGAAAGGAAGATGTAGATTTCCCATGCTACTATGGCAAGATATTAATCGATGCCGATAGCTATGCCCTAGTGAATGCAGAATTTGGGCTTGATAAAAAAAGTCTTAAAATGAATGGAGACACTTTTATAAAGAAAGAGCCTCGCGGTTTTACGACCCGACCTGAAGGTGCGGAGTACTCAGTGAACTACAGAATGGTTGGTGGGCGCTGGCAGTTTTATTCAGCTCGTACGGATGTTTTATTTAAAGTAAAACAAAACAAGGAAAATTTTAAAGCAGAATATCGCAGTATTTCAGATATTCTTGTGACACAGCAGTATACGTTTCCCCATAAAGCAAGATTTGGTCCTGAAGGACTTTTCAGAGCGGATGATATTTTCTCAGATATTATTGGTCCATACGATCCTGCGTTTTGGGGAAATTACAATGTGATCAAACCCGATGATGATTTAAGTAAAGCCCTCCGGGAAATCGGAACAACAGAAAAGGGTGCAAGCAATAGTAATTCGAAAATCGAAAAATAAAACAATAGCGATGATTATGAAAACTAATTTTAAAAAATTGATTTTTACAATTCTTCTGATTTCTTCAACCACATTTATTTTTAGTCAGGAGAATGATTTTATCACAAGGCTAAAAACAAATCTGCTTTTATACCGAACGCAAAAGGTTGATCAGGCGATTGTTTTGCAGACCGACAAAACGCTATATCGTCCGGGTGAAACAATTTGGATGAAAGCGTATGTCACAGATGTAATGACTCATTTATTGTCGATAAAAAGCCTTGAATTGTCTGTTCAACTCAGCGATAGTAAAGGTTTAGTTGTGGCTGAGGGTAAATATCCCCTAAAGAATGGGGTTGTCGATTGCAGCTTTTCAATGCCTGCCGATCTGCAAAGTGATATTTACCATCTAATTGCCTACACACCTGAAATGGAAAGTGTTGGTATTCAGTCTGTCTTTAAGAAGGAGATTTTCATTTCGAGGCCTGAGCATCTTGATATGATTCCCCATCTGGAGTATGCAAAACCTTTTTTTGCACCAGAGCAAAAGGAAAGTGCAGTCTTTAGTCTAACGGATTTTAACGGAAAAATGTTATCCGGTAAAAGATTTGATTACCAGATTCTCAAAGAAGATAGGGAGTTATTGTCAGGAAAAGGGAAAACGGGTACAAATGGTACAGGAGAAGTTGTCTTTTTAACACCTTCCCCAAAAAACGAAAGTCCTGTGATGGTTTCAGTTGATATTCCTTCGGGCAATGACAGACTAAATTTTGTCACTAAAATTCCATTGGCATCTGAGCGGATCAATGTTACTTTCTTTCCTGATGGAGGCAAGTTTGTGCCTGGAATCCCGCAACTGGTAGTTTTTGAAGCACATGATCAACTAGGAAAGCCTATAAGTCTAAAAGCCGATGTACTTGATGAACAAGGAAAACAAGTGGTTGTGACTGCAACAATCCTGCCAGGTCTTGGAGTTTTTAGCGTGTTAAATATTGACAATAAAAAGCTGACATTTAAAATTACCAGCGATATCGGGAATAATCAGGAGACCATTTTGCCTTCTCAAACACCTGGAAGCATGAGTATCACCGTTAAAAAGAATGACGGAAAAAGTCTCTCACTGCTACTAGGCAGATCACCAAAATCGGAATTATCAAAGTTTGTGATTGTCGCCATTGGCAATGGAGAGATGATTTGGGCAAGTGATTTCGAACTTGAGCAAGCAGGCGTACTTAATGTTCCGCTCGAAAACTTCCGTTCAGATATTGCGGCTATCGCTGTTTTCACTGAAACTGGTGTATTGGTTAGTCAACGATTGGTTTATGTTGGGAAGAGCCCAAGGGTCAATGTTAGCTTAAGCCCAAATAAAAGCAGCTATAAAAAGGGTGAAGAGGGGCAGATAAAATTGAAAATCACTGGATCGGATGGAAAACCTGTAAAAGCAGAAATTGCCGTTAGTATGTCAGATAAATACGCCTTTCCTGGTTCTGTTTCAGATGTGACATCCTTGAATTATGGATTGGATAGACCATCGGGTATTATTGAACCAATCGAAAAAATGAACCGGGTATTGGTGGATTATATCCTGGCAGCAAATGCTATTAAAGGATTTGATTGGAACCAGGTTTCAGCAATAGATCCGACTAAAAATCAGAATATCAGGATGAGTTCGACGCGGATTTCGGGAAGGGTGGTTGATGCAAAGGAATTGCCGGTTCCAAATGCCCTTGTAAGCTTGACAAGTCCGTCGCTTCAGCAATTTAATGCCCGCAGCGACCAACATGGCGAATTTGTCATTAATTTGCCGCTATCAGTAGAGAAGAAAAACCTTTCCGCTTCAGCTACGGATGGATCAGGCAAAGGAAATTATCATGTAATATTAAATAAAAGCTTTAAGGATGAGCTAGCTAATAGTTTGAATAAAACAACTGTTAATGAGTGGAAGATACTTGACCAATTGTACGGTTCGAATTATTTCAAAGAGAATCCTGACTACTTTAAAGCGATTCCTGCATCTAAAGTTAAAAGTGGAGAAAAAAAGGTCAGGGAGCCATTTTGGAAAAAAAATCTTAATACTGCGACCAATATTCTGGATATTATAAAATCAATCAGACCCTATGAATTGATGGGTGGTTCTAAAATCGTTTTCAGAGGTCAAAATTCATTTAATTTTCAGGATGGAGCGATGATTGTTATTGACAATCAAAAGATGGGCACCGATGCATCTATCCTCTTATCCGTAAACACACATGATATAGATGACATAGAGATTTTCACGAATCCTGTTGATATGTCGAGGTATACATCATTGAATTCAGTCGGCGTTATTGTTATCACAACAAAACGTGGTGGCTCTGGTAAAGAGACCGTTGAAGCAGAGGAAATGGAGGACAGTCAAAAGGAGAGTTTACAAAAACAATTTAAACCGGAATTTATCGGAAATGAAAAGTATGATTTGAAGACTACTTTGCAATGGATTCCGGTTCTTTTCACGGATGAAAACGGGGAGGCAGTTATTCCCTTTAAGGCAGGCGGTGTTAAATCGACTTTTATCCTCGAAATAGCCGGATTTACGGATCAGGGACTATGGATCGGTAATCAAACGGAAATTAAGGTTGACTAGAACACGGATAGGTAATGCTCCATAAAGTTTTATCGAAGCTGGATGTGAAATAGATCAATTTCTATTTCACATCCTCTTTTTTAAACCTAAGTGGGAGTAGGTTGTCGATACCATTTAAGACTAATATTCTGTCCGTACTATCGAGTAATATTTGTATTGGTTTGCCTGCTATATCCTCATATTCTGCCATTACCTGGCGGCAGGCACCGCAAGGCTTCGCAATATCGGAGGGTGTTACCGCACGGTTGATCGTACTTATCGCGATCGCAACTACGGGTACTTTCGGATATTGGGCAGAGGCATAGAACAATGCAGTCCTTTCTGCACAAAGTCCTGAGGGATAAGCTGCATTTTCCTGATTATTTCCTGTAACTACGATGCCGTTTTCGAGCAAAACTGCTGCTCCGACACGGAAACCTGAGTAAGGGGCATATGCGTTCCTGGCGACTTCCCTGGCTTTCATTATCAGATCTTTATCTTTCTCTGGCAATTGGGCTGAAGCCTCGTATTCTCTGAATTTTATCTGAAGAGTTATCTCTTTCATGAACTGTCGTTTAAGTGGCTTCAAATGTACAATATATTTCAATTGTTTATTTTTTGACGACAATCAGCCCGATTTTTTTAATTTTGAGGCTGAATTGAATTTTATTACTTGATTAATTGCTTATGCCTCATTATAGATCTAAAATATTCCTTTTAATCGGTTTGAATATCTGTTTTGTCTTAATATCATTTGGCCAAACCACAAATATAAATTCCCGTCAGGATTACATTGATATTTTTGCAAAGTTAGCAATACAGGAGATGAATGAATACCACGTTCCAGCCAGTATTACAATGGCGCAAGCTTGTCTTGAATCTGGCAATGGAAATTCAGAACTTGCACGTGAAGGAAATAACCATTTTGGAATAAAATGTAACAGTTCATGGTCGGGACCATCTATCCGAAAGGATGATGAAACACGCAATGAATGTTTCAGGAAATATAGCACAGCAATTGAGTCGTTTAGAGATCATTCCAAGTTCTTGACCGGAGGTATGCGCTATCAGTTTCTATTTGATTATAAAATAACAGATTACAGAAAATGGGCATATGGATTAAAGAAGGCTGGGTATGCAACAGATCCTCAATATCCTGAAAGGCTTATCAAAATTATAGAGGAATTTCAGCTTCATAAACTGGATGAATATTATAATAGTACAACAGCTTACGTTCGCCCCGAAAGATTGGGTTCTGGTGCTAAATCAGCAGGCAGACACAGGGGCGGTGCAGGGATTGACAATTTTTCCATTAATCCATATACGAACAGAAATGTTGAACGACGTAACAATGTCAAAGTATTTTTCGCTAAAGAGGGCGATACATACGAACAGATTGCTGCTGAATTTTCGATGAAAGATTGGGAAATCTATAAATACAACGATGTTGATAAGGGAGCAGTTCTGGAAGCTGGATCAATTGTATATCTTCAGACTAAACGTGGAAGTGCACCTCGTGGAAACGATGTTCACGTTATGAAAGAGGGAGAATCGCTGTGGTCAGTAGCACAATGGTATGGCGTTCGATTGAACGCGCTTTACCGTAAAAACAGGATAAATCAAGGTGATATCCTTAAACCAGGACAGCAAATTTCGTTAAGGAAAAAAATGAGCAAATAAAGAGTGTGTAAGGGTAAGAAAGGGGATCAGTTGACAACTACGGGAAGCTCGGCATGCGCCTTTAAGTCTATTAATTAAAGGGGCATCCTCCTAAAAGTAATATTACAAACATTAAAAATTATCACATTAACATCAAAGTGCCTTGTAATTGTTTGCATTCGGAAAACCGCGAAGGAATTCCGCTATTCCAAGTCTTTTCTTGCCCGCTAGCTGCAAATCGAGGATATGCAAAAATCCATCTGCACAGGCTATTTTGAGGTATTTTTTATTGTCACTTTGAATCTCTCCCGGAGTGTATTGGTGTCCTACCGGTTCAAATGAAGCTCGAAAAATTTTTACACCGGTTTCGGATAGTGAAATTTGAAAGTTAGTCCATGCAGCAGGGTAAGGGCTTAATCCTCTGATCAGATTGTTGATAGTAATTCCCGGTTTATTCCAGTCAATCATGCAATTTTCCTTGAAAATCTTCGGTGCGTGAAATCTTTCCGGATCAATGACCAGTTTATCCTGAGCAAGCGGCGAGATGTTACCTTCGGCTAAAGCATCAACAGTTTTGAGAACAAGATTTGCCCCGATGTCCATAAGGGCATCGTGAAGTTCTCCAATTGTCTCCTCAGGCCCGATTGAAATCTTTTCCTGAAACAGAATGTTGCCAGTATCAATCTCCTGTTTTAAAAGAAACGTGGTTACGCCGGTTTCATGATCGCCATTGATGATAGCCCAGTTAATTGGAGCAGCTCCGCGGTAATGAGGGAGCAACGAACCATGCAAATTGAAGGTTCCCATGGGCGGCATTTTCCAAACAACTTCAGGAAGCATCCTAAATGCAACGATTATTTGAATATCATGATTCAGTGATTTTAATGCTTCGAGAAAGTTCTCATCTTTCAATTTTTCCGGCTGAAGCAAAAGTAATCCACGGCTAACTGCATACAATTTGACATCCGATTGGTGCAACTTCTGCCCGCGCCCTGAAGGTCGGTCGGGTGCTGTTACAACTCCAACAACGTTATAGTCATTTTCAACAAGGGATTTTAAACTTGCGACAGCAAATTCAGGAGTACCCATAAAGACAATACGCAGATCTTTTCCAATCATCGGTTAAAGATTTGATTCTTAAAAATGCATGAATTACCAGGGATATTTAACGCAGGTTTGTGTTGCCTTTGTTCGCCTTTGGAAAGTAAGGACAGTTTTTACAACCGTTTCCACAGCAGTATCCCCTGTTTTTCAGAAAGCTTTCAGTCATGATTCTGTAACCGTCTTTCGACATGTGATAATCAATCCCTTCTTTCAGCTCACTGCCATATTCAATATTATCAACCATATTCAAATTTTAAAAACGATTTATTACATGAAAAGATAAAATGTAGAGATATTCATTTGGAGAATTAATCTAATTCAATAACAAATCCATCAAGAAAAGGTTCTGATATCTGATAATGTGATGAATAAGCAATAAAAGTTGGGAAAGTAAATTCCCATTCTAATCTATAACGAATGCCCCATTCTATCGCGCTTTGTCTTCATGTAAACCTCGTTAAAGGGGTTCGATTTGATTACAATTGGGATAGATTCCACCACCTTCAAACCATAACCTTCCAATCCAACCCTTTTCACAGGATTGTTGGTTAAAAGCCGCATTTTGCGTATGCCCAGACTACAAAGAATTTGAGCTCCAACACCATAATCACGTTCGTCGGGGTCAAATCCAAGATGAATATTAGCATCAACTGTATCGATTCCCTGTTCCTGAAGTTTGTAGGCTTTTATCTTGTTCATCAGTCCAATACCTCGTCCTTCCTGCTGAATATACACAATAACACCCTTCCCTTCTTTTTCGATTAGGTCCATCGCTTTGTGAAGCTGATCACCACACTCACAACGCAATGAGCCAAAGATATCGCCCGTTGCACACGATGAGTGAACCCGTACAAGTACAGTTTCATCCGGTTCCCATTCGCCTTTTATCAGCGCGATATGCTCCACTCCGTTCGATTTCTGAAGAAATGGGATTAAACGGAAGTTCCCGTGGGCAGTAGGCAATTGAACCTCTTCTCCTCTTTCGATAAGGCTCTCATTATTCAACTTATAGGCAATTAGATCGGCAATGGAAACGAGTTTCAAACCAAATTTCTGGGCAATTTGAAACAACTCGGGAAGTCGTGCCATTGAGCCATCCTGGTTCATAATTTCAACAAGTACTCCAGCTGGCTCAAGACCAGCTAAACGGGCAAGATCAACTGCTGCCTCTGTATGTCCTGCCCTGCGCAGAACACCTCTGCTCCTGGCTCGTAACGGAAAGATATGTCCCGGGCGACCAAGTTCATTTGGTTGTGTGGCGGGATTTGCAAGTCTTTGAATCGTAATAGCCCGATCATGCGCTGAAATACCAGTAGACACATCTTCACCTACCGCATCGACCGATACAGTAAAAGGAGTTTCATGCAGAGAGGTGTTAGTGCCAACCATCATTCCTAGATCGAGTTCTTCGCAACGTTCTTCTGTAAGCGGAACACAGATCAGACCGCGTCCTTCTGTTACCATGAAGTTGACCATCTCAGGAGTAATCTTTTCGGCGGCTGCAATAAAATCACCTTCGTTTTCACGATCTTCGTCATCAACAACTATAATTAATTTTCCATTGCGGAGGTCTTCAACAGCTTCATCAATGGTATTCAGTTTAATATCGTTCATTCTTATATTATTGTAACAGTTTATCTTGATTGTCTTTATCTTCTTTTTTTATCAATTTTAGAATCTTCTTAAAGAACTCCTTATAGGTATTTACGTTGAAAACTACAGAGTCATTAGCGGCTTTGTAAGTCAGCAGGATTCCCATCGGAAGAAATATAAATGTTGAGAACCAAACGCCTTGCCAGACTGAGGAAACACTTTCGCGAGAGGTTTTTTCGCCCGTCGTTGAAATGATCCAGTAAAATATAAACAGGATAACCGAAATTACCAACGGGGTTCCAAGTCCTCCTTTTCGAATAATTGCTCCCAAAGGCGCACCAATTAGTACAAATATAAGACATGCGATGGCAAAAGTGTATTTTTTGTGCCACTCTATCTCGAAGCGATTCAAAACCCGAACACTGGCAGTAATCATTTCATCCGATTGTTGAATGGCTCGTGCATTATTTCGTGCAGAATTGAGCGCCCCGTTAATGATATTTGATTTTTCCGGACCGGATAGTTTATTCATAATAGAATCTACATCAGAATACCGGACAAGTTTTAGTGCGGCAGTGGGGAAGGTATCTTTTCTGGCCAGTTTAAATAAACTGGTACTTAAAGGAGATAGGTAGGAAATCGTTAATGCATTATCTGTTCTTTGTTTATCCAATGCTTTTCCGAGAGAATCAACAAAATAGACTATTTGCGAATTATTCAGCGCCCGGTTTTGATTGCGAAAAACACTTTCGTCTCTTCGTTCGAGTTCCATCCCTTTCAAAACAGTAAAAATGGATTGCTTTTTGAATTTGTCAGTTCTGGATGGGAAGGTCAATTTTTGCCGGTCGCGGGGTTGCATTTCAGCATATGTCTCACCAGAATAAAGGTTGAGAATCATATATTTTTTATCCTTCGTAATTTTCATTGTGCCCGAATCGGCAACCGTTACGTTAGTGTTCCCTTTGTCATCGGTATGATCGTAGATCATGATATCATAAAGCATATCACCATTTGCCGATTTCTTGCCAACTTTAATCGAATAGTTATCGATGTCGTTGGAAAAAATTCCCTCTTTCACAATGATTTCCGGACGTAGCTGTCGAATGCTTGACATAAGGGCAATCAGCTTTTTATAGGAAACCGGGATCACATTGTTATAGAAGTAAAACGACCCGATGGTCATCAGGATGCTTAGAATAATAACAGGTCGCATGATCCGGTAAAGTGATATACCGGCAGCTTTCATCGCCAACAATTCATTATTCTCACCCAGATCTCCAAAAGTCATTATTGATGCCAAAAGCATTGCAAGCGGCCATGCATTGGTCATCAACATTGCCATTGTATAAAGAATGAATTCAAGTATTACGCCGAAATCCAATCCCTTACCGACCAACTCATCAAGGTAAACCCATAAGAACTGCATCAACAGTACAAAAAGGGAAATGAGGAGCGTGACAAAAAAAGGTCCGATAAAACTCTTAATAATATATAGATGTAATCGCTTCATGCAATGGTTTTCTGAAACGAACGCAAAGTTAAACCTTTTTTGGAATTTGGAGTGTTTAATCTATGAGCCGATCATTTGTTTCAGTTTTGCAACCTGCGAACTCCAAAGATTCCGGGTATCTTCAACGTCGTCGTCATCGACATTATCAGTAACTATGAGCGCAACATCGCCTGTGAGTTCATCTTGCTGAATATTAAATCCGAATTCATAACCTGGTTCCATATCCAGCCATCTGAAGGTAATGGAATCGTTTGGAATCATCGTCAGAATAACAGCTTTCTGTTCGGAGCTCCCCCAAATAAATGTAAAGATTTTGCCCGCCTCTTTCACATTATCAGCAAACCATTCTGCCAATCCTGAAGGTGTGCTGATCCGGCTGAACAATACAGCGGGTGAAGTTTTGAGGAAAAACTCTAATCTGATCTCTTTCATAAGTAACGTAACTTTATTCAGTAAAATGATGATTCTTTGATAAACAGTTGCAAAATAGCTATTTATTTAGGAATTCCAATACTTTACCCTTGGCGGGCAAACAAAAATCAAAAAAATAAACATAGGGGTTGCCTTAAACCAGAAACGTATTATCTTTGCAGCCTCAAACTACGAAAATTACGGATTAACTTTCCGAGGTGTCGTGATAGAGGATTTGAAATAATGGCGAGGTAGCTCAGTTGGTTAGAGCGCGCGATTCATAATCGCGAGGTCGAGGGATCATGCCCCTCTCTCGCTACAGTTAAAGAAGAGGTTTGTGTTCTATCATGAACCTCTTTTTTTGTGCACCTTGGTTTTCGGATTCTTTATTTTCATGACAAGAACCTCAATAGATTTTGAAAGGTCGAACCACAGTTTAAGGTCTGTAGGTGTCGATAAATTGTATTTTATTCCGGACGACGCAATACAAAAAAACATTTGAACAAAAAATTGAAAGAATGATTCATGAAAATTATGCGAATGAATCCAAAATTCAGTTACTTTGAAGATTAACTGTTGATTAATTACACCCTATTTATTTAAGAAAAACATGAAGACATTCTTACTGACTGGCATTATTGTTTTACTCACATTGTCAAATCTGCAGGCGCAAGCTCCTGCAAAGAAACCAATTCGCCTGGCTGTAGCAGGATTGACTCACGGACACAACTCCTTTATATTGGGACGAAAGGATAAAGGAGATTTCCAGTTAGTTGGGGTTTTCGAAACGAACAATGAACTGGCTTTGCTCCGCGCGAAAAAATTCGGTTTTGATCCTAAGCTGATTTACAACAACCTGGACAGGATGTTAGACAGTGTAAAACCTGATGCTGTGGTGGCTTTTGGTTCTATTTACGAACATATGGCTGTCGTTGAAGCCTGTGCACCCCGGGGAATTCACGTAATGGTTGAAAAACCGTTGGCGACAAATGTCGAACATGCCAAAAAAATGGTTGAACTGGCTGAAAAATACCACATTTATTTGCTGACCGATTACGAGACGTCGTGGTATCCGACTACTGCAAAATCATTTCAGCTGGTCAACGACAGTAACTTTGTTGGAAAAATTAGAAAGGTCGTTATTCACGACGGGCACCAGGGACCAAAGGAAATTGGCTGCGACAAGTATTTTTTGGATTGGCTCACAGATCCGATTCAAAATGGAGGTGGCGCATTAATTGATTTTGGATGTTATGGCGCAAACCTGATGACCTATCTCCAAAAAGGGGAAGTGCCGGTTTCGGTAACTGCCGTTACACAGCAGATTAAACCCGATATTTACCCGAAAGTAGATGACGATGCAACCATAATCGTGAGCTATGCGAAGTCGCAATGTATCATCCAGGCATCGTGGAACTGGCCATTCAGCAGGAAAGACATGGAGATTTATGGCAATGCGGGCTACATTGTGGCTGAAAACAATTACGACATGCGTCTGCGAAATGGCATGATGAAAACTGAACTGTCCACACGGGTTACTGCAAAGGATATCTCTGTTTATGAAGATCCGTTCAGCTATTTTGCAGATGTGATTAACGGGGAAATAAAAATGACCAAATACGATCTCTATTCCCCGGAAAACAATTTAATGGTTGTGAAAATTCTGTCAGCAGCCAGGGAGTCAGCAAGGACCGGAAAAACTGTTAAGTTTAAATAGCAGAAGGAATATTTTTCAAACAGGATACCGCAGTAGTAAATTGCAATAGATTGATTTAAAGATAATGATGAAGACCACTTTGCTATTCATAATTTGCCTGATGATGTCGGCTGTTGTTATTCAGGCACAACCCGAAAACAATAGTATAATATACCGCAACCCGGTGATCGCCGGCGACTTTCCCGACCCGACTGTGATCCGCGTAGGTAAAATGTACTATGCGGCAGGAACAACGTCTGATTTTGCACCCAATTATCCTTTGTACGAATCGTCTGATCTGGTCAACTGGAAACAGATTGGTTCCGTTTTTAACGAATTGCCATCGTGGGCATCCGACAGTTTCTGGGCACCGGAGCTTTATTATAAAGATGGGACTTTTTACGTTTATTACACAGCTAAACGCAAAGGCGACCGCGTGTCGTGCATTGGTGTGGCAACTACCAAAGATCTTCGAAAGGGATTTACAGACCGGGGTATT
>Ga0209430_1001027_pt1 | contig 22600 bp, 15 predicted proteins | sample BarGraIncub1133A_FD_184504 | JGI IMG/M metagenome (GOLD analysis project Ga0209430, IMG submission 184504) | Arctic peat soil microbial communities from Barrow, Alaska - Barrow Graham LP Incubations 11-33A (SPAdes) (version 2) | ecosystem: Environmental > Terrestrial > Soil > Wetlands > Peat... | reverse complement strand
GGGAAATTAATATTGCAGAAAGACTGATTCCCTATAAAACGGAGGAATTCGACGATCCTTCAAAGATCAGGGATATCTGTTTGAGAATTTTCGACGATGTGCAAGAGAAACGGAATCGCGGAAGGATTATCAATTTCGACCCGTTACTGGTAAATGGCAATCGCTATATTGTGAGAATGGGCCGCGGGTCGCTTGGTGGAAAAGGTAGAGGTCTTGCCTTCATGTGTAATATGATGGAAAATATCGATATGAAAGCTTTACTTCCGGGCATTAATATAAGGATGCCGGCAACAGCGATCATCGGAGCCATTGAGTTTGATAAATTTCTGGAAACTAATGATCTGTATGATGTTGCTTATCATCAGACCGATTTCAAGAAGGTCAATGAAGCATTTTTGAATGCTACTCTAAGCAGCACGCTGAAAGAACGGTTATTACAATATGTGCGTCACGTGAAGCAACCATTGGCGGTAAGATCTTCTGGTCTTTTTGAGGATTCGTTACTTCGCCCTTTTTCAGGCGTTTATTCTACATTCTTGATTCCCAACAGCCACCCCGATGAAAATGTTCGTTTCGAACAACTTAGAACTGCTGTAAAACTTGTTTATGCTTCTGTTTTTAGTGACGAGGCCAGGGCCTATTTCAATGCGATCAATTATAAGATTGAAGAGGAGAAAATGGCAGTTATCCTTCAACCTGTTGTAGGTCAAGAACACAACCAAAAATTTTATTCAGATATCAGCGGAGTTGCCCAGTCTTTTAATTATTACCCTTATTCCTATATGGAGCCGGATGACGGATTTGCCGTGATCGCTGTTGGTTTGGGACAAGCAGTCGTCGGAGGTGAAAAAGCGTACAGGTTTTGCCCTAAATATCCGGCATTGAATAACAATTCTGTTCAGGATCAGATCCGCGATTCGCAACGTGATTTTTATGCAATTGATATGGCGCATAATAGTTTTGATCTGACGATGGAAGGAGAAATGGCGGCCATTCGGAAATATAAAATATCCGAAGCGGAGAAAGACGGGGCTCTTGAGCACTGTGCTTCGACGTATAGTATTGAAAATGATTACATCTCTCCGGGTATTGGGACTCGCGGCCCACGAGTTATAAACTTCGCCAATATTTTGGAATACCAGCATGTTCCGCTTGCCGATACATTAATGTTGCTGATGAAACTGTTCAAACTTGCAATGGGTTCTCCTGTTGAAATGGAATATGCAATTGATCTGAACAGCGGCGAGAACGGGTGGCCTACTTTTTATCTGCTTCAATTAAAACCATTGATCAGGCGGGAGGAAGATGTTGAAATTGAATTAGGTGCTCTCGATAGTTCGAAGCTTTTATTGCTGTCGAATAAGGGGATGGGAAATGGAAAAGTATCAGGAATATCTGATGTTGTTTACGTTGATATAAAACGATTTGACCGAACTAAAACCCGTGAAATTGCAAATGAGATTGCTGAGGTCAACAAAGCATTTACTGCCAATAACCGGAAATATGTGTTGATTGGACCCGGCCGTTGGGGGACAAGGGATGAGTATACCGGAATTCCTGTTAATTGGGCGAACATCAATAATGCAAAAGTAATTGTAGAGATTGGATTACCGAATTACCCGCTTGATGGCTCACTCGGTTCCCATTTTTTTCACAATGTCACTTCTATGAATGTTGGATATTTTTCGATTCCCGATATAAATAGTGTCGATTTTGTAAAACTTGATCTTTTGGATAAACAGGATCTAATATGGGAAGGGAAATATGTCAGGCATGTGAGATTTAAGAATGAACTAGAGATATTAATGGATGGCCGGAAAAGAACTGCAGTGATCAGAATTTAGAAATCTAAAAATAAGTCAATGAGAGCAATTAAAATTATTTCGGGAATAATTATTCTCCTGCTGGCGACCTATTTTCTGGGTCCACAAATGCCAAAACCTGAATTGAATACTGAATTGCCTGTTGTGTCTGGAGACATTGGTGGATATGTTACCCGTTTAGAGTCCGCTGAAAAGGTACGTCCTGATAATGAAGCTAAAATTATTTGGGCCAACGACTCGGTACATGCACAAACCGAGTATGTTCTGCTTTACCTGCATGGCTTTTCTGCAAGTCGCATGGAAGGATTTCCGGTGAACGAGGATTTTCCCAAACGATATGGATGCAATGCATATCTTGCCCGACTTGCAGCCCATGGTCTGATCACTGAAAACCCATTGATAGACATGACGCCCTTTCGTCTTTACGAGTCGGCAAAACTGGCTTTGGTGATCGCTCAACAGTTAGGAAAGAAGGTAATCATTATGGGAACTTCAACAGGTGGTACACTTGCAATTAAACTCGCTGCCGATTTTCCTGAAATGGTTTACGGGCTTATTCTTTACTCACCCAATGTCCAAATCAAACAGAAGACCTCCGTTTTATTGTCCAAACCCTGGGGTTTGCAGATTGCACGGTTAAATTTTGGTGGAAAATTTAGGGTTACCGACGATGACCAATCAGGCGAGTTTTGTAAATACTGGTATTGCCGCTACAGGGCAGAAGGACCGGTATTCCTTCAACAATTGGTCGATGTTACGATGACAGATGAAGTCTTTGCAAAAGTGAAATGTCCGTTATTTGTTGGATATTATTATAAGGATGAGCAACATCAGGATCATTCCGTTGAAGTAAAAGCGGCTTTAAAAATGTTTGATAGGGCAATGACCCCCGTTGCAATGAAAAGGGCCCAGGCATTTCCGGAGGCAGGTTCACATGTTATTGCATGTAATCTCACTTCAAAGAGTGTCGGTGAAGTCGAAGCCGGAACCTATCGGTTTGCGGAGGATATTTTAAAAATGGTGCCGAAATAATTATTTCTATTTCATGTTTTTCATTGCAAGGTTCAGCTCTTCGACAGCCGCAAGACACTCGGTTTCAAATTTGCTGACATGCTGGGCATAGGTTTCTTGTCTGATTCCGCTAATTGTATCAAGTTGAAGCGATTTTAAATCGTGGCCGAGCTCATCCATTCCCATGATCATTACAGATGATTTTGCTTTGTGGGCTTCTTTCCCCAGTTCGAGAAAACGCTCTTCCGCGAGCAATTTTTTAAGATTCCCGATGAATTCAGGAACCTGCTCAATAAAGAGAAGAATCAGTTCGCGCATCGATTCAGTATCGCCTTCGGTTATAGTATGCAGATAATTCAGATTGGTAAATGCCATATTCTTTATTCGATTTATGGAAATTTTCTTCAACAATCAAAACTAACAATTAATATTCAAATTGAAGTGAGATTTTTCAGCTTTTACTCTCTTCGAAATATTTAGTTTTGCAATACGAAAAATATTAAAAAACAATCAGATGATAAGAACTCCGTTTTACGAGATTCACAAACGTTGTAATGCCAAGATAGTGGAATTTGGCGGATTTGAAATGCCGGTCGAATATACTGGCATTAAAGATGAACACATGACTGTACGCAGTGGGGTGGGGGTTTTTGATGTTTCTCACATGGGCGAGATATGGGTTAAAGGCCCTAATGCGCTGTCATTTATTCAAAAAGTTACCACCAACGATGCATCAGTATTGCAACCAGGTCAGGCACAATATTCATGCTTCCCAAATGGAAAAGGTGGAATTGTTGACGATTTATTGGTGTATTATTTCGAACCACTGAAGTATATGCTGGTTGTGAATGCTTCAAATATTCAGAAAGACTGGGCGTGGCTCGTTTCTCAAAATGATTTGGGTGCGGAATTGGAAAATGCCTCCGGTAATATTAGTCAATTGGCGGTACAAGGACCTAAGGCGTTGCAGATTCTTCAGAAACTGACCGATACCGATCTATCTTCTATCAAATATTATACATTCAAAGTCGGGCGTTTTGCCGGCATTGATGACGTTATTATTTCTGCAACAGGATATACCGGCGCCGGCGGATTTGAACTCTATTTTTACAACGAATTTGCGGAACATATGTGGGATGCAATTTTTGAAGCAGGAAAAGAGGCGGGAATAAAACCAATCGGACTGGGCGCCCGCGACACATTAAGACTCGAAATGGGCTTTTGTCTGTACGGGAATGATATTGATGATACCACTTCGCCGATTGAGGCAGGTCTAGGCTGGGTAACAAAGTTTACAGATACCAAGGACTTCACTGATAAAGCACTTTTTCTGAAACAAAAGAACGAAGGTGTTACCCGAAAGTTAAAGGGTTTTGAAATGATCGACAGGGGAATTCCGCGTCATGGATATGAGATTGTTGATGCCGAAGGAAACGTAATTGGCGTTGTAACTTCCGGAACGCAGTCGCCGGTACTTGACAAGGGGATTGGAATGGGCTATGTTCGGAATGATTTCAGCGCATTAGGTTCAGAAATTTATATTCTCATCCGCAACAAACGGGTAAAGGCCAAAATCGTTAAGACTCCGTTTATTTAAGACGCGGTCACATGTTAAGTATTCATTACTTACATTTAAATTTTTATTGATTTTTGTCATGTTTCTGACAAATGTGTTAATTTTGCAAGTATTCGACGGATAAGCTATTAGTTTCAAGATAATAGACACAATTATAACATTTATCACTTTTAATTTCCTTCAAATGAAAAAGCACAATTTTTACGCAGGTCCATCCATTCTTCCGGATTTTACGATTCAGAAAACTGCAGAAGCAGTTACCAACTTTGCCGGCACCTCCCTTTCTGTTTTGGAAATTTCGCACAGGAGTAAGGAGTTTGTTGCCGTGATGGATCAGGCGATAGCGCTTGTAAAAGAATTACTCGAAGTACCCGAAGGTTACGAAGTACTCTTTCTTCAGGGTGGGGCAAGTCTGCAGTTTTGTATGGTTCCTTTTAACCTGCTGAAAAATAAAGCTGGCTATTACAATACAGGCGTGTGGGCATTGAAAGCACTTAAAGAGGCTAAATTTTTTGGCGAGGTTGTTGAAGTGGCTTCTTCAAAAGACAAGAATTATAATTACATTCCTAAAAATGTAAGTATCCCTTCTGATATTGATTATCTACATATTACAACGAATAACACCATTTTTGGAACTCAGATCTACAAAGATATTGATGCTCCCGTAATGTTGGTTGCTGATATGTCGTCCGATATCTTTAGCCGTCCGATCGATATTTCGAAATACGACCTTATTTATGCCGGAGCACAGAAAAACCTGGCTCCTGCTGGCGTAGCACTTGTAATCGTTCGCAAAGATGCACTTGGCAAGACGGGCAGGCCAATTCCTACGATGCTCGATTATAACACCCATATCGAGGGGGTATCAATGTTTAATACGCCACCTGTTCTTACTGTATTCGCAGCGCTTCAGACTTTATTATGGTTGAAGGAAAACGGCGGAATCAAAGCAATGGAAGTAAAAAACCTGGCCAAAGCCAAATTGCTTTATGATGAAATCGACCGGAATAAGATGTTCACCTGTCCGGTTCCTGATCCAGAAGACCGTTCACGCATGAATGTTGTGTTTGTGATGGCTCCGGGTTATGAAGAACTCGATAAAGCATTCCTTGCCAAAGCAAAAGAACTGAACATTCTCGGTATCGAAGGTCACCGCAGTGTTGGTGGTTTCAGGGCTTCTATCTACAATGCAATGCCGATCTCAAGTGTGGCTGTATTGGTAGATGCGATGAAAGAATTTGAAGCTCAAAACTAAATTATGGCTGTATTAAAACCTTTTAAAGGACTCCGTCCTCCAGTTGATCTGGCTTCAAAAGTTGCTTCGCGTCCTTACGATGTTTTAAGTTCGGCGGAAGCAAGGGTTGAGGCAGCGGGAAATCCTTATACGTTGTTGCATATCATCAAACCTGAAATCGATTTTCCAGCCGGAACCGATGAACACGCTGAGGCTGTTTATCAAAAGGCTGCTGAAAATCTGGATATCTGGCGTAACAATGGCTGGCTGGTGAAGGATGCAAAAGAGTCCCTTTATATTTATGCGCAGACGATGGAGGGGAGAACCCAGTATGGTATTGTGGGTTGTGCTTCCGTGGATGATTACCTGAAAGGCGTGATCAAAAAGCACGAATTAACCCGCGCCGATAAAGAAGAAGACCGCATGAAGCATGTCCGTATTACGAATGCCAATATGGAACCTGTGTTTTTTGCTTACCCTGCCGTAAAAGAGCTCGACGACATTGTTGCTGATATTGTTGCAACGCAGTCGCCGGTTTACGATTTTGTGGCGGAGGATGGGTTTGGTCACCATTTCTGGCTCGTTGATAATGATCAGACCATTGACAAGATTGTAAAACTTTTCGCCAAGATTCCGGCTACGTACGTTGCCGATGGTCATCATCGAACTGCTGCTGCTGCCCTTGTTGGAAAAGAGAAGCGCGCCGAAAATCCGAATCACACAGGTGACGAGGAATATAACTATTTCCTTGCGGTTCATTTCCCCGACAATCAATTAAAAATCATCGATTACAATCGTACGGTTAAAGATTTGAATGGTCTTTCAGCAACCGCACTGATTGATAAGATTGGTGAAGATTTCGAAATTCAGAAAATCGGGACAGAAATTTATAAGCCGGATCAGTTGCATACTTTCAGTATGTACCTCAAGGGTGATTGGTATAAATTGGTCACTAAAACGGGGTGTTACAACGACAATGATCCGATCGGCGTGCTCGATGTAACTATTCTGTCAAATTTGATCCTTGATAATATTTTGGGAATAAAAGATCTCAGAACTGATAAACGGATCGATTTTATTGGTGGAATCCGTGGTTTGGGAGAATTGAAGACAAGAGTTGACGATGGTGATATGAAAGTAGCATTTGCGCTTTATCCTGTTTCAATGGAGCAACTGATAAACATTGCCGATTCGGGAAATATAATGCCTCCGAAAACGACGTGGTTTGAGCCCAAGCTCAGATCAGGATTAGTGGTTCACGAATTAGAATAACAAACTTACAAATAAAGGCGGCCAGATTTGGTCGCCTTTTTTCATTATGCAATTTGCGCTTCAAGTGGTTGAAAATCCTTGAAGCGGCTTATTCCGGATACTAAATTCCAATAAAATTGTTCGATCCTTTATCCAATACCAATTGATCGCAGGGCGAAAGCCCCGTTACTTCACAGGAAAGATATTATTAGGCACGCAGAAGACGTTATACGTGAACCGGAAGGCTGATCCAGTTGATTAGTAGTATCTTTCCTGTCTGCAGAAGATCTTTGCCGGCATGTAGAAGATGTGTTACGGAGGCGTAGCGACTCTTCTACGTGGCGTAATGACTCTTCTACATGGCGTAATGACTCTTCTACATGGCGTAATGACTCTTCTACGTGGTGTAACAAATCTTCTATATGGCGTAACAACTCTTCTACGTGGCGTAGCGACTCTTTTATATAGTGAGGGATTTCATCGATATAGCGTCAGGGATCATCTGCCTGGTGAAAATCATTATCTGGGGGAAATGATGGATAATTCTTATTACAGATTATCCAATCGTCAAATTACCTACCTGCTTTTTTCCTCCTGTTGAATTGAAACAGGTAAGCAAAAGTAACCTGGGCACCGTTACTTTGAGAGACTTTATAGGGGTAGTTATCGGGATTAAACAGGTTTGGGAGACTGTAATAAGCACGTCCTTCAAGTGAGAAAGCACCCCCTTTTTTCAGGTGATATTCCATTCCGATACCAGCTGTAAACAGAAAATCGAGCTGTGTGTCAGTTGGCTTCCCAATATAGGTGCGATATCTCGGATCTTCAGTCGAAACTGCTGGAGGAACGTCAAATTTTTCTTCTTCCGAAATCATATAGGCCACTTCAGGGCCAAGATTAAGAATGAACCGGAATGCCTTACTTCCCATGTTGATATGGGTCATTATAGGAATACTGATGTAGTTTAGTTTGCGCGCATAACCAATTGAATCTTCCTTCCACCCTTTCTGTGTATAATTTACCTCTACTTGAAACCCGATATGAGGTTCAGAAATCAGCCGGAACATGATTCCGCCTGTATTACCTTGTTCGAATTGTGAAATAACATTGGGGTAAAATCTTACCTTCGAGAATGTGAATCCCCCTTTAGCCCCGAAGTAGAGTTCTGTTTGAAAATCCTTTGGTTGTGCAAATGCGGCAACAGACCATCCGGTAATCAGCAATAGTATAAGATATCTTTTCATTCAATTCGAATTGTAATCAAGCCTATTTTGTTCGGGTGTAAAGTTAAAAAAAATAGCATGGCTGTTTCAACGACTTGTTAAATACCATCGGTGAATCTCTGGAGCAGTTGTAGCCGGTAATTAACCACTTTTTTCTACATTTGAATAAAATTCACTGGAAATGACAATTGAAAACAACTTAAATAAAATATATTCTACATTACCTGATGATGTTAAGCTTGTTGCAGTTTCAAAGACGAAAAGTAATGAGGCGATTCTGGAAGCTTACAAGGTAGGACAACGGATATTCGGGGAAAACAAAGTTCAGGAACTTGTACGAAAATGGGAAACTTTACCAAAAGATATCGAGTGGCACTTTATCGGACATCTTCAGTCAAATAAGGTCCGGTCGATCGCACCGTTTATATCAATGGTTCATTCGGTTGACAGTCTTAAAATCTTAAAGACGATTAACGATGAGGCAAAGCTGGACGGAAGGGTCATCCCTTGCCTGCTTCAGTTTCATATTGCCAGCGAGGAGAGTAAATTTGGGTTTTCGTATGATGAGGTCTTTCAGTTATTAACAGATTTCAAATCATCAGATTTCGAAAATGTTACAATCTCGGGAGTGATGGGAATGGCAACCTATACCGATGATGAGGTGCAGATAAAAAAAGAATTTTCCGTTCTTCGCGATATATTTCAAAAACTCAAAGCGATTTTCTTTCAGGGAAATGATAACTTTCGCGAAATCTCGATGGGAATGTCAAGCGACTACCTGATTGCTATCGAAAGTGGCAGTACGATGGTCAGGATTGGCAGCACCATTTTTGGAGACCGGTATCCAGTAACAAACTAATTTATAATTTTTAATCTTCACACCATGCCGAATTTATCGACAACTTACATGGGGCTTTCGCTCAAAAATCCACTGGTGGTTTCCAGTTCAGGACTATCAAATTCGATCGACAAAATCCTTCAACTCGAAGAGAAAGGTGTTGGGGCAATCGTTTTGAAATCTCTTTTCGAGGAGCAAATTACAAATGAAGTGATTGACGTGATCAACCAGGATGAACGGCAAGTCTCGTATCCTGAAGCCGAAGATTATATTTGGGATTATGTCCGGGAAACCAATTTGCAGACGTACCTCGATCTGATTAGGATCGCTAAATCGTCATTGAAGATTCCTGTGATCGCCAGCGTCAATTGCGTAACAGGTGACGAATGGATCGCATTTGCCCGGGATCTTGAAAAGGCGGGTGCCGATGCTTTGGAAATTAATGCATTTATAATGCCTACCGATCGCAAGATTTCATCTGCTGACATCGAATTCCGATACCTCGATATTCTGACGGAAGTTCGCAGGGTTGTTAAAGTTCCGGTAGCGATGAAAATCAGTAATAATTTCACAAATCTTGTGGGGATGGTCGACAAATTGTCTGCCAATGGTGCGGCGGCGGTGGTGATGTTTAACCGTTTCTTCGAGCCTGATATCGATCTTGAAACGCTCACAATGACTTCCTCTTCGATTTATAGTTCACCCGATGATCTTCGTCATTCACTTCGTTGGACAGGGATTGTTTCGGGTAAAGTTCCTAACCTCAATATTGCTGCATCGACAGGAATACACGATGGGGAAGCCTTTGTTAAGCAAATTCTCGCAGGCGCTACTGTTGGACAGATTTGTTCGACACTCTATTTGAATGGTTTTGGTCAGATTGATGAAATACTTGATTATCTGAAGTCGTTTATGGTGAAATGGAATTTTAAACAGATTTCTGATTTTCGGGGAAGACTCAATTATTCAAAGCTATCCAATCCTACGATGTACGAGCGGGCACAGTTTATGAAATACTTCTCGGGCGCCAAATAGTTGAGAATCCTTTTTTGCATATTGGTGATCTTTACCTATTTCGTTGATATTGCGAAAGGGGTGGACACTTTTGTTATAAAATTGAATGATAATAGTGTCCCTGTACAATATTGCTCAGATCCACAATTGATCGCTAAAGATTTGACAATTGATGGCACATTTGCAATTACCGGAATGAAAATATCTTTTAGCGAAGGATATAAATTTGGCGAGGACGAATTGTCTTATTCCGGATCAATTGGCAATATTGTACCTACCTGGATCGCCGGACAAGGATATTTATTACTTAAAGGTGATGGCAATACAACAAAGGAAAACTACCGGGATGCGATAAAATTGGTGACATATAAGAATAATAAATCCGTCCCAACCCTCGGTATCCGCAAGATTTCTATTACGCTTGAAGATGCTGATTTTCTTCCTGAAACAGGTCATTTTTATCGCTTCGTCGAAAAGTCGAACATGAGTTGGTCGGCGGCTAAAACGGAGGCAGAATCTGCCACATATTACGATTTAAAGGGTTATCTCGCAACCATTACGAGTTCTGTTGAAAATGATTTTATCAAACTTAAGACAAAGGGAGTAGGTTGGATAGGCGCTTCGGATGCAGGTGCAGAAGGTCAGTGGCGTTGGGTAACGGGACCTGAAGGGATGGAGGATGGTGGCAAAGGTCGTCTTTTCTATGTTACTGGATCCGGACCTGTTGCGGGAGAATTCATGAATTGGAATACAGGAGAACCAAATAATGTTAATGGCGGTGAAAATTACGCACATATCACCGTCTTCCCGAATAATGCTGCCAATTCCTATAAATGGAATGATTTACCCGATTATGGAGGGGAAGGTGATTATGTATCCAAAGGATATTTAATTGAGTTTGGAGGATTCCCAGGTGAGCCAGAGATGAGTTTATCGGCAACTCTTGTATTGCAGGTAAACACAATGCTCTTTAATACCGGAACTATTTCTGCAATTTGTGAAGGTAAAAGTTACATGCTGAATATGGCAGACCTGAATGCTATTCCAGCAACATATAATTGGATTCCTGCAGAAACTCTTTCGTCTTCAACGGCTGCCAACCCATATGCGACTCCAAAAGTCACGACAACCTACACGGTCACCGGAGACCGGGGGGGATGTAATAATACGACAACTTATACTGTTCCTGTGAATCCAAAACCTGTTTCAAAGTTAATTCCTGTAGAAAATATTTGCACAGGTCAAACGAAAACGCTTGATCTGGGTTTAAATCCGGGTTATACCTATCTTTGGAATAATGGTTCGACTGCGCAAACGATTACAGTTAATGCTGCAGCTGTTTACATTGTTACAGTAACCAGTGACAAGTCGTGTTCTGCCGATTTCAAAACGGAGGTGATCGTCCATGAATTCCCCACAATTGATCTTAATTCACTTCAGAAGCTTATCTGTGGCGAGCCAAAATCGACAACGGTAAATATACCGACCAATGCTACCGCCTATACCCTTACAAGTTTCGATGGAAAGGCAACTACAAATGGCTTGACTGTCAGTGTTTCGATCGAAGGCGTTTACCCTATGGTATATAAAGCGGCAATTTATCCCGGTTGTCCGGTGGAGAAGAATTTCGAACTCTCCTTTTACAAAACACCTGCTGTCGATTTTACATTAAATGACCAGAAATGTTATGGCTATAATCTGGAGGCCGAATATCTTGGTGATGCGGATAAAGCTAATGCAAGATTTACCTGGACTTTTGGCGGTGAAACGATTGTAGATGGGTTCGGCCGCTTTAAAGAAACAATTCCACTTGGTGTGAATCAGTCAAACCGCAATCTTGTACTTAAAGTGGAGCAAAATGGTTGTTCAAATAGCCATACCCTACCTGACATCCGTGTTATTCCAACACTGAGTATGTCTGTGAATAATCCGATCCTTTGTCAGCCTGAATTATTTGAATTTCAGGCAATGAATACGGAAACAGGCGTTACCTACGATTGGGATTTTGGAGATGGAAATGTTGGAACGGGCTCTAATCCGACCCATCAATATCCACTTTCCGGAAAGTATGATGTTCAGGTGACGGTTACTACAAATCAGAATTGTACCAATACTGCAACGATCAAAGAGATGGTATTTGCTGCCCCAATTCCTGATGTCGCCTTTTCCCTTTCTGCCAATGATTGTCTGGATCCTGGAGAAAACCAGATTTCATATGCTGGTTTAATCGGATCTGGCCGCGACAAATACTATTGGGATCTTTCGCAATTCGCCCCGTCAGAAATTATCAACGATCCTCTTCTGACTCAGGGTCCTTTCAAATTCGATTTGAAAACCAAGCCAATGGCAACAATAGGCTTAAAGGTGACTTCTGAATTTGGGTGTGAAAGTTTACAACGAAGTTTTCTTGTTAAGCGGAAACCAGATTTTTCAATACAATCGGATTTACTCGTTGGATGCATCCCTTTTGAGCCAACCTTATCGGGGCTCATCAATGACAACGACAAAGTGGATAAGGTCGATTTTAGCTGGGATTTTGGCGATGGAACAACTGGTTCGGGATTTCCAACTTTGCACACATACAATGCGCCCGGAAAAAATTTCAATGTTATACTGAATGGGAAATCATCCGTAACTGGATGTGTGAATGTGGAGACTGGAACAGATTTATTGAAGACCTATCCTAAACCAATTGCAAAGTTCAGGATGGACAATAAAATTGTTTATAACGACAAACCAGATGTGAAATTTACCGATCTTAGCATAGGTGCATCAGACTTGTTGTGGCATTTCGGTGAGGAATCAACCTCTGCAGAACAAAACCCAATCTACCATTTTATCAAGATGGGGCCCCAGAGGGTTACGCTTGAGGTATCAAATACGGAGGGCTGTACCAACGCGGTTTCAGATACCGTATTGGTTGCCTTCAACAGGTTATTTCCACCTAATGGCTTTTCACCCAACGCACCCAATAGTGTTGATCGGGTATTTCTTCTTAATTCAGAAGGGATAACTCCTAAGGGATATCATTTCACGGTGCTTAGTCGTTGGAATGATGTTGTTTTTGAAACAAAAGGTGAGATCAAAGGTTGGGATGGCCGCATGATAAACGGTACCTTTGCTCCTGCCGGAGCGTATGTATGGATACTCAACTTTACCGATTTTATAGGCCGGAAACATCAGCAAACCGGAACAGTCACACTCGTTTATTAACCATTGTTTTTTATTTAAAATCAGCTATATTCATCGCCAAATTCATTGCACAATGAAATTTGTCCTGCTAACCTTTTTGTTCCTTTTTTTGAGAACGATTCTTGTCTCAGGACAGGTTAATCCGTGTCATAAATCGACAGAAGGGAAGAACTTCTGGTTTGGATTTATGGAGAGTAGACATCATCAGTCAGGCCATAAAAATGAGATTACACTTACTTCGGTTTATGAGTGTAACTATAAGATTTTTATAGGAAAATCGACGACTCCCTATACAGTTGGAATATTAGCAGCCAATAGCCCAATGCAAATAACAATTGACTGGACTTTGGTCGAGGCGATCGGTTCAGAAAGCATTCAGGAAAAAGCAATTCACCTGGTTTCTGATCTGCCGCTTAACGTATATGCGCTCAACTGGAGTCCCAATTCAGCGGATGTTGCATTGATTTTTCCTGCTGAATCACTTGGGAACGAATATTATGCAATGTGTTATACCCCGTATTTAAGCAAGGTTGATCCGAATAATGGTAATGCGGAAGGTAAGAATAGTGAACTTATGATTGTTGCTTCAGAAGATAATACGGTAGTATCTATTACTCCATCTGTAGTGACAGATCACTTGAAACCAGCAAATTTGACTTATTCAATCACTATCAACAAAGGGGAATTGTACCAGGTGCAGTCTGCTAATAATGAAGCATTAAACCAGGGTGACCTTACAGGAACTTACATCAAAAGTAATAAGCCAGTTGCGTTGTTTTCTGGCTCATATTCCACAACTGTTCCGGGTGATCTCGGGGAATGCTGTTTTGATCATCTGTACGAACAGATTCCACCATTACAAACCTGGGGCAGAAAATTTATAGCAGTCCCGTTAAAATCGAGGGAGAAAGATACCTATAGGGTTTTGGCAAGTGAAGATAACACAACTATTCGGATAGGAAACCAAACTCCGATTGTGCTCAACAAAGGGCAGAAATCTGAATTCATGTTAATGTACACAGAACCATCACTGATTGAAAGTGACAAGCCTGTATTATTAGCGCAATACAGCAATTCGCAGAGCGTTGATAAACAATTTACAAATGGTGATGGTGACCCTTTTATGGTGATTGTAAGCCCTGTCAACCAAACACGCGAAAGGGTGGCTTTTGTTGCCTATAAATCAGTAAATATTAAAGACAAGTATTTCATAAATATTGTAGTAAAGGATGATGCAATTGGAAAAATTATTCTTGATGGCGTTCCTGTTAGTTTTCAGTCATTAGTTGGAACTGGCTTTTCTTATGCGCAGGTGAAAATTTCAGAGGGATCCCATATCATTGAATCAACAGAGCAGGGTAAAGGTTTTATCGCTTATGTTTATGGTTTTGGCGGGGTTGAGTCGTATGGTTATGGTGTTGGTTTTAACCTCGATATTGTTCTTGATTTGGGGAGTAACGTCAATGCAAGTGGCGAAAAATTGCTTGTTCGTTGCGACGGCGCAGATCCTTTAAACCTTAATGCCGGAAATGGTTTTGATACCTATCATTGGAATACTGGCGAAATTACTTCTGCCATAAAAGTTGCAAACGCGGGGTGGTATAAAGTTAAAGTTTCAACCATTGATGGATGCCAATTAGTGGACAGCGTTGAGCTGCAGGTTAGCAAACCAGTTGTAGATCTGGGAAGCGATCGGACCATATGTAATCCTGAAACTACTGTTCTCGATGCCGGAAGTCAGTTTGCAAGTTTATTGTGGTCAACAACTCAAACTGATCCGAGGATTACTGTTTCCAAATCAGGTAATTATTTTGTTGAAGCACTAAATAAATTTGGTTGTAAAGCAAAAGACACAGTCGCTGTGACTTTTGTCGATAAACCCAAAATCGATTTTTCGCGGCTCGATACATTGATCTGCGGAAAAAAGTCGGCTATTCTGGATGTTACAGCTGACAAAGGGAGTTTTACGGTTCAACGGTTAAGCGATGGATTCTCTTCCATTGGTCTTGAAACTGCCGTTCCCGATTTTGGGACTTATGACCTGAGAATAAAAGCAACCGATGTGTTTTCGTGTTATTCAGATTCAGTTATACGGGTTGGTTTTCACAAAACGCCAGTTGTTCACTTTTCTGTCGATTCCACAACGTGCTATGGCTATAATTTGGATGTCAGATATTCAGGTGATGCAAATATTGGAGCATCAGATTTTGCCTGGGTTTTTGGAGGGGATACAATCAATCGCGGAGTCGGTCTCGACGCGTATCTTGTTCCGCTCGGGATTAACCGTGCTACACGCGATTTAAAGTTAATTGTGACCGACCAGGGTTGTCCGAATGATAAAACGCTTCATGATATTAAAGTCATTCCTAACCTGCAGATGCGGGTTACGGATAGCTTAGGATGTGAGCCATTTACGACTCAATTTATGGCCAACAATACCGAAACTGTTACTTATGACTGGGATTTTGGAGATGGAAACCATTTAGGAGGATCAACGGCCAATCCAAAGCATACTTATCAAAGCAATGGTTTTTATCCGGTTAAGTTGAAAGTGACGACTAATAAAGGTTGTACGAATGAAGTCCGGATAGATAGTATGGTATATGTCGCGCCGATTCCTACAGTTGGCTTTACATCCCTTCCTGCTGAATGTCTCGAAAATGAAAATCACTCAATCTTCTACAGCGGAAGCGGTAATCAACTCGATAATTACCTGTGGAACTTATCTGAATTCGATGCTGATGAGGTCATTCAAAATCCAGATACAACACAAGGGCCACTGATTTTCAATTTGAAAAATAAACCTCAATCCAATATTGGTTTAAAGGTGATTTCAAAATATGGTTGTAAAAGTGAGGAAGCCAACGTCCTTGTAAAACGAAAACCTGACTTTACGATGAATTCCTCTTCCGTTGCAGGATGTGCGCCATTGGATATTCTTTTTACCGGGATAACCACCGATCCGGTGGACCTGGTAAGTTACACCTGGGATTTTGGTAATGGAACGAAGGGATCAGGTAACCAGGTAAATCAAGTGTATAACGAGCCCAATCAGAAATACGATATTGTGCTTACAGGTTTATCGGCGACCACGGGATGTTCCGAAACTTTAATAAGCAAAGAATTGATTCATACCTATCCAAAACCTAAAGCCGTGTTTAGCATGGATAATCATATCGTATACAACGATAAGCCCACCGTTAATTTTTTGAATTCAAGCACTGGAGCCAATTTGTATGCATGGGATTTTGGCGACGGATCGACATCCGATCAGAAAGATGCATCCCATTATTTTGCAGTTACCGGCTACCGAACTGTTTTATTTGAGGTTTTCAATGAATTCCAATGTTCGGATACTGTTTCACATCAATTGCTTGTTGCCTTTGACCGGATTTTTCCACCGAATGCGTTTTCGCCAAATGCGCCCAATGAAATCGATCGTGAATTCAAACTTGGCACCAATGGTATTGCTACTGAAGGTTATCATTTTACAATCATCAGCAGATGGAATGATATTGTTTTCGAAGCCAAGGAGGAGATAAAAGGTTGGAACGGCCTAATGCAGAATGGATCACCTGCCCCTGCAGGCAATTATGTCTGGATACTCGATTTCAGTGATTTTCTGGGGCGGCGTCATCGTCAAACGGGCACCGTAACATTGGTCTATTGATGTTCTTACATTTGTGGTATGATCATCGCGTTGTTAAACAGCCTGCGGTGTAATTCGCCAAAAAAGAAGGTCAGCGAAATTTCGTGCGAACCATAACTGTAGGCAGCAACATTTGATAGCGAGAAATCAAAACTATAGCCAAACTGAAACTTCTCCTTCTGAATTCCGATCATCGCAATCAGTGCATCTGGCCTTATTGATAGGTTATTGCGATACCACAATCCAAAAGTAAGCCAGTCTTCTTTCATATAAATCCCGGCATTTATTTGCTTGAAAGCTCCTTGCTGACGGTAAATCAGATTCGGAGATAAGGTGAACTCCCTCGATATTAATCCCCGGTGAAACTGATGACTTTTTGTTCCGGCATGAAGCGTTATTTTGAGGGGAAGTCTTCCAACCTGGTCACCTTCAATAATCGATTGATCGGGTTGGGTAAGGTGGTGGATAGCCGCTCCAAAATAAACATCATCCAGCTGACCTGCCATCCCAAACGAAAAATCTGGAAATATTTTCTGCCCATCTTCAAAAGGGAGGGGATAGGTTCCTGTTATTGTCCCTGTTCCCTGGTCGATCATCCCTGGAAAGATTAAACCGGAGGTATTGAATTGCTTATAAATAAATCCGGCTTCGAGTGCCAATGTGTAAAATAACCGGTCGTTTACTTTGATATGATAGGAATACAGAAAAGAGGTGTTAATGCTGTTAACCACACCATTCAATTCTCTGTCGTACATTAATTTGACACCAATTCCACTTCGGATGCTATTAACAAATTTATCCCAGGTGATATTGTAGGTCACATAAGTATTTCCTTGCTTAGGCCATTGATTCCGGTAATTTGTGACTACTCTTTGATACTCACTTGTTCCCGTAAAAGCAGGGTTTAAATAGAGCGGATTGGCATATAACTGCGAAAACTCGGGATCTTGTCCTTTCACCTGCAGCGCGGTGCTAAGAAGAAGCATAAAAGCAATAATCACCATACCTTTTAAGTCCGAAACCAGTAGGTTGAGGATACGGATATACCTTAAAAAAATTGTTGATATTGCCTTTGTCACTCCTTTAAGTTGGTATTCTTTAGTTTATTGCAAGTGTTGAGATTAAGTTGATGAATTAGCTGTTAAGAAATTCCCGGAAGTTTTAAAATCACCGATAGATGGATTTGTTTCAGCTCAATTCATTCAACTGTTTTATGGTCGCTAAAAAGACGATTTTTTTCATAATCCGCCTACAATATTAATAATATTCGGAATTTGAATGTCGGCAAAATGGTATTCAAAAGTAGTTTTAATTAATACGATGGCTAGAACCTAATTTTCCGATAAAAAGAACTTCAATATGTGAAGATTAGTCATTGAATTCTTGATCTTCGGGAATATCACGGATAATAGACAACATTCCATTAAGCAGATAAGCTTTTTGTTCCGTCGCATTCTTGAGTGCCTCAGTTATTGTAATTATTTCTTTATCAATGATCTCATCTTCAATCCTGCCAAACATATTTTCAATCACTGTAAAAGCTTCAAAAGCAACCTGAAATTCCTCATTAATGACAAGATCAATAAAAACAGGGAGATACTCATTGTAATTGAGCCCATTTTGCCAGCAGCAAGCAACCAGATCTTTGCGTTCGCCGGCATATTTTTCACTTTTGATAGCCTCAATAAAGACGGGAACACTCTCTTTGTTCTTCAATTCTGATAACAGGTTTAAAACACTTTTTTTAATTTCGGGGAGTTCTGTATCGTGCAATAAATCAATAAGACCTGCCAGAATAAAACGATTTCCGGATTCTCTTACCTTGTCAATCGTTTCTAATAGGAATTCAGGATCTGTTGATTTTAAGTTTGAAAGGATTTCTTTCGATTTTACGTCAATAGTCATGCGAATGTATAATGTTTATTTGCGTTCTGTCATGCATAAATTATTCATTAAAATCAACGAACTCAATATACCTGTATGGTTAAAACCTCGATTTTTTCAGTACGTTGACAAAGATAAAATAAAATACCTTTGCGCCTAGTACAAATAACCTGAATGAATAGCGGGAGATCGAAAGAATTAGCAGAGAAAAATATAGCAGGTTTGATGTGGAAATTTTTCTGGCCTGCATTTATTGGTGTTACGGTCAATGCATTGTATAATGTCGTCGATCGGATTTTTATTGGCAGGGGAGTAGGTTCACTCGCACTTTCCGGACTCTCGGTTGTTTTTCCTATCATGATCCTGGTGGCTGCATTCGGAATGTTGATTGGCATTGGAGCGGGTGTGCGGATCTCCATTAACCTGGGAAAAAAGGAGTTTAACCTGGCAGAACGTGTGCTTGGAAACAGTTTTATTTTAATGATCATCGTGGGTCTTGTTGTAACTGTGATCGGCTATCTCGTAAAAACACCTATGCTTCGATCATTCGGGGCGAACGATCAAACGATAGGCTACGCGCAGGATTATCTGAATATCATTCTTATAGGATCAGTATTCCAGGTTGTCGGATTTTCACTGAACAACATTATCCGTTCAGAAGGAAACCCGCGAAATGCAATGTTCTCGATGATTATTTGTTCCGTAGTGAATGTGATACTTAATCCGGTTTTTATATTCGGTTTTGGAATGGGCGTAAAAGGATCTGCCCTTGCCACAGTGATTTCTCAGTTTATACTGATGATATGGGTGATTTTACATTTTTCGAGTAAACGATCTGTACTTAAGCTGCGAATCAGTAATATGAAGCTCAAAAAATCGGTTATCTGGCAGATTGTTACGATTGGTATGGCACCTTTTGCAATGCAGATTGCCGGGAGTTTGGTACAGGCAACTTATAACACGCAATTGATTAAGTATGGCGCTGATGTAGCCGTCGGGGCGATGGGGATTATTAACTCAGTTGCTATTCTGATTGTTATGGCAATCATCTCCATCAATATGGCTTCGCAGCCGATTATCGGATATAACTTTGGTGCCGGGAATTACAGCAGGGTGCGAAAGACCTGGGATATTGGTATTAAAGCAGGCACAATTATCGCTGTTATTGCATTCATTCTTGTCGAACTTTTTCCCGGATCCATTATTCACCTGTTCAACCACGACGATCCCCAACTTTACGAAATCGGAATACACGGGTTGCGAATTTTTCTTTTAATGTTGCCTTTGGTCGGTTTTCAGGTGATTTGCTCCAATTATTTTCAAAGCATTGGAAAAGCGAAAATTTCCCTCTTCCTGACACTTCTCCGGCAGGTTATCGTTTTACTTCCATTGCTTACCTTTCTCCCGATGCACTATGGAATAAACGGAATCTGGATGGCAAGTCCGATCTCCGATATTATTTCTACCTGTGTGGTTTTCACCTTCTTTAAGATTGAAAGGAGGAAGCTTCATCAGTTGGAGATGGGGATTCCATAATTGCGAAAATCAATCTGAGATACCCAATTAAAACAACAGAATATCCTAAGTAATAGGAATGATTTGGCTCCAGGTCATTTGGTGTGGGTAATCCGATTAAAAAATAACGATACTCTTAAGGTGATTTTTTTATTACCCTGAAAGGGTGATATTTAAATAACCGTGGGTGCAAACCCACGGTTGAGTCAACATATATATCTTCAACCCCAAAGTGGGCTGAACATTGTTGCCGATCGTTCAACCACTTCGTGGCTGTTGTTCTGTTTTTCTTGCTTCCGTGGGTTAAACACCCATGGTTATTTAGATATAACCACTTCGTGGCATATGACCCAAATTAGGAATACCTACACAATTCGTTATGGAGGCAACTATAGATTCTAGTAATAGGAAATCATGCAATGCCAAAAAATGTATATTTGTCCGATTGATTCGGGAGCAAAGAGGTGAAGGCTTTCGGGTATGTTGAAAGAAGGGAAGGCTTGAATGGTCAGGATGCGGACATTCAAGCCTTCTCTTTCAAAGTCAAACCTTTACTTCAAAATAGGATCGGTTTTACCTGACGTCATAAGCAGGATGATCCGTTTTATATCGATGCTGAAATAATGAATACAAATACAAAATTTAATCGGACACTGGGTTTAGGTTATGTTATCGTAGTGGTTGTTGGTAATATAATTGGCTCGGGAGTATTTAAGAAAATTGCCCCGATGGCTGCTGAACTACATTCATCCGGATGGGTTTTGCTGGCCTGGATTGTTGGTGGTCTGATTACACTGTTTGGAGCATTAAGTAATGCAGAAGTAGCTGGTATTTTAGCCGATACAGGCGGTGATTTTGTATATCACAAAAAGATTTATAACCGGTTTTTTGCTTTTATTTATGGGTGGTCGTTATTTGCTGTTATTCAGACTGCTGCCATCTCTTCATTGGCATATGTGTTTGCCCAATCGCTCAATAGTATGATTACTTTGCCTGGTTTGCTTCAATCGGTGAGCAGTTTTACAATCGGGGGAATCTTCTTCCCCTTTGCCGATTTTTCGGTGAAACTAACAGCAATTATCCTGATTCTCCTTCTTACTTTTGTCAATATTAAAGGAATAAAAAGTGGCGCTTTTGTAAGCAAATTGGTTCTGATACTTGTATTTACCGGCATCTTTGTCATTGTAGTATTTGGACTCGGAAGTCATCAGGCAATAACAACCCGAAGCATCGATTTTAGCTCGACTTCTGATGCTCCGGTTACACTTTCGGCTTTCTTTACCGCGATGCTGGCTGCCTTTTGGGCTTATCAGGGTTGGGCTACGGTCGGATTTATCGGGGGTGAAGTGAAGGATGCAAAAAGGAAAATTCCTTTGGGAATTATAATCGGCGTTTTTATGGTAATTGCCATTTACCTGTTGGTGAATGTCACCTATCTTTCGTTGCTTTCTATTCCGCAACTTGAACAGATTTACCAATCGGGTAACCAGATTGCGGCGATCGAAGCCGTGCGGGTTTTCTGGGGGGACATTGGCGCGTTGTTTATCTCGATGCTGATTCTTATCAGCACGTTGGGATGCACAAATGCTACAATTCTAGCGAGTCCCCGCGTTTATTTTGCGATGTCGCGCGATCAGCTTTTTTTAAAGCAGGCCGGGACTTTGAACAAATCCAATTCTCCCGGAAATTCATTGATCTGGCAAGGTGTCTGGGCCTCCGTACTTGTACTGTCGGGAACTTTTGATCAGTTGACCGATATGATCATCTTCGCCGTATTTTTCTTTTATGGCGCTACCTCACTTGGTGTATTTATATTACGCCGAAAGATGCCCGATGCTCCACGTCCATATAAAGTGTGGGGTTATCCGGTTGTACCGGCTCTCTTTATCGTTTTTTGTCTGATACTGTTTTGTAACACCATCGTGACACGTCCGCGCGAAGCAATGATTGGTCTAACACTTATATTTTCAGGAGTTCCGGTTTACTGGTTTTTGAACAGGCAGAAAAAACAGTAATGAATTGCGGTAATGCATTGCTACTATGAATTGCCACGACCTTCAGGTCGTGGGGGAATTAGAGGCTATTTGTTGGCTTTAGCCCCATAGTTAAACATCCATTAAGCGCTTGAAAATAAAAGTAACCGGAATCGTTCAAAACAAGGGCAAAAAATGCTTGCCATCAATGGTACTCACGACCATATCCATTTCTTTATCGGGATGAAACCAACATGTTGTTTATCTGATTTGGTGCGCGAAATAAAAAAATCATCGAATATCTTTATCAATAAAAAAATATTTAACAATAGTTCGTTCAAAACTTAGTTATTTATCTGAATTACAGTAAAATAACTGATTATTTAATAGTTTAATATCGCGGGAATTTGTATCTTT
>Ga0209430_1001024_pt1 | contig 22652 bp, 18 predicted proteins | sample BarGraIncub1133A_FD_184504 | JGI IMG/M metagenome (GOLD analysis project Ga0209430, IMG submission 184504) | Arctic peat soil microbial communities from Barrow, Alaska - Barrow Graham LP Incubations 11-33A (SPAdes) (version 2) | ecosystem: Environmental > Terrestrial > Soil > Wetlands > Peat... | reverse complement strand
TGAAAATTTTCTCCATTTTCTTTTACTACATAAAAGTCTATTTTACCTTTATAAATTTTATCATCACTTGGTGTATAACTTAAGCTGCTACTCATTTCCAGCTGCTTGCCATTTGAATCTAGAAGTTTGGCCTCTCTTATATTAGGCCATTTATAATTACCCTTGTTTTCTATTGAATAAAACACTATGATGCCACTAGTATCAGCAATGATGTCTTTTACTGTAAAAATAATCCCAAGTTTTTCACAGGATTTATCTATATTTTGAATATAATTGTTATCAATAGCCGAAGAAAGACCTTTGTCAAACCTTACAAGCTCAACAATATATTTCAGACCTGGTATTTTAGCTACATTTGAAGCAAATACAGGTGAAACTCTTATGCAAGTTATTAATAGGAGTAATGCCAAACCTACAATCGTTCCTGACATACGCTTTACCTTAAAGCTATTTTTTTTCTTTTTACCCTTTTTTATCCCCTTAGAAATATACTCATCAATAGTCTCAGGTATTTCAATATTCTCATACATATTGCTCACTCCCCTTCATATGCAGTCTCAGTTGCTTCAGTCCTCGATTAATCCATGTTTTAATTGTTCCCTCGGGTTTATTTAATGATCTTGCTATTTCTTCTATTGAAATATCCTCAATATACTTAAGTATTATGACATCTCTGTACTTAGGTTTAATTAGCTTAAGATTTGTCATCAGATCCAAGCTCTTCTCTATTCCACTTTCTTCGTCCATTATATAAATAGAGGAGAACTCAATTTGATTCATTGGGCTGTTTTTTGATAAATATCGCAGTTCATCCATACAATAGTTTATAATTATTCTTGTAACCCATGTGGAAAAGTACTTGCAATCTTTTAATTTGCCAATAGATATGTAAGCCCTACAGGTTGCCTCTGAAACGGCCTCTAGAGCGGAGCTTTCATTCTTTAAATAATTGTATGCAGTATTGTACAGTTTGGCTTTTACATTTGATATTATCAAGTAAAAAGCCTCATCATCTCCCTTTTGAGCCTTTCTAACTAATTCTTCCATAGCCCAAGCACAACTCCTTATTTTATTAATTATCCTGCTTTACATATATTAGACCATAAAAATGGAAATATGGGTTCAATTTTACAGATTTATTATTTGGAGAAAAATTATATTAAGTTATTATACATAATCACATGTGGTATAGTAGGACATTATCCCGTATCGTTCAGAAAATGTCAGTTTTCAAAAATCGATTTCAAAAATCGACTTCTTGACATGCCTCCTTACCCATGCTATAATAGCTTTTGTCATTGAAAAATGGCCCATTGGTCAAGTGGTCTAAGACACCGCCCTCTCACGGCGGCTACAGGGGTCCGAATCCCCTATGGGTCACCAAAAAGCAACTTTGCATTTTGCAAAGTTGCTTTTTTTAATGTTAAAATCAGGCAACACCGTTTATCGGTATTGCCTGGGTAAAATTTAAAATTTTCCGAAATTACTTTTCAACATGAATAAAGTGAAATAATTTACCTTTAAAATCGCCGTGAATATCTGTCATAAGTACTCCTCCATGCATTAGAGCAGCACCTGAATATATGAGCCCGGTTTCCTCATTGCGATATAAAAAGGTTTTTTCTAAACCTTTTAAGCAAATTCTTCTGCTGCGGTAATTTGGTCTATTTAGTACTTGTACATAAATTAACAATGCTTCACCTTTATCTTTTGCAACGTATTCTACGCAGTCAAAATCAGGTTGTTCAAATATGTTTCCAATTCGATACAAATCACCAGTCCGAATCAAATCATTATATTTGTGATATAATTCTATTTGCTTTGGAATCAAGTCTCTATCTTGCTGTGATATTTTGGTTACATCCAGCTCATAACCAAACGTACCAGAAAGTGCCACGTATCCCCTTGTTTCAAAAGGTGTAGTTCTACCTACAACATGGTTTGGGCAATCGCTTACATGGGCTCCTATTGTCGATACTGGATATACCAAGGATGTACCATGTTGCATTTTCAAGCGTTCAATGGCATCAGCATCATCAGAACACCAAATTTGCGGGCTATAGTAAAGCATACCTGGATCAAATCGGCCTCCGCCACCAGAACAATTTTCCAATAAAACATGAGGAAACTCACTGGTTAAACGTTCCATAACATCGTATACACCCAGTACATACCTATGCCATAATTCTCTTTGGCACTCAGGTTCGAGAATGTTGTTTCCCACATCGGTAAGTTGACGATTCATATCCCACTTTACATATTCAATATTCGCACAAGATAAGATTTTCTTTAAGCTATCAAAAACATAGTCTCTTATTTCTTGCCTAGAATAATCTAGAACATACTGATTTCTACACAGGGAACCTACTCTACCCTCAATATGAATACACCAGTCTGGACGGGCACGATATAGGTCAGAATCCGGAGAAACCATTTCTGGCTCAAACCAGATACCAAACTTCATCCCAAGTTTATTTACTTCATCAACTAGGTATTTCAGTCCACCTTTAATCTTATCTTCGTTGACAACCCAGTCTCCTAGAGAACTATTGTCATTGTTTCTACTACCAAACCAACCATCGTCCATTACCAACATTTCGATACCAAGTTTAGCTGCTTCCTTTGCAATATCTATTAGCTTCTGAGTATCAAAATCAAAATATGTTGCTTCCCAGTTATTAATTAAAACAGGGCGCTTTTTGTCTTTGTATTCACCACGAATCAAGTGATTTCTATATAGGTCATGGAAGGTTCTAGACATTTTTCCAATCCCCTGGTCAGAATGCACCATAACTACCTCTGGTGCAGTAAACTCTTGCTGTGGCAGCAAGCTCCAGGAAAAATCATAAGGATTGATTCCCATAACGACACGAGTAGTATCAAACTGACAACCTTCCGCTTGTGCAAAAAAGTTTCCAGAATATACAAAGTTAAAACCAAATACCTCTCCAGTATCCTCGGTTGCTTTACTATCCATTATTGCAAGGAATGGGTTAAACTGGTGGCTTGACTCTCCCCTTGAAGAGGAAATACCTTGTTTACCATAATTAATGGCTCTTCTAGAAATATGTCGTTCCCTTGCCCATGACCCATTAAGTGTAATCATATCCATATCTATAGTATCAAAATCAACACAAACTGAAAGCACTCTTGATATATTAATGTTTTCTCTACTACAATTTTTCACTCTTACACTTCTTGTAATAACATCAAGTTGTTCAAAAGTGGTATATATAAGTACAACCTGTAAATTCAAATGATTATCCATACAAGTTATTTCAAGTGTAGTACAATCTTTTTCTTGTCCAAAGGTTGCCGGCATTCCTTCAAGTTTAGGTTTGCCACGATAAATTTTATGTGACAAATAAGAAATACCACAAGCAGTCATACCCGACTTTGTTTGCACCTGCAAGCAAGGCTCTCTAAAATCTCCCAACCCACTAGTTGAATACTCCATAGGAAAGCTGTCCAAAAAAATAGTTCTATCTCGATTATTCTTGCTAGGTAAATATGGTGCTTCTTCCAAACGCATTAAATAGTTGACATCTTCATCAATTATTTTTGGACCAAAATATACATGACCCAAAAACTGTTCTTTGTCCACCACCGCAATAATATAACTTGTGTCCTTAGCATCTAGCATAAAAGTTTTGAATTTTTCATTAAAACGAATGCTCATTATTCGTCCCTCTTTCTTCAAATAAGTTTTATTAATTGCAATCCATTTTTTCTTTATAAAGCTTCTCACGGTATCAATTCCTACAAAACCAATTATACTCTCTTTTTAATAACTTCAATATCCTCTAGCATATGTTTTACATTATTAATCCAATTTATCAGATTTTCTCCGTATACTTTTCCTTTATTATACTCTGTCATATAGCTCATCTTCTTTTAAATTGAAAGCTTCATTTTTAAATTACACTTTATTTCTTCAACTTACTTAAACTATATGATACAATCATTTCATAATAACTCTCCATTCCGCCGCATCCGCTGGCGGCACAAATAGTAATGAAAAAATGGGGTGCGGCTTCTCCACCATTTTGTTATAATTATACTGAGGAGAAGATACACTACAAAGCACGGTGAGGTGAGTCGTAGATTACTTTCTCAGTTCAAAACAGTATAATAACTAGTGTAAGAATCATCTTTTCAAGTACAAATAAGTGGTTCAATGAGACCGCACGCTAATCATTGCTTTAGCTAATCGTTAAATGTATGATGATTCAGTCAATGTCTTCCTCCTTAAATATGAAAGGAGGCTATGCCATGAAAGTTGAATACCCTATTTGTTGTGGTGTCGATGTACACAAGACTTTTCTCGTTGCCACAATTATTACTACTCAGGGATTTACTCCGCACTATTCTAAAAGGAGGTTCTCCACTTTTAACAATTCCATTCTTCAATTAAAACAGTGGTTGATTGACAATAACTGTTTTGATTTGTGTATGGAATCAACAGGTAAATATTACATTCCTGTTTTAAATCTTTTGGAAGATTTAATCCATGTTACCGTTGCAAACCCTAAGTGGGTAAGAGCTATAAAGGGTAACAAGGATGATGTTAAAGATTCCAAATGGATTGGAGATCTCTTCCGTTTAGGTTTAGTTCCAGGAAGTTATATTCCCGATAAACCCATTCGCATTCTTAGAGAATATACCCGTTACCGTTCCAAACTTGTTTCCTGTAAAAGCAGTGAAAAGAACCGTTTTCAAAATGCCTTCACTGTTTGTAATGTAGCCCTTGATGCTGTCGTTTCCGACATGTTTGGCAAATCTGCCTCTTCCATCACGGATTACTTAATTTCATCTGACTCTTTTGACCCGGTACACTGTACATCACTTCTAAAAGGCAAATTGAAGAAGGAAGCAGATACCGTGGTTGAATCCATTGAAGGATATCAAATGACCAAGGAACAAAAGGAACGTATGGTAATGGTTCGCTCCCATCTTGATTTTATTCATCAGTCCCTTGAAAAAATTGATGAAAAGCTTGATAAGATGGTAGCTCCTTGTGAAAACGCCATTACTCTCTATTGCACCATTCCCGGAGTTGCAAGAGCATCTGCTATCACCATCATCTCCGAGGTTGGTATGAGTATGTCTCAATTTGCCAATTCTAAGCGTTTATGCTGTTGGGCGGGTTTAACACCGAGCAACAACGAATCTGCTGGTAAGAAAAAATCTGTTCGAATAACACGTGCTGGCGTTTACCTCAAACCTGCATTGGTACAAGTTGCCCATGCAGCCGTAAAATCGAACATTTCTCCTTACTACAAATTGAAATATGAAAGCATTAGTAAACGAAGAGGCAAAAAAAGAGCCATAATCGCTATCGCAAGGATGATACTCACCGCTATATACAATATGTCTGTTACTGGTGAAGCGTGGAATCCAAGTGATTTGTATAAAATTGACATGCCCCGAGAAATGTTGGAAAAGCAGAAAGAGAAAGCTATTAAACAAGCAATTAAACTCCTAACTGCAGAAGGTATTATAAAACCTTCTAACATTACAGTGGCTTAAACTAGGTAAAACAATATTCAATTTTTAAAAAAACCTATTAAGGCTTAGTTAAGTTCGCCCTTCTAGCTAAAGTCAAGTGCTTTTTTCACGCTATAATCTACTAATTTTGGAGCTAATACTATGCAGGATCAATCATATATCAACTGTAGAATTGAACATAACTCACTTCCCCTTTCCAATGATTTTCCAGTTTCTTTCCTTGGAATGGATACCCACTCACCTTCAACAGCTCAAGTTACATATATGCATTATCATGATAGCATCGAATTAGGCTACTGCTTTAAAGGCTGTGGACTCTTCTTTATTAATGACAAGGTCCTTTCTTTCTCTGCAGGAGATGCCTGTATTATTTTCCCTGATGAAATACATATTGCTCAAAGCGACCAATCCGAGCCCAGCCAATGGAAATTCATAAATATAGACCCCTTAAGACTACTACATGATATAAATATACAAGACTTGAACATATTGTCATCGGTTCTAAAACAAAAGTTCCATGTAAAAAATATTTTCTTCAAAGACGATGAATTGGGCTTGAATAGATATATACATGACCTTTTTTGTGAACTTGAACAAGGTGATAAAAACTATAAATCCATAATTAAATCTTTGACATGGTCAATCTTTATAAAGCTTTCTAGGATTAATCCCTTAGTAGCAGACGATCAAGTAACTAGTAACCGCAAAATATTATCTAAAATTGCTCCTGCACTTATGCACATTTCTGAAAATTATATGAACTCCGAATGTATCGTTAATATTTCTGAGAAATGTAACATAAGTGCTTCACATTTCAGACGAATATTCACTTCCTCCATGAACATTTCTCCAAGTGAATACTTGTATAATGTAAGGATTAGAATGGCATCAATTCTATTAATAAATACCAACAAGTCCATACTTGAAATATCAGAACAGGTTGGCTATGCTACTCTTTCCAGCTTTAACCGACATTTCAAAAGGATTATGGAGATTGCACCGAAAGATTGGAGAAAAGGTAAAAGAACTTCATGAATTTGCCATGAAATTTTAATAACTTACACCTGTCAGAATTCAAACGAAAAAGAGAAGACAGCTGATATAAATTTACCAGCTATCTTCTCTTCTTATATGAGTGTCCTGTTTCAAATTTATTTTTTGCCATCGATGACAAAGTTCTTATAGTGACAATGGCTACCCTTTAATATAGAGTACATCATTTACTACTGCATATTACTTAAGTTTTTCATCTATAATGTTTTCTTTATGATGCTTCTCACTAAAATTCTTACTGGCATTTCTAATATGCTCTATCGTGAGTTCTTCGGCAGTATCTGCATTCTTATTACTAATTGCTTCAAATATTGCCCTATGCTCCTCCAGCGCCTTAGCTGGCCTGCCTGGCGTATTAAACGAATTATTTCTAGCGCTTTGTATATAGTGGTGAAAAGTACTAAGCATATGCATCAGTGGGCTACTTTTACTTGCTTTGAAAATGATATCATGAAATTGAGAGTCATATCTCATAAGGTGTTCGGCATCATTCTTTATTGTGTAGAACTCTTCAAATTCGAGAGCCTCTTTCAATTCCTTAATCTCTTCTGCAGTAATCTTCTCTGCTGCCCACCTAGCAGCAAGTCCCTCAATCATTGTTCTAATAGTAAAAATGTCTTCAACATCTTGATCGGTTACACCCTTCACAAGGGCACCTTTATTTGGTATAGATTGAACTAAACCTTCCAATTCAAGCTGTCTAATAGCCTCTCTTATAGGCGTTCTGCTCACTCCAAACTCCTCAGACAATTTTAATTCTATCAGACTATCTCCGGGCTTATATACCCCTGTCAATATCTGTTTACGAAGCTGACTAAAAACCTTCCCTCGTAATGAGTTCACTAAGTTTTCATTCTCATCATATTCTAACCTAGCCATGATTTTACTCCCTTTTAGGGTTAATTATTTCAGCGGCGTTAGTAAGCCTCCCGCTGAACAAAGTCTTCTTCATTACTCTAGTTACGAGTAAAATTTAGCAATCCGCCCGCAAGTACTATTTGAACCTGTCTATCTGATAATGATACCTTTGCATTAAACTTAACATTCTTTGATAAATTATTTACTACTATAGTATCAGCATTTTTAATTTGCTCTATTACATTTTCTATTGCTAGATCATCATTCACATTGACTCGGTCATAATCTGCTTCATTTTCAAAGGTCATTGGTATAATTCCAGAATTAATTAAGTTCGCCATATGAATCCTTGCAAAGGATTTAGCAATAACGCCCTTTATGCCCAACTGCAAAGGTGCTAATGCTGCATGCTCTCTACTTGAGCCTTGCCCATAGTTTGAGCCACCAATAATAAATCCACCTCCGTTAGCCTTTGCCCTAGTTGGAAACTCTGGGTCGCAAGGTGTCAAGCAGAATTCTGCTAAATAAGGCACATTTGATCTAAAGGGAAGCAGCTTTGCATTTGAAGGCATGATGTGGTCAGTTGTTATATTGTCGCCCACCTTTATCAATGCCTTACCTGAAACCTTCTCAGTTAGTGCCTTGTTTATAGGGAAAGGCTTAATATTTGGCCCTCTAACAACCACAACATCATTTCCCTCTGGAGCTGGTGCTATAATTAAATTATCATTAATCACAAAGTTCTTTGGCATTTCTATCTTCGGTGCAGCTCCCAATTCTCTTGGATCAGTGAGTACTCCCGTAAGTGCACTTGCAGCAGCAACCTCTGGACTTACTAGATAAACCTTTGCAGAAGTAGTTCCACTTCTACCTTCGAAGTTTCTGTTAAAGGTTCGTAGGGATACTGCGTCTGAGCAGGGTGCCTGACCCATGCCAATACATGGACCGCAAGCTGATTCAAGAATTCTTGCACCAGCTGATACCATATCTGCCAATGCACCATTTTGTGCAAGCATAGTCAATACCTGTTTTGAGCCTGGTGAAATAACCAAGCTTACATTAGTATTTATTGTTTTTCCTTTTAATATAGCTGCGACCTTCATCATATCCATATATGAAGAATTTGTGCAGCTTCCAATAGCAACCTGATCAACCTTTATTTTACCGATAGCAGAAATTTTTTCTACATTATCTGGACTGTGAGGCTTTGCTGCCATTGGCTCAATTGTTGCTAAATCTATAACTATATGTTCATCATATTTTGCATCTGCATCTGGCAAAAACTCTATCCAATCCTGCTCTCTATCCTGTGCTTTTAAGAATGCCAGTGTAACATCATCACTTGGAAATATTGAAGTAGTAGCTCCCAATTCAGCTCCCATATTTGTGATGGTAGCTCTTTCTGGAACAGTAAGAGTTTTGATGCCTTCTCCAGCATATTCTATCACTTTACCTATTCCACCCTTTACAGAGAGTACTCTTAAAACCTCTAGAATAATGTCTTTTGCAGTTGACCAAGCACTGAGTTTTCCCTTTAATTCAACCTTGCAGACCTTTGGCATCGGTAGGTAGTACGGTCCGCCACCCATTGCAACTGCTACATCAAGTCCCCCTGCGCCTATAGCTAGCATTCCAATTCCACCGCCGGTTGGTGTATGGCTATCTGACCCAAGCAACGTCATACCTGGTGCTCCAAATCTTTCTAGCTGTACCTGATGGCATATACCATTTCCAGGCTTTGAAAAATATACACCATGCTTTGAAGCTACGCTCTGAATATATTTATGATCATCAGCATTTTCAAAACCAGCTTGTAGAGTATTGTGATCAATATATGCAACTGATTTCTTTGTCTTTACTCTAGGCAGTCCAATTGCTTCAAACTGCAAATATGCCATTGTACCTGTCGAATCCTGTGTAAGCGTTTGGTCAATCTTAATTGATATTTCACCACCAGTAACCATTTCGCCACTAACTATGTGATTTTTAATTATTTTTTGTGCCAAATTTAGACCCATTTTTTTAACCTCCAAATATATTGTCTTTTTTATATCTATATTTTGTCGTTAGGCAATAATTAAAGTTATTAAACACTGCCATTTATAATAATAACATTTTCAAATACAAAAGCCATCATATGATTTAATATTTAACATTCAAACTTCACCAAATAGAAATCTATTTATTAACAGCAATCAAGCTTGGTTCTATTTCATGTATACCCTTTAACATTTCTTTATCGCTAATAGATGTATTTCTACCTTCTTGATACTCAGCATCAATCCATTCTTTAATTTTTATAACTCTTTCATCTTTTTTATCAATTATAGCTTTTCCAGACAAACAAAAAGTATTATTTATCCAAAGCGCTATCCCTGCAAGACCTGAAGTCTGAGTAATTGCCACCCCAATTGGTCTGTTTAACAATTTAGCCGTATTAAAAATATTGTATATTTCCTCATCCTTTAGAAGTCCGTCAGCATGAATTCCTGCCTGAGTAACATTGAAATGCTTTCCCACGAAAGGTGTTCTAGGAGGAATCTCGTAGTCAAGATCTTTTTCATAGTACTCAGCTATTTCTGATATTACTGTAGTATCCATTCCATCTGTTGTTCCTCTAAGTGAAGCATACTCAAATACCATTGCCTCAAGCGGTGTATTTCCAGTACGTTCACCAATTCCAAGAAGTGAACAATTTACAGAAGAACATCCATATAACCATGCAGTTGCAGAATTACATACCGCTTTATGGAAATCATTATGCCCATGCCATTCTATCAGTTCGCTTGGGAATCCTGCATGATGCCTGAGTCCATAAATTATTCCAGGCACACTTCTAGGCAAAGCAGCTCCTGGAAATGTAACACCATATCCCATAGTATCGCATGCTCTCAATTTTATCGGAATTCCACTCTCATCCATCAGCTTTCTCAGCTCTACCGCAAAAGGAACAACAAAACCATAAAAGTCAGCCCTTGTTATATCTTCTAAATGACATCTCGGCCTAATTCCAAAGGCAATAGCCTCTTTAATAACACTCAAATAGCTCTCCATGGCCTGCTTCCTGGTCTTTTTCAGCTTTCTAAATATATGGTAATCAGAACAACTGACTAAGAAACCGGTCTCTTTCATCCCCATTTCCTTTGCGAGATTAAAATCGCTCTTTGATGCTCTAATCCAGCTAGTCACTTCAGGGAATTTATATCCCTTTTCCATACATTTATATACTGCTTCTTTGTCCTTGTCGCTATAAAGAAAAAATTCTGTCTGGCGAATTATGCCTTTGGGTCCACCTAACTTGTGAAGGTAGTCATATAGTGTAACAATCTGATCAACAGTATATGGTGCTCTTGATTGCTGCCCATCTCTAAAAGTAGTGTCTGTTAACCAAATTTCATCAGCTGGGTACATTGGAACTTTACGATGATTAAATGTACATTTAGGCACTTCATCGTAACTGTAAATCTCCCTATAAAGATTGGGTTCTGAAATATCCTGTAGAGAATATTTGTACTGAGTTTGCTCAAGTGTATTTGACTTTTTATTAAACTCAATCATTTTAGCACCTCCAGAAAAGAATATGAAAGAAATCATATCTAAAAAATATGTTCTTATGTATATCTGTGTTATTGTATACAATTATACAATCCGTGTCAATATCATTGTAAATTTCAATTAAAGTATCAATATTGTCAGTACATGCAGGAAAAAATCATATATGCAATCAAATTTCGAATAATTTTATCTATAATTGAACAAAATTATGTAAGTATACTATAAATTTATTATTGTTATCTTGAAGAGATGTAACAAAAGCTTTGAAGCATTTGACATAAGGTAATACTTAAATTACCAATTTTATTATTCATATAATACAAATGTAAAAAATATGGTAATTGTTTAATTACTTAATTACTTAATTTATTGGAGGTCTATATGGACAAACTTAAAAATGCCGTGGAAGATCGTGAAATCAGTTGGCTTAGATATAACGAGCGAGTACTAGAAGAAGCTCAATACAAAAAGAACCCGCTCTACGAAAGACTTCATTTTATTTCGATATTCTGCAACAATCTGGATGAGTTTTTTATGATAAGAGACGGTACTTTGATTGACACATATAATTTTGAGAAAAATGCAGGTTATAAAAAAGAGAAAAAAGAAACAAAGGAAAAGCTTAAATCTATATCAAAATTTACAAAAGAACTGCTAGCTAAAAAAGACTTAGTATATGCTGAAATTATGCAGCAGCTACAAGTCAATTCTTTTAACCAGATCACCGCTGAAAACATTACAGATGATGAGCACAATTACCTCCGTGTATATTTTGAAAAACAAATTTCTCCGGTGTTATCTCCAGTAATTATTGACAAAAAGCAACGTTTCCCTTTCGTAAAGAACAAGCAAATGATTGTAGCAACTTCATTTGAATCAAAAGATGATCCAAAAATGGGAATTGTTCCTATTCAAACAACATTGCCAAGTATTATTTTTATTCCCAATACTGGTATTCTTACATTTATTCTTGTAGAAGATTTAATTTGCATGTTTATTGAGGGCATTTTTAAAAAACATACAGTTAGCGACAAAGCAATTATAAGAATTACAAGAAATGCCGACATTGATGATGATGAAGTGTTATGTGATGATGATATTGATTCTAACGAATCAATGATGCAGTTAATAAAAATCCGTGCAAAAATGGCACCTGTTCGCATGGAATGTATCGGCAATTTTGAAAATAGAGCCATAATCGATATCAGAAAGGCTCTTGACCTTGATAAGAATCAGGTTTTTTGTCAAAGTTCACCTCTTGATATGTCATTTATACAAGAATTAAAGGTCAAGATCCCACAACAAACAAATAGTACACTGTATTACTTGCCGTTAACTCCTCAAAAATTACCTCAAATTGATGAAAATGAGCCTATGATCAATCAAATTATGAGAAAAGATATCTTGCTTGCATATCCTTTTGAAGATATTTCACAATTTATAAAATTGATTGATGAAGCTGGAATAGATAATCGTGTTCAATCTATTAAAATAACTATTTTTAGAGCAGCGGAAAACTCTAAGATTATAGATTCATTAATAAAAGCAGCCAAGAATGGCAAGGAGGTTATCTGTGTTGTTGAGTTGAGAGCAAGATTTGATGAAACTGAAAATATAGGATGGGCAAAAAAGTTAGAAAACGGAGGTTGCAAAGTTGTTTATGGGTTACCTGAATTTAAGGTACATTCAAAAATAATGCTTATAACCTTAAACAATGATAATCAACAAGAATATATTACACAAATAGGTACAGGAAATTATAATGAAACTACCTCTATGGTTTATTGCGATCTTTCTCTTATTACAGCACATCAAGAAATTGGTGCGGAATGTGCAGCAGTCTTTGAAAAGCTACAAGAGGGTAAGTTTATAGAAAGCACAAAGCATCTACTTGTAGCCCCTCTGTGTTTCGAAAATAGAATAGTTGAATTAATAGATGATGAAATAGCAAAAGCAAAAGATGGCAAAAATGCATCAATAACCCTGAAATTTAATGGTTTATCAGACAAAAGCCTGATTAAAAAATTGATAGAAGCTTCCCAATGCGGGGTAAAAATACAATTCATAATTAGAGACGTTTGTTGTCTCAAAGCAGGTGTTGAGGGAATAACAGAAAATATAAATGTGAGAAGCATTGTAGGTAGATTTCTCGAACATTCAAGGATCTATAAGTTTGGCGAAGGAAGCGACAGCTGCGTTTATATTTCCTCTGCCGATTTTATGAAAAGAAATACTGCTCATCGAGTAGAAATCGCAGTTCCGATTTACGATGCAGATTGTAAGGAAAAGGTCTGTCATATGCTTGACATGATGCTAAAGGATAATATGAAAGCAAGAATCCAAATGCCAGATGGTCAATATGATCTTACACAAAAAGGGGATACTGATAAGGAAATTGATTATCAGGTTGAAGTGTTTAACGAGGCAATATGCAAAAATAATCAATGAAATTTCTGGGTGCTTCCCTATGAGAAAGTGTAAAGAGGGCTAAAAATGATTCTAAAAATTGTTGTAATTATATTAAGAAGCATCGCAGCTTATACTGTTTTGTTGCTTCTTGCAAGATTAATCGGCAGAAAGATAATATCAAGAATAACCTTTTTTGACTTTGTAGTTGGGATTACCTTGGGCTCCTTAGCTGTTCGCATTTCGTTAGGCAATGAGGGCTCTTTTATTATGGGAATTGTTTCTGCAATCACGATAACTGCTTTGGTTTTAATCACAGATTTCCTTAACCTAAAGAGCGCTATCTTTAGAAAGCTTGAAGAGGGGATGCCCAGTGTTTTAATTAAAGAAGGCAGCATATTAGATTACAATATGTACAAAACTAAAATCAGCATAAGTGAGCTGCTAATGCTTTTGAGGCAAAAAGGTGTTTTTAATATTCAGGATGTGGACTATGCCATCATAGAAAATGATGGCCAACTCTCTGTATTGTTAAAACCTGATAAATTAGCTGCAACAACTTGTGACTTAAATATTTCAAAGGCTCAGAACAAGTTGTCAATTGACATAATTATTGACGGCAAAATAATTTATTCTAATTTAAAATCGAGTAATCATGACGAAACATGGCTTAGACAACAGCTGATTTTTTTTGGAGTTAATGAAATAAAGAATGTATTCTATGCTGCCATTAGCAATTCAGACAGCCTATTTGTTTCAACCTATCATGTAAAGAATGGAGAAAACCAATGAAATATGCAGTTGTGGATCTTGGTTCAAATAGTATTCGCATGTCAATTTATGATCAAACAAATGACAATTTAAATTGTATTTTAAGTCAGAAGGAACTCATAGGAATAATTGCATACGAAAAACATGGAATTCTTGCTGAAAATGGAATAATTCGTATTTTAGAAACATTAAAATCTTTTTTAAATACTTCTAAAATAATAGGCAGCGATCTTTTTTTCTGCTTTGCTACTGCAAGTTTAAGAAATATAAAAAATACGGAAGAAGTTATCAAAAGGGTCAAAAGCGAGACAGGCGTGGAAATCAATTTAATTAGCGGTCAAGATGAGGCAAGGCTTGACTTTCTAGGTGCCTACGGATGCTTAAACTTTAATGATGGACTTATTATAGATATGGGGGGTGGCAGCACCGAAATTATTCGATTTGAAAACGGAGCCATTCTAAATCTCATCAGTCTACCTTTTGGAAGTTTGTATTTATATGAAAAATATGTAAATGAAATCACACCTGATAAAAAAGAAATTAATTTGATAAAAAGTTTTGTAGCAAAGCAACTTGTCGATATTGAATGGCTACCCAATAGTTGTAACAACGTATGCCTCATTGGAGGGACAGCGAGAGCAATTGCACGCCTCCATCAAGAATTATTTTCAAGGCAAAAGGAAAATTTGCAAGGCTACACCTTTGATACTAAAGACATAAAGTTGTTGATTAATGCCGTAGATCCCTCTGAAAATGGCGGAATAAAATTGATGATAAGAGTATCTCCTGAAAGACTTCATACCATAATCCCAGGACTAATTGCTTTTTCAAAAATACTGAAATTATCAGGCTGCAAAACAATAACCATAAGCAAAAATGGTGTTCGCGAAGGTTACTTAGAAGAACACGTTTTAAATAAGTAAAAATTTAATTATATTTGCTATGCTAATAATAACATCGGAGGCTAGTATGGACGGGTTGTATTTTAATCGCGAATTGTCTTGGCTAAAGTTTAATGAAAGGGTTTTGGAAGAATCATTTGATCCACGTAATCCTCTTTTTGAACGCCTAAAATTTTTATCAATTTATTCATCAAATCTCGATGAATTTTGTATGGTAAGAGTTGGTAGCCTATTTGACCAAATAGGGAATGAAATTTTTGAAAATAAAACTAACATGACACCCAAAGAACAAATAGATGCCATAAATAACGAAATCTCAAAATTTTGCCCTTTAAGGGATAAGGCATATTTTGAAATTATGGACGGATTTTCAAAAAACTCTTTGACACATGTACAGTTTAAATCACTTGGCAAAAAGGATAAGCTGGCAGTAAAAGAGTATTTTAAGCATCAGGTGTTACCACTGCTATCACCACAGATTGTTGACGCAAGGCATCCATTTCCAAGCCTTGAGAATAAAGCAATATATGTTGTAAGCAGCTTGAATGGCAAAAAAAAGACTTTCTTTGGTATCATACCATTGCCTCATAATCTTGAACGCATCTATATGATACCTAATAAGAAAAAATTTCTCCTTTTAGAGGATATTATTTTAATTTATGCAAATTTATTATTTGGTATTTATGAAGTTCAAAGCAAGGCTGTCATTCGAGTTACGCGCAATGCGGATTTTGATATTGACGATGACTTATTTGAAGAAAATGCCGACTATGTCAATTATATGACAGATATTATTAAAAGACGCGGGAAACAAGCACCGGTACGCTTTGAAATAAGCAATTGTAAAAACAATGAAATAACCAATTTCTTTTTGTCAAAGTTAAATCTTGAAAAAGTTCAGTGTTTTAAACTAAATTCTCCATTAGACCTTGGTTTTGTTTATGATCTTGAAAATTACTTTGATACAGATATCGAAAAAAAATTGGTTTACAATCCGCTAAGGCCTCAGTGGCCTGCACGTTTAAAACATGGAAATATCATGAAACAGATTTTGCATAAAGATGTGCTTCTCTCTTTTCCTTTTGAAAGTATGCAGCCATTTGTTGAGTTGATAAGAGAAGCCTCACAAGACACTAATGTCGTTTCTATTAAAATAACCCTCTATCGTATTGGTATGCAATCATTAATCGCACAATATCTGTGTGATGCAGCTGAAAATGGAAAAGAAGTGACTGTAGCAATAGAACTCCAGGCAAGGTTTGATGAGCAAAATAATATTCAGTGGTCAAAAATAATGGAGCAAGCCGGCTGTAAAATCATCTATGGTGTGCAAGAATATAAAGTGCACAGCAAAATTATGCTAATCACAAGGAAAACTGACCACGAGCTTAAGCATATCACGCATATCGGTACAGGTAACTATAATGAAAAGACAGCCCGCTTATATACGGATATTGGAATATTAACTGCCAACAATGAAATTGGAGATGATGCTGTGAAATTCTTTCAGAACATTGCAATTGGCAATATTGAAGGAGAGTATAAACACTTGCTTGTTGCACCCACAGGGCTGAAAAACAGGATTATTAAACTTATTCAAGAAGAAATAGTTAAAAAGAAAATGGGAAAGCCTGCACGAATAATTGCAAAAATGAACAGTCTTACTGATAAGGACGTGATAGACAGCCTTATAGCGGCTTCTCAGGCAGGTGTTAAAATAAGCCTTATTATTCGCGGAATCTGCTGTCTAAAACCTAGTGTAGATAATTACACTGATAATATTGAAGTTAAAAGTATTGTGGGAAGGTTTCTTGAACATTCAAGGATTTATTGTTTTGGAGAAGGTGAAGAAACAAAAGTTTATATAGCTTCGGCAGATATGATGACAAGAAACACGTCGAGGAGAGTTGAAATTGCCGCTCCTATTTTAGATAAAAGTATTGTCGCTCGCTTAATTGACATGTTCAATATTATACTTCAAGACAATGTAAAATCCAGACTACTAGAGTCAGATGGAACTTATGTTTATTTTAAAAATAGTCAAGAAAAGCTTGATAGTCAAATGTATTTTTATGAAGAAGCTTATAACAATTCTGTCGCAAAAGCCTAGTGTAGTTTACAAAAATGCTAAATTCATTTTATATCAATTGGCAAAAATTGAGTAAATCAGAGAATCTAATGAGAATTAAGAAGGATTTTACTTTTCTTTGTAGAATACTAGAAATGTATGTTATATACAAATACATTCTTAGCTAAGTTTCGGAGGGAATATTTATGAAAAAATCAGAGTCAGGTAGTACCTCAGGTAATCATTTAGTACTAGTTTCTGTGACAAACAGTGTTATATTGTGTGTTATCGGTGGTATTATAAGTAAAAGTCCAACTGTTGCTTTTATTGTTCTTTTTGCTTGTTTTGTATCCTGTTTTCTTTTGGCTTTTATGACAGGGCTACAATATAAGAGTACCACTAAACAGTTTTCAGGAGATATTGAAGGTTTCAAAACTGGTGACTTTTCCAGGATGATTGAACCAAAAAGATATGGCATTTTAGCTTTTGTTGCTTCAGCTGTTAATTTTGTTATAAGTGATATTCGTTCACTTATAGAGAGTTTTTTCAATCTCTCCATCTCCATTACTCAAGCGTCTAGAAAAGTTACTTCAACATCTGAAAATGCTACCCTTGCAATTCAGGAGATATCTAAGACTATTGATGAGATAGCAAAGGGTGCATCCTCCCAAGCAGAAGAGGCTCAGTTAGGAGTACAGGTTGTTGATAAGCTTTCTGATCAAATAAATTTTGTTTATGAAAGCTATAGTGGCATTACAAACGAGACAAATAAAATCATCGACTTGAATACTGTGGGTCTCAAAGCCGTTACAATCCTGAGAGAGAAATCAAAAGAAACATATGAAACCTCAGAAAAAATATTTGCAGTAGTAGAAAATCTAACGAATACAACAAAAGATATTGGTATATTCGTTGAATCTATTGAAAATATTGCTGAGCAAACAAACTTATTAGCGCTCAATGCTGCTATTGAAGCTGCTAGGGCAGGTGAAGCTGGAAGAGGCTTTGCAGTTGTTGCTGACGAGGTTCGTAAGCTAGCAGATCAGAGTAGAAAATCTACTGAAGAGATTAATAATATGATGCAAAGTATTCAGGAAGAATCTGCTTTGGCCATCTCTTCTATGGAAATCATGAAGAAAGTTTCTCAAGACCAAAACTTGGCAGTTGACAAAACTAATAGCTCCTTTAATGATATTGCAAATGCAATAGAATACATCGTAGCAAAAATTAACGATGTAAATAAAGCAGTTATTAAGATGCAAGACGACAAGAGTGAAGTTATTAGTGCAATTGAAAACATCTCTTCTGTATCTCAGCAAACCGCAGCATCAAGTCAAGAAGTTGCAGCTACCACAGAAAGTCAACTTAAGACTCTCGATGATATGAAGATTGCTGCTCAAGGTTTGGATCAATTGGTAAAGCAATTGGATATAAAATTGAAGAAATATAAGCTTAGATAATTTTAAAATACTACATAGCAAAAGAAGCATCATTTTAGCCATATCAAGCTAAGTGATGCTTCTTTAAAAATCATTTCTTATTTATTATCTTGTTTAGTGTCTTCAACATTAGAATCACGCTTACTATGTGCTGTCTTATTTTTTTCGCGTAGTGCATCGCTTATCAGATACTCTATTTGACCATTCACAGACCGAAATTCATCATCAGCCCACTTACATATTTCTTCCCATACTCTGGGGCTTAACCTAAGTAATATAGACTTTTTTTCTGCCATAACCTAACAACCTCCATGAACCACAATAGCGGTCACATAATGTAATGAAACAGCCACACTTCATACGCTACAAGGCGAATAAAGGAGGTTATTTAGCCATGCGCGCCTTTTCCTTAATTGTGTAGAGTTCCTGTATTAATAATTGGCTGCGTGCTTCTTTCTCCACATAAAACAACAAGTAAATTGCTTACCATAGCAGCTTTTCTTTCTTCATCAAGCTCTACGATTTTATTTTCACTTAACATTTTTAATGCCATTTGAACCATTCCTACTGCACCTTCAACGATCTTTTGTCTAGCTGCAATTATTGCTGATGCCTGCTGCCTTTGAAGCATAGCCGCTGCTATCTCAGGAGCATATGCCAAATGCGAAATCCTTGCTTCCTCGACAATAACACCTGCCTTGCCCAGTCTCTGCTGCAGCTCATTTTTTAGAGCCTCTGACACTTCATCTGAGCTGCCTCTTAAAGACAAAGCATCTGAATCCTCTGAAACATCGTATGGATACATACCGGCTAAATGCCTAAGAGCTGACTCGCTCTGCACATTGACATAATCAATATAATTGTCAACATCAAAAAATGCCTCAGCTGTGTTTTCAACCTTCCATACAATTACAGCAGCAATTTCTATCGGGTTACCCATTTCATCATTAACTTTTATCTTTTCACCATTAATATTCCTGGATCTAAGTGATATTTTTTTCTTTGTGTAAAAAGGATTTGCCCAATGCCAGCCCTCTTTCTTTACTGTCCCTGAATACTTTCCAAATAAGACTAATACCATTGCCTGATTGGGTTGCATAGTAAAAAAGCCCGGTAGCATGAAAATATATACCGTAAATAATAAGATACTTAAAATGATAAATACCCCAGTTCCATCAGCTATTGACTTTACAAATAAAGCAATACTAAGAATAAGAACTAAAAATGATAATATGAGCATTAGTCCACCTGATTTAGCTCGCCCTGAAATTTCTTTCATAATGACCCCTCCATTTTTCGGAAAATTATTAATATGATATCATAATGATATCATATTAATAATAATTAGTCAATATCAAGCATTTATTCACTTAGGAATAACTAAATAATAACCTCCCATTTTTGAAGGAGCTATTTTCCGTTTCAAAATCGTATTTTATTATCTAGTTATTCCTTAATATTTCTTTTAATATATCTACCTTGAGAATTTTTATAGTTTCTTTTTGGAACTCAATGATGCCATTATCCCTCATAACTCCCATTTCTCTGGACATGGACGGTCTGGAAACATTTAGGAAGTCTGCCATCTCATTTCTATTCATCGGTAGTTTGAAGGTAGTGCTACCTGATTTCTCCATGTACTCAAGTAGAAGACAGGCAATTTTTGAGTTTATGCTCTTCATAGACAAATACTCCACCCTTCTATTAAGCATAATCGCCCTTGTAGATACCGTTTTAAGCAGATTTTTTATAAGTAGAGAATGAAAGCCGCATGCCTCCCTACTTTGATTTAATATCATATTGTTCTCAATAAAAATGGCTTTACATGGGGTTTGTGCTTGGACGTTTGCTGGCCACTCTTCCTTTCCAGAAAACGCTATTACTTCTCCAAATATATCACCAGGCCCGATTACAGCCATCACTACTCTATTCCCTGCTGCATTTTCTTTACTGACAAGGGCATCCCCCTCCACAAGTATTCCTAGCCCATGATATCTGTATCCTTGCAATACAATGAAGTCGCCTTTCTCATAAGAATGCATCTTTGGATCAAAGCATTGCAGCATTGATTTTAATTGAAAAGTTTCAAATCCTTCAAACAGCTCACATTTTTCAAGTATTTTCGAGACCACATCTATATAATTTTCTATATCTGCCACAATTAGCCTCCTAATATATTTATCTTATAATCTAACTCTACCATTACCCCAGCTTCTATAAAAAACATCTATAAAAAACTTTTTATTTTGTATCCACCGATACTGAATACTATCTTATTATATATTATAATCAATACATAAGCTTACGAAACATTAGAGAAAGAAGTCAATTAACTCGCCAAAATTATATTAGTAGAGCTAAGGCTCATAAGGAGACGAATATGAAAAGAAATATTATCAAGATAGATGAAGAAAAATGCAATGGTTGTGGTCTCTGTGTAAATGCTTGTCACGAGGGAGCCCTTGTGCTGGAGAACGGAAAGGCCAAGCTAATCTCAGACAGTTACTGTGATGGCCTTGGAAATTGCCTACCAGAATGTCCTACAAATGCAATTACAATAGAAGAGCGTGAGGCAGATGTTTATGATGAAAAATTGGTTATGGATAATATCAAAAATAAAGCTACTACACAACAGAGTATCTATACTCAGCAACCAAGCCACGCTGGTTGTCCAGGATCAAGAGCAATGGCAATAAAGAGAACTACTGATAGCGTTGCCCCAAGCCATACACAAGCTGAGCCTCTCACCTCAGAGCTAATGCAATGGCCTTGTCAAATAAAGCTAGTGCCTGTAAATGCACCTTACTTCGATAACTGTGGCCTGCTGATCGCTGCCGATTGCACAGCATTTGCTTATGCAAATATTCACAAGGACTTTATGAAGAATAGAATAACTTTGATAGGCTGTCCTAAGCTTGATGAGGGAGACTACTCAGAAAAACTAACAGCTATACTTGCAAATAATAATATAAATAGCATTAAGGTTTTGAGAATGGAAGTGCCTTGCTGTGGCGGTATTGTAAATGCTGTTAAAACAGCCCTAATACAATCCAGTAAAATGATTCCTTGGAGTATAGTGGTTATTGGAACAAATGGTGAAGTGTTACAAAGTTAATTTTTGTTAAGTGTTCAAAATGTATCATATTTCTATTATAATAGTTCTATAAGTTAAATTGCTTATAGAACTATTTATTTAAGCAGTTTTGGAGGATAACATATGACGATTGGCATTATTGGCGCAATGCAGCAAGAAATCAAGCTATTAGCTGAAAGTATGAAAATAATAGAAACCAAAACAATTGGAATGAGAGAATACTATCTAGGAAAACTATTTGGCAAGGATGTTGTTTTAGTTTTCTCAAAATGTGGAAAGGTTGCTGCCGCCTCAACTGTTACTACTCTCATTGAGATGTTCAAAGTTAATTTAGTGCTTTTTACAGGAGTGGCTGGAGGTGCGGACAAAGCCTTGAATATTGGTGATATCGTCATAGCTGACAGATTGGTACAGCATGATATGGATGCAAGTGCTCTCCCAGGTTTCAGAAAGTTTGAGATTCCATTATTAGGCATTGATACCTTCAAGTCTTCTGACAAAATGGTATCCCTAGCAAAGCATTCTGCTCAGCATTATATTTCTGAATATATGAGAGACGATGTTTCTCAATGTGATTTGGAAGAGTTTAACATAGTGCTTCCAAATGTAGTGGTAGGTACTGTTGCAAGTGGAGATCAGTTTGTTGCTGATAGCCAAAAGGTTAGGAGCTTAGTCAATGAAATAAGTAATTTAAAGTGTATTGAGATGGAAGGTGCTGCTGTAGCCCAAGTATGCTATGAGCACAATGTTGACTATATGGTATTTCGCGTTATTTCAGACAAAGCTGATGAACATGCAAGCATAAATTTCCCTAAGTTTATTGAAAAAACTGCAAGTCACTTTACTCGTGGCATTATTGAGCGTTTCATTACCGAAATAGATTAAAATAATATATCCCATATAAACAGAGTTCTTGGATTCAGGGGGAGTTTTTACTCCCTCTAAATCTTAGAAATCGTTGTCCAGGGTCATAGCGCCGCTTATCTCCCGCTTGCAGA
>Ga0209430_1001023_pt1 | contig 22685 bp, 24 predicted proteins | sample BarGraIncub1133A_FD_184504 | JGI IMG/M metagenome (GOLD analysis project Ga0209430, IMG submission 184504) | Arctic peat soil microbial communities from Barrow, Alaska - Barrow Graham LP Incubations 11-33A (SPAdes) (version 2) | ecosystem: Environmental > Terrestrial > Soil > Wetlands > Peat... | reverse complement strand
GGTAAACTGCATGTGCTGAGCGTCGCGCCGTTGTTCGCGCACGCGATCCAGAACGTCTACGATGACGAGTCCGTCTCCGAACTGTTCGACCCGGACTTTCAGTAACCGCGCAAGCGCCCGTACCGTCAATTGAAAGGAACGTGCGCACTATGGCTGAGAACATCAAGATGAAAGCCACATCCCGCTCGATCGTCGGCAAGGCCAACACCCGCCTCGACCGCGAGCAGCTCGCCGCCGTCATCTACGGGACCGCCCTGGATTCGAAGGCCATCTCGGTCGACCGCCACGCCTTCCAGCAGGTGTTGGTCCACGAGGGCAACATCTCGTCGAAGCTCATCGAGCTCACGCTCGATGGCGGCAAGCCGATCCACGTCATCGTCAAGGCGCTCCAGCACGACCCCCGGAAGGGCTTCATCCAGCACGTCGACTTCTGGGCCGTCAACATGAAGCAGATGATCAGCACCACAGTCCCGGTCCACTTCGAGGGCGACGCTCCCGGCGTGCACGCGGGCGGCGTGCTGATGCACGCGGTCCAGCACATCAACGTCGAGGCGCTGCCGGACAACCTGCCCGAGGCGATCGTCTACGACATCTCCGCCATGGAGATCGGCGACGTGGTCCACGTCAGGGACTTGGTCGCCCCGAAGGACGTCACCATCCTCGACCATGAGGACGAGATCGTCGCGAGCATCATCGCGCCTGTCGTCCAGGAGGAAGAGGAAGTCACCGAGGAGCAGGGCGAGCCTGAGGTCATCGGCGCGAAGCCGGACGAGGAGTAGCCGAAACCCTTATGACCCGAATCGTGATCGGCCTCGGCAACCCGGGGCCCGAGTACGCGCGCACCCGTCACAATGCCGGCTTCATGGTCGTCGACCTGTTGGCGGAGACGCTGGGCGGTTCGTACTGGAAGGACGAGGCGGGCGCCAAGACCGTCAAGGTCCGCTTGGGCGACGAGGATCTCGTGCTCGCCAAGCCCCAGGCGTTCATGAACGTATCGGGCAAGTCCGTGAAGCGGCTGCTCGAGATCTACGGAGCCCCGGTGGTCGAGGTCGTCGTCGTGCACGACGACCTCGACCTGCCGGAGGGCGACGTCCGGGCCAAATCGGGCGGTGGGCACGGAGGGCACAACGGCCTTCGGTCGCTGCATGATTCGGTCGGTGACGACTACCTGCGCGTCCGCGTGGGTATCGGACGCCCTCCCGGCCGCATGGATCCCGCTGACTACGTCCTCGAACCACTGCGGGGCGAGAAGTTCGAGCGGCTCGAAGGAACGATCCCGACGGCTGCGCAGGCGGTGCTCGACGTATTGGAGCGCGGGATCGACGCGGCCATGGCGGAGCACAACGGCTAAGGAGCCTTGTTCCGGGTCGCCCGAACTCTACAGGTAGTTCTGGGGGTTCGTCGGCGTCCCGTTGACGCGGACCTCGAAGTGCAGATGGGCTCCGGTGGACATCCCCGTCGAGCCGACGTAGCCGATCGTGGTTCCCGCGCTGACCCGGGCCCCCTTGCTCACCACGATCCGCTTCTGGTGGCCGTACAGGGTCACCAGCCCGTTGCCGTGGTCGATCATGGTGCAGTTGCCGTAGCCGCCGTTGTAGCCGGCGAAGATGACCGTCCCCGCGCCGGCCGCAACGATCTTCGCCCCCGACGGGGCGGCGATGTCGATGCCGGTGTGGAGCTTCTTCACGTGCAGGATCGGGTGGATCCGGTAGCCGAACGGCGAGCTGATGCGGGTGTAGCCCGGTGTGGGCCAGGTGAGCGTTCCCGCGTACTTGCCGGTGCCGTGCGACGCGCCGTTCTTGAGCAGATTGGCGATGCGCGCCGACTCCTGCTCCTCGGCAAGGGCCATGGCGCGCAGACGTGCGATGTTCTTCTTTGTCTGCGCGAGCAGGGCGGCCTTCTGGTCCTGGACGCTCTGCTCCGCTGCCCGCTTGTTGTCGCGGGAGGATTGCAGGGTGCGTAGCCCCTGTTCTTCGGCCTTGGCCTCGTTGCGCTTGACCTGGATGGTCTCGAGGGACCGAGCCATCTCGGTGTTCGCCGTCTCGAGCGCCTGCCGGCTGCCCTCGAGCTCCGTGGCAGCCGTTTCGTCATCCTGGATCAGGAGCGTGACGAACTCGGTGCGCTGGATCAGATCGGCGAGGTTCTCGGAGCTGAGCAACATCTCGATGTAGGCCCAATCGCCCGTCCGATACGCGCTGTCGACGCGGGCGGACATCGCGTCCACGCGCCGGTCGTAGTCGAACTTCAGCTGCGCGATCAGCGCTTCCTTGGCGCTGATCTCCGACCGGAGCAGCTCGATCTGACTGTCGAGGTTGGCGCGGCGCTGAGTGGCCGTTCCGATCTCGGTCCCGAGCTTCTCGAGCTCGGCCTCGATACCCGAGATCTGGGTCTCGAGTCGCTGGGTCTCGCTGAGCAGCGCGTTGGCTTTCGTCTGTTCGGCGGCGGCCTTCTTGCGGGCGGCCGCGGCCGCGGCGGCATGTGCGGCGACGTCTTTGGAGGACAGGGCAAGAGCCGCCGACGGTGCGAAGAGGCTGACGCACAGCGCGAGGGTGAGGGCGATGCGGAGCGGGGGGCTCAGACGCATGGGTGTTCGGTACCTCCGGCGGGTTTGTTCGACGAAATGGCTGCAGTTCCCGCGTGGTGACTGATCGCACCGCCACAAATCCTATCACAGCGTTGACGCGCGGCCTCAGGAGGGGTACGAATCCCTTGGAACGAATCCTCGATAGAAGGAGACGCGCATGAGCGACATGACTCCTCCCCCGGTACCGCCCGCACCTCCCGCACCTCCGGCACCGCCGGCCCAGACGGGCGGACCCTCCAGCAATGCGCGGCTCATCGCGCTGCTCGGATGGATCTTCGCACCGTTCGGGGTCATTGCACTCTTCCTCGATGACTACAAGGGCGACATGTTCGTTCGCGCGCACGTCATCCAGGCGGCGGCTCTCGCGCTAGCGCTCTGGGTCGTCGATGCCATTCTGGGAGCCACGATCATCCTTGCGCTTCTGGCCCCCCTCGTCTGGGTGCTCGTGTTCGTGTACCAGGTATTCATGGCGATCCAGGCGTACAACGGGAAGAGCGTCCAGGTTCCTGTCATCTACGGGGTCGTCAAGAACTTCATCGACCAGGTCTAGTCCGTCTCGTTCAGCGTGACGTCGCGAGGACGAGCCGCCGGTGGTGGCCCGTCCTCGCTGTGTGTGCAGTTATCCCGGTGGTGGCTTTCTATGGACGAGGCGGGCCTGCTTCGGCGCTTGCCTTGACGCTGTAGCCCGCAGGAACGTACTTGTAGGTGGCCCCGGTGTCGTCCACGAGGAAGATGCCGACGTGGTGCTCGCCCGCATAGGCGATCGCCTTCTGCCGCCCCATCACGAACAGCGCCGTGGACAGGATGTCGGCGTCCAGGGCACTCATGGTCCCGAAGACGGTCAACGACCGCAGACCCCGTGCGGGGCGTCCGGTAAGTGGGTCGAGGATGTGGTGGTACCGGACCCCGTCGTGTTCGAAGTAGGTCTGATAGTCGCCCGAGGTCGACACGGAGAGCGTGGCGGCTGACGACACGACTTCGAGCACCCTCCCGACTTCCCGCGGGTCCTCGATACCGACCCTCCATGGTTCGCCGTCGGGTTTCGCACCGAACGCCAGCGTGCTCGACCCAGCGGTGAGCAGCACCGGCCGGCCGGCCAACGCGATCGCCGCCCGGTCGAGGGCGAGCCCCTTCGACGCGCCGCCGAAGTCGAGGCCGGGCGTGCCGGTCGTCTGGCCGGAGCCGAAGGCGGCGGTCCCGTCGGGGGCAGTGCGGAAGGTCCTTGCGGCGTCGATCGCCGAGCGCAGCGTGGAGTCGGATGGCACGGTGCCCACCCCTCCGAAGTCGTAGAGCGCGGTCACGCCGAACAGCGCCGGCGAGAACTGTGCCTCGACGCCGAGGGCTTTCACGCGCGCGACGATGGCGAGCGCGTCGGGCGGGAGCGGGTGGCTCGACAGTGGCGCGCGATTGAAGGCCGCGATGGTGGACGAGGTGTCGTAGGGGCTCAGCTCGCGTTCCACGGCGGACATCGCCGCGAAGGCGCGGCCGGTGGCCTTGGAGCTGTCCGTGGTGTTCGCGGCGTAGGCGGTGATCGTCACCGCTGTCCCGAGGACATCGCGGGTGGTGATGTCGGGCTGCGCCTGCGAAGAGCACCCGGTGATCGGGAACAGTAGTGCCGATGCGATCAGCGCGGCTGTGATCCGGCGCATGGTCCCCCGCTTGTCGTCGATGTCTGACGGGGCAAGTATACTGATGCGCACCCGCGCCCCCTTGGGCGCACGGACCGAAACGACGAGGATACGCATGTTCCAGATACTCGCCACACGTCAGCTCTCAGACGCCGTCTTCGAGATGACCGTCGCCGCCCCTGCCATCGCCCGCAAGGCGGCCGCGGGGCAGTTCTTCATCCTCCGCGTCGACGCCGCGGGCGAGCGCGTCCCGTTCACCTTCTCCGACTGGTCGGCCGAAGAGGGGTGGATCCGCTTCATCTTCATGCGGGTCGGGGCGACGACCCACAAGCTGACGCACCTTGCTGCCGGCGACATGCTGGCTGACGTCGTCGGGCCCCTCGGCATTGCGACGCACGTCGGGGGTCTGGGCCGCGTCGCGCTGATCGGCGGCGGAGTCGGTGCGGCCGTCGCGTACCCGGTCGCGCGCGCTATGTGCGCCGCAGGCGACCGCGTGACCGTCGTCCTCGGTGCGCGCAACGCCGACCTCCTCATCCTGGAGGATGAGTTCCGCGCGCTGCCGCTCGAGCGCCTCATCGTCATGACCGACGACGGGTCGGCTGGCGAGAAGGGTCTGGTCACGCATCCGCTCAAGGTGATGTGTGAGGCGGACGAGGTCGACCACGCGATGGCGATCGGACCCGCGATCATGATGAAGTTCTGCGCGGCCACGACGCGCGAGTTCGCCGTCCCCACCGTTGTATCGCTCAACCCGATCATGGTCGACGGTACTGGCATGTGCGGCGCCTGCCGTGTCAGCGTGGGAGGGGAGACGAAGTTCGGGTGCGTCGACGGTCCCGACTTCGACGGCCACCTCGTCGATTTCGAGGAGCTGATGAGCCGTCAGCGCGTCTACGTCGACGACGAGCGCGAGGCCGATACCGAGTACAGCAAGGGGTGCTCATGCCACCTGTAGACGACAGTGCCCCCTCCGCGCCGGCCCCGCGCCACCGCGCGAGCCGCGCGCCACGGACGCCCATGTCGGAGCGCGACCCGCTCGAGCGACGGATGTCGTTCGTGGAGGTCGGGTACGGCTACACCTCCGAGGAGGCGCACGCCGAAGCGATGCGCTGCCTGCAGTGCGCCAATCCCACCTGCATCGAGGGCTGCCCGGTCCACATAGACATCAAGTCGTTCATCGGCAAGATGATCGAGGGCGACGATCGTGCCGGCGTCGAGGTCCTCAAGGCGCGCAACGCGCTGCCCGCCGTCTGCGGCCGCGTGTGCCCCCAGGAGGAGCAGTGCGAGGCATCGTGCGTCCTCGCCCGCAAGGGCGATCCCGTCGCCATAGGCCGTCTCGAGCGCTTTCTCGGGGACCTCGACCTTTCGTGCGAGCTTGCCGCGCGCTGCCAGCCCGAGTTGGCGGCCCCATCCGGAAAGCGTATCGCCGTGGTCGGCTCCGGCCCGTCGGGACTCGCGTGTGCGGGCGAACTCGTGACCCTCGGCCACGAGGTCACCGTCTTCGAGTCCCTGCACGTCGCGGGCGGTGTGCTCGTGTACGGGATCCCGGAGTTCCGGCTTCCCAAAGAACTCGTGGCCGCGGAGATCGAGACGCTGCTGGGCATGGGCGTCAAGATCGTCACCGACGTCGTCATCGGCGCGACCTACACCGTCTCCGAGCTGATGGCCGACGAGGGATTCGACGCGGTCTTCATCGGCTCGGGCGCGGGCCTGCCCGTCTTCATGGGCATCCCGGGCGAGAACCTCAACGGCGTGTACTCCTCCAACGAGTTCCTGACGCGCGTGAACCTGATGCGTGCCTATGAGTTCCCGAAAGCGGACACTCCCGTGTGGCGCGGGCGCAAGGTGGCGGTCATCGGCGGCGGCAACGTCGCCATGGACTCCGCTCGTACGGCACTGCGTCTCGGAGCCGAGGAGGTGTTCCTCGTCTACCGCCGCACGGAAGAGGAGATGCCGGCACGCCTCGAGGAGACCCACCACGCCCGCCAGGAGGGCGTGGAATTCAAGATGCTGTGCTCGCCGATCGAGGTGCGAGGCCGTGACGGCTTCGTGACCGGGCTGGTGGCCACGCGCATGGAGCTGGGCGAGCCCGACGCCTCGGGCCGTCGCGCGCCGATGTGTGTGCTGGATTCCGACTTCGAGATCGAGTGCGACACCGTGATCGTCGCCGTGGGCACCCGCGCGAACCCGCTGATTTCGAAGGCAGCTCCCGGGTTGGACCTCGACCGGCGCGGCTACATCTCCACGGACGCGGGAGGCGCGACCAGCATCCCGGGCGTGTACGCCGGAGGCGACATCGTGACCGGTTCCGCGACGGTCATCCTCGCGATGGGGGCCGGCAAGACCGCTGCCCGTTCCATGGATGCGTGGTTGCGAGGGTAGGACCGACGGGACGCGGATAGCCCCCTGCCACGATGAGTGGCGCAGTCGGGTGACGAACGGCCAGGATATGGTTCCGCCGAGTTCGGTATAATCCCGATGAACGGCAACGCACTTTCGCGCTACCCGCCGCATGGAGGCTCCCATGGACGCAAGTCCCACCGTACTGGTCGTCGACGACGATCCCTCGATCCGCGAGATGATCAAGTTCGGCCTTGAGACGGACGGGATGCACGTCCTGAGCGCGGGCGACGGCGCCGAGGCGATCGACGTGCTGGCCCACAACGCCATTGATGTCATCCTCCTCGACATCATGATGCCGAAGGTCGACGGCTGGATGGCGCTCATGGAGATCCGCAACAACGCGGTGACCGCCGACATCCCGGTCATCATGCTCACCGCCAAGACGCAGGACCTCGCGAAGGTCCTCGCCTTCAAGCAGGGCGTGCAGCAGTACGTGACCAAGCCGTTCAACATCATGGAGCTCTCGGCACGCGTCCACTCGTTGGTGAACACGCATGTCCATCCCGCCGAGGCCTCGAGCGGCGAGGGTGAGTTCCGCAAGATCGCGGTGCGCAAGGGCGGTCGGACGGTGCTGCTGTCGATCGACGACATCGTCTTCATCTCCGCCAAGAACAAGTCGACCTACATCCACACGTACGAGAACCAGTACCTGGTGGACCAGACTCTCGGCGAGATCGAGAAGCGGCTGCTGCGCGAGAACTTCCACCGCATCCACCGGAGCTACATCGTGAACCTCAACTGCATCAAGGAGATCCTGCGCGTCGAGGGTGGCTACGTGGTCGTCGCCACCGACCGCGACGAGACGCACATCCCGGTCGCCCGCCGCGAGATCCACTCCTTCAGGGAGATCGTCGGCATCTAGCATCGGCGGCGTCGCCGGCAACGTTCGGCCTCCGTTTGGCGCCGTTTGCGCCGCCTTGGTATCGTTCGTCGCCGTCCTGAACCCGCTCATCGGACGCAGCGTTTTGGGTTCCGCATGCCCTTGACCCGGGCTCGCCCCGCGCATACCGTATGTTGTGTCGCGGTTCGCCAGAGACCACAACATCTGGTGACCAAGAGGGAAGCCGGTATGTCGCACGGGGACGAAACCGGCGCTGCCCCCGCAACTGTGAGCGAAGAGCTTCTGCCGAAGAAAGGCCACTGGCGCGTGAGCGCTGGGAAGGTGCGGCAGTGGTGATGACGCGCGAGCCAGTAGACCTGCCGCGACCGATGGTATCGACGCTCGGGCGGGGTGACTCGGCGGCTCGCTGACTGGCTCGGGGTGATCCTCGGTTCTTCGGCGTCGCGCCGGCTATCACCGCCCTTTGATCCGACGAAGAGGACGTGTGATGGGGAATCTGGTGAACGGCACTCCGGCGGGGGTCATCAAGCGCGAAGGTGTGCGCGTCGTCTTCGATGCGGAGAAGATCCGCGTAGCCATCGAGCGCGCGGGCATCGCCTCCGGCGAGTTCGACGCCGCCGAGTCGCAACTTCTGGCCGCACAGGCGATCAAGGTCCTGCGCCACCGATTCGGCAAGACCGACCCCGACATCGAGCAGATCCAGGATGTCGTCGAGCAGGTCCTCATCTCGGCGAACTATTATGAGACCGCCCGCGGCTACATCGTCTACCGTGAACAGCGCGCGCGGGTGCGCAGCGATCTGAAGGCGGTCGTCGAGGTCGAGAGCTCGATGAACGAGTACCTGAACCGGGCCGACTGGCGCATCAACGCCAATGCGAACCAGGGTTACTCGCTGGGCGGGCTGATCCTCAACGTATCGGGCAAGGTCGTCGCGAACTACTGGCTGAGCCACGTCTACCCGCGCGAGGTCGGCCAGGCGCACCGCGACGGCGACATCCACATCCACGACCTCGACATGCTCGCCGGTTACTGCGCCGGCTGGTCGCTGCGCACGCTCCTGACCGAGGGCCTCAACGGAGTGCCGGACAAGGTCGAGTCTGCGCCGCCGAAGCACTTCTCCAGCGCCGTCGGGCAGATCGTGAACTTCCTCGGCACGCTCCAGAACGAGTGGGCGGGCGCGCAGGCGTTCAGCTCGTTCGACACATACATGGCGCCCTTCATCCGCAAGGACTCGCTGTCCTACAAGCAGGTGCGCCAGTCGATCCAAGAGCTCGTCTACAACCTCAACGTTCCGTCGCGCTGGGGCTCCCAGACACCGTTCACCAACCTCACCTTCGACTGGACCTGCCCGGACGATCTGAAGGAGCAGTACCCGGTCATCGGCGGCGAGATCATGGAGTTCGCGTACGGTGAGCTGCAGGTCGAGATGGACCTCATCAATCGCGCCTACATCGAGGTCATGACCGAGGGCGACGCCAAGGGCCGCGTCTTCACCTTCCCGATCCCGACGTACAACATCACCGAGGACTTCCCGTGGGAGAGCGAGAACGCCGATCTCCTGTTCGAGATGACGGCCAAGTACGGCCTGCCGTACTTCCAGAACTTCCTGAACTCCGAGCTGTCGCCGAACATGGTGCGTTCCATGTGCTGCCGTCTGCAGCTCGACCTGACCGAGCTCCTCAAGCGCGGCAACGGTCTGTTCGGCAGCGCGGAGCAGACCGGGTCGTTGGGCGTCGTGACCGTCAACTGCGCGCGGCTCGGCTATCTGCACAACGGTGACGAGGACGCGCTGTTCGCGGCGCTCGACATCCTGCTGGAGCACGGTCGCACGAGTCTGGAGCTCAAGCGCAAGGTCGTGCAGCGCTGCATCGACGACGGGCTGTTCCCCTACACGCGCCGGTACCTCGGCACGCTGCGCAACCATTTCTCGACGCTGGGCGTCAACGGCATCAACGAGATGATCCGCAACTTCACCGGCGACGCCGAGGACATCACCACGGAGTGGGGCCACGGCTTCGCGCTGCGGTTCCTCGACCACGTGCGCGAGCGCATCGTGGTGTTCCAGGAGGAGACCGGGCACATGTACAACCTCGAGGCCACTCCGGCCGAGGGCACGACATACCGGTTCGCCCGCGAGGACATCAAGCGCTTCCCGGACATCCTGCAGGCCGGCACGGTCGATGCGCCGTACTACACGAACTCGAGCCAACTTCCGGCGGGCTTCACGGACGACCCGTTCGATGCCCTCGCGCGGCAGGAGGACCTGCAGCGCAAGTACACGGGCGGTACCGTCCTGCACCTCTACATGGGTGAGAGTGTGAGCTCTTCCGAGGCGTGCAAGAGGCTCGTGAAGCGCTCGCTCGAGAACTTCCGCCTGCCCTACATCACCATCACGCCGACGTTCTCCGTGTGCCCCAAGCACGGATACCTCAACGGCGCGAACGAGTTCTGTCCCAAGTGCGACGCCGAGCTGATCGCGCGCAAGCGCGCTGCCGCGGCCGTCTGAACCGAGAGGGGATCGTCATGAGCGCGACCATCGCGACCGACACGACCGGGTTCGAATTGACCGATGAAGAGCGCACGCCCTGTGAGATATGGACTCGCGTCATGGGCTACCACCGCCCCGTGAGCTCCTTCAACATCGGCAAGAAGGGCGAGTACGCCGAGCGCCAGTGCTTCGTGGAGCCCCGTGACGCCGACTGAGCTGAGGGTCGGCGGCCTCACGCCGCTCTCCTCGTGCGACTGGCCCGGCGAGCTGGTGGCGACCGTGTTCACCCAGGGCTGCCCATTCGACTGCCCGTACTGCCACAACCCGCACCTGCTCGCGGCCGACGCGGGCGAGGCCGCCTGGGCCGACGTGATCGCGCTGCTTCAGGCGCGGCGCGGGTTGCTCGACGGTGTCGTGTTCTCCGGCGGCGAACCCACGGTGCAGCCGGCGCTGGGCGACGCGATGCGGGAGGTGAGGGCGCTCGGCTTCCAAGTCGGGCTGCACACCGCCGGGCCGCTGCCCGAGCGCCTCGAGGCCGTGCTTCCCCTGGTCGACTGGGTGGGCTTCGACGCCAAGGCGTCCTTCGGTGAGTACGAGCGCGTCACCCGGGTGCCCGGATCGGGTCAGCGGGCGCTTGCGAGCCTGCGCGCGCTCGTTGCCAGCGGTGTGCCCTACGAGGTGCGCACGACCGTACATCCGGACCTGCTCGACGCGGTCGCAGTCGATCGCCTCGCCGCAGAGCTCGCCGCCGAGGGCGTGACCGCGTGGGCGGTCCAGGCCTACCGACCGATCGGCGCGCGTCCGGGGCTCGCGGCCGTCGGCCTTACCGAGGCCGACGTGCCGGCGACGGCGCGCGAGCGCTTCGCTTCCTTTACGTTCCGCTGCGCCTGAGGCTCCGGCTCCGCTAGTTCTTCAACCCGTTCAGCGGCGCGGGCATGCGCCCGCCCCTGCGCGCAAGGCGCGTCCCGGCCCAGCCGTTGACCGACATGATCGGTGCCGAGCCGAGTAGGCCGCCGAACTCCACGAGGTCGCCCACGCCCTTGCCGGGGACCGGGATGAGCCGTGCCGCCGTGGTTTTCGTGTTGGTGACGCCGATGGCGCAGGCGTCGCCGATGACGCCGGCGATCGTCTCGGCGGTCGTGTCGCCGGGGATCGCGATCATGTCGAGGCCTACCGAGCACACTGACATCATCGCTTCGAGCTTCTCGAGAGTGAGCGCGCCGTCGAGCACGGCGCGGACCATGTTCGCGTCCTCGGACACCGGGATGAACGCGCCCGACAGACCGCCCGCGTTGGACGTGCCCATCGCGCCGCCCTTCTTGACCGCGTCGTTGAGCAGCGCGAGCGCCATCGTTGTGCCGGGGCCGCCGCAGCGCTCGACGCCGATGGCCTCGAGGATGGCCGCCACGCTGTCGCCCTCGGCGGGCGTCGGGGCAAGCGACAGATCCACGATCCCGGCGCGCACGCCGAGGCGCCGCGCGGCTTCGCGGGACACCAGCTCGCCCATACGCGTGATCTTGAACGCAGCGCCCTTGATCGCCTCGGCGACCTCGGTGAGGTCGGCGTCGGGGGAGAGTGCCTCGACGACGGCGCGCACCGCTCCCGGGCCGGAGATGCCGACGTTGATGACCTCGTCGGGTTCGCCGGAGCCGTGGACCGCGCCCGCCATGAACGGGTTGTCCTCGACCATGTTGCAGAAGATGACGAGCTTGGCGCAGGCGATCGCGTCGCGCTCCGAGGTGGCCGCCGCGGCCGCCTTGATGGTGTGGGCCATCAGCAGCACCGCGTCCCAGTTGATGCCGGCCCGCGTCGTCGCGACGTTGACCGACGCGCAGACGCGCTCGGTCATCGCAAGCGCGGACGGGATCGAGTCGATGAGGCGTCGGTCGGCCTCGCCGACGCCCTTGTGAACGAGGGCGGAGAAGCCGCCGACGAAGTCGACGCCGACCTCGCGGCCCGCTCGGTCGAGCGCGATGGCGATGGGGGAGACGTCGAGAGTGGGGCACGACGCGATCAGCTCGGCCACCGGGGTGACCGAGATGCGCTTGTTCACGATGGGGATCCCGTACTCGCGCGAGATCGCGTCCGCCACGGGTACGAGCTGCGCCGCGGCCGTGGTGACGCGGTCGTAGACCCGTCGCGCGATGGTGTCGAGGTCGTCATGCGCGCACGCGCGCAGGGAGAGGCCCAGCGTGACGGTGCGCACATCGAGGTTGTGGTGGCCGATCATCTCGAGCGTCTCGGCGATCTCCTCGGGCTGGATGAGCATCTGTGCGCCCCCTAGACCCGGTGCATCGCGCGGAAGACGTCTTCGCGCTGCAGCGAGATCTGCACGTCGAGGGTCTCGGCGACGACTGCGAGCGCGGCCTGGACGCGATCGAACGACGTCGCATCCTCGTCCACGGTCACGAGCATCGTCATCGAGAAGATGCCTGAGATGATGGTCTGGCGGATGTCCTCGATGTTGGCGTCGTTCTCCGCGAGCGCGGCGCTCACTGCGGCAACGATGCCGGTGCGGTCCTCGCCGAGCACGGACAGGATGGCGCGCGTCTCCATGGTCTTCTCCCTTGTGCGGTCGCCTTGCTAGCTTCCGGCCTTGCCGGTCATCGCCTCGATGTCGAAGCGCACTACGATCACGCGTTCCAACGCATTGTCCCCGTCGAGCCCGTTGCGCTCCCACACCAAGGCGGGCTCGTCCTCGAGGTGGCCGAGAAGCACGCGCATGCCGTGCCGCCTCTCGTCGAGGTCCTCGACGATGGTCATGGTCCCGTCGAGCACCACCGATTCGTAGTGGTGCTTGCACGCGCCCTGCTCGTAGCCGCCGTCGACGATCACAGTGGCGCAGGCGCGCGGATCGGTTGCGATCGCATCGAGCTTGCGGCCGGCCTTCGCTACGTGGAAATAGAGGGCCGCGCGCTCGTGGTCGTAGCCGTACGACAGCGTCACGGCGTAGGGGCCGCCGCCGTGGCACAGAGCGATCGTCGTGTACCGACCGTGGCGGAGGATCGAGGCGAGCGCCTCGGCGTCCGTGATCTCGCGGTCGGCGCGCCGGACGTGATAGCGCTCCATGTGCGGATGCCTCTCTGCGTCGTGGGTGGGCACCAGGCGGGGCATGACCATACAATGGGGCAACGGCCGGGTCAAAGTGCGGGAGGGGGAGGAGGCGACGTGGTTGTCCCTATCACGCCGATCCACGTCGGCGACGTCGTCCACCTCAAGAAGCCGCACCCGTGCGGGACCAATGAGTGGCAGGTCACCAAGCTCGGCATGGACATCGGGCTGATGTGTCTCGGCTGCGAACGCAAGGTGCGCCTCGTGCGTTCGGAGTTCGACCGGCGGTTCCGCGGGTTCGTGCGCCGGGGTGGCGACATGAGTTAGCCGAGCGGGCGAGGCGGCTCAGTTGTGCCGAACGAGCCCCGGCGGGTCCTGTCCTAGGACCCATGTGTCGTTCGGGCGCGGGATCCGGTTGATCTGGAAGTGCGTGTGGTTGCCGCCGTCCAGGGAGTAGTTCCTCAGCTGTAGCCCCGAGACCACGTTGGACAGGCGGCGTACCTTCGCGACCTGCGTGACCCCGGCCACCACCCGTGCCCCGGGCACGAGCAAGGGGTCGGTCACATGCAGGATGATCACGTCGAGGTCGTTCCAGGCGTCCGGTTTGATGTGGATCTCGAAGTCGTCTACGCGCTTGTAGAGTTTGTACGGCCGGATCTGCATCACGGTCCCGTCAACGGGCGAGATGACCGGGGTCCCGGGCGCCGCTCCGCAATCGACAGCGGTATCTTGCTTGACGTTGCGCGCGCTGCGCCAGAGTTCCAGCGCGGAGCCGGTCCACGTCCCGGATGCGTCCTCGGAGGCGTCGAGGGGAGTGGCCGCGATGGTCGCCACTCCGCCCGCCTTGATCGTCGCCCTGGCTGCCGTGGCCGCCGCGCGGGCGCGCGTCGGGCTGTCGAAGCGGACCAGCGACGTGAGTGCGACGGTGTCGGCATACGAGGACTGATGGAAGGCGAGCGTGGTCACGTCGCACGCCGGGATCGGCAGGTGCAGCGGAACCCCCCGCAGCGACGCGAAGACCGGCGTCGGAGCGTCCGTCGGTGCGGGAGTCTCGGTGGCGACCACCGTTTTCCAGACCTTGGCTGCGGTGGCCACCGCTACCGGCGTCCGTGGCGCGATCAGCGCGAGCCCGGCTCCTCCGGCAACGAAGAGCACGGCTACGGCCAGCGCGGCGATCACGCGCTCACGCCCGACGTCGCGCGCGGTGCGACTCGAGCGGCGAGTGCGGTGTGTGGTCGTTCGGTCTCTCATGGCTCCAGGTGGTCGCGGCAACGGGCGGCGGTCACGTTCCTGCGGGCACAATATACAGTGTCTGCGACTGGGATGATCCGGTACGCCGTGGCGCGCGTTCATGTAAGATTCTTCGAGCCACGTTGTGGCCCGCACGAGGTCCGTGGCACATGCCCAAGGAGAAGCCCGTGGAGAAGCTCGAACGCGTCTTGGTGGCCGAGGATGACGCCCGCGAAGCGCTCGCCGACGCGCAGGTCGAGGCGGCCCGGCTCCGTGCTGCCGCAGTCGAGGAGGCGCGTCGGATCGAGACGGACGTCGCGGGCTCGTGTGATGCCACGATCGCATCCGAGCGCAGCGCGAAGTTGGCCGCGGCACGGGCCGAGGCGGCGCGCATCGCGCAGGAGGCGACCGACCGCCGCACGGCGACACTCGACGAGGCTCGGAGCCGTCTCGACGGCGCCGTGGCGCGCATCACCGCATCGCTGGAGGCCTAGGAACCCGATGTCCGTCGCGCGCATGAGCAGAGTCGAGGTCCTCGGGTACCAGCCGGTACTCGGTGAGGTCCTCGACGCCCTCCAGCGCGCCGGAGTCGTCCAGATAGAGACCTCTCCGGAAGAGATCCCCACCGCCGCCCTGCACCCGGACGACGAGCGTCTCCGTCGCCTCGACGAGTACTCGGCGGATGCGCGTTTCGTGGCCGACTTCCTCGGCCGCTACCACGAGCCGACCCAGCCGTTCTCGATGTTCGTCAGCGAGAAGTTCCACGTCAGCGAGCAGGACTTCGCAGACCTGGATGCCGCCGGGAGCCTGCTGCAGCTCTATCGTCTCTGTGGCGATCTTGCCGACCGTATGGCGACGGGCAAACGTGAGAAGGCTCGTCTTGAGGCGCTCGTCCGCGAACTGGAGTCGTGGGCGGACGTGCACCTGCAGATCTGTCGTTGGAAGGGCACGCGTCAGGTGGCGCTGATGGCGGGGACCGTCCCCGCGGCGGATTCCGAGCGCATCCGCGCCTCGCTGCGCGAAGTGACGCCGTTGGTGTCGGTCGCCGAGTTCGGAGCGGTCGGGACCCGGCAGGCGTGGATCGTGCTCTCTCACCGCTCGGTACTCGATCAGGTCCGCGGAGCGCTCGCGGCCACCCGGTTCTCCGAGGTCGCTTTCGACGGCCTTGAGGACTACCCCGCTGAAGAGCTCGCTCGCGCCGCCGCACGTATCGTCGAGATCGAGGCGGACCTGTCCGCCGCCGAGCGCGATGCTCGCGCGGTGGCGGACGCGCACTACGACGAGGCCGTGGTCGTCGTCGAGGCGCTGGACAGCGACCGCGCGTCCGCCCACATGCTCGAGCGCGTGGGACGCACCGAGCGTGCGTTCGCGATCGACGGTTGGGTCCGCGCCTCGCGCGGCGAGGAGCTGCAACAGGCGTTGGCACCCTGGGCACAGGACCTCGACATCACGCTCCGGGAACCGCGCGACGACGAGAATCCGCCGGTCGAGCTCAAGAATCCGGCCCTCCTGCGCCCCTTCGAGGTACTCACCGACCTCTACGGCCGGCCCGGCTACCGTGAGATCGACCCGACGCCGCTGCTCGCCCCGTTCTTCCTGCTGTTCTTCGCCATCTGTATCAGCGACGTCGGCTACGGCGCGATGCTCGCCGGCGGCGCGTATCTCATCAAGAAGAAGCTCGACGTCGCGCCCGGCGTGAAGCGGTTCATGGACCTCATGATCGTCGGTGGCGCCGCCTCCATGGTCGTCGGCGTGGCGTTCCGCAGCTACTTCGCGATGGACGTGACGTGGTTGCCCTCGTTCCTGCGCTACAAGCCGCTGCTCGATCCGCTGAACGATCTGCAGACGTTCCTGCTCGTGACGATCGCACTCGGACTCACCCAGGTGGTGTTCGGCATCGGCATCGCGGCATTCGATGCGTTTCGGCGCGGTGACGCTGCGACCGGCGTGTTCGAACAGTTGTCGACGATCTTCCTGTTCGTGATGATCGGTGTCTGTGTGGTCGCGTATGGTGCCGGAAATGCGGTCGTCGGGCGCGCGGCGCTGGTCGTCGGTCTGCTCGGGACGATGCTGATGCAGGGCCGCACCTTCGAAGCCGCGCTGCGCGGTGAAGGCGGCCCGGTGTGGGACCGCGTTTTCGGTCTCGCTTGGCTCGCTGCCATGCTCGGTTGGGCCGGCGCCTTGGCGCTCGGCGGGCCCGCCCTCTTCGGTTGGACCCTGCTCGCGGTCACGCTCGTGGGCCTGTTCGCCTCGAAGGCCGTGCGACGCTGCGTGGTGTCCTTCCTCGGTGGGATCTACGCCGTCTATGGCATGTCCGCGTTCCTGGGCGACATCCTGTCCTACACCCGGCTGGCGGCTTTGGGACTATCCGGAGCGCTCGTCGGCATGGTGTTCAACCTGCTCGCGGGGCTCGTGTGGGGCCCTGTTCGCGTCCTGTGGACCGGAGGCGGCCTCGGATGGCTCTGGGCGCTGCTGGTGGCCGTGTGCGCGATCGCCGTGTTCGTGTTCGGGCACGTCTTCAACGTTGTGATCAACCTGCTCGGCGCGTTCGTTCATCCGGCGCGCCTGCAGTTCGTCGAGTTCTTCTCGAAGTTCTACGAAGGCGGGGGGCGCCCCTTGGCGCCGTTCCGGTTCGCGACACGGTCAGTGGTGTTGAACGCCGGCATGGGTCGGCGGGAAGGAGGAGCGGGATCGTGAAGGATCTTTGGCTTGGATTGACCGGAGTCGACTGGGCTCTCATGGGAGCTGGCATGGCCGCCATCCTCGGCGGGATCGGCTCGGCGTGGGGCATCACGATCGCGAGCGCCACGGTGTCGGGCATCCTGTCCGAGGACGACACGAAGTTCGGCAAGCTGCTGCCGCTGGCTGCGATGCCGGGCACGCAGGGCATCTACGGCTTCATCGCCGCGGTCCTCGTGCTCGTGTTCTTCGGCATCTTCACCGGTAACGTGACGCTTCCCGGTATCGCCGGCTTCAAGGTGTTCCTGGCGTGTCAGCCAGTCGCGTGGCTGTGCTTCATCTCGGCGTACTACCAGGGGAAGACAGGCGCGTCCGCGGCGGGCATCGTCGCCGCCGACAAGCAGGCCCCGGCACTCATCTTCCCGGCTCTGGTCGAGACGTACGCGGTGCTGTCCCTCATCGTCACGATCCTGATGCTGATCGGTCTCCGCGCCGCCTACATGGCCGGCTAGGAACACCGTGGCCATCGACGATATCGTCACCCGCATCGCGGGCGACGCGCAGGACGAGTCCGGCGCGCTGCTCGCCGCTGCGCGCGCGGACGCGGAGCGCACGACGTCCGAGGCGCGCGCCCGCGCGGATGCGCGCGCAGCCGCCTCGCTTGTTCGCGCACGCGCCGACGCCGATCGTGAGGAGACCACACTTCTCGCGAACGCCCGGCTCGCCGCGCGTGACGCGATGCTCTCGGCGCGCCGTGCTCTTGACGACGAGGCGCTCGCTCGCGTCGAGGAGGCGTTGCTGTCGCTCGACGACGAGCGTTACGTGACGCTGCTGGCTCGTGAGATCGTCGTCTCGGCCGAGGGTTGCACGTCGCTGCGCCTCGGTTCGGCGGATCCCGATCGCCTGCGCCGCACGTTGCCGGCCGCGCTCAAGGCGGTCGGTGTGACGTTGGCCATCGACGAGGCGCCCGCCGACGTCGAGCGCGGCGTCGTGCTCGAAGGGGACCGCCTGCGAGTCGAGGTGTCGGCCGCCGCGATCGTCGCGTCGCGCCGGGACGCTCTGCTCGCCGACGCGGACGCCCTGTTGTTCAAAGAAGGAAAGCAGGCGTAGAGATGGCCCGCGGTGACGCTATCGAATACGGCTTCGCGACGGGGCGCGTCATGGTCCTGCGCACGCGGCTGCTTTCGCGCGCCGCCTACGAGCGCCTGCTCGACGCACCCACCTTCGAGGACCAGCGTCGAGTGCTCACCGAAACGCACTTCGGGCGGTTCCTCGACGGCGTCCACAACGCTTCCGACGTGGAGCGTGCCGTGGACGAGTCGCTGCGGGACCTGTACGAGGACTTCCTCCACCGGGCCGGCCTTCCCGTCGCGGTGGTCGCCTACTTTGAGGCGCCGTACGATTTCTCGGCGCTGAAGTCGGCGCTGCGCACCCGTGTCCTCGGCGTGACCGTCGCCTCATCCGCGGTGAAGCTGGGAGCGGTGGACCTCACCGCATTCGAGTCGCTCGAGGAGCTTCCCGGCGCGCTCGGGACGGCTGCGCGTGACGCGCTCGACGCGGGCGCTGAAGCCGGCGCGGAGGGTATCGATGCGATCGTTGACGCCGCGCTCTTCCGGGAGCTGGCGCGCCTCGCACGTGTCTCGCGCATCGAGCTGCTCGGGAAGCTCGTGGCGCGTCAGGCGGACGCCGCCAACGCCAAGGTCCTGCTGCGCTGCGCCGTGGCCGGTCGCTCGTCCGCCGATGCCCGCGCGATGCTGGTGCCCGGCGGCACGTGGAAGGCCGCGGCCGCCGCGGAGCTCATCGGCGACCCGACCGGACTCGTCGAAGCCATCATCGCCGCCCGGGTGCTGAGCGCGCCCGTACCCGCCGACCTGCTCGATCTCGAGCGGCTCGACGTGATCGTCGACGCGGCCACCGCCGCACTCGAGCGCGAGGCTGCGCGCGGGCCGATCGGTCCCGAACCGGTGCTCGGCTACGTGTTGCAGCGCCGCGCCGAGGCGATCACGGTCCGTGCGGTCCTGGTCGGTCGACTGGCCGGCCTGCCGCGCGAGATGGTCGCGTCCCGCGTGAGGGGGATGGCCTCGTGAGCGATCTTGTCGCCATCGTCGGTGACCCGACGTCCGTCGCGGGCTTCGGCCCGCTCGGACTGGCTGTGTATGCGGTCGAAGATCCGGCCACGGCGCGGGAACTGTGGCCCGAGCTGACCGACGGGCGCTACGGAGTGGTGTTCGTCACCGAGCAGGTCTATGCGGCGGTCTCGGATCTCGCCGCCGAGAGCGCGGACCGGCCGGTGCCTGCTGTGACCGTCATTCCCGGGGCAGGCAGCCCCGGTGGTGTTGGACGTGAGAAGCTCGAACGCGCGATCGTCCGCGCACTCGGCACGACCGTGCCGTTCGGAAGCGAGGAATCCTAGATGGACCGTGGCGTCATCGTCAAAGTCGCCGGCCCGCTCGTGGTGGCCGAAGGCCTGGGTAACGCGAAGATGTTCGACCTCGTGCGCGTGGGCGCGCAGGGGCTCATGGGCGAGATCATCGAGATGCGTAGAGATCGCGCCTCGATCCAGGTCTACGAGGAGACCGAGGGCCTCGGCCCCGGCGACCCCGTGGAGGCTACCGGCGCCCCGCTCTCCGTCGAACTCGGGCCCGGGCTGCTCGAGTCCGTCTACGACGGCGTCCAGCGCCCGCTCGACGCCCTCGAGCGCATCTCCGGCTCCTTCCTTACGCGCGGGATCACCGCGCCGGGACTCGATCGGGAGAAGCACTGGGAGTTCGTCGCGACCGCTGAGAACGGCTCCCGAGTCGAAGGCGGACAGATCGTGGGCGTCGTGGCCGAGAACGTCGTTGTCGAGCATCGCGTCATGGTGCCGCCGAACGTCTCCGGCACGCTCGAGGAGATCGCGTCCGGTACCTACACCGTGACCGACCGCATCGGCGCCGTGCGCACGGACGCCGGCGACATCGTCGAGCTGAAGCTCATGCAGACCTGGCCGGTGCGCATGCCCCGGCCGTACCGCCGCAAGACCACGCCGGGCGAGCCGCTCATCACGGGCACGCGCGTCATCGACACGTTCTTCCCGCTCGCGAAGGGCGGCACCGCCTGCATCCCGGGGCCGTTCGGCGCCGGCAAGACCGTCACGCAGCACCAGGTCGCCAAGTGGTCCAACGCTCAGGTCGTCGTCTTCATCGGCTGCGGCGAGCGCGGCAACGAGATGACCGACGTGCTCATGGAGTTCCCCGAACTCACCGACCCGTACTCGGGCGAGCCGCTCATGAAGCGCACGATCCTCGTCGCCAACACCTCGAACATGCCCGTCGCTGCGCGCGAAGCGTCGGTCTACACGGGCATCACGATGGCCGAATACTTCCGCGATATGGGCTACGACGTCGTGCTCCAGGCCGACTCGACTTCGCGGTGGGCCGAAGCCATGCGCGAGATCTCCGGCCGCCTCGAGGAGATGCCCGGCGAAGAAGGCTTCCCCGCCTACCTCGGAACGAAGCTGGCCGCGTTCTACGAGAGAGCGGGACGCGTGGAGTGCCTCGGGGGAGCCGGGAGCTCTGCCTCCTCCAAGAGCAACACAGTCGTCGGCACAGCCCCCGACTCCCCCTCGACGGCCGACGGTGCCGAGTCCCTCAGCGCCGACTATGTCGCCCTTGGAGAAGCTGAGGGACTCGGCACCGTCGAGCCCGCCTCAGAGCCGCGCATGGGATCGGTCACGGTAGTTGGGTCCGTCTCGCCTCCGGGTGGGGACCTGTCCGAGCCGGTGGTTCAGAATACGCTGCGCGTCGTGAAGGTTTTTTGGGCGTTGCAGGACAGACTCGCTTACGAGCGGCATTTCCCGGCGATCGACTGGCTGACGTCGTACTCGCTGTACTTGGATCGCGTTGAGCCGTTCTGGGCGGAGAGCGTGGGGCCGGAGTTCCGCGGCCGGCGCGACGAGGCCATGGCGCTGCTGCAGCGCGAGAGCGAGCTGGCCGAGATCGTGCGGCTCGTCGGCCTCGAGGCGCTCACATCGCAGGAGCAGGTGCTCATGGAGACCGCGAAGTCCGTCCGTGAGGACTTCCTGCAGCAGAACGCCTTCCGGGACGATGACCAGTTCACTTCGCTGACCAAACAAGACGCCCTGCTCGCGGCGATCCTGCTGTTCCACCACACCTGTATCGACGCGCTGGACAAGGGCGCCGTGCTGCGCGACCTTCTCGCCGCTCCCGTGCGCGAGCGGATCGCCCGCGCCAAGTACCTGGCGGAGGACGTCGCGCCGGCGGAGTTCGCCTCGATCGCGAACGACATCGCCACCCAACTTGTTTCACCTGACGGTCACGGCACGGAAGGAGCTGCCTCAAAGTGACCCGCGAATACACTTCCGTGCGCGACATCATCGGGCCGCTCCTGCTCGTGGAGAAGGTCGTGGACGTCAAGTACAACGAGCTTGTCGAACTGGAGTACCCGGACGGCACGCGCTCGCTCGGCAACGTGCTCGAGATCTCGGGCGACGTCGCGTTGGTGCAGGCGTTCGGAGGCACGCGCGGCAGCAACCCCTCCGAGACGAAGGTCCGCTTCCTGGGCCGCTCGCTCGAGCTGGGTGTCAGCCGCGACATGCTCGGGCGCGTCTTCGACGGCCTCGGGCGCCCGCGCGACGAGGGCCCCGAGATCGTGCCGGAGCGCCGAGCGTCCATCTACGGCGACCCGATCAACCCGACCGCCCGTGACTTCCCCGATGACTTCATCCAGACGGGCATCTCGGCCATCGACGGCCTGAACCCGCTTGTCCGCGGCCAGAAGCTGCCGATCTTCTCGGGCTCAGGCCTGCCGCACAACGAGCTGGCGGCGCAGATCGCCCGCCAGGCGGCCGTACTGGCTCGTAGCGACGACCCGACCCGGGTCGGCAAGCCGCTGGAGGGCGAGTTCGCCGTCGTGTTCGCCGCGATGGGCATCACGTTCGAGGACGCCGACTTCTTCATGCGGGAGTTCCGCTCCACGGCGGCCATCGAGCGCGCGGTGCTCTTCCTCAACCTCGCCGACGACCCGGCGGTCGAGCGCATCGCCACGCCGCGGATGGCGCTCACCGCGGCCGAGTACCTTGCCTACGAGTGCGACATGCACGTGCTCGTCATCCTCACCGACATGACGTACTACTGCGAGGCGCTGCGCGAGGTCTCCGCGGCCCGCAAGGAAGTCCCCGGCCGTCGCGGGTACCCCGGTTACCTCTACACCGACCTGGCGACGCTCTACGAGCGTGCAGGACGCATCAAGGGCAAGAAGGGGTCGATCACGCAGGTGCCGATCCTGTCGATGCCCGACGACGACAAGACGCACCCGATCCCCGACCTCACCGGCTACATCACGGAAGGCCAGATCATCCTCGACCGCGCGCTGCACCGGCGCGGCGTCTACCCGCCGGTGGCCGTGCTGCCGTCGCTCTCACGCCTGAAGCAGAAGGGCATCGGGCCGGGCAAGACGCGCGAGGACCACGCCGACCTCTCCAACCAACTGTTCGGCGCCTACGCGCGCGGCATCCAGGCCAAGGAACTCGCCGTCATCCTCGGCGAGGCGGCGCTGTCCGACTCCGACAAGGCGTTCGTGGCCTTCGCCGACGCGTTCGAGGAGCGCTTCATCGCCCAGGGCAAGAACGAGGAGCGCTCGGTGGAAGAGACGCTCGCGATCGGTTGGGAGCTGCTCGCGCTGCTGCCGCGCACTGAGCTCAAGCGCGTCAAGGACGAGTACGTCGCCCGCTACCTGCCGACGCCCATGACCGAGGAGGTCGCACCCGCGTGATCGCCGTAC
>Ga0209430_1001021_pt1 | contig 22711 bp, 18 predicted proteins | sample BarGraIncub1133A_FD_184504 | JGI IMG/M metagenome (GOLD analysis project Ga0209430, IMG submission 184504) | Arctic peat soil microbial communities from Barrow, Alaska - Barrow Graham LP Incubations 11-33A (SPAdes) (version 2) | ecosystem: Environmental > Terrestrial > Soil > Wetlands > Peat... | reverse complement strand
CTTCATCTTTGTCGCACCAGCCAAGCCGACCCTTCACGACATCCGTATGGCTTCCCAAATTGCCTTGGCCGATGGCCTGCATTTCAAGGGAACCACAGAAGAAAAATGCTTGTATGCTTGTTATCAGATGCTGATGTGGATTACCAGTGCAACGAATTTCACGCCGCTTAGTGTGCCCAGCATCAATTACGCCCCCGACATGTACAACCGCGATTCCTTTTGGAGCCTGATGGGGGTAAACGACAAGGAAAGCAGTGAAAAAGTTTTCCAAGCATGGGCCGCAACCCAAAACGCTGCTGGAACCATTGGCACCATCATTACACCCTGCATGGGAAGCAAAGAGCTGAAGGGCAACGATGCCACCCTGGAATTTCTATGGTTTGCCTTGGTCAACAAAAGGAAATACGGAACGCCTCCGCCCATGTCTCAGATTTCAAAAGCATTCCAATATTGCATCAACGAATTGGATGCCGATGGAGACGGTATTTGTCGGGCAAAATTTGTTCTGGGGCAAAACGATTGTGTGGAGTATCCAAACGGGACCTCCGATTTATCGGTCAATCAAGGTATGTTGGCCATCACCTTACGGGTCGCACAGGAACTTGGCCTGTCGGTTTCAAACGAGTACATAGAAAAAGCCAATGCCGGTTACCGATCTTTTTATGACAAGAAAAAAGGCTATTTCATAGACAACCGCGCTTACGATTACGTCATCACGTTCAATTCGCTGTTGCCAGAATTCGTTTCCTGGTGGCTGTTTGACCAGCCCATTCTGACCGATGAAATGGTGATTAACACCCTCAATAAAGTTCCATCAAAAAATGGCTACTCACCTTTGATTTTCCATGTCAAAGACATCTACTTCACTCAAAAGAACAAACCGTTTTCGCCAAATTTGTTTTGGGACAACGGCGTGTATTACAATGCTGGAAGTTGGATGCGCGAAGAAATCTGTGGTTATGTGGCCGGTCTGAAACATGGTTGGAAGCCAGCTGAAAAACGCATCAGGGACCGAATGAGTGCAGAAATTACGCTAAACCCCGATGAACCGTTCAGCCATGAATTCTTGCCTTACGACTTAAGCGTGCCTGGCTGTTGGTGGCCAAGCACGCGGGTTTTTTCCTGGAATGTGTTTGTGCTCAAGGCTTTGGAAGTAGCTGGAATGCGAGTTAATCCTTAATGCAACGAACACCAAGGCCTGAACATTTATAGCAACCCATCGTATAAAATGAGTTGTCAGTATTATTCATGAGTACAATCAATGCAGCTCCAGCTGCTGGTGCATCCGTTGAAGTCCACCAATATGCTCCAGTGCCTAATAAATAATTATTTCCGGCATCATTTCTATATCCATTTGGAAGAGCCGTAAATCCTGAAGTATTTGAGCCTGGGTGTGTTACCCAATGTGCATTGCCTGTTTCTTTAAGATCAGAAGCAGAATACATGACTTCAGCCTTTAATACATCCCATTCATCGTTCGATGGTATATGCCAACCGACAGGACAAATATTACGGCTATCCATAATTGCATACCATGAATAGAGTAGACCATAAGTAGCAGCATTACCATACGTCCATTGATATTTTGGTGTAATTTCCGTATAAACATTCAGAGTGGTTGTACCAATCAAATCGCCATTTCGATATTTGGTTGTTTTAAGATTTTCGCCCAGCCATGTTTGGCTGCCTATTGTCACCGTAGTATAAACGTTGCCGTCTACATCTATGACTGCTGCGCTTGCTTCTAGTGTTTTAAACGGAACAGCATTCCCGTAACCTGTTCCTTTACTTGTTGTGGCATACGCACGCACATAATAGGTGGTATTGGCTTGTAATCCAGTGATAAAACTAAAAAAACTTGACATACCCAATTCCATTTCCATTCCCTCTGCCTTACTGTCAGCAATGGTTGGCGTTTGTGATGTACTCCAACAAACACCTTTTGCAGTGATAGTATCACCTCCATCACTGGAGATAATACCTCCGCAGATTGCTGTTGTTTGCGAGATGGCACTTAATCCCATAGTTGTTAAGACTGGAAGATTTTGCGTCTCAGAAGTCGGGTCGCAAGCGCTTAGAATCAGAAAGGATGAAAATACGGATAACATAACCCATAAACTACGGTTTCTTTTCATGGTATATAATTTTAATTTCGCTAAAAGTAATAATAAAGTTCTATAAAACCTCCTTTTAAATAAAATATCCTAACTGATTATAAATCAATTAGGATATTTTAGAATGACCAATTTATTAAATTGCCCTGTATACCTATATTTTCACAACCAAGTATTTTGATACACTCCAAAAACTGGTAGGATCGGTAATGGTAATCGTGATCTTCTTATTGGCACCTATTACCAGACGATAACTGCTTTGAGGGTGTGAAGAAAGGATTTTTACACTCGTGCTATTGGTGGGGATCGAAGAAATGCTTCTCAAGTCAATCTGAGTAAAGGCTTTTTTATCGAAATCATTTTTCATTACTTTTCCCGACTGAAAGAGCCCGGCATCTGTAACGATCTTTGCTTCTTTAAGTTGTTTGGTTGAAGCAACACAATACCAGACGGTATTCTTATCTGTTACCTGTTCTGAAATAGTCGTTTGTTGCCGTTCCAACTCATTTTGCTGATTATTCACAGTAGTGTTGAGCTCATCAATTACAATATTTTTTTGTACAAGCTCAGTCTGTAAGGCTTGAATTTGAAGACCTTGTTCATCCATTTTGTTTTGCAGGCGTATAATTGTTTCGGACAACAAGGTGTTTTCATTGGCCAACAAGTTGTTTGCTTTTCTTTTTTTAGCCTCCAGATTCCGAAGTTCAGCAATTTTTGCCTTGTTTTGCTCCATGCTTTCTTTTATTGCTGTCATTTGAGCAACGATTTGATCTCTTTGGGTGGTTCTTTTACCTTCAGTTCCTTCAAGGTTCAGATGCATTTGTTTTTCATTTTGACTGATTACTACGAATCCAGCTTCAATTTCATTCAAAAGGGAAAGGGTCTGGTTGTAATTGGAATCTAAGACTTGCTTCTCAATGGCTAAAGAATCCCGTTGAGCGACAGCAGCTTTGTATTTTCCTGAATTCTCAACACACGATGCCGATAGAAATGCGAGTGCAGCAAAAATTGCATAAATTTTGATTGATTTCATCTTTTTTCAGTTTAAGGGGGTTGTTTTAAGATGACAAAGTTCAACAACTTTCGTGTTAACATGTTACAAAACGTTGGCTATAAGTTATATAATTCACACTTGTATATTTCCCACGTTTTCTGACAACTTTGTGAACATTTTTTGCTATTATTGCATAAAATTCACACTGTAGAAACCTTAACAAATCTATGAAGTTCAGATTTATCCTTTCGGCTTTTCTTTTTTTTAGCATCCATCTTATGGCTCAGAGCAAATTCGTGCCGGGTCACATTTATACTGTGAAAAAGGATACGATTGCAGGCTGGATTTGCCTGAAGGGTAACGCGGATTTGGCAACCGGTTGTGTATTCCGCCTAAGCCAGAAGGGCAAGTCGCAAAAATATGGATTTAAGGAGTTGACCGGATTTAAGTTTGACAACGAAAACCGCATTTTCAATAAACGCACCGTTGAGCACATCCGTTTGAATCGCGACGTATTCCTTGAAACGATTGTATCAGGGAAAATAGGTCTTTACTATTGGCTTGATTTAAAAACTGGAGAAGTCTTGTACTTGTCCAAAAAAGGTGATTCCACACTCATTATGTTGCCTTTCGAACAAAGTGAGCGTTCGTTTGATGATGGCTATACAAGGCATCGGCGTATGGTCTTAAGCACCATGCATCAGGACACTTTGCGTAAATACATGCAAGACAGACCCGATCTTTTCAAAGAAATTGAAACGATCAGGATGCCCAAATTATCAAACCTGACAAAACTTTTTTTAAAGTATAATCGTATTGCCGAGGAAGCAGTTGTTAAAAACCCAAACTTAATTCGTCAACCTGTTTCTTTTTATTTAATGCCAAGCATTACAACTTCGGATTTTAAATTGCTCAACGCCACTACCTGGGATTATTTTGGCGGAGCAACTTTGGGTGTGGGCTTTCACGGAAAAAAAGATCTACTTATTTTTAACGTCGGAGTATTAAAAAGAATTATCAAAGGAAATCCGGTGTATCGCGATTTCCATGAGATGTACAAAATACCGGTCAATCTGGAATACCGATTTACCAACTATTGGTTTCAGCCTTTTCTTACTGTAGGTGTTGATGGATTTTTGGATCGAACCGGCATTCAGTATTTGTTTGCTCCGGCTGCAGGATTCAACATAAAAATCATTGACAGAGTCGCCTTATCGTGTCGGTATGGCATTGATATGAGAACGTTAGATAATAGAATCGTATATTTACTTGAAAGCTATCATTACGTGACAGCTGGGATACAGATCAGGTTTTAAATCGAAAATGCCACGCATGAAAAAAAGGACCTACAGTTTCCTGTAAGTCCTTGAGGGTCATTTGTCGGGGTGACTAGATTCGAACTAGCGACCACCCGCCCCCCAGACGGGTACTCTAAACCGGGCTGAGCTACACCCCGTGCTAAATGCGGTGCAAAAGTAGGAATTTATTGGGGTTTCGCCAAATATGGGGGGTGGTTTTTTGTAAAATGTTCGAATCTAACTGAGTTACAAGAGGTTTAGATACCCAGTGTGTCGCAATAAAAGTCCAGCATTTCTTCGATTTGTTCACGGTTGGCGGTTTGGTCGAGTTTCAGTTCACCGATTCCGGAAAGCAACGTGAAATTGATGGTGGAACTTTCGTTCTTTTTGTCGTGTGTCATCGCTTCGTACAAGGCAGGATAATCCTTGCAGGAAATAGGATATACCCCGTATTCCTCCCGAACGAAACGACTGTAGGTTTGCAGCAAAGTGGCCGGAAAATCCAATTGGCGCATGCTCAAGTATAGCTCGCATAAAAGTCCCCAGGCCACGGCATATCCATGCAAAACGGGCTCGCCCTGCTGATGGGATAGGCTTTCGAAGGCATGGCCAGCGGTGTGACCCAAATTCAATGCCTTGCGCAGACCCTGTTCCTTGGGATCCTTGGTCGTAATGTCGTTTTTGATTTCGACAGAACGCTTCACTGCTTTTAAAAATTCCAGCCTTTCCGGATGTTCGAGGTCCAGAGCCAGCAATTCATTCCAGTAATTAACGTCCGAAAGCAGACCATGTTTCAGCATTTCGGCATAACCAGAAAGGATGTTAGCCCGGTCAAGGCTGCCGAAAAAAGGAGCATAAAAAACCACAGCAGTGGGAAGATGAAAGGCTCCGATCTCGTTTTTCAATCCGTTGAAGTTGATGCCAGTCTTGCCACCTACAGCTGCGTCTACTGCAGAAAGCACAGTGGTTGGAATATGGATGCAATCAATGCCACGCTTGAAGGACGCTGCTGCGAAACCACCCAGGTCGGTCACCATGCCGCCACCCAAGTTCACCAGTACCGATTTGCGCGTGGCTCCCTGGCTGCTCAGAAACTGCCAAACCGCAGAAAGACTTTCAACGTTCTTGTGTTCGTCACCGGCCGGAATGGTCAGGAAACGAGCCCTGCTGAGTGAGTTTGCGCCATTCAGCGCAGGCAAACATAACGTTTCAGCATTCGTGTCTGTCAATACAAAGATTTGGTCGGCTGCATAGGCTTGAAGCAGTGAATTTAGGTCGTTATGCAGGTTTTCAGTGAAAATCAGTTGGCTGGCAGACATAATAAAATGGATTTTTATACTACAAAGATAGCAATTCCAAGGTTTTTTTGGATATTTGCATAACCTGTTGGTTTTTCACCTTAAATCTGTATGTTTTTACATTCTGTAGCTTGGACCGAGATATTCCTTTTTCTGATGAAATCCTTTTACTGGATTACGTTGGTGGGAGTCGTAATGGTTGTTATACTTGATAATAGGAACCCCTTGAAAACCATTTCCTGGGTGATACTGCTCATTTTGCTGCCTTATGTAGGGTTGTTCCTTTATATCTTTTTTGGACAGCGCTACCGAAAGGTCAAGATCATTTCCAAAAAAAGCATCCGAAGCATCGAAAACAATCCGGCTTTTCTGTACGAAGAACTGGATCCAACAAATTATCCGCCTGAATGCACAGGACTCATCCGAATGTTGCGCGAAAACAATTCCCACCCGGCCTTTTCTGGAAATGAGGTTCGATTACTGACAGATGGTCGTGAAAAATTCGATACGCTTTTCAACGATATTCGCAATGCCAAAAGGCATGTCCATCTGGAATACTACATCATCGACAGCAGCAAGATCGGTTATGAATTGCAAACCCTGCTCATTCAGAAAGCGCTGGAAGGCATTGAAGTCAGGGTGATTTACGATGATCTAGGTTCTTGGCGTACCAAGAATTCATTTTTTCGCGAAATGCGGGATGCCGGTGTGCAGGTATTGCCCTTTATGAAAGTGCTGATTCCCTGGCTGTCGCCGAAAGCAAACTATCGGAACCATCGTAAAATTGTGGTCATAGATGGTGAAATCGGTTATACAGGCGGTTATAATTTTGCCGATAGGTATCTCGATGGTGGCAATTTTAGTTATTGGCGCGACACACAGGTGCGCATTGAAGGGAAAGGGGTCTATGGTCTGCAAACAGCTTTTTTGATTGACTGGTATTTCATCAGCCGCAACTTGATTACGTCCAAGTTTTACTTTCCCGATATTCCTGTCAAAGGGTCTTGTTTGGTGCAAACGGCCACCAGCAGTACCGATACCGACTGGGAAAACATCATGCAGGGCATCTTTAAGATCCTGACTACAGCCAAAAACTATGTTTATTTGCAAACACCTTATTTCTTGCCCAGCGAGAGTTTACTGACGGCCATGCAAACAGCAGCCTTGAGCGGTGTGGACGTCCGTTTGATGGTGCCTGCCGATTCGGACACCAAGATAGCGCTGAAAGGCATGCATTCCTATTTCACTGAAATTATGGAGGCAGGCGTTAAAGTCTATGTCTATCATAAAGGTTTCCTGCATGCCAAAACCGTGGTTTCAGACGATATCGTTTCGACCGTGGGTTCTACCAACTTGGATTACAGGAGTTTTGAATTGGATTTCGAAGTGAATGCTTTTATCTACGATCAAGCTTTTGCTCAGGAAATGAAGTCTGTGTTCCTGAAAGATCAGGGTGATTGCACGGAGATTATTTTGTCGGAGTGGACGGATAGACCGAAAATCAAACGCTGGATTGAGTCTATCTGTCGCGTATTTGGTCCTCAGTTATAAGTTTTTAAAGAAGTGGGGTCATTTTTCAAAGAAAGAGAAGTGGACGCTGCCGTAGGTGCGGATTTCTTTGAAGAAGGGGTGGTGGCTGAAGTCGGTGGTTTTGCCGTGTTCGACCAGGAGGAGGCCATTGTCGGTTAAGATGTCGGCGTTGAATATGAGATCGGGAATCGACGCCATTTTTTCATCTGCGTATGGTGCGTCGGCAAAAATCAGGTCGTATTTGGCGGTTGATGAACCGATGAAGCGATACACGTCGCCAGTCACAACCGAATAATTCGTCACTTTCAGTTTCTGAGCCACTTCTTGAATGAACCGGACATGCGGCAGGTATTGTTCCACAAAAGTGACGGATTTGGCATCCCTGGACAAAAACTCGAAACCAATGCTTCCAGTTCCTGCAAACAAGTCCAGAACACGCATTTCTTCGAAGTCAATTCGGTTGGAAAGTATGTTAAACAGATTTTCCTTGGCGAAATCTGTGGTCGGTCTAGCTTTCAGGTTTTTTGGAAGCTGAAAACGACGGCCTCGAAAGTTACCGCTAACTATTCTCATTCGTCGTCATCATCAGCATCATCAGGTTCGGGCTCTATACTCTTGATGGTCTTTCGGAACAATTTGTCGGGATTCTGAGAGAATTCCGCTTCGAAAATATTTGCCAAATACGGAGCCAGAAATTCCTGCAACTCCCTAAAAGGTCTGTTTTCACTGCACAGGAAGGTATGGATTTTGGAAGGATTCAAACCCATCTGTTCCAAACAACGAAGCAGAAAATAGGCGATTTCCTCCGAATCTCGGACGATAAATGTATTGGCAAACAGCAACTTGTCGGAATCTGCCATGAACAGTTGCATGTGATGGCCATGGAAATGGGCGGTAAGGGTAGGTACATCAGATTCTGCAGCTTGGTGGTATGTCCAGTTTGCAATGATGTAACCGGTTGACCATAAGGTCATGTTTGGCAGCCATTTCTCAAAATTCCGATCCCTCTCCGTGGGGATTTCCCAGCAAAAGAGCTGTTTATCATCGTTCAAGGGAGCCGTATAGATTTGCTGTTCCCCTTCATCGCCATTCTGAAAATTGAAAAAAGCCTCCAAAGATTCATCCTCGGCAAGCTTGTTTGGAACAATCATGAACCTGTTCGTAAAGTCAATGACGGTCGCTTTCAGCTCGGGCCGTTTTGCCCAATTGTTTTCTTTGAGGAATGAAACAAACATATCCGGAAAATCAACGGCAGCGAATAGTTGTAGCTTTGCCGTACTGCTTTCCTTGGCTGAAACCTTTCCAAACAGGAATCCCTCGGGTGTCGATCGGACGATCAATTGCCTTAAAGAAGTGTTGACGGGTTTTTCGGTATCCTGCATGTTCAGTTTATGCCGTTTAGGGCTATGTTTTCCCTAAAGCGTTCACAAAATTAGCAAATGAAATGGAAACGCGCTACTTTTAGGTTTATTTTGTTCTCCCCGATGACAGCTTCCCAATTAGCAACCCATATTGCTCATTTCTTCCCCTTCGAACCTACTCCAGATCAGTTGGAAGCACTGGATCGGCTGGCAACATTCATGCTGACCGGTACCGATCAGCAAGTTTTTCTCCTAAAAGGATACGCTGGAACAGGCAAAACAAGTCTGATCAGTGCACTAATCCGTTATCTGGACGATCGTAATGTAGGCTGTGAACTGCTTGCCCCAACTGGTCGCGCCGCCAAAGTGCTGGCTTCCTACAGTGGGCACTCCGCGTTGACCATCCATAAAAAGATATACCGTAAAGCTGTTGTTTCTGGCGATGAGGGCGGTTTTTCCCTGAATTTCAACAAACATAGGGATACATTTTTCATAGTTGATGAAGCGTCGATGATAGCGAACGGTGGTGGTGAAAATTCAACTTTCGGCAGCGGCCGGCTTCTCGAGGATTTGCTGGAGTTTGTTTATTCCGGCGAAAACTGCCGGTTGATTTTGATGGGGGACACCGCTCAGTTGCCACCGGTGGGCCAGGCCCTTAGTCCAGCGCTGGACCCCGTTCAGCTTCGATCCTTGGGTATGGAAGCCATCGGTATCGAGTTAACACAGGTGTTGCGCCAAGCAGGCGACAGTGGGATTCTGCAGAATGCCACTGCCTTGAGGGAGCATATTCGAAACGACAAAGTAAAGGAACTGCCTCAGATTCAAATAAATAAGGTGGACGTTATCCGCCTGGGCGGCGACGAGCTGATGGACGCACTCACCGCTTCCTACGCCAAAGTAGGCATTGAAGAAAGCAAAATCGTCTGCCCCTCCAACAAACGGGCAGTGCTTTTCAACAAAGGCATCCGCAATTCGGTGCTTTATAAGGAGGATGAAATCACGAGTGGCGACTACCTGCTGGTGGCCAAAAATAATTACCTCTGGTCTGAACCCTACAAGGAAATTCCCTTCATTGCCAACGGCGACCTGGTGGAAGTGGTACGGGTGCGTAAAAATTACGAGATGTACGGTTTCCGCTTTGCCGATATGGAGGTGCGCTTTCCAGAGTACAATTGGGAACTGGAAGTCAGGGTGCTTTTGGATTCGCTTTCAGCCGAGTCTCCTGCTTTGGACAGGCCTTCTCAGGAACGCCTCTATCAGGATGTGGTTCAGGACTATGCACCCCAATGCAAAACGAAACGCGAGCTCTATTTGGCACTTAAAGCCGACCCATGGCTGAACGCTTTGCAAGTGAAATACGGTTACGCTTTCACCTGCCACAAAGCGCAGGGTGGACAATGGAAAGACGTGTTCCTCGATCAAGGCTATGTCACTGAGGAACGCATGGGACTGGACTATTACCGCTGGTTGTACACGGCCATGACCCGTGCCACGGAACGGATTTTCTTAGTGAACTTCAAAGACGAATTCATAAAATGAGATGTCTCAATAGACCACCAATCTCTGCGTTACTGCTTGCTCACCAATCCTCACGTACCTAAAGTACGTTCCGGTGTGTCTCGCAATCAGTGCCTTGACCTTGGTGCCCTATTGAAACATCTCTTACCTCGTTGCCAAAAAAACTTAAATTGCCACTTCTTCTACATCGGTTGAATCCAAATCAATGGGCATTTTGTTCTTTCTGAATTTTTTGTTGAACTTGGTTTTGATACGGTCCATGATAAAGTAAACAATTGGTACGACAACCAACGTCAACAACAGGGAGCTTGTCAGACCACCGATGATGACCCAGGCCAGGCCGTGCTTGCTTTCGGAAGAAGCACCGGTCGCCAATGCGATGGGCATCATGCCGAAAATCATGGACAAGGTGGTCATCAGAATTGGGCGGAGACGTTCCTTACCCGCTTCGATAAGCGCATCAATCATGGTTCTGCCTTTCTCACGCAACTGGTTGGTGAAATCCACCAGCAGGATAGCGTTTTTGGCCACCAGGCCAATGAGCATGATCATACCGATCATGGCGAAGATGTTCACGAAGTTGCCTGTGAGTCCCAGGGCCAGGAAAGCACCGATGACGGCCATCGGAATGGAGAACAGCACTACAAAAGGATACAAATACGAATTGTAAAGAGCCACCATGACTAAGTACACGAAGATTAGGGCTACCAAAATGGCTATTCCTAAACTTCCAAATGCATCAGACTGCTGTTGCATTTGTCCCAGATATTTGAATTCAACTTCCGGATTGTGAATATTTTGAACGATGGATTTCTTGATTTCACTACCGACAGTTCCTGTAGGACGTCCGACAACACCGGCTTTCACCGTCAGGCTGGAAATACGGTCGTACCGTTCCAACTTGTTCGGACCCAATTGCTGGGAGACGGTGGCAAAATTTTGCAACTCAATGGATTTGCCCTGGTTGTTCATGAATGTCAGTACTTTAATATCTTCCGGACTCTTCCTGTTTAATTTATCAAAACGTAGGTTGATGTCGTATTCCTCCGCTTTTTCAGAAAATTGAAGGTCGGAATTGCCGGCGAATGCCAGACGCAAAGTATTGGCGACATCGAACACGGAAAGGCCCAGTTGGGACATTTTTTCGCGATCGAGTGAAATGCGCATTTCAGGCTTGCTCTGATCCACAGAAAGACGAACGTTTACCGTGCCCGGAACCGCCTTGATGAGACGCATGACGCTGTCTGCTTCAATATACAGCGTGTTCATGTTCATGCCACGTAGCAGGACCTGAATGGGAGCGTCGGTAGACATCCCCATGCTGCTGGCCTGTGAAACAGTAGCCTTGATTCCCGGTATCTGCATGATTTCATTCTGCAACATGGCTGAATACTGTTCGGCATCCATGGAACGTTTTTCCTTAGGTACCAGTTTGACCGTGATTTCACTCTTGTTGGCTTCGTTGCTACCGGACATGCTGCTGGAACTGGAATATCCGACGCGGGTGGCAACTTTCAAAACTTCCGGTTTGCTGAACAGGAGTTTCTCCACCTGCTGCGTTTTCAGATTGGTCTGATATAAGTTGTTTTGCTGGTCCGTTTCCATTTTAACCGTTACTTCACCCTTATCACTGTTGGGCATGAATTCCATACCGATGAAACCAAGCGGAACCAATGCGATGGAGCCGAAAAGCAAGACGATAACAGAGATGCCGACCACTCTTTTATGTCTCAGACTCCATTTAAGTATTTTTACATATTGGATGGTGACTTTTTTGAATATGCTTTCGAACCCGATGGCTAAACGTCCCATAATTGTTTTTTTGCTTCTCTTCTCAATCTTGCTGAACCTGGAAGCCAACAAGGGGGTGATGGTGAACGAAACGAACAGACTCATTAGCGTGGAGAACACGATTACGAGTGAGAATTCACGTAACATATTACCAATCATGCCGGTTACCAATGCAATAGGAACAAACACCACAACGTCCACCAAGGTGATGGCAACCGCTGTGAAACTGATTTCGGCACGACCGTCAATGGCAGCCTGTTTGCTCTTTTTTCCCATTTCCAGATGCCGGTGTATATTCTCGAGCACCACAATGGAGTCATCGACCAGAATCCCGATAACCAAGGATAGAGCGAGCAAGGTCATTAAGTTGAGCGAGAAATCGAAGATGTACATCGCTGCAAAAACCGAAATAATGGAGGTCGGGATGGAAATCATCACGATGAGGGAGTCACGGATACTGTGCAGGAAGAAGAACATCACGAAGGCCACTAATATGATGGCCAACAAAAGGTCTCTCACCACCGCATGGGCTGAATCCAACGTGTTGACGGAAGTGTCTGATGAAATGTTGAATTTGATGTTGTTGCTAGCATAAACCGATTCCAGCGATTTGAGTTCCTTGTTTACTTTTTGACAAACATCGACCGTATTGGCATCCGATTGCTTTTGAATGACGATACCGATGGAATTCTCATTGTTGATTCGGTTGATGGTTGTCGTTTCAGCCGAACCATCGAATACATCGGCCACATCACCCAAATGAATGATGGAACCAGTCATGGTACGTCCAATGGTTACATTCCTCAAATCGTTGACCGTTTGCAGTTTACCTGATAACCTGACTGTGTATTGGCTGCGGTCGCTTTCAATCTTACCAGTAGGCAGTTCCAGGTTGGCTGAACTCATCGCTGCATAAATGTTGGCAATGTTGATTTTGTAGCTGTCCAGTTTCTGCTTGTTGATGTTGATCTTGATTTCCCGTTCGGTACCACCGACCAAGGTGATTTGACCCACTCCGTTGACTTTTGCCAACTGGGATTTGATCTGGTCTTTGGTAAGTTGATACAATTGGGTATCGGACAGTTTGTTGCTGGTTACGCCAATTTGCATGACGGGTATGTCATCGCTTGAGAATCGGTTCAAACTTGGAGTCAGTGCGTTGGTCGGCAACTGTGAAAGTACCGTATTCACCTTGCGTTGAGCATCCTGAATGGATTTATCCACATCGGTTCCTGCTTTGAGGGTGACCACAATCATGGACAGGTTTTCCTGTGAAGTGGAGGTCATATTGTCCACGTTTTCCAGTGAGGAAAGCGCGTCTTCGAGTTTCTTGGTGACAGAACTCTCCACATCGACTGCAGAAGCACCGGGATAAACGGTGACCACACTCACGATGGGTATGTCCATTTTTGGGAGCAGGTCGTACTTCAGCAAGCTGTAGGATACAACCCCGAAGATGGCGAGTACCGCAAAAATGACAACGACCAGGGTTGGTCGCTTGATGGCTATTTCAGTTATTGACATGGCTTTTGGCTTACTTGGTGGTATCAATTTTAACGGTTTGACCGTCAATCAGGTTGATTTGTCCGGCTGTGACAACTTTTTCACCTTTGGCCAGGCCGTCCAGTATAAACAACATTTGTTCGTTGCCACCGCCTACAGTGATTTTACGTGTAGTAGCCTTGCCGTTTTCAACGACATAGACTTTGGCATCCTGCGAACTACCGAGCAGTGCTTCACGGGGAATGCAAAGTGCACTGGCCTTGCTGGGGATGTTTATGAGGACTTCGGCAAAAGAACCGGCTTTCAATTTATCATTGTTCGTGATAACCACTTCCACTGCATAGTTGTGGGAGTCATCTCCTTTGGAAGATATGAAGGTGATTTTTCCTTTAAAGGTTTTGTCGGGTGCCACATCCGAAGTAACAGTAGCCGCATCGCCGACCTGAAGCTTATAAACGTTTGATTCGGAGACGTTCATACGGATTTTAAGTCGCGAAATGTCCACCAATTTTGCAATTGGGCTGCCGATGTTGGTGAAGGAACCCTTTTCAGCCGTTTTCTCTGTGATGATGCCGCTGATTGGTGCGGTAATCGTTGCGTCTTCGAGTTGTTTTTTGGCTTGTTCCAACTGAATCTGAGCACTGGCGAACCCCATTTTAGCATCGTCCAATTGCTGAGCAGTAACGGTTCCGCCTTGATATAAACTTTCATAGCGTGCCAAATCTCTTTTTTGCTTATCGTAATTAAGTTGAGCGGACTCCACAGCCAGTATTTTCAGCCGATTATCGATGGTAGCAAGTACGCTGCCTTTGGACTTCTGTTGGCCCAGTTCCACGTTGAGGTCGGTGATTTGACCCATTGCCTGTGCCGACACAGCCACTTCGTTAAATGGCGTGAGCGTTCCGGTCAGGTTCAAGGTGCTACCAGTGGAAGTCGTTCCGACTTCAGCAACGGAGACTACGATTTCTGATGAAAGACCAGCTCCAGCCTTTTTGGCGTTGATTTTATTGTGGCTTCTCATAAGCAGTGCACCTGCTCCGGCAACCACTAAAACGATGATTATGATACTGATGATTCGATTTTTCATTGCTTTGTGCTATTTGTTGTTTATATAATTCAGTAGATTGCCTTTGCCCTGTTCCAGATTGATGCGGGCGATGTAAAGCGTTAATAGTTTGGAAAAGTAATTGTTGGTGCTTTCGTTGTAGGAACTTTCAGCCTGAACGAGATCTAGTGAAGTGGCAACCCCTTGTTGGTATTGGAGTTGGGTATTCTTGTAAACGCTTTCGGACAAGATCTGATTGTCTTTTTCGTTCTGAATATTGTTGATTGCTGTGCGGTATTGGTTTTCGTAATTGGAAAGGTCAACCCGAATGGATTGCTCACTTTGGGCCATTTTCACTTTGTTTTTCTGAATGTTCAGATTGGCCTGAGCAATGCGCTGTTGACGTTGCATGCCGTCGAAAATGGGGACGCGAAGGCTGAAAATCAACGATGAGTTTGGATACCATTTTTCATTGGAATCCAGAAAGTTGAATTTCTTCCTCATGGCATTGGCTCCTAAGTTGAGGGACATGTTTAGTGTGGGTAAATAGCCTGCCACATTACGTGATTTTTCGGCTTCAAATGCTTTCAAGGCGATTTTTTGCAGTTGGTAGTCTGTCCGGTTTTCAATGTTGAAATCGTTTACCAAAGCTCCCAACATCTGGTTGTCATCATTCATGACGGAGTCGGTTAGGTTGATCCCGGTTTCAACAGGCATGCCCATATAATATTTAAGGTTATTGAGTGATTGTGAATAGTTCAATTCATTTTGCTGTACCTGCGACTTCAAATTATTAAAACTTACACGGATTTTATCTACATCGATTTGTTTGGCCATGCCAGCCTGAAACTTGAGTTCGGTAGATGCAAGTAATTTACCCGATGTGCTTAAAGTTAAGCGCAGGGTATTGAGTTGTTTGCCGATAACCAGCGTCTGATAATACGTGACACTAATACTGTAAGCCGATTGCTCCTTGGTCATCTTTAATGTCTGCTGTGCTTGGTCCTCACTGATTTTTGATGCTTTCAAAGTTAACGGAAACGTTGGATCAAACAGTTTTTGGGAAAGTTGTATAACTGCATTCATATTGTGTTGTGTTCCAAACTGGACAGCAACCATCGTATCCTTTTTGCCAATGATTTCACCAGGCAACAAGGTGGTCATCAACAAGAGGTTGTCGGTGTAGGTTGCAGATCCTTCAATTTGAGGAAGCATGCTCCCAATTTGTTCTTTGACCTTGCGACCTGCAATTTCCACATCGTAATTGGCGTTTACAATGTTTCCGTTTGCTTTGTTGGCGTAGTCAATGCATTGTTTGAGCGAAAACCCTTCACCGAATGCCAGTAAAGGAAGTGTGCACAAGGCGAATAATACAAAACTTCTTTTTTTCATATATCTGTTAGAGTGTGATTTCTATAGTGTTATACTGTTTAGGAACCGTTCGATGAACGATTTGTACAATTCTCTGGGTGTGAAAGGTATGTCCTTTGCATGAGGATTCGGGTGACCTTCAAACATCATAATGGCACTGATGGTTCCGCTCATTAAGCAGACCCAGTTGAGTATCAATGGAATTATATCACAGCCCTCCTTTTTGGTGATTTCAACGAATACATCCTTTATGGCTGTCATTCCTTTAATGACTTCATCTCCAGGTTTGCGACGCTCCAGGCTGAACATCAACTGATACAGTACTTTGTTGTCGAAGGCGAAGTCCCAATGGCGTAGAGAAATTTCAAGCAGGGTTTCTTTGGGCTCCAGATTGAGCTCAAAAACAGATTGGTATTCTTTGAACAAGGTGTTGTAACCGTTGTGAATGATTTCAGAAATCAATTCTTCCTTGTTTTCGAAATGTTCATACACGATTGGAGCCGTGTATTCAATGGCATCGGCTATTTTGCGAATAGTCAGGGCATGCCAGCCTTCTTTTTCCGCGATGTTGAGTGCTGCTGTCAGCATCGCGTTGCGGAGTGTTTCTTTGTCACGAAGTTTGCGTTCCTGATGTCCCATTTTATACTGTTGGTAAAAAATCTAACAATGTTCGCAAAAGTACAAAGAAGTTTGATAGGTGATACGGATTTGGATGAAAAAATTTGATAAAGGTTGTTTTTTTTAGGATATTTAACAAAGGGATGGTTCAGGAAAATTGGGAAATTAGAATGGCAACCAAGTTGAAGAATGCATGTAGCAGATAGGTGCAAAGGAACGAATCGCCCTTCTTGGCACGAACAACATAAGTGCCACTTAGAAAAAAGCCGATGATGGTTCCGTAAATAATATGCTGAAGGCTAAAAATATGAAATGATCCGAAGAGGATGCCCGAAATAAGAATGATCAACCATTGGTTTCGTTTCATAAATTGAAACAGGCTGAGAAAGTAGTAAGGCAAAGCTTGAGTTAAGAATGTTTCCAAAAAAGGAACGACTGTAACTACAAGTAAGATCTTTAAAAAAAAACTGTCAGGAATCACTTGGGATGTAATCTCCTTATCCGGAATATGTAATAAGTTTGTCAGGTATTCTAATGGAATTCCTATGACAAAAATGATTGCATAGACAGTGGGTACATACCAGTAAAAAGGCATGGATTCAGCAATTGTCCTGATGCGTTTCCAATTAAATGCTTTGAAGTTTTCCATAGGATTTTAGTTTTTTTTAAGGTAAAGAATCACTCAGTAGTGCTTTCGCACCACTGAGTGAATTGAAAAAATTAAGCCAACCATTGACCGTTGTCACCAAGTCTTTCTTGTGACTTTGCAAGAGCTCCGAAGGCTTTTCCTGCAAAATATAACACAATTTCCACGAGTTTGCTGCCACCATTCAGGTTTGCCATTTCTTCATTGTTCAGATCTGCGAAAAGATCGTTGTTCTATACTAGTTTCATAGCTTTTTATTTTATATAGTTTTGGCCTTCGTTAAAACCCTTTTTGAATGCTGCAACGTAAGCATCCCAATTATCGATAACGTCGATGATTGCTCTAGCGATTTCTTTGAGTAAGCCTCCATCGATCTCCCGTAATTCAGCCGCACTCAGCTCCATCACTCCGGCGGCATTTAAATTCATTGTATTCATAGATTTAGTAATTGTGTTTATGTACCTACTCATTTAAGGCTTTTCAGTGACCGCTTGCAACGTTGCAACTATTGTATAGCAAATGTAGCAGACGTCACTTTTATATTATCATAGTGCGTGTAAAAATATTAATATAAAATTAATATATAAAGATTTTTGTTATTTATTTTGGAAAAGTGACCACATCAATTTCTATACGAAGCCGAACGGGCATGGTATAGACGTAAGTCAGTTTGGATTTACTATAAGCCAACGGCAGTCCCAAGTCTTTCATTTCATCCAGAATTCCATATAGATAGCTTTCGCTGATGCCCAATTTTTGAGAAAACGCACGCGGTGTGCCCGTCGCTTCCATCCGGATAAGTTGATCGGCTTGACGGAGTCGATCCGTGTATTTAAGAAGTTGTGTGGTCATACCGATAGAGGTAAGGAGGCCTGCCAAAGCCGGTAATATTCGCCTTTCAAATCGAACAATTCCTGATGATTGCCTGTTTCTGCCACTTTTCCCTAATGAAGCACCACGATCTGGTCTGCATCCTGGATGGTGGAAAGGCGGTGAGCAATGATAATGACCGTCCTGCCATCGGAGGCATAAGACCGAAGGGTTTCCTTCACATACATTTCCGAGTGCGAATCGAGTGAAGAGGTCGCTTCATCAAAAATCAGAATTTCCGGTTTTTTGTAAAGCGCCCGAGCAATGGCAATACGTTGCCGTTCGCCACCCGAAAGGGATAGACCGTGCTCTCCCACCAGCGTTTGGTAAGCTTGAGGCAGTTTCTCAATAAAATCCCTGATACCCAACGAACGACACAGATCAATGACCCGATGCATGTCCGGCTCGTATTCCCCCAAGGCGATGTTTTCCAGAATGCTACCCGCAAAAAGCTGCACTTCTTGTGGCACTGTTGCCACCAATCGTCGCAAGCTTTCGTTCCGGATGAAGCGGAGTTCACAATCCCCAATTCTTATTTGACCTTTTTGGATTGGATAGATGTTTTGCAGCAAAGAAATCAGGGTTGTTTTCTCGGAACCACTTTCCCCGATTATTGCTGTCGTTTTTCCCTTTGAAATCGAAAGGCTGAAATCGTCAAAGACCTGCTGACGGGTTCCGTATCGAAAAGAAACCTGCCGGAATTGAATGTCCCCGATCAAAGCAGGAGTCAGTTCGAGTTTTCCTGCCACCTCCTCTTCCTGCTCGAGATCCATGATTTGAAAGAGGCGTTCAGCAGCAATAAGGGCGTCTTGAATGGTTTGATTGGCTCCGATCAATGACAATACCGGCCCCAAAATGTAACCAGTCAGCGCATAAAAAGACATCAGCGTTCCTGCTATCAGTTCTTGCAACATGACCAAGTTGCTGCCCGCCCATAGTACAGCAATGGTGATGCCACCCGAAACCAATTGAGAAAAGGCGTTGATGCGGATGCCAGCCAGCCCGATGGAATACGTACTCTGCAACAACCGGACAAAACGAGTCTCTGTTTTCAGATGCACAAACCGCTCCATCCCAAACCGTTTGATAGTGCCGATGGCATTCACCGACTCTACCAGTTGGGCTTCCAAATCGGCTGAACGCTCCATGATGCTGCGCGATAATTTTCGGTTTAAACGGTTGGCGACCCCATAAATGAGTACAAAAAACGGAATGCAGACAAAGGTGATGACCGTGAGTTTCCAGGAATAAACAAACATCAGTAAAGTGGTAAAAACCAGTATCATCAGATTCACCGCCAGATCCAGCGAAACATTGTTGATGAAGTAACGAATCTTGACCGCATCGTTGATGCGTGAAATGATTTCGCCTGTGCGCATGGTGTCAAAAAAAGGCTGGGGCAGAGTCAGCAAATGCTTGTAGTATCCCAGAATCAAGGTTGCATCGAGTTTCTGCCCGGTTTTTAGGGCCAGTATGCTTTTCATGCCGCCGATAAATGTGCGAAGGATCAATAACACGATCATGAAGAGGCTCAGCAAATGAAGCAGGTTTACATTGCCGTTCCCCAGCACGTTATCCACGATCTTCTCCACATAAATGGATGTTGCCAGCCCCAGTATGCTATAAATCATGGCACCGAACAGCGCCTGGTTCATTACTGTTCGATGTGGTTTAAGCAAGTGCATGAATTGACGGATGCTGGATTCCTTCAGGTTCTCCCGACGAAAGGATTCATCGGGTACGAGAAGAATCAAAACTCCCGACCAAATTTCATGGAACGCTTCCGACGATATTTTGTGAAAGCGGCCATCTTCCGGATCCATAAAGACGATGCAGTCAGGCTTCACCTTATATACCACTACAAAATGCTGTAGTTGCTCGCGAATAACGTGCGCAATCCTAGGCAACGGTATCTTGCTGAGGCTTTCTGGTCCAACACGCACCGCTTTGCAGGTGAAACCCAGCTTGGTAGCGGCTTCCACCATACCCAACGCATTGGGTCCTCGTTTATCGGTGGAGGCATATTGACGAATTCTGGCGATGGGCATTTGCAATCCATAATTGGCTGAAACCGAGGCTAGGCACGCCGCTCCGCAATCGGTGATGTCGTGTTGTTTGACAGATAAGTGTTTTTTCATAGTTTCACTTGTTTTGAGGATTCGCCCAGTCGTCCATTTTCTCATAGATCAATTGGAACAGGGAACGGCGGTTCACTAAGAAGCGGGTTTGCACGGTCATGCCTTTTTTCAGGATGCCTTTCTTCCCGTTCCGAAGTGTTAAAAACGGCTTCTTTATATGACATTTTACTTTGTAGAAAGGCGTTTCATTCAACAATACAAAGTCGGAGGAAATGTCAGAAATCATTCCATTCAACTTGCCCCATTGGTTGTAATCGAAGGCTTCGACCAACACGCTGACTTTCATCGAAAGATGAAGGAAACCGATATCTTTGGGTAGTATGTAACATTCCACGACGAGGGTGGAATCCGGGCTGATAACACCGATGGGTTGGCCGCTGTAAACGTGACCGCCTGGATATAGACCGGAACATTGTTCCAGCGTTCCTTGAACAGGAGCTGTTAGGGCATACTGTGATCGCTCCTGCACCAATCTTCGCAGGCTGGTCCTTGCTTCTTCCCGTTGGCGCATCAGGTCATTCAAATCCGATTTCCATAAAGACAATCGGTTTTCCTGCAACGTTTTGAATTCCCGTTCGAAACGCTGCTTATCGTGTTGGTAGTTTTCAAATTCGTCCTGTGGAATAATTCCCGATCGGAATAAAGGTTCGTTCCGCTTTAGTTTGCGGTCAGCAGCATCGATGGAAAGGTTGAGTTCTTCTTTTTGCCGTTGGAAAAGAATGTATTCCTGGTGCCGCTTATCGGTACGGAAAGTCGTTGTTTTAAGGGAACAAAGCGCTCGCAAATCGGCCAGTTGATTTTCTAAATTGCTCAACAAGTTTCGTTGATTAGACAAGCCGGCGTCCACGGAGCTCGAGTTCAACAGAAGTATGGTGTCACCTTTCTGAATGCGGCTGCCTTCCAGCGAGAAGACTCGAACGATGGTTTCAGCCACTGGCGACTTCATCTCAACTCTCTCGGTAATGGGACGTACCACGCCGACACCATGGACCACGATGTCAACATACAGGAAGGGTAGGGAGAGCAGGGTGGCAAAGACTGCAAGTGCTGCAGTCAGGTAGAGCGCATTGCTTTTCCGATTGTGCCGGAAGATTTGTTTTTCAATGCAATATTCGGTGTCAAGCTCAGGTATGTTCATCTTTACGAACATTAAATTGATAATGCCGTAAAGATAAATAAAATTAATAATAAGTTAATACATAATTAAACTTTTTCCGAGCGCTTCCTCAATATTCTTGCTTAACGGTGGAATGTGATGCATGGGGAGTTCTTTCCAGTATTCATGGGTGTAGGAATGCGTATGCCTTAGTCCAAGACCATTGAATTTGATACCTTTAAGGCTGGACTTTGGGACGATCGTTGTTTCATAAATATAGAATTCACTTAAACCTGTGTTTTCGACATCGACCGGATCTTTTTTATGTTTGAAATAGACATCTGCCGTATTTGTAATGCTTTCCAGATTATCGTAGGTTAGTTGGTTCAAATCTGTCGTCCGAAAAACTGCCGAATGATTGTTGCTTACAATTCGCACAATGTAGTTTAATATAGAAAATACTTTTTCCTTTTTTGGTGAAAGCAAGTCGATGTTGGTTTGAATGGAACCCGTTGAAGGTGTGATCCGAACGAAGCCTGCTTTTACCTTGTCTCTGATAATATCGGCACCGGAAGGAGTTGGGATGAAGGAATATTTCTTTCCAAGTTGGTCAGATAAATTCTTGCCTTTATTTAATTGAGGTATACAAATCACCCCAATAACAACAATAAACGTGCGTTTTTTTAATTTGACAATCTGTGAATCATTCCGGAAGGTTCTGAATTCGCGCATTTTGAATTTTATATCATTCCCATCTGTGGAAATATAATATTCACCGATACCGTCGCTGTAGTATTTTGGTGTACCGTTCTCCAGATGGTAACTGCGGAAGAAGCCTTTCAACACTATATACTGGGCTTCTTTGGATTTTCGGTCGATAATGACCTCGGGTAAATTGATGATGCGTCTCTGCATGCTTAGAATTTGAGCATTCCGTAACTCGGCTGAACTCAGTACCAACGTTTCATAGGCAATTTGTTGAATGGTGATGTGTTTGTTTCCGGTCAGTAGGGTTTTGCCGAGCAGAGTCGTGTCGACCACGCCGTTCATGTCGGAGGTTGCGGCCAATTCTCCGTCATCGGTCAGCAGGTGTGCGAAAGCTACAGGTTGATTGTCCGTTTGGTCGGTAATCCGGATTTGAGCCTGAACTTGCAGGAACAAGATGCAAAAGAGCAAAAGAGTGAAATTTCTCATGGCATGGGGAATTCATTTCTGCAAATGTAAATGAAGATAAAGTAAAAATATCTTAAGGTATTGTTAAAAACAAAAAAAGCCTGGAATTCCAGGCTTTTCAATATCAATCAAATACATTAGATAGCAGATTCAACTTTTGAAAGTAAATCTTTAACAGCAGCAGCTAATCCTGATGTACTCTTGCCCCCAGCTGTTGCAAAATGCGGTTGTCCACCACCACCACCCTGAATGGCTTTGGCAGCTTCGCGAACCAGATTCCCCGCATTCAACCCCTTTGCGACAAGATCATCGCTGAAAGTTACCGTGAGCAGCGGCTTATCACTGTC
>Ga0209430_1001020_pt1 | contig 22720 bp, 23 predicted proteins | sample BarGraIncub1133A_FD_184504 | JGI IMG/M metagenome (GOLD analysis project Ga0209430, IMG submission 184504) | Arctic peat soil microbial communities from Barrow, Alaska - Barrow Graham LP Incubations 11-33A (SPAdes) (version 2) | ecosystem: Environmental > Terrestrial > Soil > Wetlands > Peat... | reverse complement strand
AGTTCGAGCCTTGACGGGTCAACCATAATTCTGTCCTGTGGTGTAATTGGCAACACGTCTGTTTCTGGATCAGAAGAGTTCAGGTTCGAGACCTGACAGGACAACAAATTGATTAAAAAGACGTTTACATGCTTTTTGTAAACGTCTTTTTTTTTGGGTGTGCACACAATTTGCACACAAATGTATAAATCGACTCAAAAAATCATCCACTAAACAATCTGCAAAACATTAAGAAACAAAGTCTAAGTCATGTCTAATTAATACTTGAAAAATACGCTAATAGAAATATGTTTGAAGTTTATTCCATCCTTAACAAGTCCATAAATAAACGTATCGTATTAATATTCAACAAATTTAACTCTATTTACTGGTGAATAAATCGTCCAATCAAATGCATCATTAAAATCGCTTTAAAGAACCTTAAACTCATACAAGATCGTTCCGCCATACTTTAACTGCAAAAATTTAATTCGGATCGACATCTAATTAACTGAATATTGCTTAACCTTTGTTTTACCGGACAACAATGATTTGGAAAGTTTTTTTGGGCAGACAATCCATAGTATATAAAAGTAAATCCAAAAGGATTAAACAGGAACACTTCGATTAATACATACATTAAGGCCTTTTAGGTTCCAAAGTAAAGTTCGAATCTTGTGCCTTTGTTTAACGTGCTGACAACCTTTATTTCTGCCGCATGCAACTCTACTATTTTAGCAACAATCGAAAGACCTATCCCAAATCCACCAATAAATTTGGCATTGGTCGCACGGTGAAAGGGCTTGAAAATATTCCCGATTTCGTTTTCCGGAATTCCAACTCCAAAATCTGTTATTCCAATAACTACTCCGTCACTTATTTTCGAAATTTTCACCTCAACTTCTGATGACGAAAATTTACAGGCATTTTCAATCAGGTTTTTGAATGCAATCTCTAGTAGGCCGGGGTTACCATTAATTATGAAGTCGCCTTCATTGTCAGAATATTCGATTTTCGGCAGTATTTTTCTACCTGGATACTTTACTTTAATGGATTGAATGGCATTAAAAACCAATTCATCAATTCGCATATGCGAAAGTAATATGCTTTTATCCCCATTTAAGTGCGCTAATTCGAGTAAGCTATTTATAAGCAGGTTCAATTTTCGCAAATCTTCAGTTAAACGGGCAATATGCACTTCGTATTCCTCCGGATTTCGTTTGCGGCTGATGATATAATCAGATTCAGCAATCATAATGGCAAGAGGGGTACGTAATTCGTGTGATGCATTCGATACAAATTCATCCTGGCTCCTAAATACAAATTCCAGTTCAGACAGCATCTTGTTAAAAGTAATAGCTAACTGCTCAATTTCATCCAGTTTTTTACCCTCATCCAGCCGGCTGCTTAACTTCGACGAGTTGATCTCCTTTACTTTGGCAATAATATTCGATATGGGTTGCATCGCAACTTTCGAAAAGAAATAAGAGGTCCAAACAGAAAGACAAATACTAAAAAGTATGCTCCACAGAAGGACCACTTTTAAGCCCTCAAGGTTCTCGGTACGGTACTTATCGTACGCCAGCACATAAACATGGTAAAGTTGATTATTCACCCGGTGATTGTATAATACGCCGTCTTTTTTCCCAATTGAAAAATATTCGGGACTGGCTGAATGCGAACTGTATGAACTACCTATGTTTTTTAAATCATGAATCTTGTCGCTGTAAAGCATTTTATCGTTGGAATCACTCAATACGATCTCCTCTTCTTCGAGTGACTTGGTTGTTTGATAAATCTTTTTTAATAGTGTTGAATCAACTTCCTGCACATTTATCAACAGTATGGCGGTATTCTGGGCCCTGACCAACAAATTTTGCCGGAATATGGATAGCTGGCTGCTGAATGAAAAATAATATACCAACATGCAAAAGACGATCAGGATACCAAGTACTGACATGGTAAATTGAATAGACAACCGGGTTTTTATATTCATTTTATAATTCATCTTCGCTGCAGTAAAAGCCAAATCCATATTTTGTATGAATCAGAGCAGGTTCAAAATCCTTGTCTACTTTCTTTCTTAAATAATTCATATAGACGTTGATGATATTCGCCCTTGTTACGAAATCAAAGTTCCATTCATTCTCAATGATATATTCCATTGAAAGCACTTTTTTTTTGTTTTTCAAGAGTGTTTCCATCAGGGAGAACTCTTTGGATGTCAGATCATTTTTTTTACCGACACACGTGGCAATTTTTGAATCAAGGTCCTTTTCAAAATCTGCAATTTTCAATTTCCGATCGAAAAAAATTGCAATATGCAACCGCTTCAGAAAAACATTGAGACTGACAAGCAATTCCTTGAAATCAAAATACTTAATCACGTAGTTATCAGCCACTGATTCAAATCCGATTAGATTATTTTCGGGCGTTTCCAGCGCTGTAAGCATAATAATAGGTGTTGTACTACTATTTATTTTTCGGATTTCGCTGTTTAATTCAGTACCATTTATTAATGGAAGATTGATATCAAGAACAACAAGGTCAAAGGCTGCTTGTTCTATCAATCGTTTACCAACATAGTCTTCATTTGCGATGTCAGCCCGAAATCCGGATTCATACAACGGTATCTGAAGAAATTCAGCAGGCCTTTGTTCATCTTCAATTACTAAAATGCGGGCATTACTCATTCAAAGGAAATTATTTTGACAAAAATAAGACACTATCTGATCTAAACCGCTTTCTAATGAAATTCTAATAACTTTCTAATCATTTCCTAATCAACTGTCTGCTAATACAATCCTATATTTGCGCTGATTTTAAAAATCACATCATGAAAAAATTTAAAATGACCTCTGGTCTGGCAATGTCTCTTTTTGTTATCTTTGTAATTGCTGTTTTGTCGATTTTGAAAATATTTGTTTTCCCGGGTCATTGATATCTGATCAATTTCTGAAATAAATATAAGCTATCTATTCGCATGCTAAATAGATAGCTTTTTTATTTTACTTAAACCTCACTGATATAACCAGCAAATAATCCTGAAAATATTTAAAACCGGGAATATTTTTTATTAAAACTTAAATTAGAAGAATCATGAATGACATGGGTATAGCGCTCGAATTGCTGGGCGTGGGAATGGTAACCGTATTTCTTATTTTATCGTTGGTCGTTATATTGGGAAATTTAATAATCAGGTTTGTAAATCGGTTTATACCTGATGTTCAAAATGTTTCCGGTCAATTAGCGGATGTTGTAACGGCAGAAATCCATCCAAAAAAAATTGCAGCTATCGTTTCTGCCGTTAAAATAGTTACAAAAGGAACTGGCCGTATTACCAGCATTAAAAAAATTTAGTTTTCTTGCCTATCACCTTATCGCCTTGGTGTATATGCAACTGACAAATTTCAGGAATAATAAAATAATTGAATAAAATACAATTGACTTATGAGTGGAAGAAAGATTAAATTCTCATTGGTTTATCGTGATATGTGGCAATCTTCGGGTAAGTACGTACCACGTGTTGACCAATTAGTAAAGGTGGCGCCGCATATTATTGACATGGGATGTTTTGCACGGGTGGAAACCAACGGAGGCGGATTTGAGCAAATCAATCTGCTTTTTGGAGAGAACCCCAATAAATCGGTCCGTGAATGGACAAAACCATTTAATGACGCTGGGATTCAGACCCATATGCTGGAACGCGCACTCAACGGAATCCGGATGAACCCGGTTCCTGCAGATGTACGCAAATTGATGTTTAAGGTGAAGAAAAAGCAAGGGACTGATATTGCCCGTTCTTTTTGCGGATTAAATGATCCCCGGAATATCCTGGATTCAGTCAAATATGCCAAAGCTGGCGGAATGATTGCACAGGCTGCTCTCAGTCTGACTTATTCGAATGTTCACACTGCAAAAAGCTTTATACAACTGGCTGATGAACTGATTAAAGGCGGAGCCGATGAAATATGCCTCAAGGATATGGCTGGCATTGCCCGTCCGGCATGGCTGGGCAAAATCGTGAATGGGATCAAGGCATTACATCCGGATATTCCGCTTGAATACCATTCCCATTCAGGACCGGGCTTTTCGATGGCTACAATATTGGAAGTTTGTCGTGCAGGTGTTGAATACATTGATGTCGCCATGGAACCTCTTTCGTGGGGTACCGGACACGTTGACCTTTTAGCCGTTCACGCGATGCTTAAAGATGACGGATTTGATGTTCCAGCCATTAATATGGACGCCTACATGAAAGTTCGCGCATTGACACAGGAATTTATGGATGACTTCCTGGGATATTACATTGATCCGAAAAACCGGTTCATGAATTCTATGCTGATTGGTCCGGGTTTACCCGGAGGTATGATGGGATCGCTGATGGCTGATCTTGAAAATAACCTGGCAAGCCTGAACAAATGGATGGTAAAACACAATGAACCAGAGTTAACACAGGACGATCTGCTAATTAAATTATTTAACGAAGTTGAATACATCTGGCCCATGCTGGGCTATCCACCATTAGTAACTCCATATAGCCAGTATGTGAAAAACCTGGCATTAATGAATGTGATCCAACTGGCAAAAGGCGAATACCGCTGGAGCATGATTGCTGACAATATTTGGGATATGCTGCTAGGCAAGGGCGGTAAATTGCCGGGTGAATTAGATCCCGTCATTACAAAATTGGCCAAAGAAGCCGACAAGAAATTTTTTATGGGTCGCCCACAGGACCTTTATCCAGATGCCCTGCCTAATTTCCGGAAGGAAATGAATGAAAATAGCTGGGATTTTGGTCCGGATGATGAAGAGTTATTCGAGCTGGCGATGCATCCGCAGCAATATCGTGCCTATAAGTCTGGCGCTGCTAAAAAAGCATTTGAAGAAGATCTCGCAAAACGTCGCTTGGAAGGTGGCGGACTTAATGCGGGTACTGCCATCAAAAATATAAGCGAATCTGCAAATTCTGTAGTCGATCTGAAGCCCTCAATAATGTTTATTGATGTTGAAGGAGAACGATTTAAGGTGTCTGTTGAATATGGGGAAAGCAGCGCTTCTTCCGAAGTTCAGGCTACGGTAGCAATGTCGACTCAGGCAGCTGCACCACAGGACCCGGTAAAAATAATTATTGCTCCACTTGAAGGTAAATTCTACCTGACAAAAGAAAGTACTGAAGTTGCGATTAAAATTGGCGATTCAATTAAAGTTGGTGACCGGATAGGTTATGTGGAAGCAATGAAAACCTACAATGCGATCCATTCGGATGTTGCAGGCATTATTGTTGAAATTTGTAATGCGACTGGAACTGATATTGAAGAAGATGACGTTTTAGTTAAAATAAAATAACCAAACAGGAAACGATGAGTATATTAGAGAATCTGTATAAAATGACAGCTTTCCAGGATATAATTGACAATCCTGGTTATTTATTAATGTTAGCGATTGGATCCTTTCTTTTGTATTTGGGAATTCATAAGAAATATGAGCCTTTGTTGCTGGTTCCGATCGCGTTTGGCGTCATCTTGGCAAATCTTCCCGGAGGAACAATGGGCGTTGTCCCTGCCGATATGGTCACTCTTCCGGGCGGTCAAACAAAAAACCTGCTTGATATAGCGCATGAATATGGAATTATGAATTTTCTGTATTATGCACTGATAAAAACTGGGTTTTTACCACCGATCATATTTATGGGCATCGGTGCATTGACCGATTTTGGGCCAATGTTACGAAACCTGAAACTAGCATTTTTCGGCGCTGCTGCACAATTGGGGATATTTACTGTATTAATTGCCGCTATTCTGTTGGGATTTACTGCTAAGGAGGCTGCTTCACTCGGAATTATAGGGGGTGCCGATGGTCCTACTGCTATTTATACTACCATAAAACTTGCTCCGCATTTATTGGGACCCATTGCAATTGCAGCTTATTCCTATATGGCATTGGTTCCGGTAATTATCCCGCTTGTTGTGCGACTGACATGTTCTAAAAGGGAACTTTTGATTAACATGAAGGCAATGGATAAACAATATCCGACAAAGCTGAAAATTAAAAACATAAAGGCTGTAAAAATTGCTTTCCCGATTGTCCTTGGAATTGTAATTTCACTTTTTGTTCCTTCATCAGTTCCACTTCTGGGAATGTTACTTTTTGGTAACCTGCTGAAGGAAATCGGAACCAGTGTTGCAAGGCTAAGTGAGGCTGCAACAGGTTCAATACTGAATACGGCCACTATTTTTCTGGGATTAACTGTTGGAGCAACCATGACTGCCCAGGTTTTCCTTGATTTTAAAACCTTGATGATTATTGTTGGAGGATTCCTGGCATTTGCCATTTCTATTTTTGGCGGCATCATGTTTGTCAAAATCCACAATCTCTTTACTAAAAAGAAGATTAATCCGTTGATTGGAGCAACGGGACTAAGTGCAGTTCCGATGGCTTCGCGGGTTGCCAATGAAATCGCTTTAAAATACGATTCGTCCAACCATGTTTTACAATATTGTATGTCGAGTAATATTTCAGGTGTGATTGGCTCTGCCGTTGCAGCCGGTGTACTCATCTCGTTTCTTCAATAAGATTACTAATATTCTAAGGCAAAAAACGCTCTTCGGAAACAAAGAGCGTTTTTTTACGCGTAAATATATAGCGTGGAATTGGCTATTTGTGTTGTCTCAAGGAACCTGAACAAAAGGACGGATTCAACTGCTCATAAAAAACTTCAGCAAGCCATTGATAAAATGACTGAAGTTTTGCGTAATACAGTTCTCCTCCAAATCCCAAAGAAAAAGAGGAAAACACATCTATCTTTAAGTTTTATTTGTTCTTCGACCTTCCCATTCCAAGGTTCGGTTCATCTCGTCGTGAACAGAGACAATCACTGAAGGAACAACCATCGTACTATACAAAAACAATTCTTGAGCACATAACAATTGTATGGGAGTTCCATGAGGCCAAATAAATAGAATATAAACTCATGAATTGAAGATTTAAACTATTCTTCAGAAAAATGGACCAATTCTTCCCGATAGGCATTGAAAATGGTTGATTTAGAGATAAATCCGATATACTTCTGGTTACTAACAACAGGAAGATTCCATGCTCCACTATCATTAAATTTTTTCATCACAATTTCCATTTTTTCATCTGGTGAAATAATATCCGGAGGCATGACCATCAAATCTTTAACCATCGTTTCATTATACTTTTCTTTATCAAACATGAACTGCCTTATGTCGTCGAGAAGCACAATACCACAAAAATTTTCTTCCTGATCAATGACGGGGAAAATGTTTCGTTTTGATTTGGAAATGATTTTCACGAGTTCACCTAATGTACTGTCCACATTTACCGTTAATAGATCTGTCTCAATTACATTCTTTAGTTTGAGGAGAGTGAGTATTGCTTTATCTTTATTATGGGTAATGAGTTCACCTAATTTAGCCAGTCTGATATGGTAAATCGAATGTGGTTCAAGGGGAGTTATTGTGAGGTAAGCTGCCGCTGAAGTGATCATCAAAGGGATAAGTAATCCAAACCCTCCAGTGATCTCAGCAATCAGAAATATTGCAGTCATGGGTGAATGCATGACGCCGGCCATCATTCCGGCCATTCCCGCCAATGCAAAATTACGGGCAGGCACAATGTTCCCATCTATGTTTAATATCGTAGAAACAAAAAATCCTGCTAATCCGCCTAAAAAAAGTGTAGGCGCAAAAATTCCTCCGCTACCCCCGGCACCGTTTGTTGTGGCCGTAGCTACAATTTTCACCAACATGATCACGAAGATCAACCCCAAGAGTATAAACTTGTCATCCTTAAATCCTACAAAAAGTGAATTATTAAGAATGTTCGCTCCGGAGTCAGTAAGTATCTGTTCTATTGACACATACCCTTCACCCCAAAGAGACGGAAAAAGAAAAATAAAAATTCCTAACATTGTTCCACCGATCAAAACCCTTAAATAGGTATTGTTGATTTTTTTGAACCGTCTTTCGACATAAATATTACCCTTTGTAAACAGGAAAGAGAAGAGTCCGCAAAAGATTCCTAAAACGATGTACCATGGAATATTGGACAAATTGAATTCTTTATCGATTTGGAATTCAAAATGATGGGCACTTCCCATTAAAAAATAGGTTAATGAGGCTGATGTTGATGCAGAGATCATCAGTGGCAGGAGTGAAGACATAGTCAGGTCGAGCATCAACACTTCGATAGCAAATAACATTCCTGCAAGGGGTGCCTTGAAAATTCCTGCAATAGCACCGGCTGCCCCACACCCGATCAGAACAGTCATGGTCCGGTAACTAAGATTAAACCTTCTGGCTATATTCGAACCAATCGATGCTCCGGTTAAAACGACCGGAGCTTCTGCTCCGACTGATCCTCCAAAACCTATTGTGATAGTACTCGAAATGATAGAAGTGAACATGTTGTGAGCGCGCATAACACCTTTACTACTGGCAATTGATTCAAGCACTTTGGTAATTCCATGCCCGATATCATCCTTAACGAACAATCTGACATAAAGAACCGTGATCAAAATTCCGATTCCAGGATAAGCTAAATACAGGTAGTTCTCTGAATAAGAGGTAAAATTTCGTGTTAACAATCCCCCGAGAAGGTGTATGAGATTTTTAAGGATAATTGCAGCAAAACCACTCAATAATCCCACAACAAGGCTAAGTATCAGCAATATCTCATGCTCGTTGAGATGTTTCAGACGCCATGCTCTGACATTTTCCAGTAATTCAGCATATTTTTTCATTCCCTGCAAAATTAGTTTTATTTCAATATTATCAGTCGTTTTCGTTTTAGGCTAGATTATGGAATTAAAATATGTGTTGGAATATAATACGATTTAAGACATTGTTTAAAATTACATTTAGAATGTGTGAATTGTATAAACCTTTTAAATAATTGTGTAACAATACCCGGGATTTATGGAGCTATACTTGTAAGTTGAAAATTATTTACACTTTGAATCATGAAAAATATATGCAGAAAGCAGTGTGAAATAATATTAGACGACTAAATATGAGTGAAATATATTCAGCATAAAATAATAGGTGAAAAAATTATTATCCATATTATTTGCATTTCTCATCTCCATTTCGGTGATGCATATCACTATTGCAACACATCATTGTGGCAGTGATAATGCTACATTTGAAAAGGTATCAATCGATGGTGAATTGGCTTCATGTGGAATGGAAGGCCCTGATGACCAATGCTCTTTTCCAGGAAAGCATCTTGGCACTCATTGCTGCAACGACAAAGTTTCAGTTTTGGCTGTCGATAATAATTACTCTCCTTCGCATTCAGAATTTAAAGCATTTTCGCAACATATTCTTCAGGTTTTTGATATTCCTGTAAGTTTGAAAGAACATTCATTAATAGCCATAAATCTTTTTAGTACAAGTGTCAGTCCGCCCGGATTTTTTATTGCAAGCGAAGTAAGCTTGCCCGACATTTGTGTGTTCCGTATTTGATGTTATTGTTTACTTAAATTTCAGCAGGAAGGTTGTGTCAACTTTTCCGCTGATGAATTTTTGGTTCTATTATTCAATACATTAATGTCAAATATTTAAAATCATGAAAACTTTAAAAATCATTATAGTTGCCTTTTGGGCTATCGCTTTGGGTTCCAACTCCTATGCCCAAATGCAAGATCACTCAAAAATGGTCTCAACAAAAACAGAGACTCTCAAAGTATCGGGTAATTGCGACTTGTGCAAAGCACGTATCGAAAAAGCCGCGAAATCGGTTTCCGGCGTAATAACAGCCGATTGGAGTGCCGAAAAACAAATGTTGATCGTTGAGTTTAATCCAACCAAAACCAATTCGGATATAATACAAAAGGCGGTTGCTAAAGCTGGTCACGATACGGAAAAATTCAAAGCAACAGACGAAGCTTATAAAAAACTTCCTGGATGCTGTTTATATCGGAAATCATAGTTCATAATTCTCTAACAAGATGACCTTAAGTCACCTGTGAGTTAGTTATTATCATTGGAAAACGGACTAGAGAACAAAGACATAAGTATATAAATCACAATAAAATCCTAGAATCCAGGTTAAATTAGAAATCAACAAAATTTTAAAATAGAAATTATGAAAACGAAAAAGTATTTAAAAATATTTCTGTACGCCTTCATTGGAACATTCGTATTTGTCGCCTGTCAAAAGGAAAATAAAACTGTACATCAGGGTGTTGAAGGAACCTACATTGGCAATTTTACTGTATCGAACACACTTAAAAGTGCAACGATAGCCAATGGAAATAGGATGGACACTGCTGTCGTGAAACTGATAAGTAATGGACAGATAAATGTTCATTGTTTTGGCGACGACATGGATTCAACTTTTATTCTCAACACCTACCAAAATGGAGACAGTCTGATGGTTTGTCTTGACGGTCAGGATTTTGATAACGAGTACGGACACATGATGGGTGACGGATCCATGATGGGAAGTGGTGGTATGATGAGAAACAATTCAACTGAATGGGGCCAGCACATGAATGGAGAACACAAGGTTGGAGATAATCATTTTGGGGGATTTGACATGCAGAATGGCACCTTTAGCTATAGTTTTAAAATGATGGACGGTACTTCAACCAATTACAGGAAATTTCAGGGCACAAGGAAATAAATAAACGATCATGATATTCAAGACTTTAATTATTTCAGTCATTTTAGTAGGTATCGTCATGCTGGCATTAGGAGTGAAACTTCTTTTTAATAAAGATGCTGAATTACAGCATACTCCTGTGCCCCTGACGATGGCGCTTCAGACTAGAATGAAGCTTGCTCCAAATGCGAGCTGAAAGATTTGGTGGATTGTCCTGACAATAAAAAGGATTTGAAAACTTAGAACGAATCAGAAATTTTATAACACATTTATTTTTTAAGCTATGAAACTCATAAAAGCATATATAAGGCACAGAAAATTCGAGGATGTTTATAAAGCGCTGAAAGGTGCAGGATTTTGTTGTATGACCATAGTCGATTGCGATGGCACAGGTAGGTACTCCGACCATGAAGAAGACCACATCAGTGCAAAATACCCATTTGCAGATGCTTACAGGGTTATTAAACTTGAAATTCTGGTAGCAGATGAGCACATTCAAAAATTAATTGAAATAATAAGGGAAAATGGGCGCACTGGATATCAGGGTGACGGAATGATAATCGTTTCACCAGTTGAAAATGTCTATAAAGTCCGTACTGACGAAGAAGGAATATTAGTTATTTAAAATTTGGAATCATGAAATTTAAAAAACGATTTTCACAAATAGGAATCTTCTCTATTTTAATCATGTTATCAGCTTGCGGTGGAAGTAACCAGCAGAAAACGAATAAAAAAAGTGAAATACCTGCCGGAAAGGGGACTGTGACGAATCTAAATCCGAATGGAAATATGACGGATATACACCAGCAGCATAATAGCCTGGCAGAGAATTTTTCTCACAAGGATATTGTTATCCTCGAACATCCATACCAATTGGCAGCCACCACTAAAACTGAGATGGAACAGGTAATTGATGCCTACCTCCAATTAAAAGATGCATTTGTTAAGGATGATGAGCCAGCGGCAGAAACTGCTATTGTTTTAATGGCCCAAAAAGTAGCTGCTGTTGTTCCAACCAAACTGGAAGGTGAAGGCCTTGAAGCATGGCATAATCATCAGGAAGTATACGAAGCAAAGCTGAAAGAAATGCAACAAATCAAAGGACTGGATAATAAACGCTCCTATTTCAGCCATATTTCTGAAATCATGTATTGTACCATTAAAAGTTTCGGATTAAAGCAAGGCAATTTATTCGCGATCTTCTGTCCAATGGCTTTTGACGGTAAAGGTGCATATTGGATCAGTGACAGCAAAACTGTTCAAAATCCATATTTGGGAAGTAAAATGCCAACTTGTGGCGAAGTCAGGGAAGAATTATAATTAATAAATTAAAAATGGAACATCCAAAACAACCAGAAGAGCCTGCAAAAATGGCAAAAATGGACCACGGCTCTATGAAACACAAAGACAACCCTTCAATGGGAATGGAAGGGCATAATCATCATGCGATGATGATTGCTGATTTTAAAAAGCGCTTTTACCTGGTGCTGACTCTGTCGGTTCCCATCATCCTGTTATCAACCATGATACAGAAATTCATAGGTGTCGATTGGCAATTTACAGGTTCAAAGTATATTTTACTTGCCTTATCAACCGCAGTGTTTTTTTACGGTGGCTGGCCCTTTTTTAAAGGATTGGTTACTGAAATAAAGACAAAAACGCCTGGCATGATGTTTTTAATTGGCTTTGCCATAACATCAGCTTATATCTACAGTGCTGCCGTTGTTTTTGGATTGGAGGGGATGGATTTCTTCTGGGAACTGGCAACATTAATCCTGATCATGCTTTTAGGGCATTGGATCGAAATGAAATCTATTGCAGGGGCATCAAAAGAATTGGAGTTACTGGTTCAGTTGATGCCCGCCGATGCCCATATGGTAATGCCGGATATGGTACATGATGTAAAGACTGAAACGCTAAAAGAGAATGATATTATTCTTGTCAAGCCAGGTGAAAAAGTTGCTGCCGATGGAATAATCCTGGATGGGAAAAGCTACCTGAATGAATCCATGATTACCGGAGAATCCACACCTGTTCAGAAAATAAAAGGTCAAAAAGTAATTGCCGGTTCAATTAACGGGAATGGATCGATTAAAGTGACTGTTACCCATGCCTCGAAAGATTCTTACATCTCACAACTGGTAAAGCTGGTTGATGATGCTCAAAAATCAAAATCAAAAACCCAGTTACTGGCCGATACTGCTGCCAAATGGTTAACCATTATTGCAATTGTTGCAGGTATTTCAACATTTTTGTTCTGGTTTTTAACAGGGCAAACATTAGCCTTTGCGCTGGAAAGAATGATTACTGTGGTCGTTATTTGCTGTCCTCATGCTTTAGGATTGGCAGTGCCTTTGGTCGTCGCAAAATCAACAGCCATATCGGCAAAAAACGGATTGCTGATCAAGAACAGAATCGCATTTGAAAATTCAAGAAAAATCACAACCATCGTATTCGACAAAACGGGTACGCTTACTGTTGGGAAATTTGAAGTATCAAAAATCGTTTCCCTGAAAAAAGAACTTACTGAAGATGAAATCATTCGCATTGCTTCTGCATTGGAGCAACAGTCAGAGCATCCTATTGCAACCGGGATTCTTCTAAAAGCAAAAGCCATATCAGTCGACATTCCTTCAACCGAAAACTTTAAAGCCATCACCGGAAAAGGTATTGAAGCCACCGTGGAAGGTAAAAAGGTACTGGTTGTCAGCCCCGGCTATTTGAAAGAAAATAAAATTGCTGTACCTGACGACTTTAAAGCCGATGATACTGAAACGGTTGTATTTGTAATCATTAATAATGAACTGGCAGGATACATTGCTTTGTCTGATGAGCTACGACCGGAATCTGCCGAAGCTATCAAGACTTTAAAAGAAAACCATATCAAATCGATTTTGCTTACCGGCGATAACAATAAGGTAGCAAAAAGTGTAAGTGACAAATTAGGTCTGGACAGTTTTATTGCCGAAGTATTACCCGATCAGAAATTAGATAAGATAAAAGAACTTCAGGGCAAAGGCGAATTTGTAGCCATGACAGGCGATGGCGTAAATGACGCGCCTGCACTGGCACAAGCCGATGTGGGCATTGCGGTAGGTTCAGGAAGCGATATTGCAGCAGAAACAGCGGGCATTGTTCTGGTAAACAGTAATCCAAAGGATATCGTGAACCTGATTTTGTTTGGGAAGGCTGTACATCGCAAAATGATTCAAAACCTGATTTGGGCTACAGGATACAATATTGTGGCATTGCCATTGGCCGCCGGCGTACTTTATGCCTGGCATATCCTGCTCACGCCTGCAATTGGTGCGGCCCTGATGACTGTCAGCACAATAATAGTGTCTGTCAATGCGAGCATGTTGCGATTGAAAGATGAGCCTAAATCGGATTCCAAAACTGAAGCTCAATCAGAAGCCAAGGATGAGAATAAGCCTGAAGCCAAGGACGATTCTCAGCCAGAAGCAAAGGATGAATCCAAATCTGAAGCGAAATCTGAATCTCTATCTGAAGGCAAAGATGAGAATAAGGATGAAGCTAAGGACGATTCTCAATCTGAAGCAAAATCTGAACCTCAAACTGAAAGCAAAAACGAGCCGATGTCTGAAACTAAAGATGATTCTCAGCCGGAAGTAAAAGACGAGGCTAAAGCTAAAGACGGTTCTCAGCCAGAAGCAAAATCTGAACCTCTAACAGAAAGCAAAGACGAGCCGATGCCTGCAGTAACCGATGAGACAAAGCCTGAAGCAAAAGACGAAACTGAAACTAAAGGAGGGAACCAGCCAGAAGAAAATGCCAAAATTCCATCTTCGGTGAGTCCGGAAATCGTCAAACGGGTTCATGAATTTTACGAAGAACTGGGTCGTGAGGACGTTAGGGCAGTAATGGATTTGGAGAAAACGGAGCAGGAAATTCCGAAAACGGAAACCAAAGCTGAAGTTCAACCAGTAACTAAAAGCGATCCTAAAGTCAAAGCCGAATCCAAGCCTGAAACAAGTGCCGATAAAACTTCAGATTCGACGTCGGAACTCGTCACACGGGTACATGAATTATATGAAAAGCTTGGGCGCGGTGACGTTTCTGCAGTTCAGAACATGGATGAAACGGAGCCGGAGGTTCAGGAATATGAATCCAAGGTCGGGCAGAAACCTGAAGTCAAAACCGAAGTAAAGGTTGATCCAGTTCATAAAGTCGATGCCGAGACTAAGATTGTAGCCAAGGTTAAGTCAAAGCCTGATATCAAGGCCAAATCCAAACCTAAAGCAAAATCCGGGCATCAACAAGCTGTTAAGGCCAAGCCTAAACCCGGTTCAAAAAAATAATCAATTTTCAAAGAACGGTTACAGGAATTTCCGATTAACAGGAGAAACCTGACAATCAAAATCAAAAGGTAATAATAACAATTAAAAAAAAATGAACATGAAAGATTCGAAAGTAGTGACCAAAGACCCCATTTGCGGAATGACCGTGGACGAGGCAACCGCTCTCCACGCCGAATACGATGGAAAGATGTACTATTTCTGTAGCGACATTTGCCGGCAAAAGTTCCAAACCACGCCTGCCGGTTCAAAACCTGAGGGTAAGTCGGGTTGCTGTTGTGGATAAATTACAGCTGAGTAATTAAGAACAAAGGGCATTTAGAGTAATATAACTGGAAATGTAAAAGTTACACTGCTCCTATCAGGAGTTGTTTAATACTTTCCCGTTTTCAAAGAATCACATTAGTTAATTGAAATTTTATTCACAATTTAAAAATTAAAATCATGAAAACAGTACAAAAAATCACCTTGTTTATTGCATTAATCGCTTTGTTCGCATCGTGTCAACCCAGTACAGATGTAACAAAAATTCTTTCAAATCAGGATACAAAAAAGGCAATCATGGACACAATTGCGAACGACAGTAATCTATCTGTAGAGATGATGGAAACTATGATGGATAGTGAAAATAGCATAATGATGATGAGGGGAAATGAAAAAATGACCTCGATGATGACTCAAAACCAGGGAATAATGATGAAAATGATGCAAAATAATCCTGCTATGATGCAAAGTATGATGAACGGTATGATGGAAACATTTAAAGGTGACACTGCAATGATGTCCTCTATGAGTTCTTTCATGTTAAAAAATCCGCAGATGATGAATATGATACATAAAAACATGGGTGCAGATTTTGACATGAAGGGTATGAATCATATGGAAGGAATGAATCCTAAAACCAAATAGAAAATTAATCTATGAAGTCTGAGAACATGAGAATTATATAAACTATTCAAGGAATTGTGTAACATCCTTGAGAGTTAATTCAGGTATCTTTAAATTATTAAAAAACATTAAAAAATTCTATCATGAAAAATTCAAATGAAGTATTCAGTGGATCCGGGCAGAAGAATGAAAATCATTCATGCTGTGGTGGAAGTGGTCATCATCATGAAGAAAATAGTGTCGATTCAGGAAAAGGGTACCAATGCCCGATGAAATGCGAAGGAGACAAAACTTATATTGCTCCCGGTAATTGCCCGGTTTGCAACATGCACCTCTCACCAGTAAAATAAGTAATTAATCATTAAAAATTGAAATTATGAAATAGCCATGATTGCAAAATCATAAATTGGAATGAATATTTACTCATGGCTATTCCATCTGACATTTAAAAATTAAATTATATACAGATGAAGTATTATATCAGCAAAAAAATCAGTGCAGATTTTGATCAGGCAGTTCTGCTTGTAACCGAATCGTTGAAAAAAGAAGGATTTGGAGTACTTACCGAAATTAACCTTCAGGAAAAACTAAAAGAAAAACTGAATGTCGATTTCCGGAAATACAAAATACTCGGAGCCTGCAATCCTGCTTATGCCTACAAAGCAATACAGCAAGAAGACAAAATCGGAACCATGCTGCCATGCAACGTCGTTGTTCAGGAATTGGAGAACAATGAAATAGAAGTTGCAGCAGTTGATCCGGTTGCTTCAATGATGGCCATTGAAAATCCTGGTCTTGCCGGAATAGCCCGAGAAATAAAAGAAAAACTGGCACGTGCTATTGCATCTTTGTAACAGGTGATTTATCAAAATCAAAAAATGTAATTTATTAATTTAAGGAGGTATATTATGATGGACGGAATGAATAATGGTTGGGGAATGGGATATGGCTGGGTTATCGGCCTTATCGTTAATAAACCAAATCAATGTCTTTTTATATTAGCAACCTTCAGAATATCAGACATGACAATATAAAATGTATGAATGACGGAATTTTTGATGGACTTCAAAAGCGTTTTATGAGAGGTAGATTGGTTTGTGATTATGTTCAAAATTAAAGACTTGTGGCAAATATTAAAGGATGCCGGGACAGGATTTCGCCGGCATAAAGTGCTTAAGCTAAGTGCCGCACTTAGCTTTTACACAATTATTACGCTTGGCCCAATGATACTTGTTATTATTTTTATCTCTAAAATGTTCTGGGGACGTCAGGCAATTGAAGGTACAATTCATAGCCAAATTAGCAGTGTCGTTGGAAATGCGGCTGCAATTCAGATTCAAGCGCTCATAAAAAGCGCGTCAATCAGCAGTAATAATTATATGGCTATTTTTGGCATTATAACACTGGTTTTTGCCGCTACAACTGTTTTTACTCAGATGCAGGATTCCATGAACACGATATGGAATGTAAAAGTGAGAAAAGGATATGGTTGGCAGCAAATGCTGAAAAACAGGCTCATCTCTTTTTGTATTATTGCTGGTCTTAGCCTTTTATTATTTGTATCTCTTCTTTTAAACGGAATACTCGAAGGTTTTATGAGTAAAATACAGGAGCTGTTTCCGCAAATAGCATTTGTTTTGATTTATACCGTTAATCTCTTGCTAACCTTGTTGGTAGTGACGCTATTGTTTGCATTTATTTTCAAGGTGCTACCCGATGCTGTTCTAAATTGGAAGGATGTGGCTCCAGGAGCATTATTCGCTGCTGTATTGTTTATGTTCGGAACGTTTTGTATCACTTTATACATTAAAAACACCAATTTGGGCAGTACCTATGGTTCTGCAGGTTCACTGGTGATACTCCTGTTTTGGATATATTATTCTGCCAATATACTCTACTTCGGAGCAGAGTGTTCAAAAGCTTATGCTTTAAAATTTGGAACTGAAATTAAACCTAAGGATTATGCTGTTACAATTAGGGTAGCTTTGGTAGAAAGCAATGAACCCAGTGTGCAGCAAAACGAGAAAATTATAGACATTATCGAAAAGGAAATTCAAAGAGTAAAGTAAGATAGAAAGAAAAAAATGTTTGAATGAATTTTAACCATGTCAAAGTGCCAGGAGAACCTGATAATTTTGTAATCTTTTCAGGAAATTGTGCAACATTCTCTGGTATGATCAAGATATCTTTGAACTATCAGATAAACATTAAAATTTTAATTATGAAGTATTACATCAGCAAAAAAATCAACGTAGATTTTGACCAGGCGGTTCTGCTTGTAACCGAATCGTTGAAAAAAGAAGGATTTGGAGTACTTACCGAAATTAACCTTCAGGAAAAACTAAAAGAAAAACTGAATGTCAATTTCCGGAAATACAAAATACTCGGAGCCTGCAATCCAGCTTATGCCTACAAAGCAATACAGCAAGAAGACAAAATCGGAACCATGCTGCCATGCAACGTCGTTGTTCAGGAATTGGGAAACAATGAAATTGAGGTGGCTGCTGTTGATCCGGTGGCTTCGATGATGGCCATTGAAAATCCTGACCTTGCCGGAATAGCCGGAGAAATAAAAGAAAAACTGGCATGTGCTATTGCATCTTTGTAACAGGTGATTTATCAAAATCAAAAATATAATTTATTAATTTAAGGAGGTATATTATGATGGACGGAATGAATAATGGTTGGGGAATGGGATATGGAAATGGAATTGGTTGGATTATCGGCCTTATCGTACTAGCTATTGTTATATGGCTGGTAGTTAAAGCTTTAAATAAAAAGTGAAATCTTCCAGATATATAGTCTCTAACGGATTTCTTGAAAGTTAAGATCTGTTTCGTGAGAAATTCATTAATAGGAATATGAAAAAGTATCGGGAAGTATTAATATAAACACTTCCCGATATCTTCATTCACATATTGGAATAAAAAAAAATGAATATGACCAAAGAAACACCAAGAAAATATGTCTGCCCTATGCACTGTGAGGGCGATAAAACATACAGTAAACCCGGTGATTGTCCGGTATGCAATATGCATCTTGTTGATGTTGAAAACCCAGATAAGCTAAAACCGCAAGGTCATAACGCTGTCAATCCGGACAATGAACATCATCACTCTAATCATACGCATGATCATCAATCAATCGAACCTTCGACAAAACAAGGAAAATATTTTTGCCCAATGCGATGCGAGGGCGACAAAACTTACGAAAAACCAGGTGATTGCCCGGTGTGTGGAATGCACCTGAACAAGGAAGAAAGCACTTCGTCTTCCAAAACCATTTATACCTGCCCTATGCATCCCGAGGTTAAGAGCGATAAACCGGGGCCATGCCCAAAATGTGGGATGGATCTTATTCCTGAGAAACCAGGTAAAGAGGGTCATGAAGATGATGCATACCTTGTTATGCTAAAAAAATTCCGGATTGCCCTTCTGTTCACCATCCCTGTTTTTATTATTGCAATGTCCGACATGATCCCTTTTCTTCATCTCGAAACGATTGTTTCAAAAAAGGTCTGGAGTTGGATCGAATTCGCTTTAACCACGCCGGTTGTTTTTTATTGCGGCTGGGAATTTTTTAAGCGAGGGTATGGTTCTATACGAAGGTGGGCACCGAACATGTGGACTTTAATTTCCATTGGTGTTGGAGCAGCTTACTTATTCAGTGTATTTGGCCTTTTGTTCTCCGGGATCTTCCCGGCACAATTTAAAGACATGCATGGGAACGTCCATCTGTATTTTGAAGCTGCAGCTATGGTTCTGACGCTAGTGCTAATGGGCCAGGTTCTGGAACTAAAAGCTCACAGTAAAACCAATTCAGCCATTAAAGCCTTGCTGAATCTTGTTCCTCCGGTAGCACGGATTATCCGCAACGGCAAGGAAGAAGAAATCCCTTTGGAAGAAGTTAAGGCAGGTGATGTCCTTCGCGTAAAACCAGGTGAAAAAATTCCGGTAGATGGTGTCATAACTGAGGGAAATGCCACTCTGGACGAAAGCATGGTTACCGGAGAACCGATGCCGGTTGATAAATCAAAAGATGATAAAGTAACTGGCGGAACCATAAACGGGAAAACCGTATTTGAAATGAAGGCTGAGAAAGTGGGGCACGATACCTTACTGGCCAGGATTGTCGACATGGTGAACGAAGCGAGCCGGTCAAGAGCGCCAATACAAAAATTAGCGGATGTTGCTGCAAAGTATTTTGTGCAAGTTATTGTCATTATTTCAATGATCACTTTTGCAGTGTGGGCAATCTGGGGTCCTGAACCGGCTTATGTTTATGCATTTGTAAATGCTGTTTCTGTTTTGGTTGTTGCTTGTCCATGTGCACTTGGATTGGCTACACCCATGTCAATAATGGTAGGTACCGGTCGTGGGGCACAGCTTGGCATTTTGGTAAAAGATGCCAGCGCCATCGAGGAAATGAATAAGGTTGACATCCTGATCATTGATAAAACCGGTACGATCACCGAAGGAAAGCCAAGCCTGAAAGAATTTAAATCATTTGGTAAATTAAGCGATGAGGATATTCTTATGCTTGCAGCCTCAATTGACTCCAATAGCGAACATCCGCTTGCAGAAGCCATTGTAAATGGAGCAAAGGAGAAAAAAATTGAATTGATAAAGCTGGATAAGTTTGAATCGATTACAGGGAAAGGTGTTAAAGCGTTGTATAAAGCGAAAAAGATTGGTCTGGGAAATCAACGATTGCTCGAAGATTTTAAGACTTCACTGAATGACAATGAAAAGAAACTGGTAGAAGATTGGCAACATACAGGACAAACAGTCATGTATTTAATTTTAGATAACAAGGTTGAAGGAGTCGTTGGCGTTGCTGACAAAATTAAGAAAACCTCTGCCAACGCCATTCAGAAATTGCAAAAAATGGGAGTAAAAGTGATCATGCTTACGGGCGATAATGCGATCACTGCAAAGTCAGTAGCCGATGAGTTGCACCTTGATGATTACAAAGCCGAATGTCTCCCCGATGATAAATACAACAAAGTTAAAGAATTGCAAAAACAAGGACACATCGTTGCGATGGCAGGCGATGGTATTAATGACGCTCCCGCCCTCGCCCAGGCCAATATTGGAATTGCCATGGGTACAGGTTCAGACATCGCCATGCAGAGCGCAGAAATCACCCTGATAAAAGGTGACCTGAATGGAATTGCCCGGGCAAAAGATCTAAGCAAAGACGTGATGTGGAATATCAAGGAAAATTTGTTTTTTGCCTTTGTTTACAATTTCCTTGGAGTTCCAATAGCAGCAGGAGTATTATTTCCTGTATTTGGAATTTTACTCAGTCCAATGATTGCTGCCGCGGCTATGAGTTTCAGCTCTGTATCGGTAATTGCAAATGCACTTCGCTTAAGAATCAAATGATTCAAATTATAGGCAGATGCCAGAAAAAAGGTTAATAATGTGACATTTTCAAAAGATATTGTAGAATTTGCTCCTTCAGACGATATTTTAAATTTTAATAAAATATATTATTATGAAATCTCTAAAACCAAAAATTGCAATTATTGGCGCTGGCAATGTAGGTAGTACATTTGCCTTTTCACTAATGATTAGTGGTTTAGCCCGGGAAATTGTTTTAATCGACAAAAATGAATTGCTTGCCAAGGGCGAATGCATGGATTTGAATCACGGATTAAGCTTTGCCCACCCTACAAAAATATACGCTGCCGGGTTTGAAGGCTGCAAAGATGCAGATATTGTTGTAATTACAGCAGGTGCAAATCAAAAGCCGGGTCAGAGCAGAACAGATTTGGTAAAAGAAAATGTTGCAATCTTTAAAGAAATTATTCCTGCCATTTCAAAACACACCAAAGATTCTATTCTGTTAGTGGTTACTAACCCAGTCGACATTCTTACCTATGTGACATTAAAATTATCAGGTTTACCACCAAATAGAGTAATAGGTTCAGGAACAGTTTTGGATACTGCAAGATTTAAATATATGATAAGTGAATATTGCAAGGTAGATCCGGGCAATATCCACGCATACATTATTGGAGAACATGGGGACACTGAACTGCCATTATGGAGTGACGCAAGCATTGGAGGAATGGCGATAGAAAAGTATTGTACTGACTATGCCGGTCTGGGTAATGCTAAAGACGAATTGGCCGAAATATTTGAGAATGTGAAGAATGCAGCCTACCAGATTATTGAGGCAAAAGGTGCAACAAACTATTCAATTGCTTTGTCCCTGGTTAAAATAACCCGGTCTATTTTAAGAGATGAAAATTCCATTTTACCTGTTTCCACGCTAATCACCAGTTACTATGGCATTAGTGACGTATGCATAAGCATTCCGTCCCACGTTAGTATAAATGGAGTCGATCATTACCTGAAACTTAAGCTGTCAGATCAGGAGCAAAAGTTGTTTAAACATTCTGCCAATACATTAAAAAAACTCATAAAAACGATCGGTTTGTAATTTTTACGCGAACTTTTAATTTCTTAAACCGATATTGGTAGTTTAATGGATATTGAATAAGATATAGAAATATGAGACAAATAATATCACAAACCAAGATAATCGCGACTTTAGGGCCGGCAACTTCCTCTAAAATTATTATTTCCGATTTAATTACGTCAGGAGTTGATGTATTCAGGTTAAATTTTTCGCATTCCTCAAAAGAGGAATATTTGAGGCTGATAAATCTGATTAAAGAATTGAACCAGGAATTGGGAACCAATGTTGCCATCATGGCCGATTTACAGGGACCAAAGCTCAGGGTGGGCGAAATTGAAAACAATATGATTCAGTTGGATGAAGGTGATGTTATAACCTTTGTTACTGAAAAGGGTGTCGGACAGAAAGATCATATTTACATGAGCTATCAGGAATTCCCGAAAGATGTAAATGTCGGTGAGGTAATATTAATCGAC
>Ga0209430_1001019_pt1 | contig 22731 bp, 13 predicted proteins | sample BarGraIncub1133A_FD_184504 | JGI IMG/M metagenome (GOLD analysis project Ga0209430, IMG submission 184504) | Arctic peat soil microbial communities from Barrow, Alaska - Barrow Graham LP Incubations 11-33A (SPAdes) (version 2) | ecosystem: Environmental > Terrestrial > Soil > Wetlands > Peat... | reverse complement strand
CAGCCTCAGCGGTTTTGCCATGAACGGGAACCAGGATTCCAAAAGTGCCATCTCATACGATTACCTCGATAACAATCAACTACTGACCTCAAAGCGTCAACGCAATTCGACTGAAAAAGGCGGTCACAACAACTACGAGGCGGAACTCGACTACCAGTGGGAAATCGGGCCGGAGCACAACCTGCATGCCATTCTTTCTGCAGGTACGGGAGCTTCACCTCAAACGAGCAACTTCACCCAAACCGACTACAACAGCAGCAACGTTGAGACCGGCAGCCTGAGACAAGACGGCAGTGGCTCCGAAAACGAAGACGAAATGGACTTCCAACTGGATTACACCCGTAAGTTTTCAGATAAATGGAAACTGGAAGCCGGTTGGAAATCCTCCATGGAAAGCCGCCTTGGTGATGACATGATCCGAAACCTGAACGGTTCCAACTGGATTATGAATTCTAAAAACCTGTTTGATTACACCGAACAAATCCATGCCGCATACGGGACGCTGACTGGTAAACTTACGGAGAAATTTGGCTATCAGCTTGGATTGCGGGCAGAGCAGACCTTCGTGAATTTCACTTCGACCAATGAGCTTACAAACGCTGTGGATCCTCATGAAAAAAATTACTTGAAGCTCTTTCCGACCATTTTCGCCAATTATACGTTTTCTGAAGGAACAGACCTGCAGCTGAATTACAGCCGACGCATCAACCGCCCCCGAGGTCATTCTCTAAACCCGTTTGTAAACATTTCCGACTCCTCCAATATTTGGGTGGGAAATCCCGACTTGAATCCGGAATACTCCAATAACTTCGAGATGAACTTTCTCAAGACCTGGACGGAGCATACCCTTTCGGCAGCCCTATACCACCGCATCAGCGAACAAGTCATTCAAGATATTCGCTACCTGGATAACGGCGTTATGAAGCAAACGCCCGAAAACGTGACCAATTCCACTTCATCCGGTTTGGAACTTGTGGCCAAAGACAAATTGTTCAAAATCCTTGAAACGACAACGACGCTGAATCTTTACCAGCAAACCATGGATGCATTCACCTATCGTGGAGAAACGTACAATGGAACCAACGGATTTTCCTGGAATGTTCGGATGAACGGACAAATAATGTTACCCCTGGGAATGATGGGGCAGGTTTCCGGATTCTACTCCGCACCCAGAATTGTGGCCCAAGGCTCGATGAAAGCTGCCTATTCGCTGGATTTGGGTCTTCGCAAAAGCTTTTGGGACAGGACCTTGCAAGTATCTCTTAACGGACAAAACCTGCTGAACTCCTTCAAGTTTGAAAACACCACCAGCGGACCAGGTTTCTCTCAAATCACTTCCAATCAGTTTTTTAGCAGAACCATTCGGCTGAATGTCACCTGGAACTTCGGAAATCTGAAGCCCAAGGAGAAAGAAGGCAAGGGCAATGATCAGGAAAACACTGGCGGCGGGGAAGGCGATTTTTAAGCTTTCTGCAAGAATAATCTAAAAAAAGTTTTCAGTTCCCGCTGAAAGCTTTTTTTTTGCAAAAAAAATATAATAATCGTGCATTTATATGCACAAATAGGCGTGTTGTGAGTAATTTCCTTGCGAAAACAAAGGTTTTTTTGTTCCTTTGCCCCACTACAATCAGATTTCTTGTTTCAACCTCAAAAGAAAACTATGTCAGATACTGCTAAAATGACTTCGCTTGAAAAAGTGGTCATCCGCTTTTCAGGCGATTCTGGTGATGGCATGCAACTTACCGGCAGCCTTTTTTCGAACCTTTCCGCCATTTACGGTAACGAAATATCCACTTTTCCAGACTATCCTGCCGAAATCCGAGCGCCGCAAGGCACCACGAGTGGCGTTTCAGGTTACCAAGTACATGTAGGTTCCACCAAAATTTATACTCCTGGAGATCTGGCTGATGTGCTTATCGCCATGAACCCTGCTGCACTGAAAGTCAATAAAAGGAACATCAAACCCAACGCGATCGTTATTGTCGACGAAGATGCCTTTGACAAGGCGGGCATGAACAAAGCGAACTTCAAAACGGAAAATCCTTTTTTGGAATTGGGAATGACAGGCATCCAGCTGATTTCCGCCCCCATTTCCACTATGGTGAAAGCCAGCCTTTCTGAAAGTGAAATGGACAATAAAAGTATCCTTCGCAGCAAGAATATGTTTGCGCTTGGCCTACTCTGCTGGCTTTTCAACATTCCTGTCGATGCAGCCATGCATTTGTTGGAAAATAAGTTCAAAAAGAAACCTGCCATTTTAAGTGCCAACCTCAAGGTGCTGGTGGACGGCTACAATTTCGGGAACAACACCCACGCCAGCGTTTCCACCTACCACATCGATGGCACCGATATGCCCAAGGGCACGTACACCGATGTAAAAGGCAACCAGGCAACCGCTTACGGCCTCATCGCCGCTTCCGAAAAGTCGGGTCTACCCCTTTTCCTAGGCAGTTATCCCATCACCCCGGCCACTGAAATTCTTCATGAACTAGCTGCACGCAAAGATCTGGGTGTAAAAACTGTACAGGCTGAAGACGAAATCGCCGGTGTCTGCACCGCCATTGGCGCCAGCTTCGCAGGTCGTCTCGCTGCTACTTCCACCTCTGGTCCAGGCCTTGCACTGAAGAGCGAAGCCATCGGTTTGGCCGTCATGGCAGAACTGCCGCTGGTCGTAGTAGATGTACAACGCGGAGGCCCCTCTACTGGTCTTCCCACCAAAACCGAACAGTCTGACCTACTACAGGCGCTTTACGGCCGAAACGGTGAAAGCCCTTGCGTCGTTATCGCTGCCAGTACCCCTTCAAACTGTTTCGATTACGCATTCATGGCCGCCAAACTGGCTGTCGAACACATGACTCCAGTCATCCTGCTTACCGACGGTTTCCTGGCCAACGGTTCCTCTGCCTGGCGCCTTCCCAATCTTGATGACTACCCAGCCATCGTGCCCCCGTTCGTACATGCTGACATGCAGGCCACTTGGAAGCCCTATTTCCGGAATCCTGAAAACGGCTCCCGCTATTGGGCCATCCCCGGCATGGAAGGCTTTGAGCACCGTATCGGCGGTCTTGAAAAAGACCACTGCACCGCTGCCATCTCCAACGATGCCCACAATCACCAACGTATGACAGACTTGCGTCAGGCCAAAATCGACCGCATTGCCGACGTGATTCCTACGCTTGAGGTTCAGGGTAATCCAGAGGCAGACATCCTGGTCGTAGGCTGGGGCGGGACCTTCGGGCACCTGTATTCTGCCGTGGAAGAACTCAACGCCGTAGGGCACAAAGTCGCGCTGGCACATTTCAATTACATCAGCCCCTTGCCCCGCAATACCGCAGAGGTCTTGAAAAAATACAAGAAAGTCCTGGTTTGCGAACTCAACAACGGCCAGTTTGCCGGTTATCTCCGTTCCAAAGTGGCTGGCATCACCCCTCTTCAATTAAACAAAGTGGAAGGGCAACCGTTCATGGTGATCGAAGTCAAGGACTATGTCAAATCAATTATCAACGCATAAATGATGGAAACTAAAACATATACCCCCGCTGAATTCAAAAGTGACCAGGACGTTCGTTGGTGCCCCGGTTGCGGAGATTACGCCATTCTGAACAGCATTCAGAAAGCCATGGCCGAACTGGCTGTGGCACCACATAACACCGCTGTCATTTCAGGTATCGGATGTTCGAGCCGTCTGCCCTATTATGTCAATTCCTACGGCATGCACACCATCCACGGTCGCGCCGCTGCTATTGCCACTGGTGTGAAAACTGCCAATCCAGAGCTGATGGTTTGGATGGTAACTGGCGACGGCGACTGCCTTGCCATCGGTGGAAACCATTTCATCCACGCTGTTCGTCGCAACGTTAACATCAATATTATTCTGATCAACAACGAAATCTACGGTTTGACCAAGGGTCAGTATTCGCCCACTTCCAAAATGGGGTTCGTTTCCAAGTCCTCTCCATTCGGCACCGTCGAAGAGCCGTTCCGCCCTGCAGAACTCACCTTCGGGGCCCGCGGCGACTTCTTCGCCAGAACCTTGGATGTGGATCTGAAAACCGCCCAGGAAGTGATGCTTGCCGCTGCCAGGCACCAAGGCTGCTCAGTCGTAGAAGCACTGACCAACTGCGTCATTTTCAACGATGGCACCCATAAAACCATTTCAGACAAGGAGTTCCGCGCCGAAAGAACCATCGTTCTGAGACATGGTCAACCCATGATCTTCGGTAAAAATCTGGACAAAGGCCTCATCATCGACGGATTTGACCTGAAAACGGTCACCATCGGCGAAAACGGTATCACGGAAAAAGACATCCTGGTTCACGATGCCCGCTGCGCAGACCGCACCCTGCACTTCAAATTGGGAAACATGAGCGGCACCCTTCCAGTAGCCCTCGGCGTCATCCGTGACGTAGAAGCCTCCGTTTACGACCAAGCCGTTGCTAAACAGGTTTCCGATGCCCAAGCCAAATCACCCAACCGCAAACTTGCAGATTTCTTGAAAACGCTGGAGACTTGGGAAATTAGTTAAGTTTTCTTGCCAAAACTTGAAGGGAGATAAGGGGATAGATGAGTTTCGTCAAAAAAAAAGTCGGTCTTTAAACAATTTTCTTAAGAAATCCACGTTATTTTTCTTTAAGGGATTCTCTATATGTCATTAAGGATATTCCCACTGAGCTGACTGTTGTCAACAGCCATTAATAATGTATCGAGACCATGAATACTTTTCTTTCAAAAGCTTCCATAGATACCAAGTCGGATATACCCATGTCAACAGAGGAATTCCGTTCCGGCAACTTGGACTCTTTAAGTGCTGAAATGAAGATCTCCATTGTCACGATTTCCTTCAACAGTGCATCAACCATCAGAGACACCATCGAATCGGTCCTTTCACAAACCTATCCGAATCTAGAATACATCATTGTCGACGGTGCATCTGTAGATGGCACTGTGGATATCATCAAAGAAACTGAAAGCCGATTCAATGGACGACTGCGTTGGATCAGCGAACCGGATAAGGGCTTGTATGATGCAATGAACAAAGGCATTCAGATGGCAACAGGAGAGGTTGTAGGCATCCTGAATTCAGATGACTTCTATCACAGGCCTGAAAGCATTGAAATCATAGCAAAAGCGCTTACTGATAAACGGTTAAAAGCTGTTTTCGCTGATGTTCGCTTTGTTGCACCAGACAATCTGGACAAAACCGTTCGTTATTATTCTTCTGCAAAATTTTCACCTAAGAGATTCCGCTTCGGCTTCATGCCCGCTCACCCTACCTTTTTCACCTACAAAAAGTTTTTTGATAAATATGGATATTACCAAACGGATTATGTCATGGCAGCCGATTACGAACTGTTAATTCGTTTTCTCTACATCCATAAGCTAAAATATAAATACTTGCCCATTGACCTTTTGAAAATGCGTCAGGGCGGAAGAAGCACCGCCTCTATCCGACATAAATTGATGTTTGATACAGAAATTGTCCGGGCATGCAAATCGAACGGAATTTATACCAATACGGCCATATTGCTTTTCAGAGGTTTTGAGAAATTGTATGAATTCTTCGATACCAAAGAGCTCATAGAAAAGAAAAGGCTTCAAAAAAACGATAGAAAAAAGAAATTATAAACACCTATGAAGAAATACTTTTTAGCCCTCATTTCCCTGGCATTCGTTGGATTTCTGAATGCTCAAAGCATTAGCAATTTAACTCCTGAGCAGCTCGAGATGTATAAAAAATACAAATCAGGCCAATCAATAAACACAAGCAATGCAACAACGGTCACTCAGGAAACAGTCGAACCGGAACGAGCTTCTTCTGAAGAAAAGGTTCAGGCAAATAAAGACACAAAGACCCTCCAAACAATGGAGCTTGATTCTTTAGATATGCAAACTATGGATGAGTTGCAGGCAGCCAGAGCCAGAATACTGGCCAAAAAAATGCCTATAGAACCCGAAGTTTTTGGATCTCTCCTTTTTAAAAACCAAAAACTGACCTTTGAACCAAAACTCAATATTCCTACTCCTCCCAACTACATCCTAGGCACCTACGACGAGCTGATAATTGACATTTCAGGACTTTATGAAGCAAATTATCGCCTAAAAGTCTCCCCGGACGGTTTTGTACGTATTCCGGCCATTGGGTTGGTCAAAGTCAGTGGACAGACAATAGAAGCAGCTTCCAGCAACATCAAGAACCGCTTATCGAAAATCTATACAGGCGTTGGTTCAGGTGAAACTCATATTAACATCGCTCTTGGCTACATACGGAGCATCCAGGTTACAGTGGTTGGCGAAGCTACGCACCCCGGATCCTATACCTTACCTTCACTGGCATCTGCGTTCAATGCCCTTTATGCCTGTGGTGGTCCTGGTGAAATGGGATCCATGCGTGACATCAAGATCCTCAGGCATGGAAAAGTCCTTGCAAACATCGACATGTACAAGTTTTTGGTAGATGGTGTAGCCACTGATAATATCCCCTTGCAGGATGAAGATGTTGTCAAAATCGAGCCCTATCAAAAGCGCATTACCATTACTGGCGCTGTCAAGCACATCGCCATTTTCGAAGCCTTGCCCGGAGAAACCCTTCAGGACCTGATCCGGTTTGCAGGTGGCTTCACCGAAAACGCATCCAAGTTTCTCATCACTGCATTCCGCTTGACGGAACGTGAAAAAACCGTAGTAGATGTCAGCGAAAATCAATTTGCATCCTTCGAATTGAAGTCTGGTGACCAATTCAATGTAACTACTACTTACAACAAGTTTGACAACAGAGTTGACATCACCGGATCAATCTTACGTCCGGGAGCATACTCTCTGGAGCCAGGCCTGACGGTCAAGCAACTCGTTGCAAAAGCAGACGGACTAAAAGAAGATGCCTACCTGAACATGGCTGTAATTTATCGGAAAGTGGATCACTCCATCCCAGAAGTCATCGGATTCAACTTAGGTGAAATATTAAAAGACAATGCGCCCGACATCCTCTTGCAAAAAGACGACTCTGTCAGAATCAACAGCTTGTTGAATTACCGTGAAGCAGAAGCCGTAACTATTCTGGGAGCCGTTAAAGCACCGGGCACGTACAAGTTGTTGGAAAATATCTCCATTAAAGAATTGGTCTTTAAAGCCAGAGGATTCACGGAAATGGCATCCACAGACTCCGTAGAACTAATTCGAATCATTAAAGATCCTAAAAAATTAATGGAAACAGACGAAAAAACCATTGTCCTGAAATTTCATTTAGACAAGAACCTGAACTTTAAAGAAGATGAAGGTAATTTTCTGTTGCAAAATGGCGATCAAGTTATTGTCCGGACTATTTCGGGCTATGAAGAGATCCGCATGGTTAAGATTGAAGGTGAAGTTTTTCAACCTGGGACGTACAACATCCTCAACAAGACAGAACGCATTTCAGACCTCTTAAAACGTGCTGGAGGGGTCACCCAATTTGCTTATCCGATAGGTGCATACCTGATTCGTTATGAAAAGACTAGTGGTGTCGAGGGCATCTTAAGACAAAAAATGGTTGATAATGCGAAAAGACAATTACAGTCGCAGTCATCAAACAGTATTGATACCAAATTGCTTAAGGAAACAGGAGGGGTTGAAAACCTAAACCAAATGAAAGAAGCACTTTCAAGTACCAAATCGGTCGAACAATTGCTGAAAACCGAAGGCATCGTCGGTATCGACTTGAAAGATATAATGGCAGACCCAGGTTCCAAACAAGACCTTTACTTAGAAGAAGGCGATATCTTATATGTGCCTCGGGAATTACAAACCGTCCGTGTATTGGGTGAAGTTCTGTTCCCCACGTATGTGAGCTACAGTAAAGGTATGACGCTGAGTTCTTATATAAGCAGTGCTGGGGGTTTCTCCGATCGTGCCCAAAAAAATAAGACCTTTGTTCTCTACGCCAACGGCTCCGCCAAAAGCACAAGCAACTTCCTTGGCTTCAGGACATATCCTCCCATTAAACCAGGGTCAAACATCGTTGTTCCAGAAAAACCGACTGAAATAAAAGACAAGATTTCGACTGCGGAACTAGTTTCAATCATGAGTTCCATTGCTACTGTCGCTGTTCTAGTGATTTCTGTATTTAAAATGTAAAAAAGGATGATTGAGAAAGAAAAAAACAAACAGACTGATCTGGAAATCTTACTGACAAATTCAACCGATTTCATTAAGAAAACCTGGAAATATCTTCTGAGCAAATGGGTCATTATTTGCATTTTTGGGTTCGGTGGCAGTGGATTGGGCTTGGTGGCATCATTGCTTAATAAACCCGATTACAACGCACATCTTTCTTTTGCATTAATTGAAAATTCCGGAGGGTCTTCAAGCCTTGCTGCATTAGCATCGTCCTTTGGATTTGGAGGATTGGGTTCCAGTGATGACGCTTTCAGTGGAGACAACTTGCTTGAAATCCTGAAATCACGTTATGCGATCGAACATACGCTTCTAACACCTGTCGTATATAACGGGGTTAAGAAAAATATGGTGGAAGTCTATATCCAGTTCAATGAAATGCATGATCAATGGAAAAAGGCTAAAAACAAAGAACTGAGAACCTTGACTTATCCTATCGGGCAGGATCGAAAAACATTTACACGGACACAAGACAGTGTTTTGTTCGAGATTTACCACGGTATTGTGTTATCAGGATCACTAAGTGTACAAAAGAAAGACAAAAAAACCGGAATCGTTTATGTGGATTTTGTCAGCGGAGATGAGCAATTTTCCAAATTGTTTGTCGAAAAGCTGATGGCAGAAACGTATAAGTTCTATAAAGATACACGGACTGCGCAAAGTAAAGCCAACATTGATATGATGGAGGCAACGGCAGACTCCATCAAACGACTTTATGAGGCAGCATTGTTCAAGGGTGCGTCCTATTCGCAGCTAAACATCAATGCAGCTATTCAAACCGCTGCTGTTCCCCGTGTCAAACAGGAAAATAATGCTACGCTTTACGCTACTGTTTATACGGAAGTACTAAAGAACCTTGAAACTTTGAAGTTGGATCTGGCACGTCAGACACCTCTTGTCCAGATTATTGATACCCCCATTTATCCTTTGAAGAAAGACCGGCTTGGCAAATCCAAGGGTATGATATTAGGAGGTTTGATCGGTGGTTCCCTTATTGTTATTTACTTGCTATTGAGCAATTATTTCAAAGGGATCTTTCGGAAAGAAGACAATTAGTATAAATCGATTCGAGCGTGATAGATACCATTCAACTGATTGAAGCAGAATCGCACGATAAAAAACGGCCCTATCAGATTCTATTTTTGGGAATACTGACCGTTTCATCGATCGTCATGTACTTGTTTCGACCGATGGTTGTGTCAATGCCTTTCAATTATGCCAGCTTCGTCATTTTTCTACTTTCAACATTTACCTATTTCAGCATAAAGAAAAAGACGAACTATTTTGATTTCGACACGCTCTTCATTCTGCTTTTGGCGGTAATCGGCTTTGCATATTCCGTATTTATCTATGATGAAAGTGAGCCTTTCAACATTGCATTCAGTTTGTCTTTCGATGTCAAATTCATTCCAACGGGAACCATTCTGTTTGTCATCGGTCTTCAATCCTATTATTGGGGTTCCTTGGCTGTTCGCGAAAACAAACAGAAAGAGAAGGCCTTGGACATCACAAAGATTGTTCCAATCAATAACACAGCGTTGTCCATCATTGTCATTTTCCTTTGCATTGCATTTATCCTTTCGGGTGGGGTTCAGTTTTACAGGTCCATTTACTATTTCAACAACAATGCAGCAGAACCAGGATTAGTTCTACAGTTGATGTCTTTGTTGCATGCTTTTGCGATTACGGCAATTGCAACCGAATTTTATAATAAACTGATCGACAAGGAGCACCGAATCAGCCTTATTTTAGTTTTGTCTATTTCCATAGTTATACTTCTGATGTTGTATGCAGGAAACAGAACCTTGGCTTCACAGTTGGCATTGCCAATCGCTGGTTTATATACTTTGTACTTTAAAGATATCGGCAAGCTCAAATTCCTAATTTTTGTCCTTATCGGAACTCTTTTAATGTGGCTTATCCAGTTTACCCGCGTTGGGGAACAAGTTGAATCTGTTGAAAAGGGATCCCAATTTATTCGAGACCTGACCATTCCGACCAGAAGTACCTATTCTTGTATGGAGTATGTTGAACAATTCGGTCATACATGGGGGAAAAATTTACTAGGTGGCTTAATTGGAATTATACCTTCTCTTGAGAGGGTTTTGGTTGCCAATTTCGGTGTGGATCCCAGGTCGTTGGGTTCTGCAGAAGTATTAACCGATTACACACTTGGCCCCGATCCATATGTAGGTTTAGGGACCAATATCATTGCAGATTTATTCCTTTCTTTTGACATTGTCGGTGTTATATTTTTTATGTTTCTTTTAGGATACTTTGTAAGTTGGAGTCAATATAAAGCAAGAATGATCTCTTATTATTCTATGATTGTATATGCCTGTATCATGTCATTCGCGGTTTTTCTGGAAAGAACAACTTTTACACATCCTGCAAAATTACTTGTCTGGAGCTTAATCATTGGGGTTATTAATAAATCATTTTCTCAAAAATTATTCCCAACATCCGAATGCGAAGAATAGCATTTTTTACTCCTGGGTTAAAAATTGGAGGCATCGAACGTGTTTTCATCACCTATGCTGAGGAACTCCTCCGTAAAGGATATGAGGTTTCCTATGTGATCTGCAAAGATGATGGTGCATTGAAATCAGCTCTACCTTCCGATTTGAAAATTGTTTCTTTAGGGAACAGGCAGCTCCGGTATTCCATCATTCCACTTTACCGTTATTTTAAAAAGAGTCCGGTCGATTATTTCATTTCAGGATCAATCATTGCAAATGCTTTAAGTATTATTCTATGTAAATTGGCGCGTTCCAAAACAAAAGTCATTGTTTCGCACCACAACTATTTCAATATTGAGCAACAACATTTGCTTTCCTCTTTAATCATAGGATTTTTGTATAACAAAGCTCATCGGATTTTTTCGGTTTCAGAGGGCATTACCGACATGCTCTTAAAGCGGAATGTAAAGCATTCAAAACTCCAGACAATTTACAATCCCATCGACATCATCAATATAAAAAAATCGGCGGATGAACCATTGGGTATTGAACTTCCTGAAAAATTCCTCTTGTTTCTAGGTCGCTTAGGTGAAGTCAAGAATCTCTTGTTTCTGATCAATGCATTCCAACTTGCTTCACATAAGGATCCGGACATTCATTTGGTTTTCATGGGGGAAGGACCTATGAAATTTCAACTCGAAAAAAAAGCAAAAGATATGGGACTGAATGATAAAATTCTATTCTTAGGGCCTCTTTCGAATCCCTTCCCTGTCGTCAAACATTCTTCGGCATTGGTTTTGCCCTCCTTTTCAGAAGCATTGCCCACCGTCATCCTTGAAAGTTTTGCACTGGGCAAGACCATAATAGCGTCTCCAACCAATGGTGCTATGGACCTGCTTGAAAAGGGCAAGTTTGGGTACTTATCCAAATCGTTTGATGACGTAGAAGAATTTGCGGCCTTGCTTGAGAAAGGTTTAAAGGAGCCTTTCCCTGCCAATTCACTCGAAATAAAAGCGCAGAATTATGATATTTCGCGTAAAGTAAATGAACTTGAATCGCTTTTTATAAATTAAATAATTACAAAAATGCTTAGATTCTTAGGTTTATATATGATTTATTTAGTACGAAAGATTAAAGATTCCAAATCTGTACTTTATAATGGTTTTACGATTATATATTGCTTTCGGGGTTCGAAGATTAAAATGGGAAAAGATATTATCATCAACAGTAGCACCTTAAGCAATCTGATCGGCATCTATCAAAGGACAATACTCATAGCAAGATATGGTGGTAAAATAAGGATTGGGGACGGATGTGGCATTTCAGGTTCCACGATCTATTCAATCTGTGAAATTGAAATTGGCAGAAACGTCATTATCGGTGCCAATTGTAAGATTATTGATAATGATTTTCACCCACTGATGGGAAGTAAGCGAATAATCCGTAATAATCGGATCATTCAGAAATTGGAAGATGTAGAGAAAAAACCGATTTTTATCGGTGATGATTGCTTTATCGGCTCCGATGCAATCATTTTAAAAGGAACAATATTGGGGAAAAATTGCGTAGTTGGAGCAGGTAGTGTTGTCAGTGGTACGTTCGCTGAAAGCTCAATTATTGCGGGAAATCCAGCAAAAATAATCAAAAAAAACGATTAATGTTTATATAACTGAATAAACGAGGGGGGCAGTGTTTTTTCAGATACCCAGGCATATAGATCCATCATCTTTTTAGCGACTGATTCAATGGTGTAATTTGCCTCCGCTAGCTTCCGGCCGTTAAATCCCATTTTAAATCTTTCAGTATTGGTAAGTCTGAGTGCTTTATTCAGCGCTTCGACCAAAGGATCAACACCAATTTCAATCCACCATCCCGCTTTCTTTAGTTCCAGCTCCTCCCAAGGAGCACCCTTAGTGGTAATAACGGGGACCCCACTGGCCAGAGCTTCTAGAATGACGATTCCAAAATTCTCACTGTAAGTGGGTAATACGAAAAGGTCAGCTTCGTTGAATGCCTTGATTTTTTCGTCATGGAATAAAGGCCCTTCAATGGAAATCTCCTCTCCTAACCCGAGTTTATGTATATATACATTTAATGACTCGATGTAGTTCTCTTCGCCATTTCCAATTATTCGAATTTTCCAATTTTGTTTCAAAGACACCTCTATTTTTGACCATGCCTCAATCAACATTTCAATCCCTTTTTTAGGGTGAATCCGCGAAAGGAACAAAAGAGTATGTTGCGACTTTTCTGTGTTGTCTGTTGCAACGCGATACTCTGAAAGATCAATACCATTCGGTATAATCGCAATTGGATTTTTTAAACCCAAAGCCCGAATGTTATCGGCTTCGCTTTTTGCTGTTGCATGGATGCAGGTCGCCTGTTTTAGATCTTCATATTGATACAACCATAAACCCAATTTTTTTTTGAATTTTCCGGTTTGTAACGCCCATGGTTCCAACATTCCATGAGGAGACAATATGTATGGGATATTCTTTTCCCGGGCAATTTTTGACAGGGCATGAATGGGGTATTGCCACATTCCATTTCCATGAAAAAGTGATGTTTGAACGTCTTTTATCTGTTCCCACAACTCTTTTGAATAGCCTTTGGCCCATGGAAAACTCTTCCTACAGGAAATAATATCAATTTGTTCATTCAAAGGCAAAGGGTTAGCGGTATCCAGTGTGATTACACAAATTGAGGTATACTTGATCAACTCAGTATCCAATAATTGAATATAACTGGCCGTTCCTCCATCATTCCTATTTAATGATTGAATTGCTTGCGTAACCTTCATATTTATCTGCTTCAAAATCTGCTTTGGACATACAAAACTACATTTTTTTTTTCATTGAAGCTATTATCTACGCAATCCCAGAAGCTACAATACGACATGAATTGTTTGGAGTGCTTGCAGTCTCTGTTTATTTTATATGTTTAGCAATCAAAAAAGGGTAGGTGTAAATACAAATCAATTTGAAATATGATGCGCGTTTTTAAAAACAATTTTCGCATATTTGCAGCATCTGAAAAACCACTTAATCCAATTTTATGAAAAGACTCTTGACAGGCTTATTCCTGTTTGCCGCGATTGGCTCGCAGGCCCAAACCAATCTTCAGGTTCATTATGACTTTGGTCAGAACCGCAAGTATGTGACGACCACGCTGGAAATGTTCAAACCCGACAAATGGGGGAATACGTTCTTCTTTGTGGATTACGACTTCAACTACGGGCCAGACAAGCATCCCAGTCTTTCGTACATGGAAATTGCCCGTTGCATCAATACCTGGGGAGGCCCCTTTAGTGCTCATGTAGAATATAATGGAGGCCTTGGGGGTTATCCTGGAGGCTCTTATGCCATCAATAATGCGTGGCTAGGAGGTCTTGACTATGGGATTCACAATGCCGATTATTCACAAACGCTGAATCTGAAAGCACTTTACAAGCACATAGTCGGTAAGCAGGAATCGGCTCAATTTACCGCTGTTTGGGGCCTTCATTTTTTGGATCATAAAATCAGTTTCACAGGTTTTGCAGATATCTGGTTGGAAGACAATACTAATACTGATGGCTCTAAAACCAACACGACCTTCATTAGTGAACCACAGTTTTGGTACAACTTCAACAGCAATCTTTCGGCTGGTGGCGAAGTGGAGCTATCCAATAATTTCGCTCTGAACCATGGTTTTATGGTGAACCCCACTTTGGCAATCAAATGGAATTTCTAACAAAGAGATCCCATTTTTTAAAAAATTCTATCATCATCGCTATGCCACTCACGTTCAGCATCGCCGAGGGGATTGCCCTAGGGTGTTGACTTACGTTTTATTAAATATGATCAGCGGCAAATTTAAAAAGGTTTCAGTTGCCATGTATACTCTGGCTGTTCTTTTTGTACTGAATTATATCTTCTTAAAATAGCCAGGGAACACATAACTCTTCTAATGAGGTTGCACCCCAGACTGGATGCAACCTCATTTTTTTTGGTATTTGGGGATTTTACCCCTCTTTTTTGGTATTTTTACGCATCACATTTCTATCTGTAACACTTATTTTTGTAATATGACTTCAAGTGTGAAAATTTGAGCTTGATTTTGACGGATCATAATTTATCATTTTAACTATGAAATACACACGCTCCCTTTCCAGGGCTCTTTGGTTGTTTTTCGCCCTTACCCTATTAGCCTCCTGTTCCGACAAGATGTTGGATTATTATAAAGAACCTGTATGGCTAAAAGGAAGCATCTATCAGGTGCTCGAAGACCGAGGCAATTATTCCCAATTTCTGAAAGGCATCGATCTGGCAGGTTACAAACCTATGGTCAACGGGAAAAGCATCCTGACAGTGATGGCACCGACAGACGCATCCATGACCGCATACCTGAACGAACATTATGGTGCAGGCACTACTATCGAAAGTCTTTCCAAAGACGAACTGAAAAAACTGATCGGTTTCCACGTCTTGTATTATGCCTTTGACAGAAAAAAACTTATTAATTTCAGACCTAATGAGGGCGATGCTGCAACAGATGCTCAAAATGACCTGAATGCTGGCCTGTTTTATAAGCACCGCACCAAAAGCCAAGATACCATTTCATTGGAAACTGATACTGCCGGTCTTCCGGTCCACGTTTATCACCTCGAACGCTTCCTGCCGGTTTTTTCTTACCGAATGTTTCAAACCAAGCAAATAGATCCAAAATACAACTACGAATACTTTTTCCCAAATACTACATGGTCGGATAATACTGGTTTTAATGTCTCCAATGCCGCAGTTGACGAGTATTCTGTCATTGCTGACAACGGGTATCTGTATTTAGTTGATAAGGTGCTGAAGCCCCTGGAAACCATTTATAAGGAAATTGCCTCAAACCCCCAGTATTCCGATTTTCAGAAACTTTACGACAAATATGAATATTATCAGATCGATAACAATTTAACGCTGAATTACGGCAACGGAATTGACCTGTACCAACATTATTACACGTCACCGTTACCCAATATCGCCTCAGAGTGGCCAGTGACCGATTACACCATGGTATCTGAATTGACTCATACCTCCTACAGCGTTTTTGCACCAAGCAACACTGCTTTGAGTACGTTTTTCAATGACTACTGGAAAGTGGGTGGTTATGATTCGCTTCAGGAAGTAAGCCAGAACTCCATCCAATATCTCTTGTATAACAGTGTTTACTCTGATCCCACCTTCTCTTCGGTCGTTTTTCCAGAGGAAATAACCAAGGGCAAACTGACGAACAGTTATGGAACCGTCATAAAATTCAATGTGGATGAGGTTCCTGTCGAAAACAGGAAAATGTGCGTAAATGGTTCATTCTATGGTTGTGATGTTTTAACACCTCCTGCAATGTTTGGATCGGTGACTGGCCCCGCCTTCCAATACAAAAAGTTCAGTTATTTCCTAAAAATGATGACGACTGCTGAACTCGTTTTGACTTTATGTTCGGATGCGACTAACTTTTTTATGCTTTATCCAACCAACGATGTCATGAATGCGGACGGCATTACAATGACAGGTGACATTTTGAGCCGTGGCGCTACAACCATTAACAATGCTATGCAGCAAAGTTACGTTTACGGGCATGTAGTTAGCTTGGACGGGATTACTGGGACTTACACTTCGCTTCCCACCACCGGCGATCATGTACTTCGCACGCTGTCGCCAGGTATGGTCCTCTACTGGTACATGCACAATGGAAGAGTAACCAATAGTGTGAAATTCAACGATATGCTGACGATACCTGGTTCCACCGAGGACGATGTCTTCTGTGAACTTGAACCGTTAGAATTCCGAAATGGTTGGACGAACGGAAAGTCTTATGCTTATAAAAATACCAAAAAGAATTTTATTTTTGAAGGCTCATTGGACAATGCCGTTTATGGATCGTTTATTCCCATGATGATCAACAACAGGAACGATGCAACCAAATTGTATTATGGATTTGTTCAGTTACTTGACAAATCAGGAATGCTTGATATTGAAACACAATCCATTAACGCTGTCCTTGAGAGTTGCCTAATGTTCCTGCCAACGACAGATGCTCTGAAGCAAGCTATTATTGATGATAAAACAGTGGATAAAATCCCTGGGCTCACTACAACGAACACTTCTGTTACCGATGCAAATTTCTTTGCAAATTGCAAAGTGAGCAATGTCGATTCCCTGCAGTATTATCTCAAAAAGTATTTCATTCCACAAAGTACAGCAATCATTTCCAATTATCCGTATGTAGGTTGGGAAGAAGTCACAACTGGCGGACTTATGACTTTACAATCATACGATGTAGTAGGAAGCGATGGCAAGGCAACGACTTTTACAACCAAGATTAATGTGACCGATGATGGAAGCAAACTAAGTGTTCAGTCGATGACAAATGAAGGTGCTTTAACCGGTTCTAAAGTCGATGTCTTCAGTGACTTTCACTATTTCCCCTTCATTTTCAAAGATGGTTGTGTCCATTTTATTAATGGGATTCTATAAAGACTGTAAGAAAAATCTATACTATGAATAGGAAGATATTTGGTTTATTGATTTTCATGATTCTACTCGGGTCGCAAGTGCTTCAGGCTCAAGGTGTCCGTTATATAAAGGGTAAGGTTTACGAAATCATCAACAATAAAAAAGAGCCCAGCACTGGTGTTAATGTCGTTATTTCGACCGAACAGAATCGTTTGTTGATTGGTACTATCACCAACATCATGGGTGAATATTCTCTGAAAGTGCCTACCGACGGTGCCTACAAAGTTGTTTTTTCCTTTATCGGGATGAAGCCGCAAACGTTTAGATATACTGGGCAAACCGAGTTGAATGTGACCATGGAGGAAGATGCCCATTCACTTAGCGATGTGGTCATCACTCAGCAACGTCAGGAAAAGAGTGAAATGGGTATCACCATGAGGGAGCAGACCTCTGCCACCCAAAAAATAAATATGGACGAAATAGTGAAGAATTTGCCGGTTGCTTCTGTTGAAGAAGCACTGCAAGGTCGCATGGCCGGTGTAGACATTATCGCCAGTGGTGACCCAGGTGCAAAAAGTTCCATCCGAATTCGTGGAACAGCTACGCTTAATTCCAATTCCGACCCGCTCATTGTCATCAACGGTGTTCCATATAAAACCAAAATCAACGACTCCTTTAACTTCTCAACAGCAAATCAGGAAGATTATGCCGACATGTTGAACATCAGTCCAACCGACATCGAAACCATCGAAGTGCTGAAAGATGCTGCTTCTACGGCTGTTTATGGTACAAGCGGAGCTAATGGTGTCTTACTGATCACCACCAAAAAGGGTGTCAAGGGGAATACACATTTCACTATTTCGTCCAAGGAAACGGCAAAAATTGAACCCAATGCCATACCCATGTTGAATGGTGACCAATATGTAGCATTCATCCAGGATGCCATCTGGAATACAGCGAATGCACAGGGCATTGCCAATTCGGCTGATTATCTCAAAAAGCTTTTCGACACTCCGGAGATCAACTACAATCCTACTTGGCGTTATTTCGACGAATATAATGCGAATACCGATTGGCTATCGTACATAAAAAAGAATGCCATCATTTCCGACAATAGTTTTTCCATGTCTGGTGGTGGCGATAAGGCAACCTATCGCTTTTCACTAGCTCAGATGGATGAAGGGGGGACGACTGTGGGGACCGATTTGAAACGCCTCACGACCAGTCTGAACATTGGTTATAGTTTCTCGGACAAACTGAAGGTGAATGCCGATTTCGCCTATTCCGATGCCGATAAAAAAGCCCCCTGGACTTCGTCCGTACGTGCTGAAGCGCTCAACAAAATGCCAAACAAGAGCCCGTTCTGGATTGATAGTCAGACTGGGTTAGCCACAGATAAGTACTTTACACGGCAAAATAGTCAGGAGTTTCAGGGCGCATTTGATGGTTCTACCAACTTTCACCCCATCATTATGGCCAATGAAAGTTACAGCAATACCAGGCAAAAAGAAGAAAACATGACCTTTAGGCTGAACTATGATATTTTAAATGGTTTATCGTATATCGGCTATGTTTCCATGAAGTTCAATACAGCCAAATACCGCACATTTCTTCCACAGTCGGCAACCGACGTTACAATTGACAACTCGTATGCCAACCTTAGTTCAGATGGCTATTCCAACAACCTTGCCCTACAAACAGAAAACAAACTGATGTACCGTAAGAATTGGAAACAAATGCACAATATCGTTGCGACTGTTCTTTGGCGTACTTCTCAATCTGTCAGTTCCAACTACTCAACAGAAATTTATGGCGCGTCATCGGCAGGGATGTCAGACCCCGTCACTGGAGGATCCATACGAAGTCTTGGATCCAGCAACTCCGAAGTTAGGACATTATCTGGCATTGGCAATTTCAACTATACATTGATGAACCGTTATATTTTAAATGGTACCGTCAACTACGAAGGGAATTCCAGTCTTGGGAACGCAAACCGTTGGGGGCTTTTCCCATCTCTTGGCTTTGCTTGGCACGCCCAAGAAGAAGATTTCTTTAAAGATATCAAATGGCTTGATCAATTGAAATTCCGTGCCAGTATTGGTCAAAGTGGTCAAGCGCCAAGTGGGACGGCGCCATACGTCGGCACATATAAATCAATTGGCCAATATATTACAAACGAGGCAATTACGCCATTTTCCATGCAACTCAACAAGCTGAAGTGGGAAAGTTCCACAGAATCGGACTTTGGTGTCGACCTTGGTTTTTTGAACAACAAGCTGACTATGACCTTCGATTATTATTACAAATACACCAATGATTTGCTGCAACAATCAGTAACTATCCCTTCTTCAGCAGGATACAACGATCAAAGCAACAAAATCTCGTATTTCAATTCAGGCGCACTAAGCAATCGCGGTTGGGAATATCGCATCGATTATGAAATATTCAAGAATGAAGACTGGATTTTAAGCTCCAACTTTAATATCAACCGAAACATCAATACGATTGAGACATTACCCGAAAACCTGGTTGAGTCAGTCTATAAATTCAGTAATGGAGAATATGCTCAGAAACTGATTGCAGGTACTCCAGTCGGTTCATTCTTCGGTTACAAATATGCCGGAGTCTATCAAAATACCGAAGAAACCTATGCTAGGGATGCTGAAGGCAACGTCATGGTCAACCTATTTGACGATCCCATTGTAATGAAAAACGGCAAATACACTTGTTATCCCGGGGATGCCAAATACGTAGACCTTAACAACGACGGCATCATCAACGAAAAAGACATCATTTACATAGGCAACAGTATGCCATTGGTTACTGGTGGCGGCGGCTTTAACGTCAAATATAAAAACTTGTCGGTCACCACCTTCTTTCATTACCGTCTGGGACAAAAGATTATCAACAAAGCACGTATGGAGAGCGAATCCATGTACGGAACAGACAATCAAAGCAAGGCTGTACTACGCCGCTGGAGAAATGAAGGCGATGATACAAACATACCAAGAGCTTTGTGGAACTATGGGATGAACTACCTTGGGTCCGACCGTTTCGTGGAAGATTGTTCTTTTCTACGTTTGAAAACACTGTCGGTGAGTTACAATGTGCCAAAAAGCGTTTGTAAAAAACTTTACACCAACAGCATCAATATTTTCCTGACCGGTTATGACATGTTTACATGGACAAGTTATACTGGCCAGGACCCTGAAGTTTCCCTGCCGACAGGCATCAAAGATTTAGCGTTTGATAATGCACAAACACCAAGAAGCAGACGTTTCGCTGCTGGTATTTCGATTAACTTTTAAAAAGCGTCGTATGAAATCAATCAAACATATTCTTCTTTCCGTTTTGCTGATTGCCGCTTTTTCCTCATGCAACGGCTGGCTTGAAGTGATCCCCCAGGACAAACAGACCAGTGATGCATACTGGAATTCGCAGGAGGATGTCGATGCCGTGCTAAATTCCGGCTATTTATACCTTCGCAATATGACGATCAGTTACCTGATACCACTGGGTGAATTACGTGGTGGTTCCATCTACAGTATTACAACCAACAAACTGCAGAGTTTCCAGGTAAAACCAACAGATGAATCCATCTGTAACTGGGGGCCTTTCTACCAGATCGTCAACATTGCCAATGTAGTCTTGGCCAATGCTAAAAAGGCTCAGGCTAAGGATGATACCTACGAAGATGAAGAGCTTAAGGCTCATTATTGCGAAGCATATTTTTTGCGAGCTCTAAGTTATTTCTATCTGGTCCGGAACTGGCGTGAAGTCCCATTGATTACTACCGCTTTTGAAGACGATTCCCATACCTATAATGTCGCGAAGTCATCCGAAGCGGATATCATCAAACAAATTAAAAGCGACATATTGGCCGCTCTGAACACAGGCGCCGCCAAAGAAACCTACAGTACGACCTGGGAAACCAAAGGCCGTGCTACCAAATGGGCTTTATATGCATTGATGGCAGACGTTTGCCTTTGGTCGGAAGATTATGCGAAAGCCGAAGAGTACTGTGATGATCTGATGAATGCACATTCTGGAAATGCTCCGGCTCTTATGACCACACCAACCCATGCCAAATGGTTCTCCATGTTCAATCCCGGCAATAGCAATGAATCTATTTTCGAATTGCAATGGGAATATCAAGAAAATCAGACCAATACCTTGCCTGTCTTGTTTGACAATCTCAATACCAACAGGAAATATCAGTTATCCAGCAAATTACTCGAGGAATTCAAATCAGAATATACTTATACCCTTGATAATGAACTCGAAGCAGTGAGATCCTTGTACGGTGGTTTTTATACTGAGAACCTTTTAACTTGGGAATCTGCCACCAATGGCTTTGTATGGAAATATTGCGGTTCACAAACCCTCACAGATAAACGTACCGCCACTTATTACGACCCAAATTTCATAATGTATCGCATGGCTGATGTCTTTTTGATGAAAGCGGAAGCCCTTGTACTCAAAAGCGATTCGAAGGCCGATTGGAAAACGGCGGTTTCACTTGTTGACAGCATTCGGCAACGCTCCAATTTGGAGAAGTTGGGATATTCAGATGATTATAAAGAAGAAGACATCTTAAAGATGATTCTTTATGAGCGTCGAATGGAGCTGGTTGGAGAAGGTAAATGCTGGTACGACCTACTTCGTTTCGGCAGAAGAAGCAATAACAAATACAAAACAATGTTTCTGGTTGATAACGTAACACTTTACAACAAGCAAGCTGGTGAGTCTTGGTTGATCTCCGTTATGAGCAATGACGATGCACTATTCTTGCCAATCAGTGAATCCGAATTGAAAGCGAACAGCCTGCTAGTTCAAAACCCCTATTATTATTGATGCTACTATGAAAAAAATTATATTAGCCCTACCGATAATGCTGCTTGTCATTATTGCTTGCAGCGATCCTTTCCTGAACAAGACGTATGTGGAAAAAACAAATGCTGATTTGGAATTGACCAATGCTACTTATTTGAAAAAGAATGCAGCAGATTTTTCCTTGTGGATCGAGCTTTTAAAGTACGCTGACATGTATAACGCCCTGAATGATGCCAGTACCACTTCTACCGTTTTTGCCCCGAACAATGAGGCCATGACTGCATTCTTGGAATGGAAAGGAGTGAACTCTGTCACTGAACTAAGTAAGAAATATGCCAAATATGTGGCTCAGGTACACATCCTCAATTTTGATTTAGGAGAATCATCCTTTATAACGTATGTGGATGCAGGCAGCATTCCTATTCCCACTATATTTGGGACTTATCTGAAACCCTCCTATGGTTTCGTAAATAAAGACGTTGATGATGCTGAGCTGGTTAATTCCAAAATACAGGACTCCATTAAAATCTATTTAAACAATCAGGCAAAAGTGGAAGCACTAGCCCATACGACCTCCAATGGTGAAGTCTATACCTTAGGCGGTGTTATTCATCCGTTGTCTGAAACCATTCTGGAAGTGCTTCAAACCTATAAGGAATATTCTATTTTCATTGAAGCAATCGAAAAAACAGGATTCGACAAAGTCGTTTCCCAATATGCAGATACTACTTATAATTTGGATGGAAGTTTCTCCGTAAATGATGTTCGTTTTACCTGTTTTGCAGTGCCGGACACTATTTATAAACAAG
>Ga0209430_1001018_pt1 | contig 22738 bp, 24 predicted proteins | sample BarGraIncub1133A_FD_184504 | JGI IMG/M metagenome (GOLD analysis project Ga0209430, IMG submission 184504) | Arctic peat soil microbial communities from Barrow, Alaska - Barrow Graham LP Incubations 11-33A (SPAdes) (version 2) | ecosystem: Environmental > Terrestrial > Soil > Wetlands > Peat... | reverse complement strand
GAATTGTAAACTATGGTTTGTCCGATTTTTCAGGAATGAAAACAGCATTAGGATGTTCCGAGTGTGGGGTCTGCGAATTATACGCCTGTCCAAATGAGTTATCCCCCCGAAAAGTCAATGCGATGATTAAACAGGAGCTGATTAAATCGGGCATAAAAATCGATCGTGACGTTGAAAAAAAATCTCCGTCAGAAATGATTGAATATCGAAAAATCCCGGTTAAACGGCTAATCGAAAGGCTGGGGCTGAAAAAGTACGATGTGAGGGCATCACTGAAAAGCCTTGATTACAATCTGAAAAAGGTGATCATACCGCTTAAGCAACATATTGGCGGTCCGGCAAAGGCCGTGGTTGAAAAAGGGGTGATGGTAGACCAGGGGACACTCATAGGAGAAATTGAAAACGGAAAATTAGGGGCAAGGGTTCACGCCAGTATTTCCGGGATCATTACCGAAGTTTCCAGTGAATCCATTACCATTGAAGCCCTGGAAGGAAGTAGAATATGATAGACACCATTGGTTTTATAGAACTTAACAGTATTGCTAAAGGCATTGAAGTAGCCGATCAGATGTTAAAAATTGCAAATGTGAAATTGATGTTTTCAACAGCGACCTGTCCGGGAAAATACATCACGTTAGTCTATGGGGATGTCGGATCGGTGGAAAATGCCATTAGAGCAGCAAAGCTTGTGGGCAAAGAATATGTTATTGATGATTTAACGATCCCAAATGTTGATGAACAGATTTTCCCGGCAATCACAGGTTCCGGAAATATCGAGAAAATAGGGGCAATCGGTGTGATCGAAAGTCTGGCAATGGCATCCCTCATTGTCGCAGTGGATACCTGCGTTAAAGCATCGGGAGTGCAGATTGTCGAATTAAGGCTTGGCTCTGGTATCGGAGGTAAATCCTATTGTGTCATCACCGGGGATGTATCCGAGGTCAATGCGGCCATGGAAGCAGGAATAGCAGTGATCAAAGAAAGCGGCAATTTAGTTTATTATACCGTGATTCCATCACCCCATGAAAATTTTAAAAGGACGTTATTATAGAGAGGATGATTACAGTGAATACTAGTGAAGAAAAAGTTAAAGATGGATCTTTAAGTTCAGATATTTCTGAAGACCTTATCAACCGTATTGTGGATGAGGTCATGGGCACACTTTCAGCAGAGGACCAACCTGTGAAGCCAGTTTCCGAGGTTGATAGAATTAAACTCATAAAAGGAAGCAGTGTTGTTTTTGAAAAATTTGATACCGGAAACCCAAAAGATAAAGTGACCTATAAAGAAGTACTGTCCATTGATGAATGTCCAAACATGGCGACGGGATTTTTGAAAATTGACAAATCCTCATTCGATTGGTATTTAGGCTATGATGAACTGGATTATATTATCGAAGGAACATTAGCCATAACATTTAATGGAAAAACCACCACCGGCCGACCCGGGGATGTTATTTTTATTCCCAAGAACACCGCCGTAACTTTCAGTTCCCCAAATCGCTGCAAATTTTTCTATACCGCATATCCGGCAAATTGGCAGGATTTCTGCGAAGAAAAGAAATAAAACTTTTTCAAAGGAGATCAAGAATGAGTGAAGAGGTTCAAAGAGTAATTCAGGAATACGTTCCCGGCAAGCAGGTTACGCTGGCACATATTATTGTGAATCCCGATAATAGCATTTATAAAAAACTGGGATTGGAAGAGAATCGTAATTCAATTGGAATACTGACAATTACACCCAGTGAGGCTGCCATTATTGCAGCAGATGTTGCCGTAAAAGCCGGAGCTGTTTCAATCGGCTATGTTGATCGCTTTAACGGTTCGCTGGTCATTGAAGGGGATGTGGCGTCGGTGGAAGCATCCATTGCTCAGGTGCTTCAGGCATTGTCAAAGTTACAGGGAATGTCAATCCCAGTCGTCACCAGATCCTGAGGTTTGCGATGAAAAAAGTGATGTTTATCGGTTCTACAGGAAGTGGCAAAACAACATTATATCAAAGGTTAGAGACCTGTCGGTTAGATGATGATAAAACCCAGGTCATCGAATTCCACAAAAATGTCATCGATACTCCCGGTGAATATCTGGAAAACCGGGGATATTATTCAGCTTTACAGGTGACATCCGTAGAGGCTGATATTGTGGCCCTGGTCATGGACTGTAAAAGCAGATGCAATGTGTTTCCCCCGGGTTTCGCCAGGATGTTTACCAAACCGATCATTGGAATAGTAACGAAAATTGACCTCTTGGAAGATTTTGAAGACTATATTTATGCCGAAGAATCATTGAAGTTATCTGGCGTTAGTGAAATATTTAAAATTTCATCACTTAAAAATCAAAAGATCGCTGAGTTAAGAAAATTTCTTGAGTGGAGTTGAGGTAAATTATGAGAATTATTATTATCGAAGATGAACCGGTAACACGTATGGATATACGATGTATTCTGGAAGATGCGGGATTTGAAGTACCAGGTGAAGGAAAAGATGGCTTTGATGCCATAAACCTATGCAAAAAACATCATCCTGATATGGTGCTGATGGATATTAATATGCCGAATTTGGATGGGATCAGTGCTGCCAGAATCATCCGCAGAGACAAACTAAGTAAGGGTGTTGTATTATTAACAGCTTACTCCGATGATTCATTTATTGAGGGTGCCAAAAAAGTCGGCGTCTTTGGTTATATTATCAAACCCATCGATGAGAAGGGTTTAATTCCGGCATTAAAAATCGCCTATGCCAAAGCGCTGGAGTCTGAGATAACTGAACAAAAACTGGATGAAGTAACAAAAAAATTGGAAGAACGTAAAATTATTGAAAAGGCCAAAGGTTTTTTAATGCAAACCGAAGGTCTTGGCGAAGATGCGGCGTATAAAAAACTAAGAACACTCAGCATGGAAAAAAGCTGCTCACTGCGGATCGTCAGTGAATTAATGCTTTCGAATTTGGGAAGAGGTGAAGCTCGGAGATGACCTATAATTGCGACCGTGACTATATTATTAAGCAATGCAAAGAATTTACCCTTTTAAATGATGATGAAATAGAAGCAATCATCGATGTGGCGAAGAATCTTCCTTATTTTAACGAAGGCTTTGATGTTGAAACATTTATCGATATTAAGGTGCATAATGACGACCTGGCTGTGGTGGTTGCAGAATCATATAAAAAACAAAAATCAATCTATCTGGACTCCTATTTAGGAGAGTTTATATATCGGGATGATGAACCTGCTGTATTTAGATCCTTTGATTTGGGAGTAACGACAAAAGATCTTATTGGGGTGAGCTATGATAAAAATAAGAACAAAATTTGGACGAGACAAACCGTTGTCCCAATCATGCATCAGGAAAATGTAATAGCCACCTTAATATTGGAAAAAGTACTTGATTTAAAATCCTCGGAAGAACCGATTGTTGCCTTGCAATCATTTTCTGACAATGAAAAAATAAACGAAATATTATGTTCAATTTTCGGGTTTAATAGTGAGAATGAAGAGTTGCAAATACGAGAGGGGATCTTAATATTTGATGTCAACGGCATTTTAAAATATTTCAATCAACGGGCCACTAAAATATATCAGGAACTGGGATATAAATCAATCGAAAATCAGCATTTTGACAGTCTTAACTATTCATCAAAGAATTTCGAAGATATCATCTCGAATCTCAATGTTTCATATAATGCGGAAAATCAAAGCCGTTTATTGATTGAAAAATGTTTCGAAGGAAAAGTTACCATTGGCAATAAATTTTATAAAATACGGATACTAATCCTTAAAAGTACCAATATTGATATTATTTTATTCATTGACGATATTACGGAAATGCGAAAGTTTGAAAATGAGGTTAACAGCTATTTGGTAAGCTCCCATGAAATCCACCACCGGATAAAAAATAATCTTCAAACCGTAGCGTCACTACTTAGGCTTCAAAGTCGGAGCTGTAAAGACACTGCCGTTAAAAGCATATTAGGTGATAGCATTAACCGGATCATGAGCATCGCCGTAACCCATGAACTATTAGAAAACAAAACAAACAATCAGGTACCGATCAAAGAATTGCTTCACAAATTAAAACAGAACATGTTAACATACGGAGTAACCGAAAACAGAAAAATTGATATTTCGGTTAAAGGCACAGAATTTTATATTGACAGCGAAAAGTCGACGGTGGTCGCACTCATTGTCAACGAGTTAATCCAAAACTCACTGAAGTACGCATTTCCTGATGGTGATGCCGGTTGCATCGAAGTGACGACTGCCGGTGATGGAAAAATCAAAATGATCGAAGTGAAAGATAACGGCATCGGATATGACCCACAACAAATAAAATCAGGCAGTTTGGGTCTGACCATTGTGGAAAAATATGTTTACGAAAAATTGGTTGGTAAACTAATCATTGAAACCGGAGATGAAGGGACAACAACTTCATTTGCATTTAAATTATAAATTAAAATTATAAATTGCAACGAAGCAATTTAATTAGGCGACGCAGCTTAAGCTTTGAATATCTAACATAGATATTTAAAATTTAAGCTGCGTCTTTTTTTCCAAAAATACATAAATGAAGGAAACCAGGAGGTGAATACTGTTGGAGAATTTTAAAAGACAGGAGATTCTCAGTGTGGGAATCGATATTGGGACTTCGACCACCCAATTGATATTTTCAAAGATTCTTCTTGAAAATATGGCTTCAAGTTTTAACATCGCCCGGATTGAAATTATTGGCAAGCGAATCATCTATAAAAGTAAAATTTATTTTACCCCACTGACCCCGGATGATCGTATCGATATGAATGAGGTTATGAAAATCATTGATGATGAATTTGGCAATGCGAAGATAGAAAAAAAAGATATCAACATCGGGGCAGTGATTATTACCGGGGAAACTGCCAGGCGTGCCAATGCCAGTGAGGTTCTCCATAAACTAAGCGGTTATGCCGGTGATTTTGTTGTGGCAACCGCAGGACCTGTGCTGGAAAGTATTATTTCAGGAAAAGGCGCCGGCGCGGACAAGATTTCCAAAGAACACAGTACCGTTGTGGCAAATATTGATGTCGGCGGAGGAACTTCCAATATCGTCATATTTGATCATGGCGATCCAGTGAGTACCGGTTGTCTGGATATTGGCGGTCGCCTGGTCAAAATGGATGCCCAGGGAAAGATTATCTATCTTAATGAAAAAATCAAACAAATAATAAAAGCTGAAAAACTGGATATTAACCTTGGCCAAAGGGCAGATCAAGCGAACCTGGCAAAATTGGCGAAACTAATGGTGCATCAGCTTGAAACAGCCGTTGGTATCAAAGCCAGAGACCAATACTACGAGTTGATGCTAACCATAAAAGAAATGGAAATAAAAAAGCCCATCGATGTTATTACATTTTCCGGAGGGGTGGCAGATATTGTATACCACCACGATGAGAACGAAGATGTTTTCAAATACCAGGACATGGGCATCATTTTAGGCCGCGAAATTCGTCAATCAGAACTGTTTACAAAATTAAAGGTCATGGAATCCGAGGAAACCATTCGCGCGACGGTGGTCGGAGCGGGATCACACACCACCGACATCAGCGGCAGTACCGTCACCTACGACAAATCAGTTCTGCCCATAAAAAACATTCCGGTTGTGAAAATTTCGTTTAATGAAAAAACCAGACTTTCTGAAATTTCAGATGAAATATCAAAGCGGCTTGAATGGTTTAAACTGGAGGATGAATTTCAAAAAGTTGCCATTGCCTTTAAAGGAATAAGTTCACCATCCTTCAAAGAAATAGAAGCCTGTGCAAAACAACTCATTAAAGGCTTGCAGCCAATGATCAAACAGAATTATCCGGTGATTATTGTGGTTGAAGAAGATGTAGCAAAAGTACTGGGGCAAACCATTAAACGACTTTTAAATAATGACCATCCGGTCATTTGCATTGATAGTATTGCCGTTTGTGATGGAGATTACATCGATATTGGCAATCCCATTGCCGGTGGAATGGTGTTGCCGGTGGTGGTAAAAACGTTAATCTTTAAATAAGATCGGTTTATCAAAAAAGCTGAACTGATCAAAGCACAGATTATCTCATCAAAGGTAATCTGCACTTTGATTAGTTAACTGAAAAGCTAAGCTAAACAAAGCATGGATTATACCAATAATCTAAAAAAATAAGGAGTGAAGGTATGAAACTAAAAACCGTATTGTTTGGAAAGACCTATGGATTTAAAAATCTTAATGAAGTCCAGGCAAAAGCAAGTGAACAGAAGTCCGGTGATGAGCTGGCCGGTCTGGCGGCGACTTCAAAAGAAGAACGAGCTGCTGCAAAAATAGTTTTGGCGGATATGCTGTTATCAGATATTCGGAATCATCCAGCGGTTCCCTATGAGATTGATGATGTGACCCGAGTCATTCAGGACCAGGTTAATGAAGCCGTTTATAAAGAAATAAAAAACTGGACGGTGGGAGAATTCCGGGACTTTTTGATGCAGTATTCATCAACCGGCCCGATTATCCAAAGAATCGCAACTGGACTAACCGCAGAAATGATTGCCGCAGTGACAAAAATCATGTCAAATATGGATTTAATTTATGTCGCGAAAAAAATTGATAACATTACCACCTGCGTCACGACCATCGGACAACGTGGTATTGCAGCCAATCGAGCATTACCTAATCATCCCACAGATGATATTGATGCCATTTTTGCTGAACTATACGAAGCCCTGGCCTATGGGGTAGGAGATGCGATGCTCGGTTTGAATCCCGTTCAGGATACCGTAGAATCAACATCATTCTTACTGCATAAATTATATGAATTTAGAATGAAATGGGAAATACCCACCCAAAATTGTGTTCTTTCCCATATTACGACTCAAATGGCGGCCCTTCGTAAAGGAGCACCCCTGGATATGATTTTCCAATCCATTGCCGGGACTCAAAAAGCCAATGAATCCTTTGGGGTAACCACCACAATGCTTGATGACGCCTATGATCTCGGTAAACGCGAATGCATTTCCGGCGGCAAAAACATCATGTACTTTGAAACCGGCGAAGGGTCAGAACTATCCGCCGGAGCTCATATGGGCGTTGACATGTTAACTCTGGAAGCTCGGACCTACGGTTACGGTAAACGTTATGATCCCTTCTATGTGATGTCCGTGGTGGGATTTATTGGACCAGAATATATTTATGATTCAGTCCAGCAATTACGCGGCGGACTGGAAGAACACTTTATGGGAACACTGTCATTATTCCCCATGGGGGTTGATGTCTGTTACACCAATCATATGCCGGCAAGTCAAAATGATTCTGAAAATCTTGCGCTGCTACTGGCCCATGCCGGGATGCCAGCCTTTGTAACCGCACCAATGGGTGATGACATTATGCTTAACTATCAACTGCTTGGCAATCATGATTGGCAAACACTGCTGGAGCTGTCTGGGATGAGACGAGTTCCTGAATTTGAAAAATGGCTTCAAAAAATGGAAATATTGGATGAAAACTGCAGATTCACAGAAAAAGCCGGCGATGCTTCAATTTTCTTAAAATAATCAGAAAGGGTGAAATAAAATGATAAATGAAGCTACTTTAAAAGATACCATTCGCGACATTATTAAAAATGTCATTAAAGAAGAATTATCTGACAGCAGAACAAGTGCGAAAAAAAATGATTCGAAAAATTCAGCAACAACTGACAACAATGATGATGGCTTTGTCGAAGATGTGACGTTACCGACGATGCAGGAAACGTTTTTTGTGCCAAATCCCTATGATCGGGATGGCTATATGAAAATGAAACAATCAACCACCGGTCGATTAGGAATTTGGAGAGCCGGTCCCAGACCTTTGACAAAAGCATATTTACGGTTTTTGGCAGACCATTCCGCGGCTCAAAATGCCGTATGGTCAGATGTTAATCCTGATCTGATCAAAGAACTTGGATTCATACCGATTTCAACCATTGCTGTGGATAAAGCTGAATATATTAAGAATCCCAACACCGGAAAAAAACTAACCGATGAAGCCATCGAAATCGTCAAGAAAAATACGGTGAAGAATTTAAATGTTCAAATCGTTTTTGCCGATGGATTAAGTTCACGGGCCATTGAGAAAAACGCCGCGGATTTTCTGCCGGCTTTGGAACAGGGATTAAAATCGTTGGGTCTAAGCTATTCAACCCCCTTCTTTGTAACCAATGGCCGGGTTGCCATCGGCGATGAAATCGGGGAAATAACCGGGGCGGATGTAATTGCAGTATTTTGTGGGGAAAGACCAGGACTGAATTCCACCGGATCCATGGGGGCCTATATTACCTATAAACCTAAGATGGGTATGGAAGAAGCCGGAAGAACCGTTGTTTCCAACATCCATGCTTTGGGAACTGTACCGGTTGAAGCGGGGGCCCAAATAGCTGAGCTTTGTCAAACCATGGTCAAGCATAAAATGTCCGGCGTAGATTTGAAATTAATTTAGATAAGTTAGGAGGATTAACTAGTGTTAGGAGAAATTATACGTGCGACGGTTGTTTGCCAGAATGTTATTCCCAATGTCAGTGAAGATTTAGCCAGGGCCCTTAATCTTAAACCGCATCAAAGAAGTTTAGGCCTTATTACCGGGTCAATTGATGATGTTACATTTATTGCCCTGGATGAAGCAACAAAAGCGGCAGAGGTCGAAGTTGTCTATGCAGAATGTGTTTTTTCATCATTTGTTGGACACTTTACAACCTTTGCCGGGGAGGCCATCGGAATATTGGCAGGAGAAAATCCAGCCGAAGTGAAAAGCGGACTGGAAGCATGTGCCCATTATATTGAAAACGGTGCTTTTTTCGTAAATGGCAATGATAAAGGGGAGTCAATCTATTTATCACATTGCATATCAAGTACCGGGTCCTATTTATCTGAAACCGCGGAAATATCTGCTGGGATGCCCTTGGCATACTGTATAGCCCCGCCAATTGAGGCCATTTATGGTATTGACGCCGCTTTGAAAGCGGCAGACGTGAAAATTTGTAAAACTTATCTGCCGCCGACAGCCACATCAAACTTTGGCGGAGCATTAATGACAGGAAGTCAGTCAGCCTGTAAAGCAGCTTGCGATGCCTTTGCCCAGGCATGTGAATATATTGCCAATAATCCGATTGGTGGTTAACGATGACTTCCGTTGGTATCATTGATACCTTTGGTTTTGTAGGAGCTGTTGAAGCCCTTGATACCTGCCTGAAAACTGCTGATGTTGAATTCCTAAGGGTCGAGAAAATGTCAGGAGGGATAGTCGCACTGGTGATTAACGGAGACGTAGCTGCTGTGTCAGCAAGCATTACCGCAGGGGTTGAGGCGGCAAGAGTGTTAGGGGCATATAGAAACCATACAATCATTGCCAGACTTGATGATCAAACAGACGAAATGCTTAGAACAGAAAAAGTGCATAAAGAAAATCCGGTTAAGCCAGAAGAAATTGACATCCGGGAAGAGGCACTTGAAAAAGAAGAAATTCGCGATGTAATTTCAGATCAGGTAAATGAAATAAAGTCAAAGCCATTAATGGATCATCGAACCTGGGATTACTCAGAAGAAGCCTTAAATGCTATGAACGTTTCTAATTTAAGAAAATTGGCCCGAGAAATGAAGCTGAAATGGATGAGCAAAGAAGAAATTAAAAGATCCCGTAAAGCGGAACTCATCGCCAACATACTAAGGGAATTAAAGGAAGAGGGGGAATAAATTGCAGTTAATTGACAAGGATCTAGGTTCAATTCAAGAAACACGTCTGTTGCTGAAAAATGCCAAAGAAGCACAAAAGAAACTTGCTCAAATGAGTCAGTCAGAAATAGACAAAATTTGTGAAGCCATCAAAAATGCGGGATTGCAAAATTCTAAAAAACTGGCAAAGCTGGCAAATGAAGAAACAGGCTTTGGGATTTACGAAGACAAAATAATTAAAAACTACTTTGCCGCCCAGGTTGTATTCGACAGCATAAAAGACTTGAAAACGGTTGGTATTGTAAATTCGGATGAATCAAAAAAACTATATGAAGTGGCAGTACCGGTTGGCGTTGTTGCAGGATTAATTCCATCAACGAATCCAACATCCACGGTTATATACAAAGCGCTCATATCCATAAAATCCGGCAATTCAATTGTGTTTTCACCCCATCCAAGTGCTAAAAATTGTATTATCGAAACGGTCAAAGTGCTAAAGGAAGCAGCGGTGGCAGCGGGAATGCCTGAAGACTGTATGGGATGTGCAACTTTAATTACCATGGAAGGGACCAATGAACTTTTAAAAAACGAAAATACCAGTTTAATATTGGCCACCGGTGGAGAAGCAATGGTAAAAGCCGCCTATTCATCAGGTAACCCGGCCATTGGCGTAGGTCCCGGGAATGGACCGGCTTTTATCGAAAAAAGTGCGGATATTCCCCATGCGGTTAAGCAGATAATTGATTCTAAAACTTTTGACAATGGCGTTATTTGTGCATCAGAGCAATCGATTATTGTTGAAAAGGAATCAGAAACCAGGATCCTGCAAGAATTCGAAAACCAGGGTTGCTATTTACTGACTGCCGAAGAAAAGAAGTGTTTGGAAAAAACGATGTTAACACCTAAGCTGACAATGAATCCTAAAATTGTTGGGAAAAAGGCCGCAGCTATTGCTGAAATGGCAGGAATAAAAGTGCCTGAGGATACAAAAATTCTCATTGGCAGGGAAACCAATGTGGGACATAACATCCCATTTTCAAGAGAAAAGCTTTGTCCGATTCTAGCTTTTTATGTTGAAGATGATTGGACAAAAGCCTGTGAACGAGTCATTGAAATTTTGCTTGGCGAAGGAGCAGGCCATACAATGATCATTCATTCCAAGAATGAAGAAATAATAAGAGAATTTGCTTTAAGAAAGCCCGTCAGTCGGTTGTTGGTTAATACCCCGGGAGCCCTGGGCGGAATCGGCGCAACCACTTATTTAATACCGGCCCTAACCTTGGGCTGTGGGGCCATTGGGGGAAGTGCGACATCAGATAATATTTCACCCCTGAATTTAATCAATTTGCGCCGGGTAGCCTATGGCATCAAAGAACTGGATGAAATACGAAATTTCGTGGATTGTGAATACAGCAACCAAAGCGAAGAAGAATCCGCGGAAGAAGCTTTAATGGATCGCTTTGTGGAAGATAAACTGGAAATGGTCACAGATTTAATTTTTGAAAAACTAAAAAATCAATTAAATATTTAAATTTACTTGGAGGTAAATAAAATGGCAAATACAAACGCATTAGGAATGATTGAAACACGTGGTTTAGTAGCAGCAATTGAAGCAGCGGATGCAATGGTAAAAGCAGCAAATGTAACCCTGGTTGGTAAAGAACAAATTGGTAGCGGACTGGTAACAGTCATGGTAAGAGGCGATGTTGGTGCGGTGAAAGCTGCCACAGATGCAGGCTCGGCCGCCGCTGAAAGAGTTGGAGAACTGGTTTCAGTCCATGTTATCCCTCGTCCCCATGCTGATGTAAATGAAATGTTACCAAAAGAAAAGGGTTTGGACAATTAGTCAGATTAAACAGATGTTAAATGAAATTCAGGGGGCTAAATACTCCCTGAATGTTCAAAAATGATGTGTCAGCCACATCCATTCAGTTTAATTAAGGAAGTGAACAATGAATTTAATAACCGAAAATGAAATAAAAAAAATTATTAAATCCGGAGAATCCGTTAAAAACAATGAATTGAGGCTTCCCAAAAACTCAATGTTAACACCATCAGCGAAATCAGTGATCACCGAAAATAAATTGAAATTGATTCTAGTTGATGAAAACACAGAAAATCCATCCCCAAGGGTCATGGAAACGGCTTCTTCAATGGCGGCAAAGAAAATTGCTAAGTTCAGTTTGGAAAGCGGCGGTTATTTAGACGAGAAGCCAGAGCATATGACCCAGTTATACGGAAATTTGCTGGTTAACAAAGATAATAAACGGATTAAACTCAGAGGCGAAGTTGATGTGTTAATGGGAGAAATAATGAAGGTTCAGATCAGAGCCAATGAACTGAAATTAAAAAACCTTGTTTCAGATCTACAAGAAGTTTTTGATTATATTGGCGGATTATCCCGAGCTGAAGTTTTAAATGAACCACTCAACACCAATACAATTCTGGGGTTTAACCATGATGAAATAAGAGAAATGTCACATAATCCTAAAAAACATTTTAACCATGAACACCTATTTAATATTACCTATGAACTGGGAGAAATCCCGATTCTGCTCAATGCTCTTAGGGCATTGATAAGAAAGACTGAAATTGCCTGTTATGAAGCATTTAAATTAGAGGATGGCACGGTAAAGAGGGTTGACCTGATGCAAGGGTACAACCGTTTATCTTCGATTATGTACATTATCATCTTTAAGGTTTTAGATCATTAGCACAGGGCGGAGAAATAGATGAGTGATCAATTAGAAAAAATTGTTAACCGAATATTTGAAAAAATCTACGAGCAGTTAAAAAAAATCGGCTATGTTGAAATTGAAGCTTCAGGACGCCACGTCCATTTATCAAAAGATGTCATTGATGCATTATTTGGAAAGGACTACAAACTAACTAAAATTAAAGAGTTGTCACAACCTGGTCAATTTGTTTCAAAGGAACGGGTAACCCTTAAAGGTCCCAAAGGCCAGCTTCAAAATGTTGTCATCCTGGGACCGGAAAGAGAAAAGTCGCAAATTGAAGTTTCAAAAACCGATGCTAATATATTGGGAATAAAAGCACCATTAAAAGAAAGCGGTAAAATTCAAGGAACTCCCGGATTAGAAATAGCAGCAAACGGTAAAAATTTAACCCTGGATGAAGGAGTTCTGGTGGCCGATCGGCATATTCATATGTCAATGGAAGATGCGAAAAATCAGTCATTTGAAGACGGGGATCGGGTGGATGTAGAAGTGCAAACAGATCGTCCGATTATCTTTAAGAATGTGAAGTTGAGGGTTTCAGAAAATTCGGAAACGAGGATGCATATTGATTACGATGAAGCAAATGCCTGTAATCTTTCAGGAAAAATGCTGGGTCTCATCGTCAAAAAATAAGTTTAAAAATTGCGAAATACGAAAAATTAGACGTTTATGCATTGGTGTTGGTTTATATAAACAATTATGTAACGTCTTAGGCGAACAGTTCAAAGAACTGTCCGACGTAGAGTGGAAAAATTGTTTCATATAAAGAAACAGCAATGATTGCGACCTTTTAATTAAATAAAAAATAGAAAGGAGTGAGTAAATGAACCTTGATTTAATAACCAATGAGATCTTCAATCAGTTGATGGAAAAAATCAAACAGCAACCGATGGCATGTGATCAGACGATCAGTAAAAAGTTTCTTCAATGCGAAGGAGAAGCGGTGACAATATCCGGAGTTGATCAAGTATTTTTTGATGACATCAAGGATGAAAAAGATTATCTGAGATATGAATTTTTAGTTATCGGAAAGCTGACCATTGATGAAATGGCTGCCACGGTAAATGGACTTGCCAACAATAATAAAACAATGGTATTGCGGCAATTTCTCCTGAATGGAAAACGTGTTTATGTCATCGAAGAAGGCCTTGAACATCGGCTATACAAAGACATTTCGAACCCCGAGTACTACACTGTTTTTAGAGAATATGAAAAACAATTAAACCAATTTGGCGTGCGGATTATGAGTTCAGCAGCCCTGAGGAGCGTACTTGCTGCCGAGGGAAAATTGACAGGTCCTGAAATTGACAAAGAAGAAAAGATGACAGCATCTAAAAACACCAACCCATCTTCCAATACTGCATACAGTACCGAAAAAAAACTAATTACTAATGAATTGGCAAAAAAGCTGGCAGTCCATTCACCTATCATTTTAAAACCTGGGACATTGATAACTCCCTACGCACAAGATGTTTTTAGAGAAAACAAAACAACCATTACGTTTATTTGACAGCGAAGCTCACGGTTCGCAATTGAGTAATGAATATAAAGGAAGAAAAATAATGGACATGGAAAACTCGAATAAAATTAGTTGGAAACAAGGTCTGGTGATTGCATTAGGTGTCCCGATGCTGATACTGCCAAGTATCGGTTATTTTGCAGGATATGTTGGCGTATTTGCGATTTTTATATGGTTAATCTCAATCCTGCAGGGATTTCTGCAAAACATCGCCTATGGAGACTTTGCTCTGATGCATCCCGAAGCACGAGGTTTGCCAGGTTATGTTCAGACTATCTTTAAAGGAAAACATCCAAAAGATTATGACATGAATAAATTCATAGGAGGCTTTAGCGCCTGGGGATATTGGATGGCCTGGAATCCGGTATTGGCTATTTTTTCACTGCTGATCGGTAAATATTTGCACGGTATGATCCCGGCTTTAAACGGTGTCTCCGATAAAACAATTTCCCTTGTGGCAGGAGCAGTGATATTCACCGTGTTAATTGCTATTAACCGAAAAGGTTTATCAGGAGGAGCTGCCATTGGAAATATACTTGCCATCGTATCTCTGATACCACTCATTATCCTATCGATAGTGCCTGTTTTAAAAGGCCAATTTCATATTAGTAATTTAACAGGAAGTCTATTTCCAGAAACCTGGAGTTGGGATGGCACCCATATTCTGATATTATTAGGAATAATGGCAATGGCCCAGTGGAGTGCCTGTGCATGGGAAACCGCAGCTGTTTATGGGCCGGACTACAAAAATCCCAAAAAGGATTTGCCTAAAGCATTATTTTCCTGTGGATTCATTTGTCTCATTACATTTTTAGCCGTTCAAATTGCCTGTACCGGAACATTGGGGATCCAGGGAATTCTTGAGGAACCCTATTCACCCATGCTTCTAATGGCAAAAATGTCATTCGGCAATGCCGGTGCCCTGATAACATTGATTATGCTGTTGGCCGCCATGGTTCTGATTATTCAAACCGCATTACTGGGATCCGCAAAAGCCATGGAGTCCATGGCCATGGAGGGCAATCTTCCCAAAATATTAGGTGAAACGAATAAATATGGTGTCCCGGTTATAGCCATGGTGAGCATCGCAATTCTAAATTTTGCGCTAATATTTGTGGGCACACCCACTGCCATTGTTGCTGGATCCGCAATGGGATACGTCATTGCCAATGGCATTACGTTGTTTGCCTATTTTAAAGGAAAGAAAGATCAGAAAATACTGGCACCAAAATGGTGGAAATATATTGCCCTGGGTTGCTGCATTCTAAATATCCCATTATATTTAGCAGGGATATTTTACATTAACAAACTGGATTATGGTTTAGTACCGGCACTGATTGGGTTTTTATTGCTTTTTATTTACATTCCTATTTGGCTTTATGCAAAGAACGAGAATATTGATGATAAAGTAATCGGATTAGGTAAATTAGGCCGGAAATATAACGATTGAAATTATTTGCAAAATATTGCTTTTGAATTAGAAAAAATAAATTTTATAAAAAAATGAAGGAGACTAAAATGAGTGATTTATTGAAATTCGGGGATATAAAAATATCTTTTGATGTACCAGATGGCTATTTTATGGCACTTGAATTTTCCCAGGATGTTTTTGATTGTATTCAAAGCGATATAAAATTTAAACAGGAAACCTATCAAGAACTAAAAACAGCTTAATTTAATGCTTTGTCTGCAGAATAAGGCTATTGGAAAATTTCCAATAGCCTTATTTAATATTAACTCTATGTTTTTTGTTGAAAATTAAAGTTTCATGAGTTAAAATCGTCATATTAAAGTTAAAATCCGAGATTTCCTTGAGAGATGGAGCAATAATGGATAAAATTGAAAATTTTGAAAATAAGGATTTTAAAGAGACATTATTAAAGATACTCAATGCCTTTGAATGCGCCACTGAATTTAATGCGGTAATTTTGGACATCAATGGTAAACAACTATTACCCGAGGATTGTACTAATTGTGTCAACTTCTGTGAAATCGTGCAAAAGGCCCATGGCGGTAAAACAAAATGTGAACTCAGTTATAAAGATGCCGGACTCCAGGCCACGAAATATGCAGAGCCTTATATTTTCATGTGTCATGCAGGTGTTTTAGCCTTTGCAGCGCCGTTAATGATTGATGAAAAATATTCAGGCATTATTATTTGCAGAAATATTCTCATGTGGGAGCCGGACGATTTTTTTTATGAAGAGTTGGCAGCAAAAAACAAAGGTCTGGATATTGAAGCATTGGTAAAAAGTGCGGCGGAATTAAAAGTAGTCAGTTCCAATAAGGTCCACGCATCAGCATCTCTGTTATATTTAGTGGCCAACCAAATTGTTAACAGTTATAATGAAACCAAGAAACACAAAAAAGAAATCATGTACCATCAGTCATTACTTAACCAGGAAATTAAAGAGAAAAAACAATTGCATCAGGAGCTGATAAAATCCAAAGATAAAATGTATGGACAATACAAACTCCAAAAAGAAAAAGAGCTATTGGGAAAAATTGCTATTTTAGATCGGGATGGAGCATATCAGGCACTTTTAGAATGTATTTCTGATATTATGAAAAAGTATATTACCCAACTGGCATTATTTAAAACAATGGTGCTGGAACTAATGATCATGATTTCCAGAACGGTGGTCGAAACAGGAGCAGAATTGTCAGAGGTTATTCAACTCAATACCAAAGTCATCAATGAGATATACACCTTGGACAATACTGCCGAAATAAGCAGTTGGGTTTGTATCATACTCAACAGTTATATGGATTTGCTGGAAGGAAATCAAACCTCAATAAAAACAAAACAAATTGTCGATTCTGCAACGGAATATATTCGTGGGAATGTGAGAAAAAACATCACCCTTTTGGATGTGGCGGAAGCCGTTTTTATCAGTCAGTACTACCTCAGTCATGTATTCAGAGAGGTATTGGAATGTACCGTGGTTGAATACATAACAAAAGTGAAAATGGAAACTGCAAAAAAACTATTGCATAATCCTAAGAATAGTGTTGCAGATGTTTCTGAAAAATTGGGCTTTGGAGATACCAGCTACTTTAGCAAGGTTTTCAAAAAAAATGAGGGGATTACGCCAACTCAGTTTCGGAAAAGATTGCTTTAAATAGCAAAAGGAAGAGATAATATGTTTGAAGATTTAAGGGAGTCGATTTATAGCGGCAATGTTCCCCGAGCTCAGGAACTCATTCAGGAATATGCTTTGCGGCGGGTACCAACCAAAAGGATTATCGAGGAAGCCATTATTCCATCCATTGAAGAAGTGGGAAAAAAATTTATTACCGATGATTTTTTCATTACCGACGTTCTTTTATCCGCCAGGGCAGCCAATGCGGCACTCAGAGCCATTGAGAAACAGGACCGACTGGATGGTAAGCCCATGACCAAGGGTCGAACGCGGGTGGTCATAGGTACGGTGCATGGGGATATTCATAACATCGGAAAAACCATGCTGAGCTTACTCTTAGAAGCCAATAATTTTGATGTCATTGATTTAGGCGTGGATGTCACCGGTGAAAAATTTGTGAAAGCCATCAATAAATATAAACCGGATTTTGTCATGCTCAGTGCCTTGCTGATGACCACGATGAATGAAATGCGACGGGTCATCGATTTAATACACAAACAAAATTCCGAAAAATTCCCTAAAATAAAAATCATGGTCGGAGGAGGTCCGGTAACATCAGAGTTTGCCAGGGAAATTGGTGCTGATGGTTATGCGGATGATGCCTACAGCGCTTTGGAATGGGTTAAAGAAAACATTGAGCTCAAAAATTCTAAATGAGAAGTATTCATTAAGGGTAATCGTTGGTTTATAACGTAAGGGCGGGTAGTACCCGCCCGAAACGTTAATGGTTAAGCCCCATGTTGGGTTATGATCCAACCCCTTATTTGATGCCCATGGCGATTTGCCTGGCCCATTCATCGGATGCCAGAACGTCATCAAGGTTTGGGTTGGCAATCACCGAATGCTTGTCCATGACCATGCGGTTAATCCGAGGGATGTCCACGAAACGGATTTCCTCATTTAAGAACCGAGCCACAGATACTTCATTGGCGGCGTTGAGAACGCAGGTCATGGACCCGCCAACGGCCAGGGCATCGTAGGCCAGCTGTAAACAGGGAAAAGTTTTCAGATCCGGTTCTTCAAAGGTTAATTCACGGACCTGGTGAAAATCCAGGGACTGGCGTTCATTGGGAATACGATGGGGATAGAAGAAAGCGATTTGAATGGGCAGGGCCATATCCGGCATTCCCAGTTGAGCCATGGTGGAGTGATCCACAAATTCCACCATGGAGTGGATAATGCTCTGGGGATGAACCACCACGTCGATCTGCTCATTGCGTAAATCGAAAAGCCATTTTGCCTCAATCACTTCCAGACCCTTATTCATTAAGGTGGCGGAATCAATGGTGATTTTTTTTCCCATCGACCAGTTGGGGTGTTTTAAAGCCTGGTCAAGGGTGACTGATTGCAGCTGCTTCCAGGTTTTTCCCCGGAAAGGCCCGCCCGAGGCGGTAATGATAATCCGCGCAATTTCATCATGTTTATTGCCCATTAAACATTGGAAAATGGCACAGTGTTCACTGTCCACCGGCAACATCGCAACGCCTTTGGCCGCGGCGGCAGCCATCACGATTTTTCCCGCCGCCACCAGGGTTTCCTTGTTCGCCAAAGCAATATCAATGCCTTTTTCAATGGCCGCCAGGGTGGGTCGCAGACCAATCATGCCGGAAACAGCGGTGAGCAGCATATCAATCCCCGGTGCGGTGGATACCGCAATCAGCCCGTCAATGCCAGTGACCACGGAAACCCTATTTCCCTTGGCTCTCAGCCGCTTTTCAAGGATCAGGGCACAATCTTCATTCATGACGCATACGATGGCGGGATGATATTTTTCAATTTGTTTTTCTAATAAACCAATACTGGTATTGGTAGACAAACCAACAACATTTAAGGATTCAGCGTTTTCTGAAACGACTTCCAGCGACTGGGTGCCAATGGACCCGGTGGAGCCGATGATACTGATATTTTTCATTATTTACTACCTCGTTTATTCATGTCTGATTTTAAAAAATCAACATTTGTTCAGCTTTATTATATCATAATATCATCTTTGATGAGTAAAATATGAGGTTATTCGCTATAAATTTAGGAGGGGCATCAGTAAAGAAACAGGGCTAAAGTAAGAATTAATTTCAATAATGTATCCATAGGAAGTAAAATATTCCATTTATTACCAGAAAGCTTTGGAATATAATCATCTAAACGAATAAAATTTGGAGGTATTACCATGGCAAAAACCTATTATTTTCCACCGATCGTGATTATGGGACCAGGTGCAATCGAATTAATCGTTCCCGAAATTCAAAGAATGAACGTCAAGAAAGCTCTTGTGGTAACAGATAAAGTGCTCATCAAAGCCGGCGTTGTACAAATGGTTCTTGATGTGTTGGATGGGGCTAAATTTCCCTACGCCTTATTTTCAGATGTAAAACCCAATCCCACCGTAGCCAATGTTAATGCGGGTTACCAGGCCCTCCTTGATAATGAATGCGATTATGTCATTTCCATCGGTGGCGGCTCACCCCAGGATACGGGGAAAGGCGTTGCCATACTTGCAACCAATCCCGGCGATCTTCGTGACTATAATGGTATTGGCAAAACAGCCAATAAAGCCATTCCAATTGTAGCGATTAATACCACCGCTGGAACAGCCAGTGAAGCAACCATTAACTATGTTATCACCGATGAAGAGAAAAAACTGAAAATGGTTATTGTTGATCCTAACAGTATTGCAACCGTTGCTGTCAACGATCCTGTACTGATGATAAAAATGCCTGCTGCTCTCACCGCGGCAACCGGGATGGACGCCTTAACCCATGCCGTTGAAGGTTATACCACTGCCGGGGCAACCGCCTTTACCGATCTTTTCAATTTGGAAGCCATTAAAGTTATTTCGGCCAGCCTGAGAACTGCGGTAAGTGATGGCGATGATTTAGATGCCCGTGATCAAATGGCCTATGGTCAATTTGTTACCGGGATGGGATTCTCCAATGGCGGCCTGGGCATTGTTCACTCCATGGCGCATCAACTGGGTGGATTCTATGATTTACCCCATGGCGTTTGTAATGCCATTTTGCTTCCCTATGTCGTGCAATTCAATGCCGATACCGTTGGCGATCGCTTAAAAGACATTGCCGTTGCCATGGGCCTTGATATCAGCCGTCGGGAACCAAAAGAAATTAATATTATGGCCATTGACGCCATTAAAAAATTGTCTAAAGATGTTGGTATTCCTTCCGGACTTAAAGAAATTGGCGTTAAAGAAGCCGATTTCCCAGTCCTTGCAGACATGGCTCTGGCCGATGTCTGCACCGGCGGCAATCCTAAGTGTCCGACCAAAGAAGAGGTTATTGCAATTTACAAAGCCGCTTTTTAAGCTGACAAAACCTGTCCCGGGGACAATGGACAATCGTTGTCTGCTGCATGTTCGGACAGGCTAACGCCTATCGCCATGATGCAGACAACTGATATTACGATTGGCTTCGGGAACACCTTTGCATATTTCTCCCAAGACTTAGCTCCCTGAATTTCAGGGAGCTTTTTTTTAAAAAAAATTAAGCAACGAAGGAGATGTGAATAAAATAAAAAGGAATGCGATGATCTACATATCTAATACTGGCTTTTTACTAACCGATGGAGAAACAAAGGTCCTCATTGATGCGGTGCATACAGAACAGTCAATGAACTTTAGTCCAGTCCCTGAAAAGACAATGAGTAAAATTTTAAACGGAGAGGATGAATTTGAGCATATTAATTATTTCATTTTTACCCATATCCATAAAGATCACTGTAATTTAAAAAAGTTATGTGAAATCAATCATGCCAAAACAAAAGTGATTATTCCACAATTACAGGAAAAGAATCGAATAGATTCAAAAGGCTGCCTGGATTATTTACCAAATCCCATCACGTATTTAAGCACCGGTTATGGTGAGGTGACAGAAATAAAAGACAACGGATTAGTGATTAAAGCCCTTAAAACCAGCCATGTGGGAGAGGAATTTTACAGTCCGGTGCACCATTACAGTTATTTAATTGCTCTCAATGGACAACAGATCCTTTTTATGGGAGATGCTGAGACTGGAAATTCTAATATTACACATTGGCTGAAGAATGAAACCATCGATGTGGCCTGCATTAATTTCACAGAAATTAACCAGGAAAAAGGACGCACTTTTATTAATGAAATAATCAATCCTCATTTGGTTATTTCCTGTCATATTCCCCTAGCAGAACATGATAAAGATCATTATCGTGAAATAGCCGTGCGTAATGCAAAAAAATATCATGACTCGCTACCCAGGGTTCATGTGTGTTTAGAATCAATGGAACTCATAAATTTATAAATAAAGCGGAAGTGCTGAACAGGTGATCCAGTGACAGTGATTTTGACAAAAAAATTATAAATCAGGACAAAATAGAAAAAATACAGTATCCTCCTGTAAAAAATGATATAATAAAGTATTCAATTAATTGTTGAAAATTATGAAAATTCATATAGAGGAGGCAAAGCGGATGCTGACAACATTTATACACACCGGTGATTTTCACCTGGGTCGGCCCTTTACCTTTAAACGACAGGGAAATTATTACGGTAAAAATAAACGAAAAGAATTATGGGTAGCCTTTGAATTTACAATTCAATTTGCCAATGAAATGAAAATACCACTTTTGTTAATTGCCGGAGATCTGTTTGATTCCGTTAATGTTTTATCCATGGATGTCAAACGAGTAGCCGAAGCCTTTGGTTCGCTGAAAGAAACTCAGGTGGTGATTATCACGGGAAATCACGATTATCACGGAGACAATTCTCCTTATAATAAGGCGATTTGGCCAAAAAATGTTTACATATTTAAAAAAGATACCTTTAGATCAGTCTATATCGAAGGATTAAACACGGAAATATTTGGAATGTCTTGGGTGAAAAACCAGTATCGGGAGTTCCCGGAAAGATCCTTTAATGCCATAAAACTTCAGGATACCCGGTACAATATTCTCATGGTCCATGGGGAAGTGGGGGGGCAGGGTGATTATCTGCCTTTGGACCTCAAGCTTTTGGAAAGCAAAGGCTTTAATACCATTGTCCTGGGACACATTCATAAACCGGGAATGGCCCTGGGCAACGTGGCCTATTGCGGCTCTCCGGTACCCCTTAATTTTGGAGAAACCGGCGATCATGGGTTTTTAGTCTCTCGGATTAAAACCGATTATCAGAACCATCAGTTTCAAACCAATAATGGATTAAACCCCATAGAATCAAGGAGTTATCAAAAAAGAGACATCCAGATCACACCGGAACATTCATACAATGACATTATCGAAAAAGTCTTGAATTGTGACACCAAAGAAAACCGGCACCAGGACTTTTACCGGATTTCCTTTACCGGCTTTATCGATCCGGAAATACAGCTGGACTGGATTAATGAAGATTTAGAAGATGAATTTTATTATGTGGAAACCGATACATCATTGCTGGAACTGGAAATTGATATTGAACAGTTATTGCTTGAAAATAAAAACAACGAACTGGGACAATTTCTAAAAGCCCTGGAAAATATTGTCGATCCGGATGTCAGAAAAAAAGCCATGATTTACAGCATTGAAGCCATGGTGGGAGAGGGCGTTTTAAGATGAAAATAAAAACCCTGACAATGAACGCTTTTGGAAAATTTAAAAATAAAACCATCGCCCTGGAGCCTGGCTTAAACG
>Ga0209430_1001017_pt1 | contig 22742 bp, 18 predicted proteins | sample BarGraIncub1133A_FD_184504 | JGI IMG/M metagenome (GOLD analysis project Ga0209430, IMG submission 184504) | Arctic peat soil microbial communities from Barrow, Alaska - Barrow Graham LP Incubations 11-33A (SPAdes) (version 2) | ecosystem: Environmental > Terrestrial > Soil > Wetlands > Peat... | reverse complement strand
GTCCACATACATTCTTAGGGGATTCTGCTTTTGATGCCATTGATACCTATAGCTTTCTAAAAGAGGATTTTCATTTTAAAAAGGCTATTATCCCCTATAACCCAAGGAATGAAAGCACTTTAATCCCTGTAGGCTATAATGAGTATGGATACCCTGTTTGCCCAAATGACCCGTCTCTACCAATGAAATATCAGGGACCTTGCCGGGAAGAAGGACGTGCTAACCGCATTAAGTGGGGGTGCCCTAAAATGAGCGTTAAAAAAGGAAAATGGATCTGTAGTTGTGATAATCCTTGCAGTACTGCTAAAAAGGGGCGTACCACTCATTCCTATGAAAACATTGACTTTCGAATGTTTCCTGGTCTGCAGCGTGACTCTGAAAAATGGGTTGAAACGTATAAAATCCGAGCCGTTGTTGAAAAAGCTATTAATCACCTGAAAACTAACATGTGTATTGCTGGCAAAAAGACCAGAAATCACATTACAACAAAAGCAGATGTTTTTCTAGCAGGAATTGCAAGTCAATTTACAGTTATCATAGCTTCAAGACTAAATTATCCACAGTACATACGAAGCCTCAAACCACTTATTGCGTAAAAAGCTATTAAAATTTCAAAGAACCTTGTTGGCTTATTAAAATTAGCCAAAAAACAAATTTTCACAGAATAACCTGTGATATTTATACGATTTTCAAAAAAGTTATCCACATTTTTCAAAATCATCATTTAGCAATCGCCTAATAATCACATATGTTTTTACCATCCTGTATTATATCATAATTAACTCTTCTTGTTTTCACTATAAATTAAAAAAGTATAACAGTATTTTATATTATCATACTTTAATATTGTATATTTTTACTAAAATTATTTATAAATGGCTGAAAACAATAAATAATGATTGCAAAACTTGTAAATAATATTTATTATTATATAATGTATAATATATAATAATAAATTTATTTAGAGCAAAGGAATATAAATGGAAAATTTAAGTTTTAAAGATCTAAACCTTTCAAATGAACTTCAAAATGCAATAACAGATATGGGCTTTGAAGAGGCAACACCTATTCAATCTCAATCTATTCCCCACATTCTTAATGGTAGCGATTTAATAGGTCAAGCTCAAACTGGAACAGGAAAAACTTGTGCCTTTGGAATACCTGCTATTGAGATGATTCAGCCTGAAATAGAATCTATCCAAGTATTAGTGCTCTGTCCTACAAGAGAGCTAGCAATTCAATCTTCCGAGGAGATTAAAAGCTTATTGAAATATAAAGCTGGAATACGAATTCTTCCCGTATATGGTGGTCAACCAATTGACAGACAAATTATGGCCCTAAAGAAGCACCCACAGATTATTATTGGTACTCCAGGCCGAGTAATGGACCATATGAGACGTAGGACATTAAAGCTAGAACACCTAAAAATGATAGTTTTGGATGAAGCTGATGAAATGCTAAACATGGGCTTCAGAGAAGATATAGATACTATTTTGGAAAAAGTTCCTGAGGATAGACAGACAATATTATTTTCTGCAACAATGTCAAGGGAAATTCTTGATATTACCAGAAAATACCAGAAAAATCCTGTTCATATTAAGGTAGCTCACAAGGAACTAACAGTTTCAAACACTGAGCAGTATTATGTTGAGGTAAAAGAATCAAACAAGCTAGAAGTTTTATCTCGATTAATTGATACTAATGAGATCAAACTATCACTAGTATTTTGTAACACAAAAAGGAAGGTTGATGAGCTTACATCAAGTCTTCAATCAAGAGGTTTTTCTGCTGAGGCACTTCATGGTGACATGAGACAAGAGCAGAGAGATAAGGTAATGACTATGTTTAGGAAGGGCAATATCGATATACTAATTGCAACTGATGTTGCGGCTAGAGGTATTGATGTTGATGATGTTGAAGCTGTTTTCAACTATGATCTACCTAATGACGAAGAATACTATGTTCATAGAATTGGAAGAACTGGTAGAGCAGGTAGAGCTGGAAAAGCCTACACCTTCATAGCAGGAAGAGAAATTCATAAGTTGAGAGATATTCAGAGATATACAAAATCTACTATAACTTTAATAAAGCCACCAAGCATAAATGATGTTGAAGAAAGAAAAATGACAAATATTCTAAAATCCCTTAAGGATAATTTAGGACATGAACAAATTTCTAAATTTGCAAGTCAGATTGAAAAATTTGTTGAAGCTATAAATTTTGATTCTTCAGAAACAGAAGAAAGTCCTGTCTCAGCTATCGATGTAGCTGCTGCATTGCTTAAAATGTATACTGATCAGTCTGGAAGCCAAACAAGTAGTGTATGTGAAATTGATGATATTTCTACAGAATACAATAATGAAAGTGACATGGTTAGATTTTTTATCAATATCGGAAGTGAAAGTCAAATACAACCTAAGCACATCATTGAGAGTCTTGTTGAGTCAACAGGTCTTCCAGGTAAAATGGTAGGTTCTATTGATATTTTTGATAGATATTCATTCGTAGAGGTTCCAAAGGAGTTCGCTCCAGAGGTACTCAAATCTATGAAAAACTATACAATTAAGGGAAAAAGAATAAATATTGAAAGATCCAATGCACGAAAGAAAAGTACCCACAGTGGACATACACCAAGCCGTAGTGGTCCTAGTCCAACAGTTAAAAGAAAATCAAGTTTTTCATCCTACGGCAACAAACCTTATAAAAAAGACTAAAAATATGTATTAAAGCATAAAAATGAAAATTACCTCAAAAGACTATAATCTTGCTGTTATGTCTCTTGAGGTAATTTTCATTTTTAGCTTTATTCTATATTACACGGCTAGCCATTTTCTGTCTTTGGAGGACTGAATCATGCGTTCGCATATTTCCAGTTCCCTCAAGCCACTTTTGAATGTAGGGAAATCTGGTTCTTGACCATTTTTTAATCCATTATTTATTATATAGTTGTATACCTTTTTAAACATTTGCTTTGATGTGTCCGGAAACCCTTCATTGTGCCCTCCTGGGAAACAGGCAATATCACTCGCATATGGGCTCATTAATGAAGGATCCTTTATTAACACCTCATTATTACCGTCTCTTTTTCCTATCCACATCTCATTAGGTTTCTCTGAGTTCCAAGCTATTGATTTTTTAGTACCATAGATTTCAAAAAACAGTCTGTTTTTTCTTCCTGCTGCCATTTGATTTACTGTAAGTGTTCCATGTGCATTGTTATCAAATCGTAATAGCACCGAAGCATAGTCCTCAGTCGATATGCAAATATCGTCATAATCTTTTTCACTAAGTAGTTTCCCCGAGTAAGTTTCTATTGCCTTCTTAGGCTTTTTTCTTACTGGATAAAAAATAGCAAAATCCGAACATATTTCTGTTATTTTTGAACCAGATATATATTCTATCATATCACACCAGTGAGAACCTATATCAGCAACAGCCCTTGATTCACCGCTTAGCTCTGGCTGTAATCTCCAGCTGTAATCTGTCTCATATAAAAGCCAGTCCTGCTGATATGAACCATTTATAGCCACAATTCTGCCCAACTCACCCTTTTCAACCATAGCTCTTGCCTCATGTATCAATGGGTAGAACCTCAAATTGAAATGTACGGCATTTACCAATTCCTTCTCATCTGCTAAGCAGACCAATTCCTCTGCTTCTTTTATATTTATTGCAAGTGGCTTTTCACACACAATATGTTTGCCAGCCGAAAGTGCATCTTTGCATATTTGAAAATGAAGATAATTCGGAGTACATATATGGACAGCTTGAATCTCTTTATTCCTTAATAGGTCGTGATAATCTCCATAATATTGAGGAACGTTTAATTGTTCAGCCTTTTGCTTGGCTACTTCTTCGTTGATATCTGCAATAGCAGCGACCTCAACAAATCCCAACCTTCTTAATGCATCTATATGCACTGGACCAATAAAACCAGTTCCAATAATACCAACTTTTATTTTTTGCATATCAGTCTAATCCTCCTATTATATTTGGAATTTCTCAAAACAAGGTTACTACTCAGACAAGGTTACTAACCCAAAAAAGGGATGGCACTAATGTGACAAACCCATTTCTTGTTAATAATTAATCTATTTAAACCTAATTCCTTTTATCCGACGTCTAAGATTCAGATGCAATAAAACGCTCTCTGAATCCAAGAACTCTGTTTATCGATTAGCTACAAAACACTTTTTTTAGTCCGTTATAACTTTTTGAAATACCATCAAAATGATCAGAGGTATACTCCTCCTGCTCAATAATATACGGAATTTTCTCGGGATCAACTAAGGCAATAACTCCTTTGAAATCGATTATTCCTGCACCTACATAGACATTATCCTTCAGATTCTCTGAAATTTCCTTTGCATGTATGGCACATATTCTACCACTCTTAGCGTATGGAGTTATGTATTCCACAGGATCCACTCCAGCATAAGCGACCCAGAATAGATCTGGTTCTAGCATTACGGTTGGAGCAAGTTCCAATAAAATATCCAAAGCATACTTGCCTTCAAATTTTGTAAATTCTTGATCATGATTGTGATATCCTACCTTTACTCCATTTTTTGATGCAATCAATGCGCACTTTTCAAGTATAGCCGCCGACGCTTTCACTTCATCAAGAGATTTACAATCGAGCCAAGGGCAAACAATCATGTCATAGCCCACACTTTTTGCATACTCCAATTCCTCTTCAAACTTATTTGCAAACTGATCTATTCCTCTATGTGATGAAACAGCAGTAAGTCCATATTTTGAGAGTAATTTCTTCATAGCTTCGGCATCAATTCCAAAATATCCAGCAAATTCAACTGACTTGTATCCTGCCCTCGCTGTCATTTCAAGAGCTTTTTCAAAGCTCTCCTCTTCTTCTTCCTTAATTGAATATAGTTGTAATGCAATATTCATAATAAAATTCTCCTTCCATCGATTTAGTACACCGCAAGCATGTTATTTATTCATACTCTGCCGATAATATATCCTATTGATTCAAATTTTTAGAACACATTAAATACTCATTATTATAGCAGATAACACATGACATTTTCATTTTTTATAAAAATAAAACAAAAATATTTGAACCTTGGTAAACAGGTTAATAAACTTAAAAAGCTCTCGTAGTTCAGTAAGAAAGCAGATAGACTTAATTCTACTTTTCACTAGCTTAATCTCTTATTTATTTAAATAGATATAACTGCATCTTTCTCACTACTCTCATATGCTTTATAAATAAGCTTAAGCGTATTCCTTACATCATCTATGGTGGAAATAGGCTTCGTTCCTTTTAATATACAATCAGTAAAGGCTTTGGCCTGATTTTCAAAAGATACAGCATAATCCACATCGGAGCTTAATTTTTCTCCATTGACATACAGCCCATCAGTTATACTTAAGCAACCTTTTTCACCGACAATATTTATTCCATTGACTCCTTCTCCATGAGCAGAGGTCCAGGATTGCATAATGCACCCAATAGAGTTATCCGGATATAAAAGATTTATCTGTGCAATATCTTCTCCTTCCATATTGTTTAAAACGAGGTTGGATTTAAATGCCTGAATTTTTTTAGGCATTCCCATCAGGTACAAAGACATATAAGTTAGGTGGTGTCCGCTGTCCATCAAAGCCCCACCAGCAGCTAAGGCCTTTTTACTTCTCCAGCCCTCGGACTGTTCCTTTGAAATGTCATGCGTGCTTATAATTGAAGAATATACTATTTTTCCGAGTGTTCCATTTTCCAAAACCTCTTTTGCTTTTACAACTGCTTCTCTATATACAAAATTGTGCCCTGGAAAAAGTAATATTCCACTTTCCTTGGAAGCTTTCTCTATTTCATTCAGTTGTTCAAAATCACTTACAACAGGCTTTTCTACAAGCAGATGCTTACCATTTTTTATTGACTTCAAAATCTGTGGATAATGATCTGTGTTTATGCTACCTATAATGAGGGCATCAATATTGGGATCATCCACCATTTCATCAAAGTTTTTATATGCCTTGATATTCCACTCTTCACACATTTTATTAAGCTTTTCCATATTAGAATGCGTGCACACACCTATGATTTCTGCATCTGTATTCTTTTTAAATCCATTATAATGAAAATCGGATATAAACCCAGTTCCTACAATACCTATCCTAACTTTGCTCATACGAATTCCTCCAATAGGTTGTTAACATCAATTCCAGTCTATAATAACTCAAACATATCCTTTTTCCCTGTTCTTTAAAGCATTGTACACCTCAAGAGAATCCTCAGGTTTAATTACTTGACTCAATAAAGGTTTAATCTTCAAAATCCCCTTCCGATGATTTATATTTACTTCTATCACTGCCAGTCGAATATTATACCCATATAATCGTCTTTCTTATTACGCAAACTGTCGTATGCAGCCTTGCAACTTTCAGGTTTTACAACCTCAGTTACAAGTCCCTCCAAGCAGATGCGTCCAGTTTTAAAGAACTCGAACATTATTTTTGAATTACGCTCAAGAGAATGCTTGACAAACGAATCTTCGTTGACTGGGAATTTCCATTCATGTGCTCCTTTAAAAGTAACATTAAAAGCGGCCAAATGACAGTGATTTAAAACATCTGTCAAATTAACGCTGTAGTTTGCTCTTGGACTTCCCAAAAATATAATTTCTCCATTTTGTGCAATCAGTTCTAAATTTGCAGCTTCTACAGAAGGTAACCCTGTTGCTTCTATGCATGTTGAAACCATTTTACCACCGGTTATCTTTTTGATTTCTTCTTTAATATCACATTCCTTGCTATTGAGCGTATAATCTATTCCACAGCCCTTAGATATATCAAGTCTGTTTTGGCATATATCAACAGCGATCACAATACCCCCCTGGATTTTTGCAAGCTGCGCAGCCATATTCCCAACTAAACCTTGACCGGTAACTAGGACATAATCTCCGAATTCAATGTTTGATGTTCTTACAGAAGTGGCTGCAATAGTTGCCATTCTGACAAAGGGAATATACTTGCTGTCAATTCCTTCTGGTACTTTTAAGAAAATTCCTGTAGTAGGGATTATCTCGTATTCTGTATGTGATCCGTAACAGAAAATTTTATCTCCAATATCGTAATCAACTACATCACTGGCCTTAGCAACAATTTCACCTATGCAGCAATACCCCATAACTCCAGGGAGTGGAAACCAGCTCTCTCCGCCTGAAAGGCAAGCAAGTTCAGTTCCTGTACTTATCAAAGAATATATCTTTTTAAGCATTACATTTCCTGATGGTATGTTTTTATCATCAATATTGTCCTTTTGCAGCTCAACCTCCCAGGGTTTAGTAAAAACTACTTTTTTGTAGTGTAACATAATGTGATTCTCCTTTTCTTTTTAGATATTTATTTTAGCCCTTCACCGATCCAGCTGTCATACCTACGATAATTTTTTTATAAAAAAGCGCATAAACAATAATTACAGGTATTAAAGCAACTATCATCCCTGCCATGAACTGTGCATATCTCGCTGTGTAGGCACCTTGGAAGTTCCTTAAACCTACAGGTATAGTTTTTAGAGCATCTGTCTTTACAAGTATAAGAGCAAACGGGAATTCATTCCAGGTCCCCATAAATGTCAAAATGACGACAGTAGCAATTACAGGCTTGCAAAGAGGCATAATAACCGAGAACATTGACCTTAGCATACTACTTCCATCAATGGTAGCCGCTTCTTCAAGATCTACAGGTATTCCACCTATAAAACTTTCCATTAGAAATATGGCCATAGGCAACCCAAATGAAATATATACAGGTAGAAGAGTAAGTCTTGTATCAAGGAAATTTAGCGCTTTAAATTGCATAAAAATAGGTATCATCAGTGAATGAACCGGGATAAGCATTCCCAACATAAATAAACCATAAATTAAATTTCGCCCTTTAAAGCTAAATCTAGAAAGAAAATATGCTGCTATAAATGCAATTACTACTACAACCGTAACTGTAATAATACAGTTGAACAGTGAATTAATGGAGTAGAACCCCAATTTTCCAGTCTGAATTGCTTTTGCATAGTTGCTAAATTGTAGAGATTTTGGTAAAGCAATTATATTTTGGGCAAACTCTGCCTCTGTTTTGAATGATGAATAAAACATCCAAATAAAAGGGAATATACAAAAAATAGAAAACGCAAGCATAACAATATTTACTATAACATCAACTATTCGTTTATTTGCTGCTTTCATTGCATCATTCATATCTCTTCCCTCCTAACGCAGCCCGTGAAGACAATGTTATTAGAAGACTAAGCACTAGAATCCCAATAGCAATTGTACTCCCGTAACTTAATCTCATTCTATCAAAAGAGATATTGTAAGCATAGAGCGCCAAGACTTGCGAGCTTTTGCCAGGGCCTCCGTTGGTGAGCACCAATATGTGATCAAATACTTTCATAGTACCAGATACACAAATCATAATTGCAACCTTAAAAGTATCATATATCATTGGAAGAGTTATATAAAAAGACTTTTGTAGTTCATTACATCCGTCGAGACCTGAGCATTCAAATATTTCATCCGGTATACTTTTTATAGCTCCCATAAACATTATCATGTATAAACCCACGAATTGGAGAACTATAGGCAATGAAACAGTCAATATTATATAACTAGGATTATCTAACCATGGAAGTATTAATTTCTCACCTCCAACCAGAGTTAAAAACCAGTTTACTAATCCAAAATCTTTGTTATACATTAACGACCAGACAAATCCAATTACTATCGCAGATACAACAACCGGGAAAAATATTACTGTACGATGGAATTCTTTAAATTTAAGCCCTCTTGAAATAAGTAAAAAGGAAACTACTAGCCCAAGTCCAACCTGTCCTATAGTACATAGCACTATAATTTGAATATTATTCCATGCAGACATCCAAAATTCTCTGTCCTTTGCCAGCTCCATATAGTTAGCTAAGCCTGTAAAATTCATAGTTTTCCCGCCTGTCCAATCAAAAAAACTATAGTAAGCTGATACAAAAATAGGCAACACTACCATAAATAGAAACAGCGCTAAAATAGGTCCTAGAAAGAGTACAAAGGTTAAAGGCTTCGGGCTTTTTAATTTTTTTGCCATTGATATCCCACTCCTTTTCCTTATGTTAATCATCTAGGGTGTGAATATAGTAATCACACCCTAGATGATTACTTGAGTTATTATTTCTTGTTTTTATCCATTTCTATTTGTGCTAGTTCACAATACTTTTCTCCACTCATTGAGCCGATTAATAGCTCCTGCATATTGGAATATAAAGCATCAACTACATTTGGAGCAAGCTGCACATCAAATACTGGAGCAAATACTGATTCGTCATTCAGCTTAAGAAGTTCTGAGTATAGTGCAGGCATACTTGCTTTATCTACTTTTGTTGGTTTTGAAGCTGGTAATCCTCTATTTGCAACAACAAGATTAGCATAGTCTACACCAGTAGCATATTTAATGAAATTAGCTACTGCTGTTTTTTGTCCATCGCTGAGATTTGAGCTTACAGCCCATCCCCAACCCGCTGCTGCTTGATTTACATTACCAGCTCCTTTAGCACCTTCAACAGCTGGAAATTGTGCAATGTGTGTTGCCTTTAAAACATCTGCTGGTGCTTCTGCACAGACAGGATCGACTGCCCAAAAACCTTCTATAAACATTGCCGCTTTTTTATTATAGTAAAGTGTACATTGCTGAATATTATCTATTGAGTTCATATCAGTATTAAAGGTACCATTTTTAGCCATTTTTGCAAATTCATTTGTGGCTTCAACGATTTCAGTATCAGTCCATTTAGCACCTTTTCCGTCTCTCAAGTTCAAGTACCAATCAACAGGTGCATATCTGTATACTATTGTGTTATATATAAGGGATTCAGCAACCCACTTACCTTTGTTACCCATTGCTATTGGAACATATCCCTTAGCTTTTATCTTTTCAATAGCACCTAGGAAATCCTTCCAGGTAGTTGGGAAAGCATCAATGCCACATTCTTTAAATATTTCTTCATTCCAGAAAACATTATGGTTGTTACCCATTTGGAATGGAGCAGCATAGGCTTTTGCCTTGTATAGGAAATCATCAAAAACGCCTGCTTTATAGCCTTCTTTTAAACCAGGTGCCATTGCGATGATTGGATCTATTTCAACTATTTGGCTGTTATCTACAAGACCTGGAATCATTGTACCCTTAAGTTCAAATACGTTAGGAAGCTCATTTGCAGCTGCATAAGTCTTCATTTTAGTTTCGAACTCATCATGTGGAATTTGTTCTTCTTTAAAAGTTACATTTGGAAAATCAGCAACAAATTTTTTCTTCATAACATCAAATGATTTTAGATTTGCATCAGCATCAGGAGTATTAAACATTCCAAATACTGAAAGAGTTACCTTCTCTGCTGGAGCAGCACTACTTGCACTTGCAGTAGATTCAGTAGTACTAGTAGAAGTGTCGGTCGCAACATTAGAATTTCCACATCCTGCTGCTATAATACCAAAACTCAAGCAAAGAACCAAACCAATACTAATCTTTCTTTTCATTGTATTACCTCCTAGAATTATTCTAACTTCCCTAAATGTTTAGAGAAATACTTTATATTAAAATTCTAATCAATTCTGCTATTATAAACAATTACACGATTCTTACCTTTTGTGCAAATTCTTATACACTTTTAGAGTGAATTTTTGTGATATATGCATAGATATGTGTAATTGATTTATAGTTTTCTTGTGCAATTACCTTGCTATTTTGTATTAACAGGATATTTTTTACACATAAGTTTTAAAATCAACTTTTATGCTGAACTGTTTTGTACTGATCAGCATTGAAAAACAGGGATGCGCCTATGCACATCCCTGTAACAACATAAGAATCTTTATATTATATAACTTTACCAGTTAACCTTGCTTTTTTGAAATTCTCTCCCTATATTCCTTTGCTGTATATCCCGAATGTTTTTTAAAATTTATGTTAAAATATCTATAATCATTATAGCCAACCATCTCCGCTATATGATAGGTCTTAAGGGACATATTTGCCAATAATTCCTTAGCCCTATCCACCCTGTACTTATTTACCCATGTAACAAAATTTACATTTGTTTCCTTCTTAAATACTCTGCTTAAATAGCTTGCAGTGATGGACAATTTCTTTGCAACATCCTCTAGTGTGATGTCAGACGCATAATTTTCTTTAATATGATCAATTGTTTTTTTGACAATAGCCCTATAGTTCTCACTTTTTTCTTTCAGTACAATACCTATTAAGCCCAATATTTCATTTCTAGCATAATTTGTACATGTTTCTATTGTCTCAAATTTATCTATTTTTTCAACAGGATTAAAATACCCTCCATAAGCCTTATTTATATTAATCCCCATGTCTTCTATAAGTCCAGCTGTTGTGACTAGAAGTTTAACACACTCGATTTTTACCATCTCAAAATGAATTACATTGTCATTATATTTTGATAAGATTCCCTCTAAAGAAATCTTAATTTTATTAGCATCAAGATTTCTAATAGCGGAGACCAGCTCTTTTTCATAGCCAAAATTAGAGGTTAAGCTTAAATTGCTATTTTTATTCTCTATGTCGGTATATTTAAATATCCTATTTCCCCCTAATATTGACTTGTTTTTCGTTGCAGTCCTCGCCTCATTATAGGATTGACCCAATTCATCCTCTCCGGCGCAAGTACTTCCAATACCTATTGTAAGGCTTATACTTATATATTTTCGAACCAACTCTATTATTTGAGAACACTGATCCTCAACAATTTTTTCTTGTATATTTTTACCACTTAACAGAATAATAATATATCCACCTTCTCCATAACAAATGGTTGGTTTCCACATTCCATTTAAAACATCGTCTATAATATTCATAATTGCAACTTTCATTGTTTCTCTTTCAGAAACAGTCCAGTGTTCTTCCTGTATAATATAGTCATCAATATCTGCCACAATAATCTTGTACTGCGGGCCTTGAAGGTTTATACCAAATGACGCCGCATAAGCTACTACTTCTTTGTCAATTGAAGCTGACGAAAGTAATCTCATAAGATAGTTATATTGCATCTGTGACAAACTTTTCGGATGTAATGGATCAATGTAATACTTTTTAGATAGCTTATTTTGTTTTTCAATTATGTTATTTCTTAGTTCTGTAATAATCCTAATAAGCTCATCTACATTAATGGGCTTTAAAATATATTCATTAACACCAAGGCGAATTGCCCTCATTGCATATGAGAAATCATCATAACCACTAAAAACAATCACTTTAACATTTGGCTGAGAAATTTTTAAATTAGACACAAATTCCAAGCCATCCATAACTGGCATTCTAATATCAGTAAGTATGATGTGTGGTTTCATTCTTTTTGCCATTTCCAGTGCAACTGAACCATTTTCAGCCTCACCGCATACCTCTATGCCCAAAGATTCCCAATCTATTGAGCTGACTATTCCACGCCTTACAATGTACTCATCCTCTGCTATTAGAAGTTTTATCATCTTGTATTCCCCCATTTTTCTTTACTGGCAAAGTCAATACTGCCTCTGTATAACAGCCTGTCTGGTTATGATACTCTAGTCCGTAAGTTTTGCCAAAATAAATCTTGACTCTGTCATTAACATTGCGAATAGCGAAACCTTTGTTTCCTTTCATATTGTCATTTACTTCATCATTTGAGGTTAGAAGTTCTACTATTTCATCAAGATCTATATTTCCGCCTGTATCCTTTACTGTTAATTCAAGTAGTTCACCTTCAATATGAGAAAATATCTCAATCTTTCCTTTACCTCCATTTTTCTCAATACCATGGCAAATAGCATTTTCCACCAATGGCTGTAAGCATTGCTTAACTACGATGCAATCAAGCGTCTCAGCCTCTAGGCTCATAACTATTTCTATAGAATTTTGAAATCTCTTCTTCTGAATTATCAGGTAATTTCTAAGATATTCACTTTCTTCACGCAATGTAATTACCGGTTTCTTTATTCTAGTTGACATGCGAAAAAGCTGTGAGAGTGCCGTAATCATCTCACAAGTTTCATTTGCTTTCTCCACTCTAGCCATCCAGTAAATTGTATCTAGTGTGTTATATAAAAAGTGTGGGTCTATCTGAGCCTGAAGCATCATTATTTCTGATTCTCTATGTTTGATTTTTCCGGCATATACCTCTGTGATTAGAAACTTTAACTTTACTGACATCTTATTAAAGCTTTCAGCCAATTCTTGCATCTCATCATTTGAATTTATTTTTATATATTTATCAAACCTTTCATTTTCTATGCTCTGCATCAGACCACGGAGTTTATTGAGATTATTTAAAATAGTTCTGGAAAAAATACCAGAAAAAATAGTGCAAAATGCTATACTAATAATAAATCCAAGTCCAATAGCAAGTGGTATCCCAGAAGTTGATTTCATAGCGCTTACTGGAGTTACACTTAAAACTCGTACTTTAAAATCACTTACATTATAAAAAGCATAAAAATAATCAATACCATCTTTTTTTTCAGTATAATGTCCAGATTCATTTTGATTTAGAAGTTTCTGGTATAGTCCCGTTTTAAAAGGTTTACCAATTGCATTCTTATCCAAAGATGAAATAACGGTATTGTTGTAATTAAGAATAGTCAGTTCTGCATTCCCGGTTTTTTTTTGATATAAATCTGCTATTTCATCTTCTCTTACATCTATCTTTATAGTACCTAAATTATTCGATATATTATTGATATCTCTCAATAATCGCACTAGAGAAAAAACTCTGACATTCTTTTCAGATGAGTAATTCATCTTATTTGGAACCCAGATGAACATTCCTTTGTTGCTCATTCCCAGATCTATTATCTCTTTTCCTGGAGACTCATAGTTTCCATAAGATGCTAGCATCACATCATTAAAACCTTTGATATACCATGAATTACTTACTTTTTTTGAACCTACAAAATGCATTAGAGAATCAGTAATGCTTGTCTCATATTTCATGTAAATATTAGTATCTGTGCGTGAAGTAAAATTCATAAATGTTCTTACATCATTATTTTGAATAAGATACAAAGACAATGCTCTGACATCATCCATTATGTATTCTATGTTGTTTCCTATTTGGGAAACAGTGTTTACACTTGACTCGCATGCTCTTTCATACATAACCTCTGTATTCTGTCTATAAGCAACAGTTAACATAACAATACCCGGAACCAAAGAGAGTAAGAGTGTGAAACTCCATAATTTGTAGCGAAGACTAAAAAACCTTTTTTTCATAGTTTTGTACCCCGATCAAGAACCTAGTGTGAAATTCAGCATTATGGAACCCATTACTATTTTATTATACTCATAGAATCAGTAAAAGCAAACATGCGTTTTTTCTCATTTCCACATCTTGACTAACCAAACATCATATGGTAATTTATAGATAGTACAACTTTTATTCTGAAAGTTGAAATCTAACAAACGAGAGGATGGTTTTGATGTCGGCAATTAATGTAAAGGTGATTTTCAACTAAATATAGTTGATAGGACATTATTGAATTAAGCAGGATGTTTTTCTGCATTTATTTTTGTGTCCTAAAAAAGGCATTACCTTACATGCTGCTTCAAAATTGTTTTCGGAATTATATTTACTGAACCCTGGCGTTTCTCTGTTATTGGTTCAGTTTCATACCGAATTTATGTTTAGCGCGACAGGTTTATGTGTCGGGCTCTTTTTGTTTTTGAAACAATTCTGCCATTTGCTTTTTTAAGAGCTCTGTTTAGCACTCCAAAAGATGCGTATATTCAGATTGATTGCAAAGCATCCTGGAAAATCAAACTCTGAAACAGCAAATTATTGTGAGAGGTCTGTCAAATATTTATTATTATCTTGGAATTAACGAAAGGGGTATATCGCAATGAAAATTATTCAAACAAAGCAATTAACCAAAACCTACACGCGCTTCAAAAAAGAAGAAGGTTTTAAAGGAAGTATAAAAGGCCTTTTCAAACGCGAAAAGATTACTAAAGATGCCGTACATGACTTTGATCTAGACATTGAAGCAGGCGAATTTGTGGGACTAATCGGTCCCAATGGCGCGGGTAAAACCACTCTGATGAAGATGCTGTCCGGTATTATTTCTCCCACCTCGGGTAGCCTTTCAGCGTTGGGTTATATACCAAATGAGCTGAAAAACGAATATAAGAAGCAGTTTTCAATTGTTATGGGTCAGAAAAGTCAGCTATTTCAAGACTTGTCAGCGGCAGATACTTTTCTGCTTCTCAAGGAAATATATGGTATACCTGAGGAAGAGTATCGGAGAAACCTAAATTACTTCATTGAGCTTTTTAAGGTAAGCGACTACTTAAATGTTCAGGTGAGAACATTATCATTAGGTGAGCGAATGAAAATGGAGCTGATTGCAGCTCTTATTCACAGCCCTAAAATTCTATTTCTTGATGAACCTACAATTGGCCTTGATGCAGTAGCTCAAAAACAAATAAGGTCATTTCTGAAAGAGGTTAATAGTGATAAAGGCACCACTATACTCCTAACAAGTCACTACATGGATGATATAAAAAGTCTGTGTAAAAGGTGCGTTGTAGTTAATAACGGTACTAAAATCTATGATGGAGGCCTGGCTTTGCTTTTTGATAAATACCAAACCCAAAAGCAAATAACAGTTTCTTTTGAAAAGGAGACAGCATATATTCCACCTTTTGCTGTTCAGATTATTGAGAGCAATCCTTTCAAGCTATCCTTTATGGCACCCCGTGGCGATGTCAGAGACATATTAGGCAGTATCTTGAGCCAATGTGAGATAAACGACATCTCCATTCTAGAAGAGGACATTGGAAATATTGTAGAGCGTATCTATTCGATCAAAGGAGGCAGCTCGGAATGCGAAAATATATAGAAACCTCAAAACTATTGTTCAAAAACCAGCTGGTGTATAGATTTGACATTATTATCAGTATGGTTTTCACTGTATCAAAAATATTACTGGCTTTTGTTTTGTGGGGAACAATTTTCGGCAATCAGAAGGTTGTCGTAGGCTTTACTTTTAGTGCCATGCTTTCCTATTATGTAATTAGCTCCTTTATTACTCAGTTGGATCAATCCTCCAACGCTGGGTGGCAAATATCCACTGAGATAAAAAATGGCAGCTTTTCAAAGTATATAATTAAGCCCATGAGCATATTGGGTTATTTTACAGCACAAACGTTTGGTATATCAGCTTTTCTCGTTGTATTCAACCTTCTTGCAGCGTCACTATGGGTTTTAGTTTTTCGAATAGATTTCACCTTTACCAGTAATTTAAGCCTAATTGCAGCTGCTCTGCTACTAATACTTTTGGGACTTTTGTTCATGATACAGCTAAACTATTATATTGGTATCCTTGCCTTTCGATTTGTAGATACCTCTGTGTTTATGATGATTAAGGACAATATCATACAGTTTTTGACGGGCGCTCTTATTCCCTTAACGCTGCTTCCTGCTGGGATTATAAAGGTAATGATGGTTTTCCCATTTTACTATATCTCCTACTTGCCATCAATGCTTTTAATAGGCAGAAATGGTGGTGAAATAGTTTTGGGAATTGTTCTGCTAATAGGTTGGAATGGTGCATTCTGGATACTAAATCACTTTACATTCAAAAAATTAATTTATAAATACGAGGGGGTGGGCATGTGACTATTACCAAGCATTGCAAGGTTTTGTTTATGTTATTTAAAATGAAGCTTTCAAAAAATATGGCCTTCAGATTTTCCTTTTTTGGAGTATGCTTTGTTGATGGCTCGTTATTTCTAATTCAATTACTTATGTTTTCTTCGATTTATTCTCAAGTGGGCAATATAGGAGGCTGGGACAAGCAGGAAATGCTGTTTTTTATAGGTACCTTTTCATTAATTAATGCACTAAATATGGCCATTTACTTTTTTGGTATAATTACTATTCCAAATAAAATTAAATCTGGTGAGCTGGACCTTTACATTACCAAGCCTATAAATACTCTTTTTCACTTAACCTTTGAAAGCATAGATTTAGGGTCTGTCCCCCTTATTTTTGCTAGTATTGGGATACTTGGGTATGCAGTTTCTGGAATGAGTATACAAATCACAGCTGTAAATATTATAGGTTATTCGTTTCTCGTTATACTAATGCTTCTTTTGTATTATGACCTAATGGTGATTCTTCGTACTCTTCCTTTCTTTGTAATCCAAGCCAACTCTCTTGAGAGGTTGGAAGGTGAATTGGCTACGCTATGCTTTAAGATACCAGGTACACTTTTCAAAGGGGCTTTCAAGGTACTCTTTTACTTAATACTCCCCTATGGAATAATGGCAACAGTTCCTACTCAGTTTTTCATTGGAACTCTCACTCCTCTGGGTTTCTTGTATTCAATCTGTGTTGTGGGTGGCTTCACGCTATTTACTCTTTTACTTTGGAAATCGGGTCTTAAATTCTACAAAAGTGCTAGTAGTTAAAAAACAATCAAGAATATGTTTGCACTGCATTGATAGTGGTAAACATATACATATATTAACTTAGAATCGAATTTAAATTAAATATTGAGGGGGAATTTTTAATATGTCAAAAGATTTTTATGCTGCTATAAAAGAAAGACGTTCTATATATGGAATCAGTAAGGATACTCCTGTTTCGGGAGATAAAATTCAAGAAGTAATTAATCATGCTGTGTTGCACACTCCTTCGGCTTTCAATAGTCAAAGTGCACGAGTTATCGTGTTATTTGGTGCAAGCCATGATAAATTATGGGATATAACAAAGGAAGCTTTGAGAAAAATCGTCCCTGCGAATCAATTTTCAGCTACAGAAGAAAAAATTAATTCATTCGGAAACGGATATGGTACGGTGTTATTTTTTGAAGATAGTGCCGTAATTGAGTCACTGCAACAACAATTTGCACTTTATAAGGATAATTTTCCAGTTTGGTCATTACAGTCAAGTGGGATGCTGCAATTTGTTATCTGGAATTCTTTAGAGATAGAAGGGCTCGGAGCTTCATTACAGCACTATAGCCCGCTTATTGAAGATGAAGTGAAGAATTACTGGACTGTTCCTTCCAGTTGGAAACTCCTAGCTCAGATGCCATTTGGCAAGCCAACTGCTGCACCTGATGAAAAGCAGTTCCAGCCACTTGAAGCAAGAGTTAAGGTTTTCAAGTAATTATAAATTAATAGGCCAGCGCAAGCTGGCTTTCCTTAACTTTTATCTATTAATTTTTCACCATTCGCTGCATTTAATCAATTCACTCTTTAATTCACAAGTGGATTAAATTTAACCCACTTGTGAATTACTATGTGATTTGTAACCTTATTTTGTAAAATAACATTATAATTACATTATTTTCTTAAGTTAAAATATGTGATAATATTTATCATATAGTAATATTTATATTGTATTACTATATGATATTGCACGTTTGTATTATTTTGTGCATTTAGAGGCAATCAAAAAGGAGTAGAATATGGATAAGAAAAAAATTGCTATAATCTCTGCTTTGAGTTATTTTCTATTTGTTTTTACATCATCAATGCTTGGAATATTTTACTTAACCCTTTACCCATTTACAATATTTTTATTGGGGATAGTATTTTTGTGCTCGATCTTCCTATCAGTAAAAGTTATAAAAAATTGTGAGAACAGTTTATTTTTCTTTTTGCTTCATGGAATAATTTCAATATTTGGATTTATCCTTTTTCAATATATGCTTTTAAATATCATCGAGGGCTCCCCATTCCCTGCTATGGCAATTGGTTCAATAGTATATTTTTTATTAGTTTCAAGCCTCTATTTGATATATAAACTGTTAAAAAGAACTAAGTTTGATTCACCTTTTTTTATTTACTCTATTTCCTTTGTATTGTTTATACTTGCTACAATAATACAAAGAGTATTTTTTCTAGCTCTACTTTTTCCTTAACCTCAAACGTATAAGAATCAAAACCATAGCGAGGAACAACACAAGCATAACAGAAGTCCCTGCAAGAGCAAAGAACAAGGAATTTTTATTATCACCGATACTCTGAGCTAGTGTGGGTGTTTTCCCTGTAATTATGTCATTCTGGAACTGAAAGGATTTTATTTTTCCTTCGCTGTCAATCAGTACACAATCGTTTTTCAAATTCCAACCCATTTTTTCATTGCTCACAAGTTTAGTCACCATTTTCAGCGTATCGTCCTTTGGACCTGTCAAAACCAGTAGTGCTCTACTCTGTGCATATGGGGACTGAATTAGCTGCAACGTTCCAATGGACTCTGCATAATCTGAAGAAAGAATCAGCTTTTCATTTGTGAGAAATCTCGTCCCGTCCGCATTGTATTTGAAATACAGCTTATCATTTATCTTAGAAATCAGGTTGTTAGTCGATGGTGTTCCAGAGGTGATGATGTTATAATTTGAGTCTTTCTCTGAAAATTCGCTGACTTTACAAATCTTCAGCTTTCCATAAGCATCAGCACTCTTGCCATATATAGCCAATGTTCTACCTAGCAAAGTTAGCTCGCTTGAGGTTGGGTTGTCGGATAGAATTAGCATAACATCATTTAAGCTACCATTTTTCTGAAATGGAGCGGGCTTGTTTTCAAAACTAAGCTTAACATTATTTTCTATAGGCAGGTATAGAGAGGAATCCTTCGTAATATATGCCCACGGCATTTCATCCTGTCTAGTTGTACAATAGAGATCAGTAATCTCTAAATCAAAAGCAAATTTTATGTTGCTTGAATATGTTCCAACTACATCGGCTGGCATAAAGAAGGTCAACTCATCTTTATCGGCCTTTTCCAGTGTTAATTTTTTGCTTCCAATCGGGATATCCCCCCAATAAACAGTAATCATCGAACGTTTGAAATCAAGGTTCTTACTATATCTGAAGTTTATTGAAACCTTACTAGCGGAAGATAATGTATAGTCTGTTGCAATGGGCAAAAAAAGCGTTTTAACCTGATGAAATGACCCCACAAACTCAAATCCTCCACCAGTCATCTCTTGAAGAGTATATTTGTCTGCTTTCATATCACCAAGTTTCTTTGCATTTACCTTGATATCAGCACTGCCCTTTTTTATAAAAGTCACGCTGTCCTTTTCCTGACTTACACGGTCATTATCTGCTAATAGATATCCAGCTTCCATTAAGCAATCTGCATCTTCAGAAACAATCATTAACAGAGGTTGTTTATTATCGTCATTTACAAACAGAATTAAGGCTTGCCCCTTTAGTTGATCCTTATATTGATTTATATATTTTTGTAGCTCAGGTGGAGTGTCCTTTGAAAGGCCGATAAAAATCCGATTCTTATAACTTCCTTCTTTCAAGTCGTTCCAAGTACCAACTGTAATTCTATTATCCCCTACCGTTTGCTTGCTTAAGTTTGACATAATAGACATCGCGGCAGCAGCTTCTTCATTTTGAAAAGCATTCGCAACCTCTATTGCTGTGTCAGCGCCTGTCTTGTTCGCTTGCGACATAAACGGATATGGATAATAATCAATTCGGTTATTATGTGCCTTAGTTTCATAGCCTACTTGCACACCGGAGGCTTCACTGATTGTAATCCAGTTTGCATCACTATTGTTATCGATGCATCCCTCTTGGTCATATAAGTGCGCATAACCCGAAACTTCTAAATAATTTGATCTGTTTTCAGTATCATTCTTTAATAAAGCTTTTGGGATAAGTACATACAAGCTTTTTGCTTCGTTATTCTCATATTCAACTTTGCATGAATAGAACGGCTGTTTATTTATAGAAAAGGTCAATGAACTAGGCACATTTTTCATGAGCTGACTCACTCTATATTCAATCTGAATACAAGCGTACTGTGTATCCCAATATAATGGAAGGGTGAAGTATAACTCTGTTGAAGAGTATATGCCATGCAAGGTTCGTGCTGATCCCAATGTGAAATCTGATGTATGAGTAACCTTGGGAAGAGTTGGCTTTTGAGTCACTGGTTTACCATCAACACTTAGCATATTTTTTACACTAGAGAGTAGTATGTCTTCAGATGTAATTATTTTGGAAGCTGCTCCATCAGTAGAAACTGCTGCAGTGCTTGTTTCAGTTGCAACGTCGCTTATTTCAGTTGTTGCAGTGCTTATTTCAGTCTCCCCTGTAGTTTTATTACCTACAGTATCGTTTCCCCCTGATGGAATATATTCGCTCTGAGTAGCAATTGTTATCGCAATAAGTATTGTCACTATAAAAATAATTATTTTGAGGGCATGACTCTTTCTTTTAGCTTTCATGTGTTATCCCTCCGGCTTCTTTTATTTGTTTCAATAAAACGTTCGGTTTTATACCATTTTACTTCACGTTTAAATATAGCATCATTAAAGCTCTGTATAGCAGCATTTAGTACAACAATTACCCAAAGCTTTGAGTATGTAAACATCATAAGCAAAATTAAAAGCGCTGACTTCATGTTAAATTCATTTTTTTCAACAGCTAGTGTAATTGATACATTCAATACAAAGACCAGAATAGCCATTACCCACAGTAAAGTTGAAAAACCACCTAAAGTAACATGTGCAAAACCTAGCACAGACAGAATGAATATGGTATCTGAGCAAATTAGTGAAGACAACATCAATACATATACTGCCGCATAGTAAACAACGTCCAACCGCATAGCACCAGCTGAACTATCAAATACGTACTTAAAATTTTCTTTAAGTACATATAGGTTACCTTTTGCCCATCTTGTACGCTGCTTAAGCCATATGTGTAAGAGATGTGGTTCTTGCTCCCAAGTAACAGCTAACGGCATTAGCTTTATATGGTAACCCATTCGATATATTCGGAAACTGATTTCAGTATCCTCTGATAACGCTTTCGTATCCCACCCACCGATTGCATCTACAATACTCCTGCGTACAACAAAATTTGTTCCAGGAATGGTACAAAGTTTAAAGAAAAACCACCGTCCTGCTTGGTTCATGCATTGATAAGCCAATGTTTCAATATTTACAAAACGCGTAATAAGTGACGCATTGCGGTTTCGTGTACGGAATTTTCCAATTACAGCGCCTAGTTTGTCATCTGACATAAGATTCTCTACTAGCAAAGTCAACGCATTTTGCTCAGGAGTGTTATCTGCATCATATACAGCAAGTACCGTTCCACTTGCAACCGACAATCCAATATTAAGTGCATTTGATTTTCCTTTTCCACCTAAAATCTTATCGGTATTGATAACAATCACCTTTCTGTCAGGGTTCTTCACTTGTATTTTCTTCAATACACTGGCTGAATCATCAGTAGAATTGTCGTTAATTACAATAATTTCATAAAGATGCTTTGGGTAGTCAAACGCTAGCAGCGCTTTAACCGTTTTTTGAATTACAATGCTCTCGTTGTGAGCAGGTACTAAAATTGACACCATGGGGTATACTTGTAATTTTATATGCCCATCAGTTTTATTCATTTTGATATAATATATAAATCCACCAATTGAAAGAGCAACATTGATAAACATCAAGCTCCAAATTGAAATAATTGCATATAATGATAATCCGTCTATAAAAGTCAATTACTATCCCCCTCTTTTAAATCCTCGTTTCCATCCGATTTATATAAGAACTTCTTTTTATTTTGATAACGTGCGATGCCAATAAATATTAAGAAAAGTACTGATATTCCACAAACTGGATTTGTCAATAGTAGTTTAGTCAGTAAACTCGAATTTGAAATTAATGGTATAAATAATAAATATTAATATAACTGTA
>Ga0209430_1001014_pt1 | contig 22804 bp, 20 predicted proteins | sample BarGraIncub1133A_FD_184504 | JGI IMG/M metagenome (GOLD analysis project Ga0209430, IMG submission 184504) | Arctic peat soil microbial communities from Barrow, Alaska - Barrow Graham LP Incubations 11-33A (SPAdes) (version 2) | ecosystem: Environmental > Terrestrial > Soil > Wetlands > Peat... | reverse complement strand
AACGGGTTGTAATTAAAGGCAGAGAATCTATTTATGATTGCGTTTGTGAAGATAATAGCTTAGGTAGTATCGGAGTTACTGTAATTGGGATAGCCCTAGTATGTATAAAAAGGTTGGGACATGATTTTATTGAAGTAACTTTAAATGATAATGTGATTAGCCTGTTTAATTCTCACAAGCATAATGTACTAGATGTTATGCTTCAAGCTGGTATAAATCCAAAAATATTAATAGGAAATAATGGACAAAACGTCGAATTCTTTTTTAACGGTGCAAAAAGAACAGCCTTTGGATCCTTATCAACTAGCCCTAGGATTGTAATTAAGGGTAAGGAAACTAATGTAGATGCAACCATTATGGAAGGTGACAAAATTGAAATTGAATTTGCAAAGGATGGAAAAAAAGCTGTTCCTAAAGCAATAGATTATGTAAAAGAAATCTATTCAGTAAGTTTTTATTTAAATGGAGAGCTTAAAAATCTTGATCCTATTTGCTTCATAAACGAAGAGAAAAGAGCATTAGAAGCCTTGATTAATGAAGGCGATCAAGTGGTTATCATTAACCCTAAAACACTTGGAGATTTTAAGAACTATTATGGCTTTAAGGATGATAAATATAGATATTATATTGAAAATACAAGACTTTCTGATAATTATGTTATTAAAGAAGGAGTAAAAATCAAAAGGTTAAGTCTTGAGGACATACCTGAAAAAGAAGTAGAGCAAAAGGTTACTATAAGTGAAGCAGAAGCTCCTATTGACGTAGCAGTTAAAACTACATCTACAAGAGAATTTTTTACTCGATTTTCCGAAGAAAAGATGGAAGAAGCTTCTGTAAAAGCTCAGGAAAGTGTTAATTCCTCAAATATAAATATAAATGTTAATGGAGAAATAATAAATTTACTGGGTAAAGACAAATATGTATTTGTGGATATATTTAATTATATTAAATTTGATTTAACTTCTACTAAGGGAAGGCTTGTTTTAAAACTAAATGAGGGTAATGCTAATTACTATGATCATCTAAAGCAAGGAGATATAATAAAAATTTATTGGGAAGGATAAGTGGATTTTATGATAAATTTTTTAAATGAAGCAAAAGAAATAAAACAAGACTTGGTTACCTGGAGAGAACATATACATAAAAATCCAGAACTAGGCTTTGAGGAATATAATACTTCTAATTATATAATGAGTTTTTTAAAGTCAGAAGGAATTGAAGGGAAATATGTTTCAAATACTGGAATTGTAGCCATAATTAAAGGTAGTGGAGAAAAGACAATAGGTATAAGAGCAGATATTGATGCACTGCCAATTCAAGAAAAAACTAATACTAGCTATAAAAGCACAAGAGATGGTATAATGCATGCTTGTGGACATGATGCGCATACTGCAATACTAATGGGGGTAGCAAAGATACTAAATAAAAATAGAGCTTCCTTAATGGGTAATGTAAAGCTTATATTTGAACCAGCGGAGGAAACTGTTGGTGGAGCGAGATTTATGATAAAGGAAGGTATACTAGATGACCCAAAGGTGGATGCTGTAATTGGCCTTCATGTTGATGAAAATATTAAATTTGGAGAAATTGGTATAAAATCTGGAGCAGTAAATGCAGCCTCTAATCCTTTTAATATTAAAATAGAGGGAAAGGGAGGCCACGGTGCACATCCAGAAGTTAATGTAGACCCAATACTGATTGCGTCTAATATTATTGTTGCGCTACAAAGTATAGTATCCAGGGAAATTTCTCCCACAGATGCTGCAGTGCTAACCATAGGTAGTATACATGGAGGAACAGCACAAAATATAATACCTGATGAGGTAAATTTATCAGGCATTATAAGAGCAATGAAAACGGAGGATAGAAGTAAGATTATTATAAGAGTAAAGGAAATATCAGAAGGTATAGCAAAAGCCATGAGAGGCAATGCTGTGGTTGAAATAATAGAAAGTTATCCTTGTCTTTATAATGATGAAACCCTAACAGAATATTTTTTAAAATTAGCAAAGGATTTATTAGGTGATAAAGTTAATTTACTTAGTAAACCAAGCATGGGCGTGGAGAGCTTTGCATATTTTGCACAAGAAAGACCATCCTTTTTCTATTATTTAGGATGTAGAAATGAGGAACGAGGAATAATAAATTCTGCACATAGCCCTCTTTTTGATATTGATGAAGAATGTTTAGTTATAGGAGCAGCTCTGCAATGCAGCTTTGCTTTTAATTATTTAATTAACGGAGGAAATTAATGAAAGTTGAAATAGGAACAAATGAAGCAGGCCAAAGATTAGATAAATTTCTTAGAAAATGGCTTAAGGAGATACCTTTAAGTGCAATATTTAAAGCTATTAGAAAAGGTGACGTAAGGGTCAATACTATTAAGGTTAAGGGAGATTATAATATTCAATTAGGCGATATTATTGAAACTAAAGATCTTGAAAGAGGAGAAAAAAAGGAAAAGTTTGTAAGAATAGAAAATAGTCTAAAAATAATTTTTGAAGATCATAATATATTAATGGTAGAAAAATGGCCTGGAGTTTTAGTCCATTCTGATAGTAACAAGCTTGATGATACCTTAACAGATTATGTATTGTCCTACCTTTATGATAAAGGTCAATATGAACCAGAAAAGGAAATAAGCTTTACACCATCTCCTTGTAATAGATTAGATAGAAATACCAGTGGTATTGTTATTTATGCAAAGAACTATGAAGCTCTAAAATCTGTAAATGAGATGATAAGAGATAGAAAAATAAATAAGTTTTATATGGCCTTAGTGAAGGGAAAAGTTAAAGATGGTATATACAACGCTTTTATATCAAAAAGTGATGATTCAAATATATCAAAGGTCTCTAAAGACTTTTTAGAAGGTTATAAGCAAATAGCTATGGAAGTAAAATCCATACAAACCTGTGGAACCTTTTCTTTAGTTGAGCTTGAACTTATAACAGGCAGAAGTCACCAATTAAGGGCTCATTTAAGCTTTTTAGGAAATCCTATTATAGGAGATAAAAAGTATGGAGAAAAGAAATTAAATAGCTTCTTTGAAAATAAATATAATTTATCCTATCAATATTTATATGCTTATAGAGTAGAATTTAAGGATTGTCCACCTAGCTTAGACTATTTAGAAAATAAGGTTATAACAGAAGCCTTACCTCCTATTTTTAAAAAGATAAAGAGGGATACTTTTAGATTTTAGTAAGGAGCAAGTTATGAAAGAACAATCGACTACTAAGGGCTTTGCTATACTTTCTGCAGCTGGAATTATCGTAAAAGTAATGTCCATTTTCTACATATTTATATTAATAAAAATAATTGGACCAACAGGATATGGTCATTACCTAGCGACTTATACTATATTTGTATTTGTCTATATCATAATAAATTCTGGAATTCCTGCAGCAATTTCAAAATTTATAGCTGAACTATTAGCACTTGGTAATTTCAGAGACGCAGTAAAAACTTTTAAACTTGCTAGAACTATACTGGTTTTAGCAGGAACTGTGTGTTCACTGATTCTTATCCTATCTTCAGGTTGGATTAGCAAAGCTTCAGGTCAGCATGAGATAATCAAATTATCCCTAATTTTATTATCACCATCAATATTATTCACTGCGGTGGCATCAGCTTATAGAGGGTTTTTTCAAGGGAAGGGAAATATGAATCCTACAGCTGTATCTCAAATAATAGAACAGTTTTTAAACACTACCTTATCTTTATTGTTTGCGTTCCTATGGAGAAATCAAGGTATGGAATATTATATTGCAGGAGCTACCGTTGGAACTACAATAGGAGCTTTCTTTTCAGCTGTGTACTTAATCATAATTTGTAATAAAAGTAAAGCTTTAAAACCGCCAAAGGGAAGATATGAAGATTTAGGCTTATACCGGTATACTAATAAACAATTAGTAAGGAGACTTCTCTCCTATGCGCTACCCATAAGTACTTGCTTTGGATTACAGTCAGCTGGAACAATAGTTGATTTAGCTAACATTGAATCAAGGCTCCAGCATGGGGGTATTGGCTATGATCAATCGGTAAATATGTATGGTTATCTTGGAAAATTTCAGATATTAATAAATGTGCCGATTACAATAATAACTGCTCTCTCTGCTACAATATTACCTAAGATATCAAGGTACCATACCTTAGATGATAGGAAAGCTGTAAAAGAAGGAGTTAATTATGCCTTTAAAACTTGTCTGCTTATAGCAATACCATCAGCCATAGGTCTAGCGGCACTAAGCTATCCTATTTTTGAATTGCTATTTCCAAGTGTTACAAATGGCGCTTATTTAATGGAAATAGGTTCTATAACTTTAGTTTTAATGGCTCTTGTTCAAATTCAGGCAACGCTACTACAGAGTGTGGGTAAATTTTATTTAGCTACCTTTTATATAATTCTTGGAATCTTAGTTAAAATAGCTTTGAATTACATACTCGTAGCAAATAAAAGCATCAATATTAATGGAGCTATAATAGGCACTATAGTTGGGTTTGCTATACCTGTGTACTTTAATAATAAGTTAATAAAAGAGGCCTTTAGAATTAAGTACAGTCTTTTAAAAATAGCTTATAAACCTTTTCTAGCAGCTTTAGTTATGGGCATTGTTGGACTTATACTTAGATTCCTTATGTCTATAATTTCTTCAGGGTATATTATAAAGAGCCTAATGACGATAATTACAGTTGTAATATCTGTTATTGTTTATTCCATTGCTCTTATTATATTTGGAGGAATAACAAAAAACGATATGGATAAGATGCCTTTGAAAGTAAGAAGAAGGATTCCTGCTTTTTTAAGTGAAAAACTTTGGTAAATCATAACTTGCTTAAATAGTTGTAGGTCTCGTATAGATTTAATATAAGTAAAGTTAAAGAGGTTATTAGAAGACTAATGGCATAACCGTAAACATTTATACTAGGAATACCAGTAAAGATGTAAAGTAAAATTAATTCCTCAATGGAAACTATTAGAGAGTTTCGCAGTATGATTCCCTGTTTACCTAAACCATTGAGTATCCCAAAGGTGGAGGAAGCTAAAAACAGAATTGGAGCAGATATGGAAGCCGCCTTTATGTAGCTTCCTAAATCAGTTCTTGAATAAAAGGTTAGCCCAAGTAAGTCTGGGATAGATACACATATAAAAAACGTTAATAAGCCTATTAGAAGGGATAAGCAGAGCACCTGCCATATCCTTTTTTTTAATGCGTAGAAGTCCTTCTTACCTATATGCTTTGTAAGGTCAGGGATAAGTAAGGTAGTTATAGACATTATAATAACAATAGGAAATAATACAATACTTAAGGCCATACCATTAAATTTACCAATCATTGCTAAGGCTGTATTGTAGGATATTCCAGTCTCAACAAGTCTTCTTGGCACAATAATAGTGGATATTGTACTAAAGATAGTAGATACGAAGCCATTAATGGATAATGGAAAGGATATAGCTAAAAGATTATATAATAGTTGAGGTCTTGCTTCTAATTTTTTAGAAGTTATTTTCACGTTAGGGGCCTCTGATACTTTGGGTTGTTTATAATAGGAAATAAGAAGAATAAAGCTAAGGAGCTCGCCTATAGCTAAAGCTATATAGGCAGCGGTAACTGTGGTTTTGATATCATGAAGATTAAAAAAAACAATTATTGTGTTTAATATAATAATTCTAATAGCTTTTTCAGCTATATCTATAAAGGCAGGAATTGGTACTTTACCAATTCCGTAAAAGTAACCTTTCAATATAGAGGAAAGACCCACAAATACAAAGGCAGGGCATATTGCCCAAAGGGAGTATAAAGTCCTTTTGTCTCTTAATACGTTGAGACTTATGTACTTCGCAATGAAAAATACTAAGAACCCTATAGTTACGGCCCAAATTAAGTCGAAAAATAGAGCAGTATTTATTGACTTATTCAAGTTACTATAATCATTTTTATTAAAGTATTTAGAGGCTTCTTTAGAAACTGCAGCTACCATACCTCCACATATTAAACAAAGAAACAAGCTATATATAGGCATTATAAGGCCATATACCCCCATACCTTCAGCACCAAGTTCCTTGGATAGATTTATTGAGAATATAAACCCTAATATTCCAGTCGCAAGATTGGAGGCTATCAAAATTAATGAATTCTTATAAAAATTATCTTCCATTCTTTCACCACACATAAATAATATTTGAATAGTTATAGATATTCTTTATATTGTCTCTATATTCTAAAAACTTGTTAATATAAGAAGGATGCTTCACATATAATTAAATGATAATTATTTCTTTGGAGGAGAAATGAGAAAGGTAATTCTATTTTGTATAATACTATTTATTTTAGCCTTTTCTTTTTTATTGAAAATTAGCTTATATAATATAAAAGAGCCACAGCTTAAAGCTGCTGGATTTGAAAAAACTATATTATATAAAGGATGCGAAAACGGAAAAGATTTTACCTTCGATAAGAGTGGGAATATATATGTAGCCTATAGTGATAGAATCCAGAAGATTGACACTAAGGGTGAAGGAACCATATATTTATTAAATCAGAAATTAGATATTGACAGTATAGATTATTATAATAACAAATTATATATTTCCTCAGATAACAGGATACTTTATTATGATTTAAAGGATAAGCAGATTTATACCATTTTAGATAACATCCCAAATATAGGAGATTATGATAAGAGCATTGTTAGGATAAATAAGGATATCTTATATATTACTGTGGGGACTGTTACAAATTCAGGGGTGGTAGGTAGTGACAATATATGGCTAAAGGAAAACCCTTATGCATACGATATAACTCCTAAGAACATTATACTGAAGGGCAAAACCTTTGGAGATATTAAAACGGGAGCCTTTACACCTTACGGTACAAAAAACAGTGAAGACCAAAATATCAGTAGTCATTTCCCAGGAAATGGAAGTATTGTTTCTTATGATTTAGCTTTAGGGTTAGGAGAAACCTATGCCTGGGGAATCAGAAATATTACAGGACTCGATTTTAATAGCCAAGGTAAAATAATAGCAGCCGTTGGCGGTATGGAAAACAGGGGTCTAAGGCCAATAAAAAATGATACTGATTACATTTATAAGATCGAAAGAGCTTGGTATGGATGGCCCGATTTTAGTGGTGGTGATCCAGTAGATTCTCCTAGATTTAGTATCAACGGAGTAAAAGTTGAAAAGATATTTAAAACTGAGCCAACTAATAATCCACCAGCACCTTTATATGTGCATAAGTCCTTAAGCACTTTAGGTGTGCTTGCAGTTGATAGTAATGGAGCAATATCTAAAAAAGATACAATATTTTTTTATGATAAGGGAGTAAATGAGGTATATTCTTTGTCGAATAGTGGTATACTATCTGATGTATGTCATATTGATAACCCTAAAGCTTCGATTAATATTAGAGTTTTTGGGAGTGGCTTGTATATACTAGATAGTAATAATGGGTCTATTTGGGTGATTACCAAGGTGGGGTCCCCTAATGTTAACAATGTATATAAAGAAATAACGCTTGGTCTATTGACCATATTGATGCTTATATGTATATTATACTTGATAAGAAGTAATACAAAAAATAGATTACAGAAAAAGTAAAAAGGATTGTGCATTAGATGAAAAAATTTGAATACACTTATGGAACGGCTTTAAGAGCAGTTATGTTCGCAGTAAACCCATTGAAAAAAACCTTCTTAAAGACATATTGTACTATTCATAAATTTATAAATATTCAAGCTATTGAAATATTAAAAAATGAGGGTTATACAGAACAATATGATTTTTTTAAAGATAAAATAAGGAACCTAAATGATGGAATAACCTGGGCTGATCAAGATTTTAAAAGTTCTAATCATTTTTATCATTTTAGTAAAGGTAAAGGCCTTTATGGGTTTTCTGATGCTCTTACAGAATGTCAGAAGTACTTTAATAAGGCTACTATTTTTATGAAAAATGGAGATATGGACAAAGCAATGTTTTTTTATGGAGCCGCCTGCCATTTGATTCAAGATGCTACTGTACCACAACATGTAAATAATAAGCTACTTAAAAGTCACAGAAGATTTGAACTCTGGATAATCAGTAAATTTATGACGGATTATTCGTTTGTAGCAGAAAAGGGTATAATAAGGTATAAAAGCTTAGACCAATATGTTAAAACAAATGCTCTTATGGCAAACAATACCTTTATTAAATTCTACAATATTGAAAATAGAGATGAAAGATACTGGAAAATTTCAACAGCTATCATCTTTGAAGCAGAACGAACCACTGCTGGCGTGTTATTGGATATATATGATATTTTAAAAACTAATTTCTCAATTGCTTGAGGAATTAGTTTTTTATAGGAGTGCTATATGAAAATTTTATTGATAGCAGTTAACTCAAAGTTTATTCATAGTAATTTAGCAGTAAGGTATTTAAAGCACTATACATCAAGTATGGCCTATGAATGCTGTATTAAGGAAGTCTCAATTAATGAAAATATAGATAAAGTCTTAAAAAGTTTGATAGAAGAGGAAACAGATATTATAGGATTTTCTTGTTATATATGGAACATTGAGTATATAGTAAAGCTTTCAAAGCTCCTTAAGCTAATTAAACCTAACCTTAAAATATTACTTGGAGGGCCGGAGGTATCCTATGACCCTATATATTATATTGAAAGAGGTTATGTAGACTTTCTAATACAAGGAGAAGGAGAGGGGACCTATAGAGATTTCCTAGAAGAATTAATTAATAGTGAAGACATTAAGTTAACTAGAAGTATACCTGGAATGTATTATAAAGAAGGAAGTGAGGTTATCTATGGTGGAATACGAAAACCTCTTGATATGGATGAGTTACCCGAGTCCTATATTGAGCTTCCTGAAAATAAGATTATTTATTACGAAGCCTCCAGGGGATGCCCATTTTCTTGTATATATTGTCTATCCTCAGCTACTGATGGTGTTAGGTTTAAAAGTATAAATAAAGTTAAGGAAGAATTATCTTATTTTATAAAAAACAATATTCCCTTAGTTAAGTTTGTTGATAGAACCTTTAATTGTAATAGCACCTTCGCAGAGAAAATTTGGAGCTATCTCATAGGTATAGAATGCAAAACAAGATTCCATTTTGAAATATCTGCAGATTTGCTTACAGAAAAAGGAATAAAGCTGCTTAGCACTGCTCCAAAGGATAGATTCCAGTTCGAGATAGGAGTTCAAACAACAGCAAGTAGTGTTTTAAAAAATATTCGTCGAAATGTTAGTTTTGAGGTTTTAACAGACAAAGTATTGAAACTTAAGAAAGGGCACAACATAAAGCTACATTTAGATTTAATAGCAGGACTTCCTGGTGAGGATTTTGAATCCTTTATTAATTCCTTTAATGATGTTTATGTTATTGAGCCGGAGATGCTACAATTAGGATTTTTGAAGGTATTAAAAGGTTCCCTTCTTAGCTTTCAGATAGAAAAATGGGATATGAAATACTCTCCTTATCCACCTTATGAAATTCTTTCATCAAATGCTATGGATTATTATTCAATTATAAAATTAAAGGAAATTGAAGAGGTTTTAGATAGCTATTATAACTCAGGAAGATATACTTATACTTTAAGATATCTATTGAAGTCTTTTAAGTCACCTTATGAGTTTTACGATATGTTTTCTAATTATTATAAAGAAAAGGGAAATTATGAAAAAAGCTTATCCTTTAAAGATACTTATAAAGTTTTATTGGATTTCTCTAAAAAACATATTGATGAAGATATAATCATCCTAAACGAACTGCTTAAATACGAATATATAATTAATACGAAAAAGAGTTTTATACCGGAAATTTTTAATAGGACTTTTGACAAAGATATAATAAAGCATTATAAGGATTTACATAAGGAAGATGGTAATGTCTTTCACGCAGAAATATTTGAAATAGATATAAAAGTTTTTATTGATAAATCTATTATCATCAGGGGAAAATACTGTAATGTTTTCCTTGGTGATAAAGTTATTCAGTATAAGGTAAATTAACCGGAGGATTTGTTATGCCTATAAAAACAAGTGACATGGAGTATGAGGTAAATAAGCTTAGTGAAATAAAGGAATGGATAGGTAAGGAAAAAGCTGTTATTGAAGATAGTGAAAAAATCTTATCTAAAAAAATAGGGGGCTTAAAAAAGGAAGCCAGAGGAAGATATAATGAAGAACTTGAAACTACCCAGCAACTTTATGCTATAACCAGTAAAAGCTTAAATAATTTTGAGGAAAGCAAGGAACAACCTTATTTTGCTAGAATAGATTTTAGAGAGTACAAAAGAGAAGAGGAAATTTTCTATATTGGTAAATTGGGGTTAGGAGACAGCAAAGAAAATGAAGAGATAATAATCGATTGGAGAGCGCCTATAGCAGATCTATATTATAGTGGAACTCAAGGAGATACTTACTATAGAGCACCAGTTGGAGTTATAAGTGGAGAACTAAACTTAAAGAGAAAATTTCTAATAAGGGAAGGAATACTAAAAGATGCCTTTGATGAAGGAATAAATGAAATCATACTTAAAAGTAATAATTTTAATGGCAAGGAATTAATTGATGAATTTCTTAAAATAAACTTAGAGGAAAGTAGCAGTGGTAAATTAAAGGATGTTGTTGCAACAATTCAAAGAGAACAAAATGAAATAATTCGTGTAGAAAAGAACGAAATAATATTAATACAAGGATCTGCTGGCTCAGGTAAAACCACAGTTGCCCTTCATAGACTTGCCTATCTATTATATAAGTATATAGATAAAATTAAAGCAGGAGAAGTATTAGTTATTGCTCCCAGTGAGATATTTTTAGATTACATATCTCAGATTCTTCCAGACCTAGGAGTAGAGGAGGTAGTACAAAACACCTATGAAGGAATCTTAACTAAAATACTAAACCTTAAAATGAAATTAATATCTAAAAATAAAAAGCTTATTGATATTATTGAAAATGTTCAGTTTGAAGATGAAAAGTATTCTTATCTAGGCTTTAAAGGTAGCATGGAATTTAAAGCTATATTAGATAAATATCTTTTGGATATTGAAAAAGATGATAGTGAGGTTCTTGATATAACCTATGAAGGCTATCTTCTTTTCAATAAAGAAGATATTATGAGATTATACTCAGTAGATTTTGTGAATTTATCTGTAAAGAAAAGGAAAGAAGAAATTAGAAGGTACTTTAAATTAAAGATAGGGGATAAGATAAGTTCGGTTTTAGAAAGAATAGAGTTTGGATATGGATATAAAATTGCTAGAGTTAAAAAGTTAGAAGAGGATTCTCCAGATAGACGCAAGCAGCTATTTGATTTATATGAGGAAAGAGACTTAAAGAAAAAAATAATTCAAAAGCGTTTAAGAGAAAGCTTTGAAGCTTATTTCACTAATTGGGAGAGTAGAAATTATTTACAACTGTACATTACACTTTTTAATGAAGACAAGTATGAAAGCTTATTTAAAGGCTACCTGCCAAAGAAAAATTTCTTAGATATGAAAGAAGAGTTTAATCGCAATTATGAAAATCAAGTCATTGATAGTGATGATCTAGCTCCAATATTTTATTTAAAATATAGGCTTGAGGGAATGGAAAGTAAATGGCAATTTAAACATATTGTTGTGGATGAAGCTCAAGATTATAATATGTTCCAGCTTTATATTCTTAAATTTATGGCAATTAATAACTCAATAACTTTAGTGGGAGACATTGGTCAATGTATTTATTCTTATAAGGGGATAAAAGACTGGAAAGAGTTAAGTGAAAAGGCCTTCCAAAATAAGACAAGGTATAAAGAATTAACTCAAAGTTATAGATCTACCGTAGAAATAATAGAGTTCGCAAATAGAGCCCTTTATAAGCAGAAACTTGATTTAATTCCAGCTAAACCTGTTTTTAGGCATGGCACTCCTCCAGAACTAATTAAATATGGAAAAACCGAAGATTTATTAAAGCATTTACTCAATATTAATACAGTAATTGAGAAGGCAGGTAAGCGATCTATCGCTATAATCTGTAAGACACTTGGGGATTGCATCGCTTTAGACAAACTACTTAAAAAGAATAAAGTTGATAATTGGCAGTTAGTAAAGGAGAACCAGAAGGCTTTAGGGGATAAAGTCATTATTCCTTCTTATATGACAAAGGGCTTAGAATTTGATTGTTCAATAGTTTTTGACTGTGATAATAAAAATTATGGTGATAAAGAGCTAGATAGAAAGATTTTATATGTAGTTTTAACGAGAGCTCTCCATTATGAATATGTTTTTTATAAGGAAGAACCATCCTCTCTTTTAGAATAGCTCTCAAAAACCAGTTAAAAAGATATATTTTTAAGTATACTTATAATTTTATTTTTTATATGATAATATATGTGGTAGAAAGTAGAAATGGAGGGATTATTATTGGATTTTCAAAAAATTATCGATTATTTATCAGATAATTCTTTATCTTCTGTTGAAATAGTAGATAATAAAGAAGGGCAGTTAGTTGTAAAGTTTTGTTATAATTTTGATGAAGATGAATTAAAAGCAGCTACGGCTTATTCAAATGATGAATGCGAGGATGAAAAGGAAGGGGAAAACTGGTATGAGGAATTCTTCTTACCATATCTAAATGATATAGCAGTTGATTCAGCAGGGGATATTATTGAAGAAATATCAGATAAATTTAATGTAGACACTCAATATATTTCCTATGATTTAGAAGAAGAAGATTATAAATCTAATGAATTTGTTGCTATATTTTTTAATAAGGGTGGAAATATAGAAATTGAAGATGTACTCGATGAATTAAATATCTAATATATTAAATAAAAGAGGTATTTTTATGGCAGAATATATAAAAATAAGGCAAATGAAGGATTTTATCGGTAAGGAAGTAGTAATAAAAGGTTGGCTCGCTGGTAAAAGATCTAGTGGAAAAATAGCATTTTTGCAGTTAAGAGACGGTTCCGGATTTATCCAAGCAGTTCTTGAGAAGAGTTCAACATCTGAGGAAAAGTTTTTAAAGGTGAAGGAAATAACTCAAGAAAGTTCTATAGAGGTTACAGGAATAGTTAAAGAAGAAGAAAAGGCACCTATGGGTTTTGAACTTACTATATTAGATTTTAAAATAATGAGTTTATCCTTGGATTATCCTATAACTAACAAAGAGCATGGAACAGATTTTTTAATGGATGAAAGGCATCTCTGGATTAGACATAGGAGACCTTTTGCCACGTTAAAGATAAGAAGCAGAATAACAAAAGCAGCTAGAGATTTTTTTGATAACCGAGGTTTTACATTAATAGAGTCTCCTATCATTACACCTAGTAGTTGCGAAGGGACCTCAAATTTATTCAAAATAGATTATTTCGGAAATGAGGCATATTTATCTCAAACTGGACAACTTTATGCAGAAGCTGCTGCTATGGCGTTTGGGTTAGTTTATACCTTTGGGCCTACTTTTAGAGCAGAAAAATCAAAAACTCGAAGGCATCTTAATGAATTTTGGATGTTAGAGCCTGAAATGGCTTTTTTTACGCATGAAGATAATCTAGTGCTTCAAGAAGAACTAATCGAGTATATAGTTACTGAGGTACTAAATAATTGCACATACGAATTGAAGCTATTAAATCGTGACCTAGAAGAACTTAAGAAGATAAAGGCTCCGTTCCCAAGATTAAGATATTCTGAGGCAATTGAACTACTTAAAGAAAAAGGCTTTGAAGATATTCAATGGGGAGATGATTTTGGAGCGCCTCATGAGATTTTTCTTTCAGAACAATTTGAAGGTAAGCCAGTCTTCATTACCCATTATCCAAAGGCTATTAAGGCCTTTTACATGGAAATTGATGATGTTGATCCTAGATGCGTAAAATGTGCAGATCTATTATACCCAGGGTTTGGAGAGATAATAGGTGGAAGTGAAAGGATAAATAACTTAGAGGTATTAGAAGAAAGAATTAAAGAAGAAAAGCTTCCTGAAGGCATCTATGATTGGTATGTAGATCTTAGAAAATATGGCACGGTTCCTCACTCAGGTTTTGGTCTTGGTATTGAAAGATTGGTTTCAGTTATAACTGGAATAGAACATATTAGAGAAGCTATTACATTTCCTAGAACTTTAACCAGAATGAAACCTTAATTTATTTAAACAGGGCAGAAAAATAAAGCAATATTGATTAAAATATATATTACATTATACCAATATGCTTGAATAGGTTTACAACATATAAAGTAGCAAATTTTAAGCTTAAAGTAAACTTGTAAATTAAAAGAGTAATGTTATAATTAAAACATAGATATCCTGAGGTGTGCGTATAGCTTATAGTGTTCAACCGACATATTTGATAAGGGATCTTCTAAAAGTTTTATGATGTCAGGCTTCTAACTTAGGTTTAGGAAGTAGGCTGAGGAAAGATGCGAAGAACCCACCTGCTTAAGTGCGGGTCTGAGCAAATAAGTGTAACGGCATGTTGGGTAAATTAAAAATTAATTTTCTAGAAGAAGCCACAGGTAATTACCTGTGGCTTCTGTTTTAAACGATATTTGAAATAATAACAGTTAAATTTTTATTTATTCAAGTTCTATAGTATAATAGCATTATTAAGATTTAGGATGGTAATAGCATGCCAGTAAAAGTTAAAGAATTAATAATTGACCTTAAACTTGAAGTGTTAACTGAAGGTAACAGAAATAATGAAATTAATGTTAGTGATATTAATAGACCCGGTTTGCAGTTTGCAGGTTTCTATAATTATTTTGCCAATGAAAGAGTACAAATAATTGGTAAAACAGAATGGAGCTTTTTAGATGCAATGGGAGAAGAACTCAGAAAAAAGAGACTTAAAAAGTTCTTCCAGTTTGAAACCCCCTGCATTATTATAGCAAGAGGGCTAGAGGCACATAAAGAGTTATTAGACAGTTCAAATGAATATGACAGATGTCTTTTAAGAACCAATATTATTTCTACAAGATTCATAAGTAAACTTACAAATTATTTGGATGATAAACTTGCTCCAGAAACAAGGCTACATGGAGTGCTTGTAGATGTATATGGAATTGGTATTCTACTTACAGGAGAAAGTGGAATCGGAAAGAGTGAGACTGCTCTTGAGCTAATAAAAAGAGGCCATAGATTAGTTGCAGATGATGCAGTTGACGTTAGGGCTATAGACGGTGTTCTTCACGGGAAATCCCCCTATATTACCTCCGGGATGCTTGAGGTTAGAGGTATGGGTATTATTGACGTACCAGCCCTATATGGCCTAAGTTCTGTACTTAGCAACAAAGTAGTAGACTTTGTTATTAATATATCACTATGGAAGGAAAACAATGATTATGATAGACTTGGAATAGATCAAGCGTTTATCGATATTTTGAATATTCCTATAAGAAAAATAACTATTCCAATAAGACCAGGCAGAAATATTGCTGTAATAATTGAAGCTGCTGCTGCAAACTATAGGTATAGTCTAACCTCAAAGGTAACCCCTGTGGATACTATTAACAATAGGATGATGGAAAATCAAAATGATGGATAAAAAATATTATAGAGAAATGGTAAAAAGCAAAAGGGAAGCTACAGACTTTTCTGAAAAGGATAAAAAAGATAAAGCAATATTTGAAAAGCTTCTAAAAGAAAAGGAATTTATAAGTTGCAATAATTTATTTATTTATATTAGCTTTGACTTGGAAATTAATACTCATAAAATAATAGAGTCAGCCTTAGAACAAAACAAAAATGTTTATGTTCCTAAAGTGATTTCTAAAGCTCTTGGGATGATAGGAGTTAGAATTGAAAACTTTGAAGAATTAAGAAAAAATAAGATGGGCATTCTAGAGCCTTTAGAAGCTATAGAAATTATAACTAAGGATGATATTGATTTAGCGATAATCCCAGGATTAGCCTTTGATCTAAAAGGAAATAGAATAGGCTATGGTGGAGGATTTTACGACAGATACTTTCAAGGGGAAAAGAATAAATTACCCTCTATGATAGCCTTAGCTTATGAATATCAGTTATTTACGAATATCACACAGGATACCTTTGATATAAAGGTTCATAAAATAGTAACAGAAAAGAACATATATAATATATCAAATGCCTAGCTTTTCCAAAAAAACTGACAGTTTATCTTCTGACAGATATACATCACCTATGTTGCCATGCTTTTCATCTTTTACTGAAATTCCATGAAAATCTGATCCAGCGGTAATAACCAAATTATTATTCATAGCTAAATTTATGAAGTTATTTGTTTGCAGAGGGGTGTTTTGCGGATATATAGCTTCTATTCCGTCAAAGCCAAGACTACAAAGCAATTCAAGGGAAGTGTTTTTTATTTGAACAGGATGAGCCATAACTACAAAAGCATTTGCATCTTTTAAAAGCTTTATTCCATTTTCTAGACTTATATGCATGTTGGGAACATAAGCAGGGCTTTCCTTACCAATTATTGCTTTAAATATATGATTCCATTCGTATTTATAGCCTTCATCAATTATAGCTTGGGCTATATGGGGTCTGCCCACAACACCACTGGTTGAATCAAAAAGTTTTTGAAAGTCAATTTTAATACCGAATATATCCTTAAGATTTTTTACCATTTGTTCACTTCTATATATTCTATAAGTGACTACTTTCTTTAAATAATCTTGAAATACATCCTTTAGGTAACCTTTGTCGTTAAAGTATCCAAGGACATGAATATTTTCTTTAATATAAGTCGTAGATAGTTCAATACCTGGAATTACTTTAATGCCAAGATTAGCTCCCATAATTAAAGCTTCCTCAATACCATCCGTATTGTCATGATCCGTTAAGGCCATAATATCTACATTCGATTTTTTTGCCATATGTAACAATTCAGAAGGTGTAAAACGACCATCTGAAAATGTGGAATGAATATGGAAATCACCTTTATTATACATTTGTACACCTCGAATTTTTATAATACCTAATTATAGCATAATTTCATTATTACTATTTTTTAGAAAATATATATTTACAAAGATTAAATACATTTAAGTTATTATAAGTACCTATTGTATCAATATAGTCCATATCATAATTTCCATCATATGGGAATAAAGAAATATATTTAGTATCATAAACGTTCATGATATATTCATTGCTATCATAGTAAAAAAATATTTTATATTGAGGTTTAGTTGGAAGAGCTGAAGATTTAGTCACATAATTATTTTTTTTAAGATAGGTTAATAAGTTTTTAATAGTAGAAATATCCTCCTTTTCTAAAAACATTGATTTGTGGTAGTTCATATCTGTAACCTTAACTTGACTTTTTTGATTGCTTTTCATCACATTAGAAAGACCTAAGGTATAAAAATTATAGCTTGGCTTTTTCATGTCAATTATCCCGCAGCCATTTAGTAATAAGCTAATACATAGAAGTATTATTAATAAACCTCTCTTATACATAAAAATCACCTTCAAAAAATATCTTCTTGTAAACTTATGAAAATCCTCATAAATTTATGAAGAATTTTATTAAGTTGAGAGGGAATAATATTTTTATTACAACTTGGAGGGGATTTACTTGAAAAAGATAAAAAAATATAAATTATGTTTAATTGTTTTATTTATTTTTACTTTTGTGTTTTCCATCCACCTATTCGATACTGAAGTCATGGCAAGAAAGGATAGTAATGAGAAAATCAAAGTATATCTAACCTTTGATGACGGGCCAACCTTCGTAACCGAAAAGATATTAAATATACTAAAAGAAAAAAACATAAAGGCCACTTTTTTTATTGTGGGCAATAAAATTGAAGGTAAGGAAGAAATATTAAAGCATATTTACCAGGATGGCCACAGTATTGGATTACATTCTTATACACATAGATATAAAAGAATATATGAAGATCAAGATAGCTTTATGGCTGAGATGAATGAAACCTCAGACGCAATTATAAGAATTTTAAATATTAAAACTGATATAATAAGATTTCCGGGAGGAAGTAACCCTTATCTTAATGATTTATTTTTAGAAAGACTTCATGAAAATCATTATAAAATATTTGATTGGAATGTAACGGTATCCGATGGCTTAGATCCTAATAAATCTCCCAGAGCTTTATTTAAAGAAGCAATTAAGGCAAAGAGTTCTTTAAGTAGAATCATTTTATTACTGCATTGTAGTGCAGATAATATAAATACTAGTAAGGCATTACCTGAAATTATAAAATATTATGATAAAGAGCCCTATGAGTTTAGTAAAATTACAGAAGAAACAAAAGAATACTATTTTAGATATAAAAATAAGAAAAACCACTAAATTAATAGTGGTTTTTTTAATGCTGGTGGTGGGAGTCGAACCCACACGGTTTCCCGCATGATTTTGAGTCATGTGCGTCTGCCATTCCGCCACACCAGCAAGAATCAATTTATAATATCATATAATTATTTTATTATCAACAGTAAATGTCTTTCCAGTAAAACTTTTTCTTTTTTTTTATAAAAATATTGTCACTATAGTGTAAGTTTGTTAAAATGAAAAGGATTGATATTTACAATTTGATTATTAGTAGTAAGAAAGGAGATAATTTAATGATTTATTCACATGAAGTTTCTCAAATGATGTGTGTAGCTAAAGGACCCAATCACGGTTCCGCACCAATTCCTGAGGAAGGAAAATGGGTACAAGCTAAAGAAATAAAAGATATTTCTGGTTTAACCCATGGTATTGGATGGTGTGCTCCTCAGCAGGGTGCCTGTAAATTAACTTTAAATGTTAAGGAAGGAATTATACAGGAGGCTTTAATTGAAACTATTGGATGTTCAGGAATGACTCATTCAGCAGCAATGGCTTCTGAAATATTACCTGGTAAGACCATATTAGAAGCTTTAAATACTGATTTAGTATGCGATGCTATAAATACTGCCATGAGAGAATTATTTTTACAAATAGTTTATGGAAGAACACAAACTGCTTTTTCTGAAGGTGGACTACCTATAGGAGCTGGACTTGAGGATCTTGGAAAAGGTCTTAGAAGTCAAGTTGGTACTATGTATGGTACTGTGGCTAAGGGAACAAGATATCTTGAGATGGCAGAGGGATATGTTAGTAAAGTAGCTCTTGATGCAAATAATGAGGTAATAGGTTATAAATTTATAAACTTCGGTAAAATGATGGATATGATTAAAAAAGGAACTGAAGCTAGTGCAGCTATTGAAAAAGCTACCAGTTCTTATGGAAGATTTGATGAAGCAGTAAAAGTTATTGATCCAAGAGAAGAATAAAATTTATAATAAGGAGGAAATTAAAAATGGCATTATTTGAAAGTTATGAAAGAAGAATTGTACAGATTGAAGCTACTTTAAATAAGTATGGCATTAAGTCAGTAGAAGAGGCTAAGGCAATCTGTGATGAAAAGGGAATAGATGTATACAATATAGTAAAGGGTATTCAACCTATTTGTTTTGAAAATGCATGTTGGGCTTACATAGTTGGTGCAGCAATAGCAATAAAAAAAGGTAATAAGAAAGCTGCTGAAGCTGCTGTAAGCTTAGGAGAAGGGCTTCAATGCTTTTGTATTCCAGGTTCTGTTGCAGATGATAGAAAGGTTGGAATTGGTCATGGTAATTTAGCTGCTATGCTACTTGAAGAAGAAACTAAATGCTTTGCTTTTCTAGCAGGACATGAGTCCTTTGCAGCTGCAGAAGGAGCTATTGGTCTTGCAATAGCTGCTAATAAAGTAAGAAAAGATCCATTAAGAGTTATATTAAATGGTCTTGGAAAAGACGCAGCTTTTATAATATCAAGAATTAATGGCTTTACCTATGTTCAAACAAAGTTTGATTATTATACTAGTGAACTTACAATCGTTAAAGAAACAGCATATTCTAATGGAGCAAGAGCTAAAGTTAGATGTTATGGTTGTGACGATGTAAGAGAAGGCGTTGCTATAATGCATATGGAAGGAGTAGACGTATCAATAACTGGTAATTCTACGAATCCAACCAGATTCCAGCATCCAGTGGCAGGAACTTATAAAAAAGAATGCTATGCACAAGGGAAGAAGTATTTCTCAGTAGCCTCCGGTGGTGGTACAGGAAGAACCCTACATCCTGATAATATGGGATCAGGTCCTGCATCCTACGGAATGACTGATACAATGGGTAGAATGCATTCTGATGCTCAATTTGCAGGTTCATCTTCAGTTCCAGCTCATGTTGAAATGATGGGACTTATAGGAATGGGTAACAATCCAATGGTTGGTGCATCTGTTGCAGTAGCTGTTGCCATTGAAGAAGGAATGAATAGATAGTATTTTAGATGTGTCATCATAATAAAGTTCCAAAACTAATGAAATAGTTTCATAAACTACTAATAAAGTTTCGGAAATAGCCCAATTATCAAGCCCCGTATTTAGCTTTCAGACGCTAAATACGGGGCTTTCTTATTCCCCCATATCAAAACCCCAATCCTTACCTCCAGCCTCCCATTCCCCCTATAAATCAATAAAAGCCCCAGCCAAAATCTTCCTCCCAACTAACACCCTTCTTAATTCATTTCACGATTCACTCCTCCTGAAAATCAGAATTAGCTAACCTCCAATTAAGTCCAAGCCCCATATCAAGCGGGTTTAAGCCAGAGTTGTCGATAGATATTTCTCAGATAAAAGAAGAGAAAAAGAGAGAAGAAGATAGATAAATTATAGAAGAAGCTTCAAAAGCTTATCGGCTTACGCACTCGCTAAGCCTTCTCCGCTTTCAATTGACTGAATCTCGTAGAAAACCAGATAAAGAACCAGGAGAAATATCAGACTAGACATAAGAAAAAGAATAAGGGATAGATTCATGGATAGATAGAAAGCCAGATGTATCAAGGCATGGAGAGAAAAAAAGAGAAAAAAAGATAGAGAAAATGGATAGATTGGGAAATAGATATATTGATTGAGGGGATGTTTCTGATAAAGAAATTGGGTGAAATTAAGGTTGAAAGAGAAAAAAAGACAGAGAGGAAAATGGTAAAGATTCTTGAGGAAAAGGGAAGATTTGAGGATAGATATTTTGGGGAACTTTATTATGATTTCGGGGGTAATCTTTATTTTTTGACCTGTGGATAAGTCGGAAAAAGGGGGTTTTTTCGTGGGGAACTTTATTAGGATACAGAATTTGTAAATAGGGCTGGAATGAAGGTGGGAGAAGGGGCGAGAGGTCATGGGAAGTTATGGGAATTGTGGGGAACTTTATTAGCATGGAACATAGATAGACAGATGATTCAAATATTTAGAATAAGCTAAATAATGTTCGATAGGTGTATTTAATATAATTAAATTAAAACTATATATTATTAATAAATGACATAATATTGAAGTAATTAATTTAGGTATGAACAAAAGTTGTTAATGCTGTTATAAAAATATAAATGCAAAGAGAGAATGGTAAATACTTTCAATTACTAAAAATTAGTGAGATAATTGTTATATTAGTGATTACATGAGGTATAAATATGCAAAAACTCAAATTATATGGAAAATTGTTTATGCTTTTAATGTGATGTGGGAAAGAAAAATTATAGATATTAAATATGAAAAATAAATTAAAATTCGTTTGAAAAGTGGGGTTAAAATGAGATTTACTATTATTAATATATGGGAAAGGATATATAAAAAAATTATAGTTTCCTTTGTTATATTAATTACTATTATAAATGTAGGTTTGTATCTAAACCTAACTGACAAAAGCGATACTTTTGTTTTCAGTACTTTATATACCTTACTTCTCTTTATAATAGGTATAATTGTAAATTTTATGGAGAAAAAGATAGATGGAAAATTTTATGACAGAAAAGATTGTTATTTTATGCTAAAGAGACTGAAGGACTTATTTAAAACAATAAAGTTAAAAAATTATTCGGTTGAAGATGTAAGAGATGAAATTATCTGGTTTAAAACATTTTCATGTAGATATGAAAGAATAAAAGGTGGACAGCCTTACATTTATGAACAAGGGTTTAAATTTGATTATACTGAGCTAGATTTAGAAACAAAATTTTTAGAGAAATATGATAACCTATTTAAAAAATTAAATAACTGTATACAGGATTATATCAAAGAAAATTCAATTTCTACTAAAGTCACATTTACACACATAGATAGTATATATTTTGATGTAGCAGGATGGTGTAGTAAATATTGCAATCTTAAAGATGAAGAACTAAATAAAATGGAAAAATATATTTATGACCAAATTATAGGATTGCAATTTGAAATGAAAGAGTTAGAAACCTTAATGAAGAAAGTTACTAGACTATATTCTTCCTATAGAAAAAAAGTTGAATGGAATATAAAAAAAGTTGAAAAAGCTTACGGGAAAAGAATTGAATATGAATTTTATAAAGAAGATAAATACATTAATGAAATAATAAAGCTTAGAGCTGATGTTATGAAAGTAAATGATAATATAAGTTCTAAGGATGAACATGAGGAATTATTAGACAATTTCTGTGAGATTAAAGAAAATATAAATAGATTAAATGAAAAAATCGACTCACTCGAAGATGAAATAATAAGTGAAATTGATACAACAAAAAATGAATTGATTAAATTTTATAATGAATAAGGCTCCTAGTGAAAGGAAATGTATATTAATCTTAGCTGATGAAGTAAAGGATGGATTTTATGGTAAACTCAGTATTATATACAACTTTGGTCCTATGTCAATAAAAAGTACAAATTAAAATGAGAAAGTTATTGTTAGAAGTTCCCTTAAATTTAAATTGCTATTGCTAGATTAAGTTTGGTTGCTTTTTCATATGCTATTTCAAACTCATCAG